>Ga0335070_10010067_pt1 | contig 11059 bp, 11 predicted proteins | sample Lox_Sample_13_FD_206722 | JGI IMG/M metagenome (GOLD analysis project Ga0335070, IMG submission 206722) | Soil microbial communities from Loxahatchee National Wildlife Refuge, Florida, United States - Lox_Sample_1.3 | ecosystem: Environmental > Terrestrial > Soil > Wetlands | place: USA... | reverse complement strand
GCACCCTCGGCTCACTGCTCAAAAAGGCTGGATTTAAAGTGATGAAAATCGACTATTTTATGAACTGGTGGCATCCGCCTACATTGGTGACTTCGCTCTTCCCGACCCTCGATCCTCAAAAGGCCTGGAGAGAAGAGCATAAGGGGGGAGGCCCTGGCTTCCAAAGGGTTGCCTGGGTACTTTGTACTTTTTTCGTAGGCCCATTGACCCAACTGGAAAGCCTGACTGGCAATGGAGCTCTCATGACGATGTACGCGGAGAAGGCCTGATGTTAAGCAGAGTTGTCAAGTTCCTTTATTTCGAAGTCGGTTTTTGGTTGAGATATTGGTTTTGGAAAATGTTGATTCATTCCATGGGGGGCAATGTTGGCAAGAATGTTAAGTTCTACGGAGGGGTGAGAATTGTCGGGAATAGTCGTGATGCAATTTTCATCGGAAATGGCGTTCGCATTTTAAGAGGCGCAACCATTAGCACAACGCCTAATGGCAAGATTATCATCGGAGACCGCGTCCACATCGGAGAAGGAACGATCATCTTCAGTGGCCTGTCGATTAAGATTGGAAATGATGTGATCATTGGCCCCCAGAATGTCATTGTGGACTCCGATCATCGCTACCAGGATTTGAGTATCCCTATGAACCGCCAACCCCTCTCCTTTGAAGAAGTTTCCATTGAGGATGACGTTTGGATCTCCTCAAACTGCGTGATCACGAAGGGGGTGACCTTGGGAAAGGGAGCAGTGATCGGAGCGGGAGCCGTAGTAAAGAAGGACATCCCTCCTTATTGCATTGCCGTGGGGGTCCCTGCAAGGGTCATCAAAAAACGTGGAGAGAATCAAGAAACATAAAGAAGTTTTGCTCATTCTTCTTTTGGCTGCTGTCACCGTACTAAGTGCAGGCTTGACCTCTGAGGTCTCGGTTGGAGACGAGGTCTGTCATTACCGGTTTGCGAAGGACATGTACGCCGCTGGGGAGCGAGTCCCTTTTGACCCTGTTTACTCCTCGGGCAACCCTCCGGGTTATTTCTATAACTCGGAACCATTTTGGAGTGGGTTCCTTGCTGTCTTATGGAAATTGAACGGGAACATATCTTTTCCTCTGGCACAGATTTATCATACTTTCTATTACCTCCTTCTCATCATTCTCACGTACCTCATAGGAAATCAAGTTTATGGAAAACGGGAGGGAATTTTTGCTGCCCTATTGATTTCAAGTGCTCCCATGGTCGTCAGTTTTAGCATCTTATTTTATTTGGATGTACCAGGAACCGCATTTGCCGCCCTTTCATTACTGCTTTTTCTAAAGAAAAGGTATTTCTTAGCAGGGTTGGGCATATCCCTTATGTATTTTACGAGAAGAAATGGCTGCTTTTTGGTCCCGGGTTTTATGTTGGTTCTTTGGCTCATTGATAAGGAATCGTTAATCACGAAACTCAAAAGCTCACTCTTTTTGATTTTGCCGACAGTGATTTTGACTCCATTTGATTTAAGGTGGAGAAAAATCTACATCGAAGGTGCAAGATTTACAATACCAGGCTTAGGGGGGGAATATACAAGTGGAGGCATTTGGGAGTATATTACAGCAAGACTGAGTAAACTTCTATGGGGCAGCGGAGAATATCTGAATTCGTCGTTGATCAATCCAAAGGATGTCATCCGGTATTTTGGCGTTGCGATATTAGTGGGTCTGTTTTCGTATTTTCTCTTTAAAAGGAACAAGAAAGAAGATTTACTGTTATGGGCCTGCGTTATATTATATTTTGTATTTTTTGCTTACTTATTTGGCATCAATTCTGATATCCGATATATTTTCCCAGTTATTCCCCTCATTTGCATCATTGCGGGTTCTTCTTTTAAACCCATTGGAAATCTAAAATGGCTTAAGGTTTCGATTTTAGTTGTGTGTCTTCTTCAGTTGCTAGGAACTTCTTTCTATGTTCGTCAGAAAAGGTCGATCCCAGCAGGAGTGAAAGAGGGTTTTGAGTTTATAAAACAGAATACCCCAGTCAATGCATTATTCATGTATCCTGGATATATTTTCATCGAGGCAACGGGAAGAAAATTTATATGGTCTTCCTTTTTCCAAGTTGAGGGTTGGATCATGGCGAAGAAATATCCAGCCCTTGACTTTTCGAGGGATAAAAGCGCCTTGATGTTCTGGAACAGAAATGAAGAAGAGATCAAAGAGATAGTAGAAACGAATAGGCTTGATTATATTGTAGTAGATAAATCGAGAATTTATGATGATACCAAAGTCAAAAATTTTGGAGGGTATCCGAAATCTTTCATAGAAAGGCTTCCAACCTTTCCATTTGTCAAAAAAATTTTTGAGAATCAAGCGATGAGCATATGGGAAGTGAATAGGGAAAAATGAGAGGGTTTCTTTTCAATGAGATGCGGGCAAAGATGATCGGTTTGAAAGATTCCTGAGACCATTTGGCAGAAAAGCGATGAGATCCCATCGGATTGCCGTAAGAGTCCCTATAAGTGGCATCAAAAAACGTGAAGACATTTGAAAATAAGAAAGTATTTTTTCTTATAGCTATTGCCTCTATCAGCCTTCTTATTGCGGGGCTCACCTCAGAACTTTATCTCGGGGATGAAGTATACCACTATCGTTTTGCCAAACAGATGTATGAAGCAGGGAGGCGGGTGAGTTATGATTCCCTTTACGGAACCGGGGCTCCGCCCGGATATTTCTATGCTACAGATCCCCTGTGGGAGGGATTGCTAGCGATCCTGTGGAAACTTTTTGGTAAAGTTTCTTTTCCGATCGCGCAGATCTATCAAACTTGCTTCTATGCTTTGCTGCTGCTATTGATCTATCTTGTGGGAAAAGAGATCTTTGGGGAACGAGAAGGATTCTGGTCCCTTCTGCTGATGGCATCTATGCCAATGGCCGTTGCGTTCGGAATCCTCTTTTATATGGATGTACCCGCAACAGCAATGACTTTGATGGCACTCTACTGGGTGCTGCGTAAGAAGTATTTGTGGGTTGGATTGAGTGTCGCCCTCATGTACCTTACAAAAAGAAACACTAGCGCCTTAATTCCGGCGATGGTCCTGGTGCCTCTCTATTTCGAAAAAGGAGGATTTCTAAAGAAGACAAGAAATTTAGTCTTTTGTTTAGTCCCATCGCTTGCTACAGCCTTATGGGATGCGTGGTGGCGATTTCGACATATTGAAAGCACTAAATTTCAGATTCCGGAAATTGGGAATATAAAGAATTTAACCACTCTGGAGTATGTCAAGCTTCGGTTGAGCAAAATGATATGGGGGACTAAGGAGTATTTGAATTCTTCTTTGATCAATCCGTTGGATCTCGTCAAGTATATGGGGATAGTGGTGTTATTATTCCTCGTTTATTACTTTATCAAGGGTCTTTTCAGACGGGAGAAGAGGGAAACGAGCGCCCTGTTCTTGGGAATGATTGGAAGTTATTCGGTATTCTTTCTTTTCCTGGTCGGGTTCAATTCAGACATTCGTTATCTTTTCCCTATCGTGCCATTGTTGTGTCTCTTAGCCTCAAGAGCTATCAGCTCTCTTCGCAAGAAATGGGCATCTATATTGATTATTGCGGTTTGTGTGGTGCAGTTTGGAGCTACATTGGCGTATATCCATGTTCAGCGAAGAATGCCGGAGGAGATCAGGGAAGGATTTTCTTATGTTCGGGCGCATATCCCTAAGGATGCACTACTGATTTATCCAGAGTATATTATGGTTGAAGCAACGGAAAGAAGGTTTGTTTGGTTCTCCTTTTTTTATATGGAGCAATATATCTTGATGAATAGATATCCGGAATATCAATGGTGGGATATGAGCCGAGTGTTCTTCTGGAATCCCAACGTGGAGGATTTGGAGAGATCCCTGAGAGTTAACAAGGTCGATTACATCGTCATCAAGAAAACGAGGGTTTATGACGATTCAAGAGTCAAACATCTTGGAGGTTACCCCAAGAGCTTTGTACAGAAAATGCCAGCGCTTGCTTTTTTAAAGCTTGTTTTTAATAATAAGGGCATCAGTATTTGGGAGGTTCAAAAGGATGTATTACATCTGGATGAAAAAGATCATAAAACTTGAGGTCAATGCTAATGAAGAAGATAGGCATTATAACTTCCAGTGGAGGCCACCTTACCGAAGCATTAAGCACCATCGAGGCATTTCAAGAGCATGATGTCTTTTTGGTCGTACATAACTTTCCCAGTCTCAAAGAGATTCAGTTAGAAGAGGTAAGGCGAATTTACCGATTGCGGGTTATCCTAGGCTATTCCTGCACAATCGGTGTTCTTCTTACAGCCTTTTTGAATGTTCTTCAGTTCATTCGAATTTTTTGGATTGAAAAACCATCGGTCCTTTTTTCTACGGGAGCAGAAATTGCACTCCCAGCATTCTATGTTGGCAAAGCGCTTTTCGGAGCGCGTTTGGTCTTTCTGGAGACCCTTACCAGGGTGAAGGAGTTCTCCTTTACCGGGAGACTCATTTACCCTATCGCGGATCTTTTTCTTGTCCAGTGGCCTGAACTTCTGAGCAAGGAAAGACCGAAGGCCGTGTATCGAGGGAGACTGATTTGATCTTCGTAACCATTGGATCGGCGGTGAAAGGCATAGAATTCACACGATTTGTAAAAAAAATGGATGAGATTGCGGGAAAAATCGATGAAGAGGTGATCATGCAGATCGGAACGGTCCCCTATGAACCGCAACACGCCTCCTTCTTCACATATTGTTCTTATCAGGAAAGCCTGAAATACTTCGAGAAGGCGTCTCTGGTGGTAGGACACTGTGGAGCGGGAACAGTCTTGAATGCCACAAAGTTCCAGGTTCCCATCGTTGTGGTTCCAAGGAGACATCAATATGGGGAGCATGTGGATGATCATCAGGTTGAACTCGCGCAGAAGATGGAAGGGATTCCCAGGATCTATGTGGTTTACGAAATTGAGAACCTGGAATCAGTGATAAAAAAGATTCGGGGCGAGACTGAAATAGCACGTCAGGGAGGGTCCTTCCCAGAAAGAGAGAAATTGATCAAGACAATTAAAGATTTTGTTGATGAATACCCCTAAAATCCTCTTCTTGCCGTCCGATGCTGAAAAACAGATGAAAGAGAAGCTTCCCTCCGGATAAGAACACTTTAGACAGGATTTATTGATTCTTCAGCGAAAAAGCGTTAAATTATTGTAAAAAAAAGGACATCCTATGAAAGTTGCGATTCTCGCTGGTGGTTTTGGCTCACGTCTGGCCGAAGAGACGGAGGTTAGGCCTAAGCCGATGGTAGAGATCGGTGGGCGACCAATCCTCTGGCACATTATGAAACATTATGCCCACTATGGTTTTAAAGAATACTTCATTGCGTTAGGTTACAAAGGCGACATCATCAAACGCTACTTTCTGGACTACCACACATTAAATGGAAATCTATCTGTTCATCTGCCCAATGGTAAGGTGGAAGTTCACAATGAAGCATGCGAAGACTGGATGGTGAATCTCATTGATACGGGTATGAATACACTCACTGGCGGCCGCGTAAAGCGCTTGGAACCTTGGTTGAAAGATGAAACATTCATGGTCACTTATGGTGATGGGGTGAGTAACATTGATCTGAACAATTTACTGCAGTTCCATCGTTCTCATGGTCGCCTGGCAACAGTGACTGCAGTTCGTCCGCCCGCCCGGTTCGGTGGACTGATTTTTGAAGGCGATCTGGTGACCCAATTTACCGAAAAGCCCCAGATTGGTGAAGGATGGATCAACGGAGGGTTTTTGGTTTTTGAGCCTGCCGCCATTTTCAACTATTTGGAAGGAGATCATAGCAGTTTGGAGGTTGACGCGTTGGAACGGCTGGCGGCTGACCGTCAACTTGTTGCCTACCGTCACGAAGGCTTCTGGCAATGCATGGATACGCTTCGAGATGTCAGGCTGTTAGAGAACCTCTGGCATAGCGGAGAACCTCCCTGGAAGGTTTGGTAAAGTGTTTGAACATACTTATCGAAACCATACAGTCCTCATCACAGGCCACACGGGTTTTAAGGGAGCCTGGTTGTCCCTCTGGTTGCATCACTTAGGATCAAAGGTCATCGGTTACGCCTTGAAACCTCCTACGCAACCAAGTCTTTTTGAATTGTGTGACCTCAATAGAAAGATAACCTCTGTTGAGGGTGATGTACGCGATTTTGGCCATCTTAAGAACGTCATTCAAAAATATAAGCCCGAAATAATTTTCCACTTGGCTGCCCAGGCACTCGTAAGGCGCTCCTATTCCGACCCTCTTGAGACTTATTCTACGAATGTCATGGGAATTGTCCACCTGTTGGAGGCGGTCCGTCAAGTAGGAGGAGTAAAAGTTATCATCAATGTGACGAGTGATAAATGTTATGAAAATCGAGGGTGGGTCTGGGGATACAGAGAGAATGACCCCATGGGTGGACATGATCCATATAGTTCAAGCAAGGGATGTGGTGAACTCATCACGGCGGCTTACACGAAGTCTTATTTCGATCCCGAAGAGTATGAAAAACATGGTGTATCCGTGGCTTCAGTGAGATCAGGAAATGTCATTGGCGGAGGAGATTGGGCAGAAGATAGGCTTCTTCCTGACTGCGTGAAGGCTTTGTTGGACAATAGGCCCATTGTCATTCGCCATCCCGATGCTGTGCGGCCCTGGCAGCATGTTCTGGAACCCCTTTTTGGTTACCTATTACTAGGCCAACTTCTTCATCGGGATGGACCGAGGTTTGCTGGCGCGTGGAATTTTGGGCCAGAGGACGAGGGCGCAAAGCCCGTGAGGTGGATTGTTGAAAGAATCGTTGATATTTGGGGGGGAGAGGCATGTTGGGAAGTTGATCAGAGTTCTCATCCCTACGAAGCCCATACCCTAAAATTAGACTGCTCGAAAGCCAAATTAATGCTCGGATGGTATCCACAATGGGATCTGGAAACCGGTCTGAGGAACACGATTGCGTGGTATAGGGCATATCGTCTTCAGGAAGATATGCTTCTGAAAACGATGGGGCAGATTAAGGACTACGAGGAAGGGATTAACAAAAGAAGATAGCGTGAGATGCAGTGTCGATTCTGTAACCAACCACTTCAATGCCGCTTTTTATCTCTCGGGTCCTCACCGCTATCGAACTCTTATCTAACCAAAGAACAGCTCCATCAAAAAGAAATATTTTATCCGTTAGAAGTTTATATCTGCGAGTCCTGTTTTCTCGTCCAATTGCAAGAGTTTGAGACGCCCGAAAATATTTTCGGCGATTACGCTTATTTTTCTTCCTACTCTGACACCTGGTTAGAACATGCGAAGGACTATGTCGATCAGATGATGAGCGTTTTCGGAATCGGAATCCGCTCTTACGTCGTTGAAATCGCGAGCAACGACGGCTATTTACTCCAGTATTTTGCAAAGAGAAGAATTCCTGTGCTGGGAATAGAACCCGCTCGTAATGTTGCAGAAGTAGCGAAGCGAAAAGGTATCCCGACCGAGGTCGTTTTTTTTGGAACCCAAACAGCCAAACGATTGGCTTCCGAGGGGAAAAGCGCAGACCTGTTGTTGGGGAATAATGTGTTGGCTCATGTGCCGGACCTGAATGACTTTGTCGAGGGACTGAAAATACTTTTGAAACCTCAAGGGGTGATCACAATGGAGTTTCCTCATCTGTTGAGATTGATGGAGGAAACGCAGTTTGATACGATTTATCATGAGCATTTCTCCTATTTTTCTTTCCTGACCGTCGAAAGGATCTTTGATGCTCATGGCCTCACTCTCTTTGATGTGGAGGAATTGCCCACCCACGGCGGCTCCCTCAGGATTTATGCATGTCACACCGAAGACAGGACCAAACTGGTTGGGGAGCGTGTTCATCAGTTGAAACGAAAAGAAACGGAGGCTGGGTATACAGATATTCGTCATTATCTCGGTTTTCAGGATAAGGTGAAAGCGATTAAGAGAGATATTCTGAAGTTTCTGATTCAGGCAAAAGAAGATCACAGGAGGATTGTGGGCTACGGGGCTCCCGCAAAAGGGAATACGTTACTCAATTATTGTGGAATTAGAACAGATTTTATTGATTACACCGTTGATAGAAATCCTTATAAACAGGGACGCTTTCTGCCAGGGAGCCATATTCCCATTGAAGATCCGAATAAAGTCAAGGAGACGAAACCGGATTATCTATTCATTCTGCCGTGGAATCTCAAAGATGAGATTATGGAGCAGATGGCTTTTATCAGGCAGTGGGGTGGAAAGTTTGTCATCCCGATTCCAAAAATAGAAGTGATTTAAGATGATCTTTAAAGAGATGAATCTGAAAGGAGCCTATATTATCGAGATCGAGCGGATCGAAGACGAACGAGGTTTTTTCGGGCGTAGTTTCTGCGCGAATGAATTCAAGAAATACGGCTTAAATCCCAATATTGCTCAGTGTAATATATCTTATAACAAAAAAAAGGGAACACTCCGCGGCATGCATTATCAGGCTGCTCCCCACGCGGAGGCCAAACTGGTACGTTGCACCGCGGGCGCGATCTACGATGTGATCATTGACCTACGGCAGGAGTCGCCTACATTCAAACAATGGATAGCGATGGAAGTGACGAAAGAGAATCGCCGGATGCTCTACGTTCCCGAAGGGTTTGCCCACGGGTTTCAGACCTTAGAGGATCATACCGAGGTTTTTTATATGATTTCCGAGTTCCATCATCCCGAGTGTGTCCAAGGCATACGCTGGAATGATCCAACCTTTGGAATTAAATGGCCGATGCTTCCAACCCTGATTGTGAATAAGGATCGTACCTATCTAGATTTTTCCCTTTGACCAACAAGGCGTGAATCTGATGAGAGATAAAATAAGAGAATACTGGGAAGAGCGTGCAAAGCAGTACTCGGATAATCTGGCGGCGACCACAAATGATGTCTATTTGAGAGAACTGGAAATTTCAACCATCATCCAAACGCTGAATGAAATTCAGTTGCCCGTCCGAGGAAATTTCTTAGATGTGGGTTGTGGAGACGGATACTCGCTCCTGAAGGTGGCGCAAGCATTTGGGAATCTCTCTTTCTTGGCCATTGACTATAGCGAGAATATGATCAAACTCGCCCAGCAGCGACTGGAGTCACAGCCCGATTTGAAGGGCCGGGTTCAGGTGAGGATGGGTGATGTCATGGAACTTGGGCAAACCTTCCATCCTTCTCTCTACGACGTGGTTCTAAGTGACCGTTGCTTGATCAATCTCGATTCGTTCGAGGACCAGTCAGAAGCGATCGCTCAAATAGCTAACCGTACCAAGCCAGGAGGCTACTACATTGCGATCGAGAATTTTACCGAAGGCCATGAGAATATGAACGCTGCTCGTCGTCAAATGGGACTGCCGGAGATTCCTGTCAGATGGCATAACCTTTATTTTGAAGAAAAACCATTTGTTCAATGCACAGAGCGTTTTTTCCAAGGTGTGTCTTTTAAGGAATTTTCGAGCTCTTATTACTTTGCCACTCGTGTGATTTATTCAGCCATGTGCCAAATGCGTGGGGAAACTCCAGACTACAATCATGAAATACACCAGTTGGCGGTACGCTTACCATGGGTTGGAGGATTTAGCCCGATCAGAATGGCAGTGATGCGTAAAAAACTCTGTCAATAGGATAATAAAAAAATAGATTTCTATGAAAAATTCCTTTGAAAGAGAAAAGTTGGAGAACATTCAAAAACTCGGGAAAGATGACAATTTGTCGATCCTCTCAAAGGAATGGATCGCGGGTGTTTCAAAACACAAGTATTCGTATAACTTCTCCTGGATGGGAAGGCCTATCATTCAGTTTCCACAAGACATCATAGCGATGCAAGAGATTATTTGGCAGGTTAAACCAGATTTGATTATTGAAACTGGGATTGCCCATGGGGGTTCATTAATCTTTTATGCCTCGATGCTTGAATTAATGGGGGGAGATGGGCATGTGTTAGGAATTGATATTGACATCCGCCGGCCAAACCGGCTGGCTATCGAGCAGCATCCGATGTTCAAACGCATCAGGATGATCCAAGGGTCCTCGGTTGATCAAAAGGTCACGAAGCAGGTCTATGAATTTGCCAAGGGGAAAGAAAAAATCTTGGTTGCTTTGGATTCCAATCACACCCATGACCATGTCCTTCAGGAACTCAACCTTTACTCCCCCGTGGTAACGAAGGATAGTTACCTGGTTACCTTTGATACCATCATAGAGGATATGCCGGAAGACTCGTTTCCAGACCGCCCTTGGGGCAAAGGCAATAATCCTAAGACCGCAGTAAGGAAATTTTTAGAAACCAACCATCGTTTTGTGGTTGATAAAGAAATCGAGAATAAATTGCTGATCACTGTAGCACCGGAGGGATATTTGAGATGCATAGGGGACTAACTGTAGAACGAATCCGGGTGGCCGGACCTTGGATTACCGAAAAGGAAATTAGCTACGTCACCGACGCTGTAACCAATGCGTGGTACGGCAAAGCCAATATCTACAATGAGCGCTTTGAAAAAGCATTTGCTGATTATATAGGTGTCCGTTTCGCGATGTCTCTCCCGTCCTGCACTGCAGCGATTCATCTTTCCTTGTTAGCACTTGGGATTGGCCCTGGAGATGAGGTCGTTGTACCCGACGTCACCTGGATCGCTTCAGCAGCGCCTGTGACCTACGTGGGGGCGACACCTGTTTTTGCCGATGTTGACCCGAAAACGTGGTGTTTGTCTGATCGCTCTTTTGAGGAGTGTATCACGCCAAAAACCAAAGCGGTTATTCCTGTTGATCTTTATGGCAACATGCCAGACATGGATGCCATTCGAGATATAGCGGAGCAACATGCCATAGTCGTCATTGAGGACGCTGCAGAGGCGATTGGCTCAGAATATAAGGGCAAGAGAGCGGGCAGCTTTGGCAGCACAGCGGTTTTCAGTTTCCATGGCTCAAAGACTCTGACCACAGGGGAGGGTGGAATGCTTGTCACTGACCGTGAGGATGTGTATCAACGTTCCTTGGTGCTCCGTGACCACGGTCGCAAGCCGGGCGATAATATGTTCTTCAATACCGAAG
>Ga0335070_10010066_pt1 | contig 11060 bp, 12 predicted proteins | sample Lox_Sample_13_FD_206722 | JGI IMG/M metagenome (GOLD analysis project Ga0335070, IMG submission 206722) | Soil microbial communities from Loxahatchee National Wildlife Refuge, Florida, United States - Lox_Sample_1.3 | ecosystem: Environmental > Terrestrial > Soil > Wetlands | place: USA... | reverse complement strand
ATAAAGTAGTGGGCAGGGACTGGCAATGAGGCCTTTCAAGAACGAGCCTTTCACTGATTTCTCTCAGGCCGCTAATCGCCGCGCGATGGAACAGGCGATACGGAAGGTCGAGCGGCAGCTCGGCCGGGAGTACCCGATCGCGGTGGGTGGCCGCGAGATCCGCCTACCCGAGAAGTTTGAATCGGTCTCGCCCCTGGACCCGTCGCGGGTGGTAGGCATCTTTCAGCAGGCCGATGCAGCTCAGGCGCGCCAGGCCGTGGAAGTCGCCGCCGGGGCCTTTCGGGACTGGCGCTTCCTTGCGCCCGAAAAGCGGGCTCGCTGCCTCTTCAAGATCGCCAACATCCTCCGCCGGCGGAAGTTCGAGCTGGCTGCCTGGATGGTCTTCGAGGTCGGCAAATCCTGGCCCGAGGCTGATGGTGATGTCGCTCAGGCCATCGACTTCTGCAACTTCTACGGTCGGGAGGCGATCCGCTATGGCGCGCCCCAGCCGATCGGGCAGGCCCCGGGCGAGAAGGACGAATTCATCTACATTCCGCTCGGCGTAGGCGCCGTAATCCCTCCGTGGAACTTCCCGCTGGCTATCTTGACGGGCATGACCGCGGCATCGCTGGCTGCGGGCAATACCGTCGTCCTCAAGCCGTCCAGCGATTCGCCCGCGATTGGCTATTACCTCTTTGAGATCGCTCGGGAGGCAGGCCTGCCGGCCGGGGTACTCAATTTCGTCACCGGCTCAGGCGCCGTTGCCGGCGAAGCCCTGGTGGAGCATCCGAGGACGCGGTTTGTCGCCTTCACCGGTTCTAAGGATGTGGGCATCAGGATCAGCGAGGCAGCTGGGCGGTTGGCTCCTGGGCAAGTCTGGATCAAGCGCGTGATCCTTGAGATGGGCGGCAAAGACGCGATCGTTGTGGCGAGCGATGCTGATCTCGACGACGCGGTGGCCGGGGTGGTGGTATCCGCCTTCGGCTATCAGGGTCAGAAGTGTTCAGCCTGCTCGCGGGCGATCGTGGTCGCAGACGTTTACGATGAGTTCCTGGCGCGCCTCCTCGCCAGGGTTGAGGCCATCAAGGTGGGGCCGCCTACGGTGCAAGAGAACTTCATGGGCCCGGTCGTCAACGAGGCAGCTCTCAATCGCATCCTGAGATACATTGAGATCGGCAAGGGCGAAGGGCGGCTCTTGACCGGCGGCAATCAACTGCCGCGCAAAGGCTTCTACATAGAGCCGACCGTGATAGCTGACGTCGCACCCAACGCCGTTATTGCGCAGGAAGAGATCTTTGGGCCTGTGCTCGCGGTGATCAAGGCGCGCGATTACTACCATGCTCTTGAGATCGCCAACAGCACCGTCTACGGCTTGACGGGGTCGGTTTATACCCGTGACCGCGAGAAGATCAACCTGGCCAAGGAGATCTTCCACGTCGGCAACCTGTGCATCAACCGGAGGTGCACCGGGATTCTGGTGGATGCCAACCCGCTGGGCGGTTTCAACCTTTCGGGTACCGATTCCAAATCCGGCGGAAGGGATTACTTACTGCACTTCCTTCAGGCCAAGTCCATTGCGGAAAAACTGCAGGCTGGGAACTACCCTGCCGGGAAACGCCGGGCCAGCAAGAGTCCGACCCGGAAAGCTCGGACAAGCCGAATCCGGCGACCGAGGCCCCGGCGGAAGAGGGCCGTAGCGCGGAGGTAAGCCGTGAAATCCAGCATCTGGATACTGATCGTTGTGATCGCTGCCGGAGTCGTGGTCGGCATTGTGTTCAAGGATCGCTTGAAGCCACCCGAGCCGGGCGACCAGCAGGCCCAACTCAAGGAGATCGGCGATATCACTGACTCCGAGGCCAAGCTCGAGAAGCTGCAGCATTTCATCGCCGATTACCCCAAGAGCGAGCTTAAGCCGCGGGCCTACTCGTCAATCGCCAAGGAGATGCTGGAGGCACTCAAAGACACTACTCGTTTCGTCGGCTTCGCGCGGCAGACTATCGAAAAGGAGACCGACCCCGAGAGCAAGGCGATAATGTACTACCGGTTATATGACATCAAGGCCGAGGCCAAGCCGGAAGAAGCTGCGCTGGTCGGCAGCGAACTCCTCAAGGTGCCGATCGACGTGGGGTGGCTTTACAACTACATTGGCTATGACCTGGCGGACCGGGGTCGCGATCTAGATCTGGCCCTTTCCCTCTGCCAGAAGTCGGTGGAGCTGGCCAAGACTCGGGATGACAGCGCCTCGTTCCTCGACGCCCGCGGTTTCGTCTATTACAAGAAGGGGATGTACCAAGAGGCAGTCGCCGACCTGGAGAAGGCGGTCGGGCTTTACAGCGAACCTTCGGAGGATGGGCTCCGACACCTGGCCATGGCCTACACCAAGGCTGGGGACGCGGCCAAAGCTTTCGCTACTTACCGGAAGATCCTCGTGATCGGCGAGTATGATTACGCCCGCGGCACCGTCGACTCGATGATGACCGTCGAGCGGTATTCTCCCAAGAAGAAGCAGCAATTTGAAGAAGGCCTGTGGCAGGACCGCGCAGTAGGTGCCGCGTCTGCCGTGGCTTTTTCCATGCCGAACCTGGCAGGGCAAGCCGTGGCCTTCGAGCCGGCCGGAGGCAAGGTTGTTCTGCTCAACTTCATGAGCCCGACCTGAGGGCCTTGCCGTGCGGAGTTGCCGCACCTGGATGAGCTCTATACGAAGTATGCAGCCAAGGGTGTCGAGATACTGGCAATTGATGTCAGCGGCAGGAAGGACCTGACGCAGAAGGTCACAGCTGATGCGGGCTACAAGGCTCCGGTGTTGATCGATGACAAGGGCTTCTCGCGCGACCAATACAAGATCAGGGCCACACCGACTACCTGCATAGTCGATCCATCCGGCAAGGTGATCTTCCGGCATCTGGGCTATGGCCCTGGCATGGAGAAGACCTTCGAGCGGGAGATAGAACTGCTCCTGGCCAAGAAACCGGCGTGACCGGCCCCGAGAGCCTGAGAGGCCTCGTCGTTACTGCTTGAAAACTGTCGCTACTTCTGCTAAGATGGTGCCATACGCGGGGAGAAGTAGTGATGCTCGACAGGCAGTCGAAGTGCGTCCGCCGGGCCCCGTTTATCCTTATCTGGTCTTTTCCAGTAGTGCTCACCTACCTTGTGTTGCTTGCCTGTCCCCTCGCGGCGCCTACTCAGCCGGCTGGGCCGAATCCCCAGAGCACCGGGCTGATGGAGCAGATGGATTACAAGCAGCGCCTGGACCGCGAAAGGGCTGAAGCCCAGAGCCGGGGGACTAACCCCGCGCCACCTGAGGAGAACGCGTCGGTGGGCCTGGATTTCGTGGTGCTTGTTGTACTGGCCTGCTCGGCGGCAGGAGTCTTGGTGATATCAAGGTTGCGGCGCAGCCCGAGGCGCCGGAGAAGATACCCGCGCTATTACCCGCCGGCCTCCCGGCCGAACTAGGCCTCGTGCTTGAGCAGGCTCGAGGGGCAGTACTTCTCAATCACGCAGATGTGACAAAGCGGACGAGGTGCCTTGCAAACTTCGCGGCCGTGGAGTGTCACGGTGAAGGAGAACTTGCCCCAGTCTCGCTTCGTAATGATGTCCATCAGCTCGAACTCAATCTTGACGGGATCCTTCTGGGTCGTGAAGCCCAGCCGCGTTGCGATCCTGATCATGTGAGTGTCGACAATGATGCCGGGACGCCCGAACACTGCGGCCAAGACCACGTTGGCTGTCTTCCGGCCGACTCCTCTGAGCTTCACCAGCTCCTCCATCGAGTCGGGTACTACTCCACCATGGTTCTCGACAAGGTCCTTGGATAGCTCAATGATGCTCTTGGCCTTATTCCGGAAGAAACCCGTCGGTCTGATTTCGCGCTCGAGCGTCGCCCTGCGGGCGGCCGCAAAATCCCCAGGGCTCCGGTACTTCTTGAAGAGGCTCTCGGTCACTTCGTTGACCTTCTTGTCGGTGCATTGAGCAGCCAGCACAGTGGCGACCAGGAGCTCGTGAGCAGTCGAGTAGCGAAGCGCTGTCGTTGCCCGGGGATACCTGGCCTTGAGCAGCGTCACTATGTGCTTGGCCCGCTCCCTAAGTTCTTCAGCCGACTCGCGGCGTGACTTCGCCATTGCGTGCCCTCCCGCCTCAAAAGACTTCCGTGACCATCTCACTCAAGTGTGAGTTGTTGTTCCAGCTTACCAGGGTGAAGCCCGACTGGTCATAATCAAAGACGCTGTAGGCGGCGTTATCGATGTAGAACTTCCAGAAGTAAGGCGGCGGCACTCGAAGGAAGGCCGCGGCCAGACCCTTCATGACCGACCTGTGGGTGACTATGCCGATGGTCGCGCCGAAAAGGGCGCTGTCCCCTCGCACCAGCTCCAGGACGCGCGCATAGGCTCGCCGCTTCACCTCTTCCACGGTCTCGCCGCCTGGCAGCAGCAGCCGCTCGGGCGCCGTCTCCCACTGGCGCCAAAGCTCGGGATAGTCACGCATCACGTCCGTCTTGGGCAGTCCCTGCCACTTGCCCAACGAGATGTTGTTGAAAGCCTCGTCAACGACGTGCTTAATACCTAGTGCACGCCCGATTATCTCCGCAGTCTCGCGCGCCCTCCGGAGCGGCCCGCTGTAAAGAATCTCAAGGCCTTGGGCTTCGAGCGCCTGGGCGATCTCTCCGGCCTGCTTGCGTCCGCGCTCATTGAGATCGACTTCGAAACGCCCTCGGAAGATTCCCATCCGGTTGAATTCGGTCTCACCATGCCGAATTAGGTAGATGCGCCGTTTGTCTTGAGCCATGCGATCCTGCTCCTGATACCTGCTACACAGCCTCGCCTATGCTCAGCCGGTGGGCAGCCCTCAGCGGCTCCGGAATGCGGTACTTGGGAGCACAGGCCAAGACGATTTCGATCGCCTTCCTGAGGTCGATACGGTTGCCGACCGACACGTACACCGGCCGAACCCTGCCGCGGGTCCGCAGGGCCGTTCCTATCACTTTGCCCGAAGCGTCACGCAGGTAGGCTTTGCTCCCCTTGCGTTGGCCGAGTTTGCCGAATTCGCCGCAGAGGCGCGATTTGGCACACCCCACGACCGGCACGTCCACAAGGATGCCGACATGGGTAGCAAGCCCCATCCCGCGGGGGTGGGCAAGCCCCTGGGCATCGCACATGAGCACATCCACCTGGGTCTTCAGGGTCTCCAGGACCGCCAGCAGACCCGGAGCCTCCCGGAAGGCCAGCAGGCCCGGCACATACGGGAAAGTGCACCGTGTCGTCGTGGCGTGCGTCTCTATGATCTCAAGGCCGGGGTAGGTCATGACGGCGACGGCCGCCAGCACCGTAGATCTGTCAGGAAAGGCGACGTCAGCGCCCGCAACAATGCGCACGGGTCTGCCGTCCCACACTGGCCTGACTCGCCGGGCAAGCCGGCCCTGAATGACGATGGCCTCACGAGGCGTCACATCCCAGGAGTGGAGCGTGCGGCATTTCACGGCTTATCCCCTATCAGCCCTTCCTTCCGCCCTGTTTCTCGAGGAAGGCTTTCTCCCGATCGGTCAGAGATCCAATCCCTTCGCGGCTTATCTTGTCGAGGATGCGGTCGATTTCGCCGCGCATCTGATCGCGCCGCTCTTCTTGCCTGAGCTCTGCCCTCTCGGCCAATCTCGCTTGGGTCCTCAGAACTCGCTTCTTGAGAGGATAAACCAGACGGTCGTACTTGAGATAGACATAGCCCACCAGGAGACCGCCGAGGTGGGCAAACCTGGCAATGCCTGCATTGGGCAGGAGCAGCAGAGCGACAAGCTCCAGAGCTCCCACTAGGATAGCGAAGTGCTTGGCTTTGATCCTTATGAAGAAGTAGAGCAAGAGCTCGCGTTCCGGGAAAGCCAGCGCGAAGGCAATGATGATCCCGAAGATCGCGCCCGAGGCTCCGATGGTCGGGATCGAAGAGTGGGGCTGGACCAGGACGTTGACCAGGCCGGCCCCGCAACCGGTGATCAGATAGAACTTGAGGAACTCCGCACTCCCCCAATACCGTTCGAGCTCCGAGCCCATCATCCACAGGAACAGCATGTTGAAGAAGATGTGAAGCACGTTGGCATGAAGGAACATGTAGGTCACGAGCTGCCAGAGATAAGCGCGTCCGAAGAAGAGCGTCGGCACTAGCCCGAAGACGCGGAGATATCTGTCTAGAAACACGCGCTGGAGGATGAAGATGACGACGTTGAGGATGATGATCCAGAGCACAGCCCGGGTGGTCGACGGTGCCACCGAGGATGTGTAGGTACGGTAGCCTCTCTCCAAGTTCATCCCTCTCGCCCGCTCCAATCGCGCCAGACGCCAGAACCCTGCCCGAATTACTGTATTTAAAGGCAAGCTCCGGTGTCAAGCCCGTTCGGGCTCCCGGCGGTCATGACTTCCAGCGCTGAAGCCGATCGCGCACTTGAAACGCGTGCCAGCATGGAATATCATGCCCCAGGAGGCAGGATGAGATCGATCGAGATTACCATAACCAGCCTTTCGACGACGATGCTGGCTGCGAGCATAGACTACCACCTCGATGCTTCCCCTATAGTCAAGCGGTGGCAAGTTGACCGGGCAATCGTCGATGGCATCTGGCATGCGGTGCGCGCCGCGGTTCGGGAGGCTCTGCGCGAACCCCCCAGCCCACCTGATTCCCCGCGCGCACGCGAGGTGGCCGAATCGCTCCGCTCGTTCGGGCTTGCTCTCTTCCAGGAGATCTTCATGGACGAGTGCGACCGCATCCGGGATCTTGCCGCCAGCGCCGTCACCTCATCAGGCGAGCGACCTTTCGTGATCTTCAAGATCGATAAGGGGCTCGCCTACTTGCCCCTTGAGCTGATGCATGATGGCCGAGCCTTTCTCTGCCACAGTCTTCCGGTAGGGAGAGTGCTCTACGCCGAGGAAGCGGAGGTGCGATCCGTACTCCGCGACCAGGGTCCACGCAGCGTAGTAATCGTGGGCGATCCTTCCGAAGATGCCGCTATCCGGGGCGACATCGAGCGCGAGATCGATGCCGTCCGCAGCATCTTCCGGGGCAGTAGCGATTTCGCGCTCAAGATCGCCATAGGGCGGGAGGCCGGTGACGAGCGTATCCTCGCCGATCTTCCGGGCGCAACCATCTTTCACCTGACGGGCCACGGAGTCGCGTCCGACCACGAACGCACTTCAGGCGTCAAGTTGGCCAACGGCAGAATCTTGAGCGGCCCCTCGCTCAAGGGGCTGCAGAACGCGCCGGCATTCGCCTTTCTCAACATCTGCACACCCGCGTCGGAAGAAACCTGGAAAGGCTCCCTGGGCCTGATCGAGACCTTGCTGAGAAGAGGCACCCGGGCATGCATTGCATCTCTGTGGGAGCTTAGAAGCCAGTCCGCGGTTTTTGTCGCCAAGCGATTCTACGCCCACTTGGTGGCCGGCGTGACCCTGGGGGAAGCTCTCAGGCGATCGCGGCTTGAGGCCGCCGAGAAACTGGGATTTCACGATCCGACCTGGGCAGCCTATGCGCTCTACGGCGATCCGAGGTGGGCTCTGGTCGCGACGCCGGAGGCACTGCCTTCTCCAGAGCGCAGGTCCAAATCGAAGACTCTGAAGTACTTGGTGCTGGCAGGGACAGTTGCAGCTCTCGCCGCCCTGATCCTCATTCCCATGGCAGTGATGAAAGAGGGCGGAGAGAGGACGTCCCCGGCCCAGACCGCAGTGAGCGACACTGAGACCGTCGAGTCTCCGCCGCAAGCGACCCAGCCTCCGGAGCCGGTGAAGGTAGGCTACCTGGTAGTGGAGTCGAAGCCCAAGGACGCTCAGGTGCTCCTGGACGGCGAGGAGCTAGGCACAACTCCCAACACTTTCGAGGTTCCGGTCGGCCAGCACGACGTGGTGATAGCCAAAGCCGGCTACAAGCAATGGGAGGCGTCAGTCGAGATCAAGCAGTCGCCTCGGGCCAACGTCAAGGTGACGCTCGAAAGGCTGAGGCAATGAACCGGGCAGACTGGATGAATCGCCGGCACGCCCTGTTCCATGTGGGAATCGGTCTGCTTGTTCTTGTAACTTGCTGGGCCTGCCTCGCCCTCGGGCTGGCAGCGCGGGCAACGGCTGAGGGCGAACCCCCGGGGACACCCGGCGGCACTGAGGGCGGCCCGGAGCAACCGGGCGCGATCGTGGTTACCGATCTCTTGAGCCAGCCGCACACGCTCCAGGAAATTGTGGCAGGCTCGCCAACCCTGCTTTTCATCTGCGACCCGGCAGTCACGCGGTGCCGCGAGGGCGCCGTTTACTTTGATACCCAGGCTTTGCGGATAACCGCAAGCCGGATCAAGCCAGCTTGCATCTTCCTCGCGAGCGCCGATGCCGCTCGTGATGCGGCGGCCCGGATGGGCCTCAATGTGCCAGTCTATGTGGACTCGGGCCGCGTTGTCCCGACAGCCCTTCTGGGGCAAGAGATACTTCCCGCCATGGTACTCCTGGACAGTCAGTGCCGAGTGAGCAGAGTCGCTCTGGGAGGCGGCGAGTCGCTCGATAGCAATCTCACCCACCTGCTCAAACCGGGCCAGTCCCACTGGCGTCTCCTCTACGTCTTGATTCCGCTCGCCATATTCGCCATTATCAGGTTTGTGGTCGAATAGGAGCCGGTTCGAGTGACCGATGATTTGAGCGAGCCCGACCTCATCGCCCGCCTTGTGGCCGGGGATAGCAGGAGTTGGAAAGCCTTCCTGGATTCCCATGGCCCGCTGATCTATGGAGCCATCACCGCGCTGCTCGGCAAGTTCTCCATCCAGGAACCCGCAGTTGCGGAAGATATCTTCGCCGCGGTGATCGAGCGCCTGCTCGCCGACCACTCGGCCGCGCTCAGGAGCTTCAGGTCCAACTCCAAGTTCACGACTTACCTCGTCAGCATCGCCCGAAACCGGACCTACGATCATCTGCGCTCGCTCAAGCGCCGCCCGACCGTGTCGCTCAGTGATCCGATCGGCGGCTCGGAAGAAGGAGACACGGACACCCTGGAGAAGATCCTGCGGAACCAGCTGGATCTCGGCCATGAGCTCGAAGTCCGGCTTTCGCTGGAGGAGGTGCTCGAGCATCTCTCCGACCAGGACAGGCTGATAGTGAAGCTGCACTATTTGGAGGGCCTTAAGGACAGAGAAATAGGCGAACTCGTCGGCATCTCAGCGGATGCAGTGTCGGCCAGAAAGCTGCGGGCTTTGAGTCGGCTCAAGGAGCTGGTCGGAAAACGCCGCTCCTGAACGTCTGATGTGACGACAGTGGAATGAAGTCAGCCTGGCTCGCCCGCGGAAGGCCGAGGCAGCCGGATAGCCCGGAAGGCGTGAAGTTCTAACTGAAGGGCTACCGGCGACGAGGTCCTACAGAGCAGACAAGGCGAAGCGCAGAGCCGGCGTTTGGAGGTAGGGCGTTCAGTAAGTCAAGAGAATCTTCACGCCCCGAAGTGCGTGCGGCGTACAAATATCTTGCGCAAGTTGGCGCAAGTGGCTAATGCTGAAGGTACAGTCGCATGTGTGATCAATTGGGAGCTTGTGCCAGGATCGAAGAGCGATGAAAGATCGAAACTCTAAAGAGAAATGCCTCACCGAGGATGAGGTTGCGTCCTACGTTGACGGCGTAGTCAAACCCGATCTCAAGAAGCGCATCGAGGACCATCTCGTTCGCTGCAGCCTCTGCCTTCACAATGTCGCCGAGATGAAGCAGCTGGTCGGCACCGACACCCAGCACGCTAGCAGCTTGCCTGCCGAAGCTCTTGCTCGAGCCGAGGCCATCATCGCACAGCATACCGAGCTGTCGCCTGAGCTGGACATCACGCTGGCCATCAAGGGGGGAATCTGCAAGCTCCTGGAGACCACAGGTGACCTGCTTCGACCCGCCAGACTCGCGCCGGTCGAATTGCGCGGCGAGAAGACCAACGGGGCAACCCTCAAGATCGCCAAGTCGCTGTCGGGCTACCTGGTGACCCTGGAGTTGGTGCCGGAGAGGCAGATGGTCCACCCCAAGCTCACGATTGTTGAGGAGACGTCTTCGGGACGGCCGGACGGCATCAAGGCCAAGCTTTACTCGCCGGGAGCGGCGGAGACCAAGTACTCGCGCCAGGGACGGATCAGTTTCTCTGCGCTCGAGCCCGGCGTCTACGGCATAGACATCGAAGAAATAGGCAGAATCAGATTGGACATCCAGTAGGTAACGTCAGGCAGGAATCACCCGGCACACCGCCGCTTAGCCCAGATCTGAAATCACCTTGAGCGCTTCCAGAATATCGCGGCGCGTGATTATGCCAATGACCCTGTCGCCGTCCACCACCGGCAGCCTGCCGCACCGATCCCTTATGACCCGAGCCAGAACCGCTGACACGTCGTCCTTGGGAGTCACGCTCAGGGTCTCAAGATCGCGCTGCATCACGTCGCTGACCAGGGTGCTCCCCCATTTGTCACGCGCCACCTTCTTGACTTCATTCAGCGTTACCAGTCCCCTCAGCCGGCCATCCTCGGCAACCGGAAAGCAATCGTAGTGGTACTTGAAGAAGTAGTCGTCAACCAGATCGGTGATGGTCATGTTCCCGGGAACCGTGACTACGTCGGTCTTCATCACCTCTTCCACCTTGATACCCTTGAGCGCGCCCTCGGTCACAACCTGGAAGTAGCTCGCTTCCGCGGCCTGCCTCAGGAAGAAACCGATCATCACCATCCACAACCCGTAGACGAACTGGCCTCGGAAGACCGAGAGGAATCCGAGGGCGATGAAGCCGATGCCCACTATGCTGCCGACCCTGGTCGCGACGTAGGTCGAGCGCCTCAAGTCTCCGGTAGCCTTCCAAATGCCAGCTCTCAAGAGGCGTCCGCCGTCCAGCGGGAAGCCGGGAATCAGATTGAATGCGCCCAGAATGCCGTTGACGTATGCCAGATACTTGAGCACAGGGACAGCAGCTGTGAGCACGTGCCCACGGGACCCAAGCACGTAGCAGGCCCCAAAGATGGCCATCAATACGAAACTCACCCCCGGACCGGCAGCAGCGATCTTGATTTCGGTCACGGGATCGGCCGACTCCTTGGCGAGCTGCGACACACCGCCAAAGAGGAAAAG
>Ga0335070_10010064_pt1 | contig 11061 bp, 12 predicted proteins | sample Lox_Sample_13_FD_206722 | JGI IMG/M metagenome (GOLD analysis project Ga0335070, IMG submission 206722) | Soil microbial communities from Loxahatchee National Wildlife Refuge, Florida, United States - Lox_Sample_1.3 | ecosystem: Environmental > Terrestrial > Soil > Wetlands | place: USA... | reverse complement strand
CGTCGACGCAGCCCACATGGCCGTGATGATGAGTGTGAGGCACCGGGTCATAGCCGCTGCCGCCCCAGGGATGGCAGCGCAGGAGCCGCCCGAGCGACAGCCAACCGCCGCGCACGACGCCGAAGCGCGCGATCGCCTCAATCGCGTACTCCGAGCAGGACGGCGCGAAGCGGCAGGTCGGGCCAATAAGCGGCGACAAGAAATACTGATAGAAACGGATCGCGGCATGCGCCGCCAGCACAACGGGGCGCATCGCGGTCACGCCCCGCGACGCGCGGACGCGCCGCCGTCGCGATAGGTGCCGAGCCGTTTGAGTGCGGTCTCGAGATCGCCGAGCAGCGCCGGAAAGGCGCGCGTCAGCGTCCCGGTGCGCGCGATCACGACATAGTCGTGGTCGGGCGCCGCGTGCGCCGGCATGACCTGCCGGACCGCGGCGCGCAGGCGTCGGCGCGCGCGGTTGCGTTCTACCGCGCCGCCGACCTTGCGGCTGGCGGTGAAGCCGACGCGCGGCCGCACGCCGCGCAGGCTCTCATCCTCGGGGGCGGGTCGGGCCTGCAGGACCAGGCTTGGGGTCGCGCATTTGCGCTGCGCGCCGGCGACGCGCAGAAAGTCCTGGCGTCGCTTCAGGCGCCCGACCGCCATGGCCATCGATCAGGCAGAAAGACGCTTGCGGCCCTTGGCGCGACGCCGGGCCAGAACCTTCCGCCCGCCCACCGTCGACATCCGGGAACGGAAGCCGTGGCGGCGCTTGCGGATCAGGGCGCTCGGCTGATAGGTACGCTTCACAGTCGTGCTCCGTGCAACAGGGCCGTGCTGGGCTGGGGCCCGGTCAATGTGGGCAGGCCGGTGGTATACGGGCTTGACCCTGCCGAGTCAATCTGGCTCGGCCGGAGCGGCCCGGCAGCCTGGACTTCACGATCCGGCGAGTCACGACATGGTGACTGGCGGCGGCCCGTGCCGCGCCTGACTATTGAGCTGCCCGCGACCGGCGAGGCCTGGAAAACCACGAGCATGGCGTTGCCCGAAGCGGCCAACGAGAACCGAGACAGGCGCCCGGCAATTGCGCGGTTTGTGCCGCTGGTCGTGCTGGTCTTGGGCCTGGTCGCGTTCTTCGCCTTCGGGCTCGACCGCTATATCAAGTTCTCGACGCTCTGCCACCACCATGATTCGCTGGTCGGCTGGGTCGCCGACAACCCCCTGGTCGCGCCGGTCGTCTTTATCCTGACCTATGCGGCGATGGTCGCCTTTTCGCTGCCGGGCGGGGTGCTGGCCACCATCGTCGGCGGCTTCCTGTTCGGAACCGTGGCCAGCACCGGCTATGTCGTGGTCGGCGCGACCGCCGGCGCCACCGTGCTGTTTCTCGCGGCGCGCACGGCCTTCGGCACGGTGCTGCGCGCGCGCGCCGGCCCGGCGCTCAAGCGCATGGAGGCCGGATTCCAGAAAGATGCCCTCAGCTATCTCCTGGTCCTGCGCCTGGTGCCGATCTTCCCATTCTGGCTGGTCAATCTGGTGCCGGCTTTCCTCAATGTGCCGCTGCGCACCTATGTGATCGGCACCTTCCTCGGCATCATTCCCGGCACCGTCGTGTTCGCCAGCATCGGCAGCGGCCTGGGCGGGCTGCTCGCCGACTGCCGCAAGCCCGATTTCGGCGTGGTCTTCCACCCGACGATCCTTCTGCCGCTGCTCGGCCTGGCCGTGCTGGCCCTGATTCCGGTGCTGTTCCGGCGCTGGCAGGCGCGGCGGAGCCGCTCCTAGGGCAGCCAGGCGGCCGGTTCCCAGCGGCGGGCCGATGGTCTATACCGACGGGTCCATCGAAGGAGGCAAGGCATGACCACCCGGAAGACCCTGGCCGCGCTCAGTGTTGCAGCCCTGGCGGCGACCACCGCTGCGCTGCCGGCCGCCGCCGCACCCGAGCGGCCGGCGCAACTGGCCGAAGGCGCAAGCAACCCGTGCGCCGCCAAGAAGCCGGCCAATCCGTGCGCGGCCAAGGGCAACCCCTGCGCCCCCAAATCAAATCCCTGTGCCGCCAAGGGCAATCCCTGCGCGCCGAAGAAATAGCCCGAGCGGAACACAGGCCGCGCCCGGCCTGAGGTCGGGGGACGGCCCCGCGGCCGCCCGTCCGGCGTGCCGGATGCCCAAAAAGCGCCATTTACGCTATAGTTAGGGCATGTCGGACCGGGAATCTCGGTTGCCGTTGCCTGGCAAGAGCCTGTCCGCCAGGCTGCTGCTTCTGACCGTCTTCTTTATCATGCTGAGCGAGGTGCTGATCTACGCACCCTCGGTGGCGCGCTATCGCCGCGAATATCTCGAAGACCGCCTGGCCGCCGGCCATCTGGCCACGCTGGCGCTGGCCGCCGCCCCCGATCACAGGATCATGAGCGAGCTCGAGATCGAGCTGCTCGACCACGCCCGCGCCTATGCCGTGGTGCGCTACGTGCCGAACATGCCGAAGCTCATGCTGATCCGCGACATGCCGCCGGCGGTCGACGCGACCTACGACCTGCGTCAGGACACCATGCTCGGCCTGATCTACGACGCCTTCGTGACCCTGGCCCATCCCAAGAATCGCGTGCTGCGCATCCTCGGCAATTCGCCGAAGAATCCCGACGTGCTGATCGAGGTGGTGCTTGACGAGGCGCCGATGCGCGAGGAGATGCTGGCGTTCTCCGAGCGCATCCTGGCGCTGTCGATCATCATCTCGCTGTTCACCGCGGCGCTCGTCTATCTCAGTCTGCAATGGCTGTTGGTGCGGCCGATGCGCGCCTTGACCCAGAACATGACCGCGTTCAGCGCCGCGCCCGAAGATGAATCGCGCATCATCGTGCCGAGCGGCCGCGGCGACGAGATCGGCGTCGCCGAGCGCGAGTTGCGGGCGATGCAGCACGGCCTGCGCGCGGCGCTGCGCCAGAAGGCGCATCTGGCGGCGTTGGGCGCGGCGGTCGCGCGCATCAATCACGACCTGCGCAACATCCTGTCCTCGGCCAGCCTGATGTCCGACCGCCTGGCCCATATCGAGGCGCCCGAGATCAAGCGCATCGCGCCGGTGCTGATCCGCTCGATCGACCGCGCCGTGACCCTGTGCACCGAGACACTCGATTTCGCGAGCGGCGAGGGGCCGGGGCCCAAGCTCGCGACGGTCGACCTGCGCTCGGTCGTCGAGGAGGTCGGCGCCGCCCTGCCCAACGGTGACGGCCGCGCCCTGCTCGACAACGCGGTCGACGCGGCGATCGAGGTCAAGGCCGACCGCACCCAGCTGTTCCGCGTGCTGTCCAATCTCGGCGCCAACGCCGTCCAGGCCGGCGCCGGCCAGGTGCGCATCTCGGCCGAGCGCCACAACGGCCGGGTGTGGATCGACGTCGCCGATGACGGGCCGGGCCTCAGCGAGCAGGCGCGCGCCCGCCTGTTCCAGCCTTTCGCCCGGTCGAGCCGCAATGGCGGCAGTGGCCTGGGCCTGGCCATCGCCAAGGAGCTGGTCGAGGCCCATGGCGGCGATATCACGCTGGTCGAAACATCCAAGCAGGGCACGCGCTTCCGGGTCGAGCTGCCGGCCGAATAGGCGCGCGGCATCTGGTCGCAGGGGCTTGGCCCATCCCGCGCTGGCATGCTACTCGACTACCATTGGCAACAGCGAAGCGACGACGGCAATGACGACGCAATCCTTGGTCTGGCTGACGGGCGGCATGTTCGGGCTGATCGGCATCTTGGGCCTGATGATGTCGTCGCGCGCCCACGACACCGTCGGCTATTACGGCGGCCTGGCCATCTTCGTCGGCGCCGTGCTGGTCGTCTTCTTCCTGATCCACCGCGCCTTCGAGCCGCACGAGAAGAGCGCCTCCGACCTGCACTGACCGCTCAGTCGAGCATCAGGCTCAGCGATTTGAGATAAGCCGTCTCGGGCAGGAACGGGTGGACCGGGTGGTCCGGCCCGGCCCCCGCCGCGCGCAAAATGCGCCCGCTGCGCCCGGCCTCGGCCAGGCCGCGCCGCACCTCCTCGGCGAACAGCTCCGGCCCGACATTGTGCGAGCAGGAAGCGATGAACAGGATGCCGCCCGGCGCCACCAGCGCCGCAGCAAGCCGCGCCAGCTTGCGATAGCCCCGCGCGCCGGCCGCCAGATCCTTCTTCGATTTGACGAAGGCCGGCGGGTCGGCGACGACCACGTCGAAGCGCTCGCCGGCCTTGATGAGATGCTCGGCGTGGGCGAACACCTCGCGCTTCTCGAACCGGCAGAGAGGGGCGACGCCATTGGCCTCGGCGGCGCGCTGGGCCAGCGCCAGCGACGCGTCGGACCGGTCGATGCCGATGACCTCGCGCGCGCCATGGAGCGCCGCGAGCACCGCGAAGCCGCCGGCATAGGTGTAGAGATCGAGTACGCGCCCGCCGCGCGCCAGGCCCGCGATGAAGGCGCGACTGTCGCGCTGGTCGTAGAACCAGCCGGTCTTCTGGCCCTCAGCGACATCGGCGAAGAACGTCGCGTGGTTCTCGACCAGCGCGATCGGCCCGTCGATCGCGCCCTTGGCGACGCGCACCGTCTCCTCGAGGCCCTCGGCTCGGCGGCCGGCGCCGACATTGCGCAGCACGACCGCGCGCGACCCGATCACGGCGTCGAGCGCGGCCAGGATCTCATCGGTCAGGAGCTCGAAGCCGGCCGTGTTGATCTGGCACACCGCGACCTCGCCATAGCGGTCGACGACCAGGCCCGGCAGGCCGTCGCCCTCGGCGTGGACCAGGCGGTAGAACGGCGCCTGGTAGAGCCGCTCGCGCAGGCCGAGCGCCCGGCCGAGCGCCGTCTCGAAATAGCCGCGGTCGATCGCGGCTTCCGGATCGGACGAGAGCAGGCGCGCGGCGATCAGGGTGCGCGGGTTGAACATCGCCGTGCCGAGCGGCTCGCCCCCGGCGGTGGCGAGGGCGACCAGCGTGCCCGGCGGCAGCGCCTTGGCCGGCTGGTCCATGGCGATCTCGTTGGAATAGACCCAGGGATGGCCGCCCCGGACGCGCTTGTGGCGGCTCGGCAGCAGCCGGACGGTGGGCCGGCGGTCGGCCTTGGGCCGCGGGGCGGGCTGGGCGGGGGCGGTCATGGCGGCGCAGTCTACAGGGCGGGCGGTTTCGGGCAAGGCGCGGACGCTTTTTGCATTGCAGCAAAAGAGCGGCTAATATCCCGCCCAATCAACGAACTCCCCCGGGAGAGAGACCGGCCATGAGCACACCCACGCGTTCGCGTCGCATCGCTGTCCCAGACATCCGCGCCCGCAAGGGCGGCGAGCCCATCGTCTGCCTGACCTCGATTTCCGCCCAGACGGCGCGCCTCCTGGACCCCCATTGCGACCTGCTGCTGGTTGGCGATTCGCTGGGCATGGTGTTCTACGGCATGGACAGCACCGTCGGCGTCACCCTCGACATGATGATCACCCACGGCGCCGCCGTGACGCGCGGCTCGACCCGCGCCTGCGTCATCGTCGACATGCCGTTCGGCACCTATCAGGAGTCGCCGGCCCAGGCGTTCCGCAACGCCGCGCGCATCCTCTCCGAGACGCGCTGCTCGGGCATCAAGCTCGAGGGCGGCGTCGAGATGGCCGAGACGGTCGCCTTCCTGGCCGCGCGCGGCATCCCGGTGCTGGGTCATATCGGGCTCACGCCGCAATCGATCAACAGCCTCGGCGGCTTCCGCGCCCAGGGCAAGACCGAGGCCGACGCGGCCCGCATCCTCAAGGACGCCAAGGCGATCGCCGACGCCGGCGCCTTCGCGGTCGTGGTCGAGGGCACGATGGAGCCGCTCGCCCGCGAGATCACCAAGCAGGTGCCGATCCCGACCATCGGCATCGGCGCCTCGCCGGCCTGCGATGGCCAGGTCCTGGTGACCGAGGACGTCATCGGCCTGTTCACCGATTTCACGCCGAAATTCGTCAAGCGCTATGGCGATGTCGGCCAGGCCATCAGCGACGCCGTCGCGACCTACGCCGCCGACGTGCGCGCGCGCCGCTTCCCGGGTCCCGAGCACTGCTACGGCGTGACGACCGGCGGCGGCGACAAGACCGATCCCGCCAAGAAGCGCGCCGCCGGGTAGGCAAGATCACCACAGAGGCACAGAGACACAGAGAAAAGTTTTTGCGCGCGTAGCGCGCTGTTCTTTTTCTCTCTGTGCCTCTGTGGTTATTCTTTTTGCGCTTTTTTAACGCCGCCGGTGCTACCTCGGTCGGGTGTCCGCGATGACTCAATCCATTTCCAACACCAAGAGGCCGCTCGGCGTCGCGCGCACAATCTCGGCGCTGCGCCAGCGCATCAAGACCTGGCGCGACGCGCGCCAGACGGTCGGCCTCGTGCCGACCATGGGCGCGCTGCATGACGGCCACATGGCTCTGGTGCGCGCGGCGCTCGCCGAGAACGATCGCGTCGTCGTCAGCCTGTTCGTCAACCCGACCCAGTTCGGCCCGGGCGAGGACCTTTCCGCCTATCCGCGGCGCGAGGGCGAGGACGCCGAGAAGCTGTCGAAGCAGGGCGTTGACCTGCTGTTCGCGCCGACCGTCGCCGAGATGTATCCCGAGGGTTTCGCGACGTCGGTCGCCGTGTCGCAGCTGACCGCGCGCCTCGACGGCGCGGCGCGGCCGCATCATTTCGGCGGCGTCGCCACGGTGGTGACCAAGCTCCTGATGCAGACCATGCCCGACCGCGCCTATTTCGGCGAGAAGGACTACCAGCAGCTCCAGGTGATCCGCCGCATGGTGCGCGACCTCGACATCCCGGTCGAGATCCGCGGCGTGCCGATCGTGCGCGAGCCGGGCGGCCTGGCGCTCTCCTCGCGCAACGAATATCTCAGCGCCGAGCAGCGCTTCGTCGCGCAGAACCTCAGTCGCGTGCTGCAGCAGGTCGCCGGCGCGGTCGCCGGCGGCGCCGACCCGCGCGCCGCCGAGGCAGAGGGTGTCGCCGCGCTCAAATCCGCCGGCTTCGACAGCGTCGACTATGTCGAGGTATGCGACGCCGAGACGCTCGAGCCCCTGCCGCAGGGCGCCGACCGGCCCGGCCGCGTGCTCGCCGCCGCACGGCTCGGCCGCACGCGCCTCATCGACAACCGGCCGGTGCCGCAGAAGCGCTGACCGCCCGGCCGCGGCCGCTCAAATCTCCATCAGGTCGCGGCCGACGATGATCTCGCCCTTGAAGCTCTTGCGCACGTCGGCGGTCCACATCTCGTCGGTGATCTTCGGGTCGTCGCCCGGCACCAGATGCGACAGCACGAGCGTCTTGACGCCGGCCTTGGCCGCGACCAGGCCCACCTGCTCGGTCGTGGTGTGGCTGTCGAGCAAATGCTTGCGCAAGGTCGCGGCGTTCGGCACGCGCTGCAGCAGAGCGTCGAGCGCCGGCAGGTACATGACCTCGTGCACCAGCACGTCGGCGCCCCTGGCGAGCGCGATCAGATTGTCCGACGGCGTCGTGTCGCCCGAGATCACGATCGAGCGGCCGGGGCCGTCGAAGCGATAGGCGAAAGCCGGCTTGACCAGCGGGTGATGGACGAGGGCCGAGGTCACCTTGACGCGCTCGTCCTGCATCACCGGGCCGGGCTCGCTGAACTCGTGCGGGCGGATGAGCGGCGCGAGCTGCGGCCGGCCTTCGTCCTCGATGCGCACGTCGATGTCGTATTCGTTCATCTCGAGGAACAGCTTGGTCATCTTGACCAGCGGCGGCGGGCCGTAGGTGTCGACCGGCGTCTTGAGCCCGGCGGTCCACGCCAGGAAGAACAGATTGCCGTAGTCGGCGTTGTGATCCGAATGCTGGTGCGTCAGGAAGATGTAGCGCAGCTTGTTGAGCGGCAGATGCGCGTCGGCATATTGCCAGGCGACGCCGTTGCCGCAGTCGATGACATAGGGCACGTCGTCGATCACGATCACCTGGGCCGGCGAATGGCGCTTGCCGCCGGGCCGCGGTCCGCCCTTGGTGCCGAGCAGGATCAGGCGCATGCGCTGCTTGGCGCCTTGGGCCTCGGCCAGCAGCGGCGCGGGCATCAATGTCGTGGCAAAGGCGAAGGAGGAGGCGGCGAGGAATCGCCGCCGCGACAGCTCTCTTGTCATGGCATCACTCCCCTTGCGTTTCGTGCCGTATATCGGCCGACCGACTGAGTGCGGTGACGACAGCCTAGTCGGCGCGACGGCCCTTGGAAAGCGCGACGGCGTCGGCGCTCAGGCCGGCTGCGGACGCAAGAGGATGAGGGCGATGGCGCCCACGATCATGATCATGGCGACCAGCTCGCGCCAGCCGAGCGGCTCGCCGAGCAGGATGACGCCGCCGATCACGCCGACCACGGGTACGAGCAGCGAGGACAGCGCGGCGACGTTGGCCGGCAGCAGTTTCACGATCTTGAACCAGGCGTAGTAGCACAGCACCAGCGAGACCAGCACGAGATAGGCGGTCGACCACAAAGCGGTCGGGCTGGCGTCGAAGAAGCGGAACGGCTCGGTCGCGAGCGCGACAACGCCGATCGGCACGCCGCCGATCAGCAGCTGCCAGCCGCCGAGCGGCACCGAGTCGATCGCCCAGCGCGTGCGCTTCTGCACCAGGATGCCGCAGGCCCAGGTCAGCGATGCGGTCAGCATGGCGACGGTGCCCCATGGGCTCGCGACGATCGCCGCGAAATCATGCGACAGCAAGACGACGATGCCGCCGACGCCGAGGGCGAGCGCAAGCAGCCGCAGCGCCGTCATGCGTTCGCCCAGGATCGTAACGTTGATCGCCTCGAGCCAGAGCGGCGCGGTGAAGCCGATCAGCGCCGCCTGGCCGCTCGACATCAGGCGCACGCCGATCGCGACGAAGCTGAACCAGCAGGTGACGTTGAGGAACGCGGCGAGCGCCAGCACCCGCCACTGGGCCTGCGGCACGGCCATCCTCTGGCCCGTGGCCCCGGCGAGCGCCAGCATGATCGCGCCGGCGGCGAAGGCGGTCAGCGCTCGATATTGCCAGAGCGGGATCTCCGAGAGCGCGACCTTCATGGCCTGCCAGTTCAGGCCCCAGCCGAGCGCCAGCACGACCATCAGCGCCAGGCCGAGCGGAGGCGGCCGCCGGGAAGGAGAGGCCTCGGCCATGGCCTAGCCGCGCGGCCGGCCTTCGACGATCGGCTGGACGAACTGCGCCTCGGTGTCCCAGGGGAAATGGATCCAGGTGTCCTGACTGACCTCGGTGATGTAGGTGTCGACCATCGGCCGGCCGCTCGGCTTGGCGTAGACCGTGGCGAAATGCGCCTTGGGCAGCAGGTTGCGCACGATCTTGGCCGTCGCGCCGGTGTCGACCAGATCGTCGATGATCAGCCAGCCGGCGCCGTCGCCGGCCGCGTCGGCGCCCTTGAGGATGGTGACGCCGCCCTGCGTCATGTGGTCGTAGGACGCGACCGACACCGTATCGATCAGCCGCACGCCGAGCTCGCGCGCGACGATCGCCGCCGGCACGAGGCCGCCGCGCGTGATCGCGACAATGCCCTTCCACGGCCCCCGGTCGAGCAGGCGCCAGGCGAGCGCCTTGGCGTCGCGGTGCAGCTCGTACCACGACACCGGGAAATGCTTGGTGAAGCTGACGGGCTCGGCTCTGGCTGCGTCGACCTGGCTCACGATTCGATCCCTCGGCGATGGTGCGCGGATTTAAGCGGAAGCGGGCGGCCGAGGCAATGTCCGCGCCCCGGCCTCAGCGGACGAACAGCTGGACTTCGTCGCTCGTCGCGGTGGCGCTGGTCGCGCCCGACATGGTCAGCCGGTCGGGCGGCAGGCCCATCTCGACCAGGGCGTCCATCACCGCGCGCGCCCGGCGCAGCGCGCTCTGGCTCGGCTGCGCGCCGGCCGAGGTCGGCGACACGCCGACGACGTCGAATTTGAGGTCGGGCCGCCGCTGCAGCGCCTGCTGCACCGCCTGGTAGAGCGCTGGGCCGTAGTCGGCTTCGGGCTGGGCAAAGCTGATGGTGATGTAGGGCCGGCGCACCACTGCCGGGGTCGCGCCGGCGCCCGTCGTGGCCGCGGCGGTCGTGGTCGCGCCGCCGGCGCCCGCTGCGGCGCCGCCCGGCGCGATCGTGCTGGTCGCCGACGCATTCGCAACCGGCCGACCGGCGGGGCGCGCGCCGCCGGTCCTGACCGCTTCGGCCAGCTCGTCGATCGCGTCGCGCTGCCTTTGGGCGTAGACGCTCTGCTGGCTGATGTCCTGGTGAATGTTGGCCAGCATCTGGTGCGTCAGCACGATGGCGTCGTTGACCTCGCGGTCCAGCGCGTCGATCTGGCGCGCGTCGTCCTCGCCGAGATTGGGCGTGCGCGCCAGCGCCTGGACCTCCTCGCGCAGCTGCCCGCCATAGGCGGCGCTGACCGTGACTTTGGCGGCGAGCCCGTTCATGCGCAGCAGGTCGGCGTTGACGCGGCCGAGCTTGGCGCGCGCGTCATCGACATTTGACGCGAATTGCGGCGTGTTGTCGGGCAGCCGCACGCCGGTCATGCGCAGGCCGGTCAGCGACTTCTCATATTCGTCGAGATTCAGCCGGAGCGAGCGGCGGAACAGATTGAGCTGATCGCCATATTGGGCGATCTGGGTTTGCAGCGCGATGAACTCGCCGCGCAGCGCCGTCGTCTTGCGGCCGGCCTCGGTGCCGGTCGCGGTCAGCGGCGCCACTTTGGCCGGCTCGAACTGGGTCGAGCCAATCTGCGGCGGCCGGCGGGCGAGCTCGCCCTCGGCGACCGCCGGCGGCGCGGCCTTGTACTCGCCCGGCGCCTCGCCCGCCAACCCCTTGAACAGGACCTGGTCGGCGGCCTCGCAGCCAGCCAGGCAGGCGGGCAGGACCAGGGCGAGAAACGTCAGATGGCGGAGCATGGGGACGTCCCAAATGGCCGGCCAACCCGGCGGTCCGGGCAGGGCGGCGCTGCGCGACCGAACATGCCAGCAGGCGCCGGCCTTTGACAATGTCTTTCGGGCGGGCCGTTCTGGTCGACGGCCGACCGGCCGCCCGGCTTGCCACGGGCCGGGCTTTACAGTAGCTTCCGCCTTCCCCGAAGCCGGCCCGCCGCTCTAGGCCCGGTCCGCCTTCCGAAGCGCCCGTAGCTCAACTGGAT
>Ga0335070_10010063_pt1 | contig 11061 bp, 10 predicted proteins | sample Lox_Sample_13_FD_206722 | JGI IMG/M metagenome (GOLD analysis project Ga0335070, IMG submission 206722) | Soil microbial communities from Loxahatchee National Wildlife Refuge, Florida, United States - Lox_Sample_1.3 | ecosystem: Environmental > Terrestrial > Soil > Wetlands | place: USA... | reverse complement strand
TAGTCGTCTGCGCCCAGCTCCAGGCCCACCACCCGGTCGGTCTCCTCGTCGCGGGCGGTGAGCATGATGATCGGCACGCGGCTGGTTTTGCGCAGCTCGCGGCACACGTCCAGGCCGTCGACCTCCGGGAGCATCAGGTCGAGCAGGATCAGGTCGGGGGCGGTCGCGCGGGCGAGGCGCAGCGCGCTGCGGCCGTCGGCAGCCAGGTCCACCTCATAATGGGCCTTGCGCAGGTTGTAGGCCAGCAGGTCGCTCACCGCAGCTTCGTCGTCGACCACCAGGATGCGGGCGGACATCGGTTAAAGCATAGCATAGATTTGTGGCGGGATGGTGTCAGACAGGGGATAACAAAAATAGGGACGGACAGCTGTCCGCCCCTACTGGGGTTTTTGCGAACCGGAATTGTTTCTTCCCCAGATCCGTTGCACGGAGCAAGGTTTATCGAACGATAAATGGCAAGAGCCGCCTTGAATGGGACGGCTCTTGCGAGGATGGTTATGGCTGTTTATTTATTGCCCATGAAATATTTTCTGATGAACCACATGACCAGCACGGTCAGGAGGATAGGGCCCAGGAATCCGACGACCGCGTTGAAAATGGTCGTCAGGTAGGTGCCGACGGCGATGAACTTATCCAGGGCGCTAGCCACCGCCACCAAGACCAGGTAGCGGATGCCCTGGTTCACGATGTCAGCGGAGTCCATAAAGAATACGCCGACCAGGATACCCGCCAGCATGAGAATCCAGGTCAGCCAGTCGGGAGTGAAGTTGAAGAGCGCAGCCAGGACTGCCACAAGCATGCCGATCAGGTACACCCACTTAAAGATATTCTTCATTTTTTATTCTCCTCTTTTGGTTGTGGTTATGAGACTTCCTTGCTCCTGATTAATAAAACCCTGATACACCTGGTAAGTTGCCTCCGTAACGGAAGATCTTTAAAGAGCGGCTTCTGGCCCGGTTAATAAAGCGACCCAACGGCTTTATTTCCCAACCTGGACCTCCGGGTTGCAGCCCCGAAAGCCCGGGAAAAAATGTACAATATTGGAATAAAAAACGCACGAGAGGCGCGTGATCTGCCGCATCCACGCCAAGAAAATCACGCTGGATGCAATCCACAAGTAAGGAAGGCCAGGTTTCTCGATAGAAACCAGGCCTTTCCAAATCTACTTCTTCCCGAATTTCTTCTTCAAAATATCCTCCAGCGTCGGCTGGCCGATCTCCTGCAGCTCGTAGCGCACGCGCTGGTGCGGCTTGTCGATCTTGATCACGCGCCTCAGGTCGATGGGCGTGCCGATAAGCACCATGTCCACATCGGACTTCTTGATCGTGGCCTCCAGGTCTTTCATCTGGGCTTCCCCGTAGCCCATGGCCGGCAGGATGGGGCCGGTCCTGGGGTACTTCTCGTACGTGGCGGCGATGGAGTTGACCGCGAACGGGCGCGGATCGACGATCTCGGCCGCGCCGAAGCGGCGGGCGGCGACAAAGGCGGCGCCGTAAGCCATCTCGCCGTGGGTCAGCGTCGGACCGTCCTCGATCACCAGGACGCGCTTGCCCTGGATTGCGGATGGATTATCCACGAACAGCGGCGAGGCGGCCTCGATGACGGTCGCCGTGGGGTTCAGGAGGCGCAGGTTTTCGCGCACTTTGATGACGTTCTCGGCGTCCGCCGTGTCGACCTTGTTGATCACGATCACGTCCGCGTCACGGGCGTTAACCTCCCCGGGGTGGTAGGTGGACTCGTGCCCCGGGCGGTGCGGGTCGGCGACGACGATCTTCAGGTCCGAGACGTAGAACGAGAAGTCATTGTTGCCGCCGTCCCACAGGACGATGTCGACCTCCTTCTCGGCCTGGCGCAGAATCTTCTCATAGTCCACCCCGGCGTAGACGATCACGCCGTTGTCGAGGTGCGGCTCGTACTCCTCGCGCTCCTCGATGGTGCACTCGTGCTTATCCAGGTCGGCATAGGTGGCAAAGCGCTGGACCTCTTGTTTGACCAGGTCGCCGTAGGGCATCGGGTGACGGATGGCAGCCACCTTGTAGCCCATGCCTCGCAGGATCAGCGAGACGCGCCGCGTGGTCTGCGACTTGCCCGAGCCGGTGCGCACGGCGCACACCGAGACGACCGGCTTGCTGGATTTGAGCTGGGTGGATTTCTTGCCCATCAGGCGGAAGTCGGCGCCCGCCGCCAGCACCATGGAGGCCTTGTGCATGACGTATTCGTGCGGCACGTCGCTGTAGGCGAAAACGACCTGATCCACCTGCAAGTCCTTGATCAGCTTGAGCAGGTCGCTCTCTGCGTGAATCGGAATACCTTTTGGATACATTTTCCCCGCCAGCGCGGCCGGGTAGGTGCGGCCTTCGATGTCGGGGATCTGGGTTGCGGTAAAAGCCACCACTTCATAGTCCTGGTTGTCGCGGAAGAAGACGTTGAAGTTGTGGAAGTCGCGCCCGGCGGCGCCCATGATGAGGGTACGAATTGGCATGGAAAGCTCCTCGGTAATTAGGGATTAGGGACCAGGGAATAGGCAACGAACCTGTTACCTCCTCCCTGGTTACCTGGGGTTCACATCACTTCTGGGGCTGTGATGCCCAAAAGCGCCAAGGCATTGGCAAGGGTCTGCTTCGCGGCGGCCACCAGCCGCAGGCGGGCGGTCCGGACGGTTTTGGAATCAGCCTGAAGCACGGGGACGGCGTGGTAAAAGCTATGGAAGGTGTTGGCCAGCTCGAAGACGTAGTTGGCCACCACCAGCGGGCGATACTCCCCGGCAGCCTGCTCGACTGCGGCCGGGAAACGCGAGATCAGGTCGATGAGCTGGATCTCATGGGGGTTGAGCGGGTAATCGAATTTCGCCCGCGCCGGAAGCGGTTTGCCGGACTTCCTCAGGATGCTGTTTGCCCGCACGCAGGCGTTCTGGATGTACGGGCCGGTATGGCCTTCGAAGCTCAGGGCGGCATCCACGTCGAAGACGATGTCCTTGTTGTTGTCCACCGAGAGCATGGCATATTTCAAGGCGCCCAGGCCGATCTGCTGCGCCACGAGGCGTCGTTCGGCCTGCGGCATGTCAGGAGTGCGCTCACCCATAGCAGCCAGAGCCCTCGCTTCGGCCTCGTCGGCCACATCCTTGAACAACACTAGCACGCCACGGCGGGCCGACATGGCGCCCTCCGGCAGGCTGACGAAGCCGTAGCCGAGGTGAAAGCATTTCTCGGCCTGCGGATACCCCATCAGGCGCAAGATGGCGAAAGCCTGCTGCAGGTGCATGGACTGGCGCACGTCCACCACGTAGATCGACCGGTCGACGTGATACTTCTCGAACTTGACCTTGGCCAAGGCCAGGTCCTTGGTCAGATAAAGCGTCGTACCATCGCTGCGCAGCACCACGTTGGTGCGGTATTTTTCCTTCTTGAGGCCCAGCTTCTCGTCGATCTTGACGATCACCGGCCCGCCCTGCGGGCGCTCGTCATCGGCGATGCCCCTCTCGATCAGCTCGGCGACGATCTGCTTGGCAGGCTCGTCCACCTCGCTTTCGAAAAACCAGACGTCCATCTTGATGTCCAGCATGGCAAAGATGGCGCGGATCTCCTCCAGACTCCACTCACGCGTTACGCGCCACAGCGCGCGCACCTCGGGGTCGCCGGCGTCCCAGCGGCGGTAGAGCTCGCGCCGCTCGGCGTCATAGGTTTCGCGCTGCGCCTTCTCCTCCGGCGTCTCATTCTCCTTCGGCTCGAGCAATTTGGTGGCCTCCACGTAGATCTTCAACAGCCACTGGCCGCGCTCGTGCACGCCCTGCGGCTCCTGACCCTGATAAAATTTCTGGTAAGCCCACAGGATGGTGATCACGCCCAGGCCGATGTCGCCCGGGTAAGTGGCCCGCAGGGTGTCGAAGCCGGCAAACTGCACGATGCGCGCCAGGGCCTCGCCCAGGATGGCGGTGCGGGCATGGCCGATGTGGAAGGAGTGGTGGGTGTTCGGTTGAGCGTACTCGACCATGACGCGTTCGCCCTGTCTCGGTCCGGACCCGAAGCGGCTGCCCTGCTCAAGCGCGGCGTCGATCACGCGGCGGGCATATTCGGCGGTGTCAAAATACAAATTCAGGTATCCCTTGACGGCTTCGGCCCGGCCGATACCCGGCGCGGCACCCCGCCGGTCCTTCGACCCGCTTAGGACCTTGTCCTTGACCTGCTCGGCAATCTCCTGGGCGCGCTGAGGCACGTCCACCTTCTTCCCCGAGCGGGCTTCGTCTGCGGCGGTCTGGAAAAAGGACGTCGAGATGCCCCACTCGCCGCTGAACGGGATGGGGGTCCACTTCAGTTCGGCAAGTTGAATACCATTTTTGGCGCAGAATGCCCGGATCTTGTCTTCGATGGATTGCTGTTCGTCCTGGAACATCACTGGTCACCTGTCTTGGATTTCCGCGTGGGGGATTATATCATCCCCAAAGGGGATATCATCCCCGCAGGGAGCTAAACCGATGAGAGCAGGTTATCCAAAACAAATTTGAACCTCAAAGGTAAGCCACGGTACATAAATAGCGGGAGCAACTCTGCTCCCGCTAAGGAACTCATTCTACGCCAAAACCAGATTTATTTCTTGGACGCCTTGGTGGTCGTCTTCTTGGTCTTCGCGGAGGAGGCCGGCGTGGCTTTCTTCTTTGGTTCGGCCTTGGGCTTCGACTCGGCCTTCGGTTTGACGGTCGTCTTGGGCTTGGCTTCCCCCGACTTGGGCTTGGTCTCGGTTTCGGGTTCCTTCACCGCCGGCCGCGCCCGGCCGCTAGCCCGCTTGGGCTTGGCCTCGACGACGGGTTCCTCGAGCTTGGGCTCAGCGGCAGCCTTGGCCGGAACAGGTTCCAGCCTGGCGAATTGTTTCATCAGACGGCTCTTGCGGCGTGCCACGTTGTTCTTATGCAGCACACCTTTTTCCGCAGCCCGGTCGAGCTGGCTGATAGCCGCCAGCAGGGCGGCCTTCGAGGTTTCGGGGTCCCCGGTCGTTATGGCAGCGCGGGCATTCTTGACCGCGGTACGTGCGGCGCCGCGGAAAGCGCGGTTGCGCAGGCGGCGCTTGTCACTCTGCCGGTTACGCTTGATTTGAGACTTGATGTTAGCCACTTACTTCCTCCAAGATGAATCCAGATGCACGGCGAGCTATTTTACAGCAGGCGGGTGAATCTGTCCAGTCCAGAACCGGCAGATTTTCAGGCCATCGGGCAAATCAATCCGAGGTCAGACGATTTTCTCGAACTTGTCGCCGGGGTTGTTGCAAACCGGGCAACGGCCCTCCAGCGGGCCTTCGTGAGTGTAGCCGCAGATCGGGCAGACGTAATAATCGACCTGGGGCGCATCCTTGCCCTGTGCGAACAGCTCGGAAGCCTTGCGATAAAGCGCCTCGTGGGTCTTCTCGACCTCCAACGCCCATTTGAACGAGCGGGCGGCGCGCTTGTCACCCTCGGCACTCGCTTCGGCTTCGGCCAGCATCGGCGGATACATGGAGACGACTTCGTAATTTTCGCCCGCAATGGCGGCCTTCAGGTTGTCGCCCGTGGACTGGATGCCGTCCATGGCTCTCAGGTGATTGTGGGCGTGGACGGTCTCGGCGGCGGCCGCGGCACGGAACAGCCGGGCGATCATCGGAAAGCCCTCTTCATCGGCTTTCTTGGCAAAGGCCAGGTACTTGCGGTTGGCCTGCGACTCGCCTGCAAACGCGGTCCTCAAATTGTCAACGGTTTTGGTCATGATCGGCTCCTTTAAAATCTCGATATATTGCACACATTAAAGCATATTCCACATATTTCTCCTTTTAGCGATGCTCACGTTTCGCAGGTGACATAGCTCCTGATTTCACAATGACCCGGAAATCGCCAAAGGGATCGGGAGTTGACGCCTGACCTCATCAAAGGTATGATGAAACCGTCCTCAGGTCGGCCGGGCGATCGCGGTCCCGAGCGCAAGCGAGGGGTCGAGGAAAGTCCGCACTCCACAGAGCACGGCGCCGGGGAAAGCCCGGGACGGGGCAACCTGCCGGAACAGGGCCACAGAAACAGACTGCCGCCGAAAGGCGGCGAGGGTGAAAAGGCGGTGTAAGAGACCACCGGCGTCCGCAGCAATGCGGGCGGCCAGGTAACCCCCGCCGGGAGCAAGGCCAAGCAGGGACGAGACGCTGCTCGCGTCGCCATCAGTCCCGGGTAGGCCGCTTAGAGAGATGACCGCCCAGGTAGGGCGTCGGGATGACACCCAATCGGCAAGCCTCAGGGCAAGCCTTCGGAGCGTAAACCGACATAACCCCGCTGGACAGAATGCGGCTTATAGGCTGGCCTGAGGATATTTTTTGAGTCTTGCGAACCCATCCGGAGGCTGGACAGAACCCCCGAAAGGGGACGATGTGCGGCTTATAGGCTGGCCTGAGGATATTTTCTTTTTCTAGATCAAGAGCCCTGTGCATGGCAGGGCTCTTTCGTATTCACAACTACGGGGCTACGAAGATCTTGTAATCAAACACCTGTTTTCCCACCGGGTAGTCACTGGCCCCGTCGTTCACCGGGGCGGTGAAATCGGCCGTGGTCACGGCATGATTTTCACCCGCCTGCCAGTTCGTCAGGGCCGCCACATATGCCGTGCATGCCTGGCCGGATTGGGGGTCGGTAAAGTCGGTCTTATAAAATTTATCCAGCCCGACCGGCGCGTCACTCAGACTGAACGAAAGCTTGATCTTGCCCAGGTTATCGCTGAGCGTGGCCGGATCCTTGGCGCACCAGATCCAGTCCCAAAGCAACGGCTGGGATTGGGAGAGCGTAATGGTGTAGGTGAAAGTGCCCGGCACCTTCAGCATATCCTGGTTGGTGTACTGCTCCCTGGCCAGCTGGGCAAACTCCTTGGCGCTGCTAAGCTCCGATTGGGTGTCGCTGACGCTCATGACCGTAGGAGGAGCGGAGGGGACGACCCCTGAACTACTGGGTGTGAGCACGGCCTGGATCCCGGCCTGCAGGACGACGTCATCGGTCGACAGCGCAGTCTGCCCGTTCACCGGCACGCGGATCGCCGGCTGGACGCCGGTGCCTTCCAGGAACAAATTACCGTCCGGCAGCTTGAAGCGAATGGTCGGCACCTGCAGGGAAAAGCCCTCCGGCAGTTGGATCTGGCCGCGGGCGACATCGGCGAACGTGCCGGATGTCGAAGTCTGGCCGACGACGATCATGCCAGACACCTGGCTGAAACCGTACGATTCCTCCTCACAGGCACTGTAGCAGGCCTGGCCGACCAGGAGCACCATCTTGTCGAAGTGGTACTGCTCGACGTTGGGACGGAATTCATCCGGCACTCCCTGGGGCTCGTATTTCCCGGTCGCGTCGTTATACTGCTCCGCCTGGCCCATCACGATTGTCTTGTCGGTCAGGAAACCCGCCAGGCCCAGCGGCGCTCCGCCGCTGTTGTAACGCATGTCGATGATGATGCCCGGCACGTTATCCGCCTTGAAGGTATCCAGGGCGCGCTGGAAGAGGCGGACAATCAAATTCAAGTCGTCGTAGTTTGAGTTGATCTTGACATAGCCAATGCCCGAATCCAGGATCTTGAAATCCACCGGGAGCACCGGGCTCGTGTCGACTCCGTAATAAACCGAGGCACGCGAGAAGCTGGCCGTCTCACCGATGGCGGTCAGGGTGACGGTTTGCGACTGCCCGCCGGGATTGGCAAAGGTGACGCTCGCCTGGGTGCCCGGCGTCGTTCGCAGCAGGTAACGCGCCTGCTGATAGCGGATGGCCCAATCGGTCGACATCGGCAAGGTCCAGGGCTGGACCGCCGCAAGGGCAGCCCCAATCGGTTTGCCGTTAAACGCCGTCACGACCGCGTTGATTTTCATCCCCGCCTTTGCCGCCGGTCCGTTATCCAGGACGAAGATGACCAGCACCCGGCCGTCGTCCAGCTCGCGCAGGGTGAAGCCGTAGCCGCCGGAGGTCGCCTGGCTGAACGCCTTCCGCTCGATGTCCCCGCCGTTCAGACCGGTGTGGCCGTCCTTGAAAGCCCAGGTGAAATCGCGCAATGCCAGGTAAAACTCGCTGGGATCGTTCTTCTGCTCGGCGTCCTGCACGCGGGGCTTCAGCTGGGTGTAGAGGGCGTCCCAGTCAGGCTGCTTCCCCTGGATGCCATTAAAAGCGTAGTCGGAACGCACGAACTGGAACATCTGGTCAAAGGCCTGGGTGTAGGAAAGCTTTGAAAAATCCTTGACGGCATAGTCCTTCGGCTCATAGAGGGTGACATCCGGTTCGGAGGCTTTGGTGAAGGTGAAGGGCTTCTGGTCCAGGTCGACGATCGTGTACCCCGCCGGGATGGGTGCGACGGGGTCGTCCTGGGTGAACAGCTTGCCGTCCGCGCCGAAGCCGGTCGGGAAGGACTGCTTGCCGTCCGGCGACCAAACCACCAGCTTCCCACCGGTGACCTCGTCATTGTTCGTCGAGTCCACCTTGACTGAGGCCAGGTAATTCGGCCAGCCGTAGGAGGTGTCATCCCCCTCCGAATACGGTCCGCCGGTCAGGTTTGGCCAATATGTGACGGCAAACACTTGCACGCCGGCCTTGCCGTCATGGGCGACGTCGACGACCGTCGCGGTCGGCTTTTCCGGCAGCTGCAGGGTATAGGTGCCGTGCTTTTTCTGCTTGTCGATGGTCAGGAAACCCAGGGTCTGCGAGCCGACCGGTATCTCCCATTTCCGGTTACGGCTGACGAAACCGTCCATGTCGACGAGGGCGACCGCATCTTCCACGTAATACGTGTTGATGATGTCATTGGTATAATCGAATGAGCCTTTGATCTGATAAGGCTCGTTTCCACTGGTGACGTTACTGGTTTGTGTGTTTGTGGCCGAGAATGGAAGGCTGACCGTGCTGCAGGCGAGCAACAGGATGGCAACCGCTGCCATCGGACCGACAAAGCGTAGAGGTGTTTTCATATCATCTCCCATAATAGATCATTAATGTCGCAATTATACCTGGAATACATTAATTGAATCTCATCTGCCATGAACACGATTGATAAGATCCGCATCGAGCTGGACCAGGCTAAAGCTGCACGCGGGGCTGGGAACGAAGGCCGGGCGCGCGTCTGCGCCCGCCGGGCAGCCGGGATGGCGGCGCGGGTTTTTTTGGACCGGCACGGGATCGGAAGGCGAGGCGACAGCGCCTACGAGCTGCTGCAGCAGCTGGTGGAATTCCCCGCCCTCGATTCGGACCTGCGCCGGGCTGCGCTCCATTTGACCATGCGCGTGAGCGCGGCCTTCACCTTGCCCGCCGACGTGGACCTGATCGCCGATGCGCAAACACTTTGTAGCCGCCTGGGAGAATGAGCATGGAAGAGGCGCCACAGATCACGCTTTACGGCACGAATTGGTGCGGGGCCAGCCGCCGTGTCCGCCTGTTGCTGGACAGCCATTCGATCCCATATATTTATATCGACATCGACCTGGATCGGGAGGCCGCCAAGCATCTGGAGGAACTCACCCACGGCTACCGCAGCGTCCCGACGCTCGTCTGGCCGGATGGCAGCACCCTGGTCGAGCCTTCGAATACCAAGCTGGCTGAAAAATTGGGGATCAAGACCTGAGGTTGGGCATAACAAAAATCGCCCGTACCGGCGATGCACCGGCGCGGGCGATTTTTCTTGATCGAAGCCGGTTAATTGGATCCCGCCATGGGGCGTTTCCTGCCGGTCAGCGCCACAAGCGCCCGTACTCCCACAACCAGCAGCACGACTGCGGATAAGAAGCCGGCGGTCAGCATGGCGATGAAATGCCAGTTGGCCAGGTGGTTCACCAGGTTCGCCTGGCTATGTCCCTGGATGCGGTGACTTAAGTTGCGCACGAACTCTTTCCTTGGCGGGACGGGCTTTAAAATGCCGGAAAGCCGGTTCTCCAGCGACTTTAATTTGGTCGTGTGTGTCTCGTTCATTGAACTTTCTATTGCCATAACTTTATTCTCCAGTCGGATAAACCACCAAGCCAACCGTTCCCGGACCAAGGTTCGCAGCAACGGAAATGGCGAGGTCGGTCATGATCCAATCACGTACATTAAACAAGATTTTCGCGCGCTCGAGCAGGGTCCTGGCAGATTCCGGGTCGCGGGCATGGACTGCGGCGATGTTGACCGGTTCCCGGTCGAAGCGGTTGTGAAGCAGCTCCAACACCCGGCTCAAAGCTTTGCCGCGCGTGCGCACGCGTTCGGTCATCTCCAGGATGCCGTCCTTTAACACCACGATCGGTTTGACGTTCAACGCCGAGGCCAGGGCCGCCTGGAGGGTCCCGACACGCCCACTCATGCGGGCGTAATCGAGCTTGTCCAGGGTCAGGACGATTTGCAAACCCTGACGGATCTGGAAGAGGCGGTTGATGATCCGTTGGGTGGTGGCGCCGGCGCGAGCCAGCAGGCGCGCCTCCCGGCACATCATGCCCAGGCCTGCGGAACCGCAGCCGGAATCGAAAGGCAGGATCTGGTAGCTGTCTGAAAGCTCGCGCGCCGCGGTGACGGCGGAATCAAACGTGCCGGAAAGTTTGCTGGTTACGTGCAGAGAGAGAATCGTGTCACCGTCTTGCGCGATGCGGCGGTAGAACTCCTTGAACTGAAACGGCGTTGGCTGGGAGGTCTTCGGAACCCTGCCGCTTTCCTCGACCATCCGGTAAAAATCCTCGTTGGATAGATCCACGACCTGGAGATAGGTCTTGTCTCCGAAGTGGATGTTGATCGGCACAATCTGGATCTCATAGTCTTGTGCCCAATCGGACGGCATGTCCGCCGCACCGTCCGTAACGATATGGAGCATTTCCCTATTCTCCTTCCAAATCCAATCCTTCCAACTGGTCCCGCAAGGATAACAACGTGCGGTGGTACAGGCTCTTGACCGCGCCCTCGCTGCGACCCATGATCTGGCCCACCTCGGCATTGGAGAGGTGTTCAACGAATTTCAAGATGAGCAGATGCTGACGGTCGGACGGCAGACGGCGGATCAGGCGCAGCAACCCCTCTCTGCTCTGGTTATGCATCAAGGCTACTTCGGGTGGCTCGCCTTTGTAGTGAATGGTCGG
>Ga0335070_10010062_pt1 | contig 11061 bp, 8 predicted proteins | sample Lox_Sample_13_FD_206722 | JGI IMG/M metagenome (GOLD analysis project Ga0335070, IMG submission 206722) | Soil microbial communities from Loxahatchee National Wildlife Refuge, Florida, United States - Lox_Sample_1.3 | ecosystem: Environmental > Terrestrial > Soil > Wetlands | place: USA: Florida... | reverse complement strand
CTGGCGGGCAAGTAACCATTTTATTAACGTCGGATGGCTATTCTGCTGTCCGCTTGAGTTGCAAGGAGACGTTATGAATCCCGTAGATACTCTGGTTGCCGGCAAGGCAGTGAATCCTGTTAAGCAGCTGACCGAACTCGGGCAGTCAATCTGGCTCGACTATATCCGGCGGAACCTGCTGAAGAGTGGAGAACTGCAGAAACTGATTAACGAGGACGGGTTGCGGGGGATGACTTCGAATCCGGCAATTTTCGAGAAAGCGATTGCCGGCAGCACGGACTACCAGGATTTTCTCGACTCGCTCGCGGGCCGCAATGACCTCGACGCTAAGGCGCGTTATGAACTGCTGGCGATCCGCGACATCCAGGACGCGGCCGATTTGCTGAGGCCTGTTTACCAGAGCACGAAGAAGCGCGACGGCTATGTCAGCCTGGAGGTTTCTCCTTACCTGGCGCACGAAACTCAGGGCACGCTCGAAGAGGCACGGCGCCTGTGGAAAGCGGTTGGCCGCGATAACGTGATGATCAAGGTGCCGGGCACGCCCGCAGGCATTCCGGCCGTTCGCCAGCTGGTCAGTGAAGGGATCAACATCAACATCACGCTGCTGTTTGCGCAGGAAGTTTACGAAGAAGTAGCGCAGGCCTTCATCGACGGGGCCGAGAAGTTTGCGGCGGGTGGGGGCGATGTGAGCAAACTGGCAAGCGTGGCGAGTTTCTTCATCAGCCGCATCGATACGCTCATCGACTCGATAGCGGAAGACAAGCTCAAGAAAGAGAGCGATCCGGCGCGCAAGGCACTTCTGAAAGGAATCCTGGGGAAGGTGGCGATTGCCAATGGCAAGCTGACGTATCAAGCGTACGAGCGGATTTTCTCGACTCCGCGCTGGAAGGCGCTCGCCGCCAAGGGTGCCCAGACGCAGCGTGTGCTGTGGGCAAGCACGAGCACGAAGAATCCGGCCTATCGCGACGTGATGTACGTCGAAGACCTGATTGGGCCCGACACCGTCAACACGGTGCCGCCCGCGACGCTCGACGCATTCCGCGATCACGGAAAAGCGCGCATCACGTTGACCGAAGACATCCCCGGCGCGAAGAAAGTCATGTCGGACCTGGCGGCCTCCGGCATCTCGATGAAAGAAGTCACGGACAAGTTGACCGACGACGGCGTCAGGTTGTTTGCCGAGGCCTTCGACAAACTCTTGAGCGCGGTGGAAAAGAGCACGAAGCGGCAGACGACTCCGAAAGTGAATCAGCAAAGCGCGACGCTGCCCAAGGATCTGGAAGGCGCGGTAAAAAAAAACCTCGATGACTGGCGTGCGAACGGAAAAGTAAGACGGTTGTGGCAGCTGGATGCCAGCCTCTGGACCAACGAGGACGAATCGAAGTGGCTCGGATGGCTCGGCATCACCGAAGATCAAATTGGCCACATCGGGAAGTTGAAGTCTCTCGCGGCAGAGGTGAAGAGCGGGGGATTCCGCGACATCCTGCTGCTTGGAATGGGCGGCTCTAGCCTGTGTCCAGAGGTGCTGTCGCTCACTTATCCGCAGGTGCCGGGTTTTCCCAAACTGCACATTCTTGATTCCACCGATCCGGCGCAGATCAGGTCGATCGAGGCGAAGATCGATCTCGCCAAAACTCTCTTCATTGTCTCCAGCAAGTCGGGCAGCACGCTGGAACCAAACATCTACAAACAGTACTTTTTCGACCGGGTGAAGCAGGTGTTGGGAGCGGACAAAGCGGGCAGCCGATTCATCGCCATCACCGATCCCGGTTCGAAAATGCAGCATGTCGCCGAACGCGATCGCTTCTGGCATATCTTCTACGGGCTGCCTTCCATCGGCGGGCGCTACTCAGCGCTTTCGAACTTCGGCATGGTTCCGGCGGCGGCAATGGGTCTCGATGTCGAGAAGTTCCTCGACCGCACGGATGAGATGGTGCAAGCTTGCATGTCGTGCGTGCCGGTAGAAGAGAATCCCGGCGTTCTTCTCGGATTGATTCTTGGAACCGCGGCGACTATGGGCCGCGACAAAATCACCATCATCGCTTCACCGGGAATCTTCGATCTGGGCGCGTGGCTGGAGCAGTTGATTGCCGAATCGACCGGCAAGGTCGGCAAAGGGATTATTCCGGTCGACCGCGAAGAACTCGGACCGCCCGAGGTTTACGGCAACGATCGCATCTTCGCTTACGTCCGCTTGACGAATGCGCCCGACGCGCAACAGGACGCCAAGGTGGGGGCGCTCGAGAAAGCCGGGCATCCGGTGGTGCGGATCGCACTGCCCGAGAGATACGATCTTGGCCAGGAATTCTTCCGTTGGGAGATCGCCACCGCCGTCGCGGGTTCGGTGATCGGGATTAACGCGTTCAACCAGCCCGACGTGGAGGCGAGTAAGGTTGAGACACGCAAGCTAACCTCCGAGTACGAGATGAGCGGCTCGCTTCCGGCGGAAAAGCCTCTGCTCGAGGAAGGCGGCTTCAAGTTGTTCACGGACGAGAGAAATGCCGCAGAATTGGCCAAGGCCGTCGGAAATGATAAGTCTCTGAAGAATTATCTGCGTGCGCATATCGCCAGGCTCAGCCCCGGCGACTACTTTGGACTCCTGGCGTACGTTGAGATGAACGAAGAACACGAAGCGGCGCTGCAATCGCTGCGCCACGCCGTGCGCGATGGCAAACACGTGGCCACGTGCCTGGGATTCGGGCCGCGCTTCCTGCATTCGACTGGTCAGGATTACAAAGGCGGTCCGAACAGCGGAGTGTTTCTGCAGGTCACCTGCGACGACGCGAAAGATCTGCAGGTTCCGGAACAGAAATACACCTTCGGCGTCGTGAAGGCGGCTCAGGCGCGCGGCGATTTCGCGGTTCTGGCCGAGCGCAAGCGCCGGGCCCTGCGTGTGCATCTGGGAAGCGATGTGAGGGCCGGGCTGAAGAAGCTGTCGGAAATCGTGCGGGAGGTACTCTAGTAATTCGAGTTCCGTCCGCGACAGTTGTTAGGATCAGGGAATCGGGGTTCCCGGGTTCGATCCTCTGTTTCGTCGGTTAAGTCCAGTTTCCGTTTCGAGAGCAGTTGCCGTCTGCGAAATGGCGGGTGAGGAGCAGCAATGCAATTAGGAATGGTAGGTCTCGGGCGAATGGGCGCCAACATGACGCGGCGCCTGATGAGCGGCGGACACAAGCTTGTGGTCAGCGATCGAAGCCCTGACGCGGTGAAACAACTGGGGGGGGAAGGCGCAACCGAATCGGCGTCGCTACAAGATCTGGTCGCGAAGCTGACGCCCCCGCGAGCGGCATGGGTCATGGTGCCGGCAGGCGATCCAACCGAAACCACAGTTCAATCGCTGCTCTCGCTCATGCAGGCCGGCGACACAATCATTGACGGCGGCAACTCTTATTTCAAAGACGACGTACGACGCTCGAAGATGTGTGCCGCCAAGGGCGTTCACTATGTCGACGTCGGAACAAGCGGTGGGGTGTGGGGTCTGGAGCGCGGCTACTGCATGATGATCGGAGGTCCGAAAGAGGCGGTGCAGCGGCTTGATCCGATCTTTAAGACCTTGGCTCCGGGGATTGGTGGCATCCCGAGAACTCCCGGGATCGAGAAACTTGGTGGAACCTCTGAACAAGGATATATCCACTGCGGCCCGTCGGGCTCCGGCCATTTCGTGAAGATGGTGCACAATGGAATCGAATACGGAATCATGCAGGCCTATGCCGAAGGTTTCGACATCTTCAAGAATGCGAACAGCAGCGAGCTTCCCGTCGATCACCGTTATGAATTGAACCTCCCGGAGATCGCGGAGGTATGGCGGCGCGGCAGCGTGGTCAGTTCGTGGCTGCTCGATTTGACGGCGATGGCGCTGGTCGAGAATCCGGCGCTGTCCGAATACAGCGGGTTCGTGCAGGATTCAGGAGAGGGCCGCTGGACGATCCAGGCGGCTATCGAAGCGGCCGTGCCGGCGGAGGTATTGACGGCGGCACTGTACGCTCGCTTCCGCTCGCGGCAGGATCATACTTTTGCCGACAAGATGCTTTCGGCGATGCGTCAGAAGTTCGGCGGGCACGTCGAGCCGAAAACCAAGACGAAAACCGTGTAGAAGACGGACGGGACAGCTATGGCTCAAACGCAGACTCTGCCTCTGGTATCGAAACCGCGCGTAGGACGCGTCGGTGATCCGTGCGTGATGGTGATCTTCGGCGCCTCCGGTGATCTCACCCGCCGCAAGCTCTTTCCTGCTCTCTACAACCTGGCCAGCCAGGGATTACTTTCGCGAGAGTTCGCGGTCATTGGCGTGGCCCGGAACCCGCTGTCCACCGAGGAAGCACGCCAGAAGCTTACCGAGGATTTCAAGCAGTTCGCTACCGGGGCGATCGAAAAGGACCTTTGGGATTGGTTCGTCCAGCGCATTTACTACGTGGCGGGCGATTTTGATAATCCTGCCACCTACCAGCAGTTGAAAGACACGCTTTCCAAGGTCGATACCGAGCACAACACCCACGGCAACTACTTTTTCTACCTCGCGACTTCACCCGATTATTTCGGAGACATCGTCGAACGGCTCGGGAAAGTGGAACTGATGTGCGAGGAGAACAGCCACTGGCGGCGGGTAATTGTCGAAAAGCCGTTCGGGCACGATCTGGACACAGCGCGGTCGCTGAACCAGCAATTGTTGAAGGTCGTCAAAGAGCCCCAGATCTACCGCATCGACCACTACCTCGGGAAAGAAACCGTTCAGAATATTTTGGCGTTCCGTTTCGCGAATGGAATTTTCGAGCCGATCTGGAACCGCCGATACATCGACCACGTCCAGATTTCGGTGGCGGAGACGGTGGGTGTCGAGAAGCGCGGAGGATATTACGATACGGCAGGTGCGCTGCGAGATATGGTGCCGAACCACATCATGCAGTTGATCTCACTGACCGCCATGGAGCCGCCAATTTCATTCGAGGCGAACGCCGTGCGCGATGAGCAGGCAAAGATTCTGCATGCCATCCAGCCGTTCACTTCCGAAGAAGTCTTGAGTAAAACCGTGCGCGGCCAGTATGGTGAAGGCACCATGGACAACGAGCGGGTGCCTGCCTATCGCGCGGAAGAGGGCGTCCCGCCCGAATCCCGCACGGAGACCTTCGTGGCGATGAAGCTTCTGATCGATAATTGGCGCTGGGCCGGAGTTCCCTTCTACCTTCGAACCGGCAAGCGGTTACCGAGCCGCAACACTCATGTCGTGATTCAATTCCGGCGCGCACCATTTATGCTGTTCCGGGAGACGCAAGTCGAAGACCTGATGCCCAATCAACTGGTGCTGCATATTCAGCCCGAAGAAGGCATCTCGCTGCGATTCGCCGCGAAGACCCCGGGCCCCGCTATGAACCTGGGCGAAGTGGACATGGACTTCGAATATGCTGATTACTTCGGGCAGACTCCAAACACCGGCTATGAACGCTTGCTGCATGACTGCATGATTGGCGACGCAACGCTGTTCCAGCGCGCCGACATGGTTGAAGCCGGCTGGAGCGTCGTGAACCCGGTCCTGGATGTCTGGAAGGCTCTACCTCCTCGCAACTTCCCCAATTATCCGGCCGGTACATGGGGACCCAAAGATGCCGACGAACTGTTGGAGCGCGACGGCCGCCGCTGGAGAAACTTCGAAAAATGATCCTCGCAGGGGATATTGGGGGCACCAATGCACGCCTGGCGTACTACAAACCTGAAGGTGGAAAATTTGTAAGCGTACGCGAGCAGGTCTTTCCCAGCCGCCAGTATCGCGGGCTGGATGAAATCGTCGTCAATTTCGTGGCTGACAGCGGTATCCGTCCGGATATCGCCTGCTTTGGAGTGGCGGGCCCAGTCCGGCAGGGACGGGTCGAGGCTTCAAACCTGCCCTGGATCGTAGACTCCGCAAAGTTGCGTCAGGAGTTGCAACTCGACACTGTGTTCCTGCTGAACGATCTCGCCGCCCAGGCATGGGGCATCCGGTGCCTGGGCGACGACGATATGGTCGCGCTCAACAAAGTCAAAGCGACCGCGGTCGGCAACCAAGCCGTAGTGGCAGCGGGAACCGGACTCGGCGAAGCCGGTCTTTTCTGGGACGGTCATCGGCACCTTGTTTTCGCCTGCGAGGGCGGGCATTGCGACTTCGCCCCGCGCAACGAACTGGAAATCGAACTCCTCCGTTACCTGCATGTGCGTTTTGGCCACGTGAGCTATGAGCGGATCGTCTCAGGACCGGGATTGGTCAATGTATTTCTGTTCCTGCGCGATACGCACCGCGGCGACGAGCCAAAGTGGCTGCGCGATGAGATGCTGGCCGGAGACCCGGCGGCAGCCATCTCCCGGGCGGCTATCTCCGGCAAGTCAGCCACCGCGGAGCAAGCTCTCGATCTGTGGATTTCGATTTACGGCGCTGAAGCCGGCAACATGGCGCTGAAGGTTCTGGCTACCGGAGGCGTTTACCTGGGAGGCGGCATCGCTCCCCGGATCCTGGCCAAACTTGCCGGACCTTTGTTCATGCAGGCTTTTCTGGGGAAGGGGCGTATGCAGCCACTTCTCGAAGTCATTCCCGTTCGCGTTATCACCAACGGAAGCACTGGACTGTTAGGAGCGGCGTGCTACGCTGATCGAAGATCAACCCTGATTGCGACCGTCGTCTGAACCCATGCCCCCGACCCGAACGATTGAAGTTCTTCCCACTCCCGAAGAGCTGTTTCAAGCCGCAGCCCACGAATTCGTGAGGGTCGGCAATGCGGCGATCGCCGCCCGTGGACGGTTCACTGTCGCTCTAGCGGGCGGTTCAACGCCCAAAGGTCTCTATTCGCTGCTCGCCAAAAACCACGCGCGTTTCAACTGGCGGCAGACCTTCATCTTCTTCGGCGACGAACGCCATGTTCCGCCGGAGAGTCCCGACAGCAATTACCGAATGGTGAATGAGAGCCTCTTCACCAAGATCAATATCCCGTCGAAGAACCTACATCGGGTTCGCGCCGAGAACCGTGATGCGCATGCCGCGGCTGCAGAGTACGAAGAGGACCTGCGGCAGTTTTTCATGCCCAAACGCGACGAGTTCCCCCGCTTTGACCTGATCCTGCTCGGTCTGGGGGAAGACGGGCACACGGCATCGCTGTTCCCCGATTCTCAGGCGCTGAAAGAACAGACGAAGTTCGTCGTGGCCAACTGGGTCATCAAGTTCAATGCCTACCGGATCACGTTCACGTTCCCTGTCTTAAATCGTGCGGCCGAAGTGATGTTCCTCGTGAGCGGCATCGACAAGGCAGATATTACGCTGCATGTACTGGAGGGCGAGAACCGGCCTCCCTTCCCGGCACAAAGAGTGCGCCCGGTCGACGGAAAGCTGCTATGGATGCTGGATGAGGCGGCCGCCGAAAGGCTCAGCAGCTAGCGCGCTCTCTGACGTTCTCGCTCCGACCGCCAAGAAATTCAAGGGATTGGCTGTAACACTGGATCAGCGCGATTCGTAACCGCTTCGCGTAGCCCGCCACCGTTGGATGGACGCCAAGCCGTCGGCGGTGCTCTCAGGCGGCGTGGCCACGCCAGTCGGCAATCTCTCGCAGGCCTTCTCCACGAGCATGCTCAAAGAGCCGCACCTTGTGGCGGGCGTGCTCGAACTCGTGAATGTCGGCCCAGACTTCCGCCTGCCATGACTTGTCGTGAGCCGCGGACTCCCCGCAAGTAGCGCAGCGGGTGTGAAAGGTCACTCCCGGCCGGGGAGCGGCGACGACATCAGACAGTTCGATGAAGACGCAGCGGACCTCTTCGATTTCCTCGTCGGGACCGAGGATGTGCTCGTACCGCAGGAGGTACCCGAAACCAAGTTTGCGCGCCTCGGTTTCGGCTTCGGCGCGGGTGTGGAAGGGCCCGTATTCGGCGCGCAGCTGCTCGGTCGAGTCACAGGCCATCCAGAACGTTTCCTTGTATGACATACCTACCTCAGTCTAGGGAGACTCAACCGACTACCGTCACTGAGAATCAGCCTACAGAATCCACAGAAAAATGAGCAATTTCAGTACCGCATACGTCGCGTGGCTCGCGAGGCAGGTAGCGCCTCCCCGAATCGATTAGGCTGCAATAACCAGCTGATAACAAAGCCCATTGGCACTCGCAGCTGCGCTCGATGAGTGTTTCAGGCAAAGGGAGTATCGGCGTTGCATGTGAAATCCATTGCCTTCGCCATAGGTTCAGGGATGAAAAATCATAGCTGAACTCGGCCGACCCGGGCCCTAACAGTCTTGCGACCTGCGCCTGACCTGCCGCTTCTCAACGTCGGCCCGGGATGCCGCACGAACGACGGGCTGTATGGGCGCTTCGCCTGTTTCGCCTCGCCATGCGTGACCGATCCCGGGAATTCAGGGACTCGCTACTCTGCAGCCTACGGCTCGCACCATCGGTTGCATGCCCATGCTTTGGCCATCGATGAGCACGAGGTCCATTGCGCCACCTGCGGGTATTGAGGAGTCCCCAATGAGGCGTTCAGGGCCGGGTGTCGGGCAAATGAAAGGCCGCGCGGGTAAAGGCCACGTCTTGGGCTTCTCCGGTACCCGGCCACTCATCGGTCGTGGTCTGCCCGCCAAGTCCGAGTTGCAAATGCCAATTGGCTCCGCCGTGGCCGGCGACATAGAGTGCCAGTTCGAGCCTTGTCCACACACCCAGCTTGTCGAAGGCCGTGCGCAGGTAGTTCTTCACCACTTGCTCGCTGGTATGTAGTACACCGGCGATGTCTTTGTTGGTCAGGCCCTGCCACACCAGGGTCGCGACTTGAATTTCCTTAGCGGTTAACCGATCACGGGGTTGCATGGCTGCACCTGCTCCTTGATGAACATGGCGGTCGCGAGTTTCACGCGCTTGCGGCCTTCCTTGATTCCCGCCCGCAGGAACAGCGTACGCAGGTGCTGCTTGACGGTCCGGGGACTGATGTTGAGTTGGCTGGCGATCTCTTTGTTGCTGCAGCCCTGCACCAGCAGCCGCAGAACTTCCTGATCGCGGGGAGTAATCTTGATCTCGCTGAGGTTGATCATTGCGTTTCTCTCTCGCTCCTTCGGTTTACGCTTCGGGTCGCGACCCGCGGAACATGGTTGCAAGGGATTCGCCAAACGTTCGCTCTCGCGGAAGTTGCTGAATCGGCAAGGGTTCCGCAAGAGTCGTGCGCTCTCGGCGTTCGGAATGAGCCGGTTATCATGAGCGGGGTTTCAGAATGGAATCCCAAATGGGAAAAGGCGGCCCGCTTCGGGGCGAACATTTTACGAAAAGGCGTTTTGCCACTAGAATAAAACGATGTCCGCTGTAGCCTCTCCGGCTCTCTCCTGGGCCCATCCACTGGTCCGGGAGTGGTTCACTGCGCGCTTCGGAACTCCCACCGAACCGCAGGAGCAGGGATGGCCGCACATCCTCGCCGGACACACGACTCTAATCTCCGCTCCAACCGGATCCGGCAAGACGCTCGCGGCATTTCTGGCCTGCATCGACCGGTTGGTGTGCAAGGCGCTGGCGGGCGGACTTCGCGACCGGACCGAGGTTCTCTACGTCTCGCCTTTGAAAGCGCTCGGCAATGACATCCAGAAAAACCTGGAGATTCCACTAGGCGAAATCCTCCAGATGGCGGGCGAGCGCGGTCTGCTCATGCCGGAAATTCGGACCGCCGTCCGAACGGGCGATACGTTGATGAAAGACCGGCAGGCGATGCTTCGTCGTCCGCCGCACATCCTGGTCACCACGCCGGAGTCGCTCTACATCCTGCTCACAGCGGAGAAGAGCCGCGCGATTTTGCGCGACGTCGAGACAGTGATCGTCGACGAAATCCACGCCGTCGCCGACGATAAGCGAGGCGTTCACCTGTCGCTTTCGCTCGAGAGGTTGGAAGCGCTCACCCATCGCTCGCCTGTACGTATCGGGCTATCCGCCACGCAGAAGCCGATCGAAGAGGTAGCGCATTTTCTGGCGGGCAATGGCCGGCCGGACCCCGTAATCGTGAATGTCGGACACAAGCGCACGCTGGATCTCGGAGTGGAAGTCCCTTCCTCGGAGTTGGGACCAGTCGCTTCGAACGAGATGTGGGACGAGATCTATGCGCGCATCGTGCAGCTGGTGCATGAGCATCGCTCGACGCTCGTCTTCGTGAACACGCGCCGTATGGCGGAGCGCCTCGCGCACCATCTGGCAACGCTCATTGGAGAAGACAATGTCGCCGCCCATCACGGTAGCCTGTCGCGAAAGCTGCGGCTGGCAGCGGAGAGGAAACTGAAAGAAGGCGAGATCAAAGTGCTGGTGGCGACGGCCTCGCTTGAGCTCGGCATTGATGTGGGCACGGTCGATCTTGTGTGCCACATCAGCTCGCCCAGGTCGATCGCGGTTGCGTTACAGAGGGTAGGCCGCTCGGGTCACTGGCGCGGAGCAGTTCCGAAGGGTCGCTTTTTCGCCACCACGCGGGATGACTTGGCCGAATGCGCGGTGCTGGTGCGGGCCATTCACTCCGGAGAACTCGATCGCCTGATTTTTCCTGAAGGCTCGCTCGATGTTCTCGCGCAGCAGATCGTCGCGACGGTGGTCTCGAGTGGGGCTGCTCCTGATTCGGGGACCGCTTCTGCAACAGAGAAAACCGCCGTGGCGAGCGACGGATGGGATGAAGACGAGCTGTTTGCGCTGATCAAGAGGGCCTATCCGTACCGCAACCTCACACGCGAGAAATATGCCGAGGTGCTCGAGATGTTGTCGGAGGGCATCGCCTCGCAGCGCGGGCGCTATGGTGCTTATCTCCATCACGATCGCGTGAATCGGCGATTAAGGCCGCGCCGCGGAGCGCGCATGGCTGCGATCACTTCCGGCGGGGCGATTCCGGACAATTCGCTGTTCACGGTAGTGGCAGAGCCGGACGGAGCAATTGTCGGAACGGTGGATGAAGATTTTGCGGTCGAAAGCATGGCGGGCGAGGTCATGTTGCTCGGCAACACGTCCTGGAGAATTCGCCGCATCGAGGGAAGAACTTCGCGGATTCTGGTGGAAGATGCGCAAGGCCAGCCGCCGGGAATTCCCTTCTGGCGTGGAGAGGCTCCTTCG
>Ga0335070_10010061_pt1 | contig 11061 bp, 11 predicted proteins | sample Lox_Sample_13_FD_206722 | JGI IMG/M metagenome (GOLD analysis project Ga0335070, IMG submission 206722) | Soil microbial communities from Loxahatchee National Wildlife Refuge, Florida, United States - Lox_Sample_1.3 | ecosystem: Environmental > Terrestrial > Soil > Wetlands | place: USA... | reverse complement strand
GGGGAGACTCGAACTCCCACGGGGGAACCCCCACTAGACCCTGAACCTAGCGCGTCTACCAGTTCCGCCACTTCGGCACGCGAAATTGGGGTTGCCAGCAGTAGAAAGGTAATGTATTTTAGTAGTCTTTCGTTGTCAAGCGCTAAAATAGTTCCGTCGGCCGGAGGTTCTCGTCGCTCCCATGGAAATGATCAACGGTATCGAAAACATCTCGCGCTCCTTTCGGAATCCTGTTCTCACCATCGGCAACTTTGACGGTGTCCACGTGGGGCACATGGGGATCTTTCACCTGGTCAAGGACCTAGCCCGCACCATCGGCGGCGAGTCCCTGGTGATGACCTTCAATCCCCATCCCATCAAGGTGCTTTCGCCCGGAAATGGACCTCCCCTCATCACCCTCCACGAGCAAAAAGTCCAGCTCATCGAGGCGGCCGGCATCGATGTTCTCATCGTCATCCAGTTCACCATCCCTTTCGCCCAGATGACCGCCGACGATTTCGTCGAGCACATCCTCCACGAGAAGATCGGGGCTCGTGCCGTGGTCGTAGGGCCGGACTACCGATTCGGGCGCGACCGCAAGGGCAACATCGCCTTCCTCATCACCATGGGCAAGAGATTCAACTTCGAGGTCCATGTGGTGCCCGATCTCACCGTCAACGGCAAAGAGGTGAGCTCGAGCGCCATCCGGAGTTTCGTCCTCGCCGGCGACGTCGAGAGGGCCCGGATGATGCTCGGCCGGGATTACCAGGTGACCGGCCATGTGGTGCGGGGGCGCGACCGGGGAGGCCGTCTCCTCGGCTTTCCCACGGCGAACCTGGTCCTCATGGAGGAGCTCACCCCGAAACCGGGGGTGTATGCCACCGAGGTCTGGGTAGAGGGCCGGCGCTACCAGGGGGCCACCAACATCGGCTACAACCCCACCTTCAGGAACGGTGTCCTCTCGGTGGAGACCCACCTCATCGACTTCAGCGGCGATCTCTACGGGAAGACCCTCCAGGTCCGCTTCATAAAGCGGCTGCGGGACGAGAAGGCCTTCTCCGGGCCCCAAGAGCTGGCAGCCCAGATCCAGAAGGATGTTCAGCGGGCGAGGGAAATCCTCGCTCGGCGTCGGGCGGAAGGGGAGAAGTAGCCGAGGCCGCTTCCTCCTAGGCTGCCGCCGGCTGCGGCGACGGCGCCGGGGCGAAGCGGTGAGTGAGCCTCGACTCCAGGGCGGCTAGGAGGGGGAGTAGACTTTCCCGGTGGAGGGCGGAGACGGGGATCGCGCCGTGGCGTCGGCAGAGGTTCTGCAGGGGAATTTCATCCTCCACCAGGTCCGCCTTGTTGAACACCAAGAGCTTCGGCATTAAGTGCAGGTCCAGGCTCCCGAGTATCTTCTCCACCGCCTCCATCTGTTCCTCGTATCTCGAATTGCTGATGTCCACGAGGTGGACGAGGAGATCGGCGTGCCGAAGCTCCTCCAGCGTGGCGCTGAATGCCTCCATGAGGTCTCCGGGGAGGTCCCGGATGAACCCGACCGTGTCGGTGATGATAGCCTCCCGGCCGCTCGCGAAACGGAGCCTGCGGCTCGCTGGGTCCAGGGTGGCGAAGAGATAGTCACCCGCCTCCACCTCGCTTCTCGTGAGCGCGTTCAGTAACGTCGATTTTCCCGCATTGGTGTAGCCGACGATGGAGATGATGGGGAGCCCTGCCCGCAGGCGCAGTTCTCGTCTCTGGCCCCGCTGCTTCTTCACCCCCCGCAACTGCTCCTCCAGACGGGCAATACGGTCGCGAATCCGGCGTCGGTCCACCTCCAGCTTGGTCTCGCCCGGACCGCGGGCGCCGATGCCGCCGGTAAGCCGCGAGAGGGCGTCATCCTTCACTGCCAGCCGGGGCAGCATGTATTTGAGCTGCGCCATCTCCACCTGAATCTTTCCTTCCCGGCTCTTCGCCCGCTGGGCAAAGATATCCAGGATAAGCTGGGTGCGGTCGATGACGCGGAGTTCCATGAATTCCGTGAGGGATCGGACCTGGGACGGATTCAGGTCCTGATCAAAGATGAGGAGATCCACGCCGCGCTGGAGGGCCCGGAGAACGAGGTCGCTCAGCTTGCCCCGTCCGAGGAGAAACCTCGGGTTGACACTCCGGCCCCGCTGGATGATGCGATCGGCGACAGCGATGCCCGATGAGTCCGCCAGGGCGGCGAGCTCATCCATGGAGGCCTCCACTTCGGTGCGGGCGGCGCTGGAGACGCTGACGAGAATGGCCCGATCCTGACCGTCCTTCACCTCGAGCAGGCTCCGCTGCCGGGCGAATTCGCTCTCCAGCGACTGCACGAGGTGGAGGAAGTTGAGACCCCCGTCGGCGGGGGGAAGCGGCTCGAGAAGCATCCAGCCCATCCCGTCCACGTGCTCGGGCAGGAGGTGGGCGGCGTGGAGCCGCCGGGGGCCGCCCTGGTCGTCCACCTCGAGGGCCGCCATGAGGTCGAAGCGAAGGAAGACCAGGTCCATGAGGTCGTCCTGGCTGAGCGGCTCGGCCCGGAGGTGCGTGTGGACGCAACGAAGGCCGCGGAGACGGCCGCGGTAGCCACGGCTGCTGGGAAGTTCGGGAATGAGGATGGAGCGGTGATCGCCGACAATGATAGTATCGATATCGCCTCCTCGGGTGATGAGGAGGCCCACCTGCCGGTTCATTTCAAAGGAGAGGTGAGCGACTGTACGAGCGAGGTCACCCGGGATGATACTCTCGGCAGGGACGCGCCGGCGATAGAGCCTTTCCAATCGTTTAAGGTGACTGGCCCCGAGACCACCGGTATGACCATAGATCCTTCTGATTGATACTCCCCCTGTTCACGGGTGGGACCTTATCGCGGCCCTCTCGGGGAGGGACGGTGAGGTCACTAGCTTTATAAAAATTTTAGCCTTCCCTTCCTTCCTTTGCAAGAGCCCTCCATTGAGGGCGCCCTCATAACTTCCCCCAGAGTTCTCCCGTGCACACGGGCATGTCTGAAAAGGAGACGGCCGTCAAGAGAAGGGAGGCCCGGCGGTCGGTCCGGCTCTCACGAAGAAGCCGTCCAGTCGCTGCGGGGGCGACGGTCTACTACCCGGACCGCCTTCCCTTCCGACTGGGGCAGCGAATTGGGCTGAACCAGCTCCACCCGGGGAGTGATGAGAAGCTCGTTATGGAGGTCGTGGGTGAGCTTCTCCTGGAGGCGCCGCAGGTAGCGCATGTCCTCCTTGAACATCTCCGAATGCACCTCGACCTGAACCTTGATGCTATCGAGGCCATCCACCTGTTCGAGGACAATACGGTAGTTGGTTCCCACCTCGGGGATCTCCATGAGCACTCGTTCCACTTGCATGGGAAAGATATTCACGCCCTTGATGATCAGCATATCGTCGGATCGGCCCTTAATTCGGTCGATGCGTCTATGCACCCGGCCGCAGGCACAGGGGCCGGGGAGGAGCCTGGTGAGGTCCCGCGTACGGTAGCGGATGATCGGCATGGCTTCGCGCGTGAGGGTCGTGAGCACCAGCTCGCCATCTTTGCCGGACCCGCAAGGCTCCAGAGTCTGGGGATCGATGACCTCCACGAGGAAGGCATCCTCCCAGATATGCATGCCGTTCTTCTGGGGACACTCGAAGGCCACTCCGGGGCCGTTCATCTCGGAGAGGCCGTAGGAGTTGTAGGCGTCGAGGGCGAAGAACTGCTCCACCCGCTGTCTCATCTCCTCGGAATAGGGCTCGGCGCCGAGGAAGGCGATGCGGAGCTTCAGGTCGCGCCGGGGATCGACCCCGAGCTCCGCCATGACCTGCACGAGTCGCAGGGCGTAGCTGGGAATGAGGTGAATCACCGTGGTGCCGAACTGCTGCATGAAGTACACCTGGCGCTTGCTGTTTCCGGCTCCGGAGGGGATGGTGAGGGCGCCCAGCCGCTCGCTGCCGTAATGGAACCCGAGCCCCCCGGTGAACAGCCCGTAGCCGCTCAGGTTCTGGAACACATCATCGGCGCGCACCCCGGTCATATACATGCAGCGGCTCACCAGGTCGGCCCAATGGTCAATGTCCCGGCGGCTGTGGAAGACCACGGTCGACTGGCCCGTAGTTCCCGAGGATACGTGGAGCCGGACCACCTCGCGGCGATCCACCGCAAGCAGCCCATAGGGAAACTGGGCCCGGAGATCCTCCTTGGTGGTAAAGGGAAGACGGTGGATGTCCTCGACCCGCTCGATGCTCTCGACCCTGATCGCCCTGTCGGCGAACAGCTTCCCGTAGAAGGGGGAGCGGCTCGCCTGGCCGACGGTCCAGCGCAGGCGCTCAACCTGGAGTGCCTCCAGCGCGTCTAAGGAGAGGGTTTCCAGCTCTTGGTTCCAGTACACGGGTACCTCACAGAAAGAGCCCCGGCGTGTATCCGCAGGCGGGCCGATCCTCGGGTTAGGTCGCCTGCTCGAAGGCCAGCTTGTCGAAACGGGTGTATTGACTGAGAAAGGCGAGCTTGACCTTGCCGGTGGGTCCGTTGCGCTGCTTGCCGATAATGATCTCGGCCACGCCCTGGTCAGGGCTTTCGGGGTGGTACACTTCATCCCGGTAGATAAAGGCGATCAGGTCGGCATCCTGCTCGATGGCCCCCGATTCCCGGAGATCTGAAAGCTGGGGACGCTTGTCGTGGCGCTCCTCCACCCGCCGATTGAGCTGAGAAAGTGCCATCACCGGCACCGTCAGCTCCTTGGCCAGAGCCTTCAAGGCCCGGGAGATCTCCGAGATCTCCTGCTCCCGGCGCTCGGCGCCCTGCGGCCCCCGCATGAGCTGCAGGTAGTCGACGATGATGAGCCCCAAGTTCTGGTCTCGCTTCAACCGCCGCGCCTTGGCCCGGAGTTCCAAGGCGGAGAGGGCCGGACTGTCGTCAATGAATATGGGCGCCTCGCTGATGGTGCCGGCGGCCCGGAGGAGCAACGGCCAGTCACGGTTGGAAAAGAAGCCGGTCCGCATCTTGTGGGAGTCCACCCGCGCCTCGGAGCAGAGCATCCGCAAACCGAGCTGCTCCTTGGACATTTCGAGGGAAAAGATCCCCACGGGAACCTCGTGCTCCACTGCCGCGTGTCGGGCGATATTCAGGGCGAAGGCGGTCTTTCCCATGCTGGGGCGGCCGGCGATGATGACGAGATCCGCGGGCTGAAGACCGGAGGTCATCCGGTCGAGATCGTCGAAGCCGGTTGGGACACCGGTGAAGACCTCTTCACGTTCTTGGAGCTTCTCGAGGATTTTGATGTTCTGCTTGATGACGTCTTTGATGGGGAAGAAGGAGGGGTTTACCCGCCTCTCACTCACCTGGAAGATGGCCTGTTCCGCCCGGTCCAGGAGTTCGTCTACGTCCAGCCCCCCCTGCATGGCACTGGTCGCGATCTGGGTGGCACTGCTGATGAGGGAGCGCTGCAACCACTTGTCACTGACGATGCGAGCGTAGTGGCTCACATTGGCCGCCGACGGGACACTGTCGACCAGGGAGGCGAGGTAGCTGGCCCCGCCGGCCTCGTCCAGCTTGTTCTGGGACTTGAGGACGTTGGTCAAGGTGACCAGGTCGCAGGGCTCATTCCTCTCGAAGAGCGCGATGACGGCGGCGAAGGCGGTGCGGTGGGCTGCCCGGTAGAACTCTTCTCCACCGAGGACTTCGAGGACGCCGGGGAGAACGTCGTTGTCGAGCAAGATTCCGCCGAGAACCGACTGCTCGGCCTCGATGTTATGGGGAGGAACCCTACTGGTCTCGCCACCCTGCTCGTTCATGATCGCTCAGGCTCAGCCTCGCAGGTGAAGAGGAAAGGGCCTAAGCCGGCACGCTGCTCGGCGTACTAGCCCGCATTATGCGGGCTACGAGGCTTCCTCGACAACCTGGACGGTGAACTCAGCCTCCACGTCGGCATGGTACTTGACGGCTATCTTGTACTCCCCGAGGGCCTTGATAGACTCATCCAGCTTGATCTGCTTGCGCTCGAGGACGATGCCGCGATCCTGTAAAGCCTGGAGAAGGTCGCTTACCGTCACCGAACCGTAGAGCTTACCCTCCTCCACGACCTTACGGGCGAGACTGACGGTGATTCCCTTGATCTTCTCCGCCAATCCCTCCGCCTCCTTGCGCACCATCTCGCCCTTGCGCCTGAGGAGGCGGCGTTTGTGCTCCAACGCCTTCACATTCTTGCTACTGGCGAGGAGTGCCTTGCCCTGGGGGACGAGGTAGTTCCGGCCGTACCCCTTGGCTACCTCAACCGTATCGCCAGTCTTCCCCAACTTGGGGATGTCCTCGGTTAGGATCACTTTCATGGACGCCAGACCTCCCTTGCGAGAAGATCGACTCCTCCGGCTAGGGGAATCAGAACTCTCACCGTCCTGTTACCAAGAAATGATTGCCCGCTCCCAGCGAGGCTTCACTTCGGGTGCTCTCTCCCCCGAGCCGACCGCGGTTCGGGGTCTGTCCTCGGAGCCTCTGCTAGTGCGGCAAGGTGGTGGTAAAAGGCATGAGAGCGATCTGCCTGGCCCGTTTGACAGCCAGCGTGATCTCACGCTGATGTCGGGCGCAGTTCCCGGAGATTCGCCGGGGGATGATCTTGCCTCGTTCGGTGATGAAATATTTCAGGAGCTTCGGATCCTTGTATTCGATCTTCAGAGCTGAATCGGCGCAGAATCGACAGACCTTGCGACGGGGGAAAGCCCGCCTTCTTCTCTTGGTTGCCACCGTCTACTCCTTTTTCACGTGAGAATGTACAGGGAAAACGGTCAGGCGACCGATCCCTACTCGGTCTCCTCTTCCCGTTCCGTCTCTTCGGCTGCGGCAGCGGGAGCTTCCTCGCCGCTCTCTTCCGGTTTCGCCGTCCGACGAGGCTCAACAACCTCAGCCTTGAGGCTCTCCGGATCGACGTTGTCCGCCAGCTTCACCGTAATATAAGCGAGAATACGCTCATCCAGGCGCAGGTTTCTCTCCACCTCCGCCACGATATCAGCCGGACCGAGATAGTCCATGAGCACGTAGTACCCCTTGCCGTGCTTCTTGATGTCGTAGGCGAGCTTCTTCTTGCCCTGCTCCTCGTAGGAGAGGACCTGGCCCTTCTTGTTCGTGACCACGGCCTGGAATTTCTCGAAGATGGTTTTAAGCTCGTCGTCCGAGGAGTCCGGGGTGATGATGAAAAGGGTCTCGTACCGACGCATCCTGACCTCCTTTCGGGTTCGGCAGCCCCGGACCTGAGTCCGGAGCAAGGAGATAAAAGGTATGCCCTCAAACGGGTGCGATTGAGTTGGCCGCGTCTGGGTATCATATCCCTCAGGGAGAGTCAAGCGATTTCTCTCCCTGAGACAGATTCACGAGCCGGCGGAGATGGGGAGGCTGGATGCCCCTGCGTCACGTGAGGAGGGCGAGATCGTCCTCGCTGATGGTGGTGAAACGAATTCCTGTTCCGTAGAGGCCGCCGGGCAAGGGTTCCACGTGCACTACCACGCCTTTGGCTGCGACGACCCGGTCTTCTATGGCAATATCCAGATCCAGCTCGGTGCCCTTTGCCAGCTCCCGATGAGTCTCCACTTTGACACCACCCTTACTCACATCCAGGGTCCTGCCGATGGAGACGATATACTCCTGTTCGCTGCCTTTTCGCGGAACGTAGGAGGTCAGGTGGAGGGAACGGATGCGACGACTCTTTCGCTGCTCTTTCACGCTCTCGTGAACGGATTCATCCATAGAAGATCCTCCCTCATAGGCCAAGAAGCACCGTTAGACGAGATGACGGCGGTGTCTTTCCGGGCCGGCTCCCCTTTCGGCCCATCCCGTGGCCGGCCAGGAGCCCAGGAGACCCCACAACCAACCATGAGGCTTAGACATGCTACACCAGACACCGTCCGCGGTGCAATCGGTTTCGGCGACCACGCACCGCTGCTCCCAGAGGCAGAGATCCCAGTAGCCCGCATTATACACGGGACGCCGTAGCGAGATCGTGGAGATGGTCGTGCTACCGGCCAACCACAGGGGCTCGGACCTGAGGCGTACGTGTCGGTACGTCGCAAGGTGAGCTTGTCCTGAGCCTGTCGAAGGAACACCCGAGGACGCCCGGAAGGACGGCCATATCCGCGGTCGCCGCAGGTGGCTCATGCATAATGCGGGCTGGAAAGGTCGCTCCCTCCTCCCTTCGACAAACAGCGCCGCCCAGTCCCACCCTTGTCAGCGGCGGGGCTTCGTGGTAAGTTCCGGTTCGAGGAGATAAGGGGCCTATGAAGGGAACGATGATTTTGCTGCTTCTGTGCCTTGCACTCCTTCCCGGGTGCTATGTCCGTACGGAGATGGAGGTGCAAGGCGGCCGGGTGCCGGATGATTTTTCCGCTGCCGCGCTGGTTGTTGACGTCCGCGACCGCGTCGGTCTCAGCGAAGCCCAAGTGGCAGACCTAGAGCAGGATGCGGTCCAGACCCTGAGCAGGCGGGGCGTCCGGAGCGTGAGCCTTGCCGAGGCCGTCGGGGGTCCGGCCGCCCCGGGAAACCCCAAGGATCTCTTGAAGCGCCGGGCCTATCCGGCCCTCCTGGACATTGCCGTAACCTCCTGGGGCTCGAAAATCCAAATCCTCTCCACCAGCGCCGGCCCCTCGGTGGGGACTCTCCAGACCGGCCCGGACACCTCCTTCTACAAACCGGGGTCCATCGAAGAGGCCGAGTACCGCGGGCCGACAACGACCTATAAGGAGGTGGGGATCACGGCGTCTCTCCTCGATCTCCAGGGTGATCGCACCCTGTGGTCAGTCGAGATCATCGCTCGCCCGGCGGTGATCGGCAGGTCCTGCCTTTACCACAACTTCAACCGCGGCCTCCAGTACGAGGACCTGGCGCGGCACTGCTTCACCCGACTTGCCGCGGAGTTCCCCCGTCCCCCAGCGGCGAAAAGCGACTAGTCCCGATAGAGCCACACCCATTCGCGAGCCCCGGACGACGACAACCGTGTTCGTTCGCTCCTTGGTCACCGTCGCCACGCCCAGGAAACTCACGAGGCAGCCCCGGAGACGACCCTTCCCGTCTACGATGAGACCTCACTCGCCGTAGTAGGAGCGATACCAGGCCACAAACCGCTCGATACCCTCCTCCATCGTCGTGGTCGGTCGGAACCCCAGGTCCCGCGTGCTCTCGGTGATGTCCGCCCAGGTCTCCGCCACGTCCCCGGGTTGCATGGGCAGGAGGAGCCGTTCCGCTCTCTTTCCCAGGGTCTTTTCGATACAGGCGATGAAGGCGAGGAGGTCCTCGGCTCGCGAGTTGCCGAGGTTGTAGATGGCATAGGGTACCGGACGGTCGAGGCTGGCGAGAACACCCTGGACGATGTCGTCGATGTAAGTAAAATCTCGCTTCATCCTCCCGTAGTTGAACACCCTGATCGGCTCGCCCCGGAGAATGGCGCGGGTGAAGAGGAAGAGAGCCATATCCGGGCGTCCCCAGGGGCCGTACACGGTGAAAAAGCGCAGACCCGTGCAGGGAAGGCCGTAGAGGTAGCTGTAAGTGTGGGCCATGAGCTCGTTGGCCTTCTTGGTGGCGGCGTAGAGGGAGATGGGATGATCCACGTTGTCCTTGACGCTGAAGGGCACCTGCTTGTTGTTGCCGTAGACCGAGGAGGACGAGGCATAGACAAAGTTCCTCACCTTGTGCTCCTTGGCCAGGTGCATAAGGTAGAGGAATCCTTCCAGGTTTGACTTCTGATAGGCAAAGGGATTCACCAGGGAGTAGCGCACCCCGGCCTGAGCCGCCAGGTGGCATATCACCTCAACGGAGTGCCTGGCAAAGACCTCGGTAAGGGCGCTCTGATCGGCGAGATCGACCCGGTGAAAGCTGAACTGGGCGTGCTCGCTTAGGCGGGCCAGCCGGTCTTCCTTCAGGGAGACATCGTAGTAGTCGTCGACGTTGTCCACACCGATCACCCGATCGCTACGGCCGAGGAGGGCCTGACTCACGTGGAAACCGATAAAGCCCGCAGCACCGGTAACGAGATAGGTAGTCAACTGTAATCCTTTCCTGGGTGCTGTCGCCCCCGCGAAAATCCCACTTGCCAGATCTTCAGTGGACGTGGTAAAAGCCTCTAGATCGCCTAGCCGTGCGATCTTTCCGGCGGTGAGTGTAGCTCAACTGGTTAGAGCATCGGACTGTGGCTCCGAAGGCTAAGGGTTCGAGTCCCTTCACTCACCCCACTTTTTTTCAGTCTGTCTGCTCTCTTTTCTTGCCGCCCCACCGGATTGTTTCCTCCGTGGTTCGCTCTGCTGGCCAGCTCTCAAATCCGAATATCGAAACTCGAAATTCAAAACAATGCCAGATGACAGAAGTCCTAATGACCGAAACGAAGAAACTTCTCGAAGCTTATCAGCTTCACCTCGCTCCGTTTGGAGCCTTGGAGTATTCGAATTTCGGATTTGTTTCGGATTTCGAATTTATTCAGCTCCGCCTCGCTTGGCAGCTGCGCTAGAAGTGACCAGGCCGGGAGCCTCGGAACGAAAGAAGAGCCGTCACGGCTCGCAGCAGATCGCGGCTGGAAGCCGCTCCCACAGGCTCCCCCTCCCCTACTGACAGAGAGGCGACTCCCACTCCGCGCCGGGCGGCACGAGCAACCCTCGATACATGTCAAGAGACTCGGGTATCCCGCTCGCCTCTCGGTTCGTCTCGAGGAGCCTGAAGACTGGTTCCACGTTCCCGGTGCTGCCCAGGGCAGCGTAGAGCCGGATGGCACGGTCAAGCTCGGCCCCGGCACGGTCCCAGGACTGCTGCCTCTGGTGGAGGATACCCAGGTGCTCCAGGTCCTGGGCGATCCCCCGAGGATTCTCGGCCCCCTTGTCCAGCGCCAGGGCCATAGACAAGTGCCTTTCCGCCATGGCCGGGTCACCCCTGGTCTCGGCCGGGAGAGCCAGCTGGAAGTGAGTGCTCGCCGTCGATCCCTCGCCGGTATCGCCGGTCGAACTCAGGGCACGGCTGAGCATGACCGCCGCCTCGGTGAGCCTTCCTTGCTGCCTCATGAGCATCCCGAGGTTGTTGAGGTGAAGGACGAGCCCGGTGTTCCGTGCCCCCCCTTCAGAGGCAGCGAGGGCC
>Ga0335070_10010060_pt1 | contig 11062 bp, 5 predicted proteins | sample Lox_Sample_13_FD_206722 | JGI IMG/M metagenome (GOLD analysis project Ga0335070, IMG submission 206722) | Soil microbial communities from Loxahatchee National Wildlife Refuge, Florida, United States - Lox_Sample_1.3 | ecosystem: Environmental > Terrestrial > Soil > Wetlands | place: USA: Florida... | reverse complement strand
AATGGAAACGTGGGAACCATCACAGACCCAAATAGTGTGGTCACCCAACGAACCTATGATGAAAGAAACCGGATTAAGACGATTACCAACCAAACAACAAACGCACAGACGCAGTATTTCTATGACGCCAGAGGAAACCTTTCTTATGTAATCCTTCCTGAGGGAAATCAGATTAACTTGACCTATAACCTTGCGAATAAGCTGACAGCAATCCAGGACAGCCTTGGAAACAATATCCAGTATCAATACGATGTAGAGGGAAATCGGACTCATGAGGAGACAAGAGACCCGCAGGGGGCTCTTAAGAAATACCTTGACTTTACTTATGATGCCTATAACAACCTCAAGAGAATCGTCAACCCTGACAGTTCCTATACCGAATATACCTATGACGGAAGAAAAAACCCCACTGCCTTGCAAGACCCCAATTACAACCTAACCACCCTCACCTATGATTCCTTAAGCCGCATAAAACAGATGTCCCAGCCATTGAGCACCGTCACTAACTATGGGTATGACACCCAGGACAACCAGGCATCCATCACAGACCCGAATGGAAACAACACCCAGTATTGGTCTGATGACTTTGGGAGGAAAAATCAGGCCAACTCTCCTGACACCGGAATCACGGACTACCTCTACGATGAAGCATCAAACCTCCTCCAGAGGTTTGATGCCAAAGAAACGGTGGTCAACTACGCTTATGACGCTCTGAACCGGCTCACAGCCATCCAGTTCCCCTTAGACCCCAATCAGAACGTCACCTTCACCTACGACTCAACCTCTGTCACCTATGGAATAGGAAGACTTACAGGAAGAGTTGATCCCTCTGGTTCTTATACTTTTTATTATGATGCCAATGGGAACCTGACCAGAGAAGATAAGACCGTAAACAGCATTCTCTATACAACCCAATACACTTACAATAAAAATAATGCACTCACCTCACTTATTTATCCTTCCGGAAGGACAATCACTTATTCTCTGGATGGGGTAGGGAGAATCTCCCAGGTGAGCACCACACTGAACGGCAACCCCAAAACCCTGGCGTCTGCCATCACTTATTTACCATTCGGAGGAATCACAGGGCTCACCTACGGGAATGGTCTCACCTTGACCCAGGGATATGATAATCAGTACAGAATATCCTCCATCGTAACAGGAACAATCCTGAACCTGACCTTTGGATACGATCCCAATGGCAACATCACCTCCATTCTGGACGTAGTCAACCCACCCGGAGGAGAGGTTCTTGAGACCCCTGGAGGTTATTCTTATCAGCAGGGGACAAACAAATTAGTTCATATAGATGGAACACCAATATTCGATTTTGGTTACGATGCGAATGGAAATATCACCGCAGAGAACACCAGAACGTATGTTTATGATTTGTCGAATCAGCTGATTCAAGTCTGGGATGGAAGCACCCAAACAGCTTTATATACTTACAATGGAGCAGGTCAGAGAATAAAGAAAGTGACCCAAACAGAGACCAGGATCTTTCATTACGACCTTCGAAGTCATCTGATCGCCGAGACAGACCAGACTGGCCTGATGTTGGCAGAGTATGTTTATCTTGGGGATGAGCTCTTGGCGATGATTCGTGGTGAACAGGTTTATTACTATCACAACGATCACCTCGGAACTGCGCAGGCTCTCACAGACGATTCTCAAGCCACTGCATGGAAGGCTACCTACACACCTTTCGGGGAAGCGGTGGCTTCCATTCAGACGGTTGAGAATCCCTTCCGATTCCCGGGCCAATACTATGACTCAGAAACTGGACTCCATTACAACTACTTCCGCTACTACAATCCCCAAACAGGAAGGTATATGACCCCCGATCCGATTGGTTTGGAGGGAGGGATTAATCTGTTTGCTTACGTTGAGAATGACCCAGTGAACTGGGTGGATCCTGTTGGACTATATACATTTCCTGTGGTTGGCGGTGGCAGAATTACTAGTATGTGGGGTGCAAAGGAGTCTTTCAGAAAAAGCCCACACAAAGGTGTCGATATAGCGGCGCCGCTCGGCACAAGTATAGTTACTATAGAAAGTGGTATGGTTTTAGAGACCGGTTCTGGAAAAGAAAGGGGGAATTATATAGATTATTTAACGGATAGCGGTTTTATAGTTCGTTACTCCCATTTAAAAGTTAGGCCAAAATTTAAAATAGGGGAGTGTCTTTCTGAAGCTCAAAAAGTTGGCGAGGTTGGTAGAACCGGTACCGTTACCGGACCTCACCTGGATATAAAAATACAAGAGCTACTTGGTAAGCAGGAATTTATTGATCCCTGGCGAATTATAGGCACAAGCGGAATTCTTGATAAAAAAGGAAATATTGACTTTAGCCTTTATTGATGTAGGGGAGGACACAAATGATACACACTTGTAGAGGAGATAATCGACTAAAGAATCTTATTTTGAAATCTTTTCTCATTATGTCAACTCTTTATTTTTGCATCAATTCTGAAGCACATGGAAAGGAATATCTAGAAAAATTATTCTCTATCGGAAAAATTAACAAATATACCCTTATTAATATCTCCCGATTGGGTAATTTTATCTTGATCCAGGGGCCGACTAATGAAGAGATTGCTAAGACACCTGAGGGTGTGAGTTTTGATCCAGGGGGGTTGAAGAGGCTATATAACCAGCAAGGTTCACTCTTATGGGAAAAAATGTACTCTGGTTTTTTGGAATTCTGCTCAAACGAGTCCTATTTAATGGAACCCTCGCCTGACGATGTCGAAGGTTTATATCCACCTACTGTTTATGATCGGAAAGATGGAGCGTTATTTTTTCGCATGCCAGAAAAACGCCCTGAAGTAAACAGCTTTGATGTAAGGCCTAAGGGCGAAATGATATTAGCTGGGTTGTGGAATGGCAAGGTAATGTTGATACATAAGGGCAAAAAAGCATGGGATTATTTTACTGGAATTCCTAGCAGCGTTGATGTTGCCTTTTCAAGGGAGGGTGGATATTTTGTGGAAGATATCGGTAATACCTTGTTCAAGATTGATAAGGATGGTGGCATTCATAAAATAGATATTCCCATTAAGGAAAAGAAGCTGGCTTCTTTTAATTATGAGGATTTAAAAGATACAATTCATTTCGTCCTCGCTATAAAATCCATCAACGAGTATACGCCTAAAATTTATCAGTACGCTCCCCAGGAAAATAGATTCTTTTTTCTGGATTTGTCATATGTCGCGGGGATGACAAGAAAGTTTGTTCTCGAGGAGTTGAGAAAGACTTATCATATCGAGCCCAGGAGAATCGAATTTTCAAAATTCCTTGATCACCTTGGCGTTATTACTACCGACGATACTTTCTACTATTTTAAGATTAAGGGAAAATAGAGATTCAATGCTGAGGGCTCGTTGGTTAAAACAGGAAGAGGACCATGGGGACGTCCGCAAGATTATAATTTCTCGTCTTGATGACCTCTTGGTCTGAATTTATTATGGGAGTTTCACAGGTGAGCACCACGCTAAACGGCAACCCCAAAACCCTGGCTTCAGCCATCACTTATTTACCTTTCGGACGAATCACAGGATTAACTTATGGAAACGGTCTCACCTTGACTCAGGGATATGATAATCAATACAGAATATCATCCATCGTAACGGGTTCAATCCTTAACCTCGCTTATGGCTATGACCCGAACGGGAATATTATCTCTATCCTCGACGTAGTCAACCCACCCGGCGGAGAAGTTCTTGAGACGCCTGGAGCTTATACCTATCAACAGGGGACGAACAAATTAACCCACATCGAAGGGATACCCGTATTCGATTTTGGTTACGATCCGAATGGAAACATTACTTCTGCTAATAATCGAACCTTCATCTATGATTTGTCCAACCAATTAATACGTGTTGACGATAATGGGACACCCATTGCCCAGTATGTCTATAACGGAATAGGACAAAGAATAAAGAAAAATGCTCAAGGATCGGTGAGAGTCTTTCATTATAACCATCTGGGCTATTTGATTTCTGAAACTACCGATACAGGACAGATGCTTGTGGAGTATATCTACCTTGGCAACAAGTTGTTGGCGTTGATTCAAGGTGAACAGGTCTATTATTTCCATAACGATCATTTGGGAACGCCGCAAGTTTTAACAGATGATTCTGGAAGCATAGCTTGGAAGGCTGCCTATACACCTTTAGGCGAAGCCCAGGTTTTGACTGAGACTGTCACAAATCCATTTGGACTCGTTGGACAATATTCTGATCAGGAGACTGGTCTGCACTATAATTATTTCCGATATTATGATCCAAAGACAGGAAGATACATGATCCCAGATCCCATTGGATTGTGGGGAGGGATCAATCTGTTTGCGTATGTACAAAACAGCCCCTTACGTTATATCGATCCGTACGGACTGGATTTAATCGGAAGCCAAGTCAGAGACGCAAATGGGAACACTGTATTTTACTTTTATGATACAGATACTGGAGCAGAATATATTTATCGAGGTATAACAGAGCCTGCTCCCAGGACGAGCCCGAAGACAGGGAAAGAATATGGCCCATTTGCACAACTTCCGCCAGCTACATATGAGCTTATTCCGCGCCCCGATCCCGGACCGGGGACATTTGTTCTTCCAAAGAATGCCCCAGTTTATACTACTCCTGGAAAAGAACCCGGTGTAGTAATCGACCCGTCTGGGAAGGTAAGAGAATGGATTGGTCCACATGTTGGTACAAGATCGGACGGTTGCCCTTTATTCCCCAAAACCGAACAAGGGAAAGGGGAGAAGGCATCATTCGATTATTTGATAAACTTCTATTACAAACTTGGTCCCGTTACTATAACCATAAGGGAGGAAAAATAATGATAAGAAGACTTTATGTTCAAATGCTGATTATAGCAGCACTTATTCCGGGGATTAGTCCAAATGTGCATTGTTCAGATGTTTCGGAAACTATAAGGGAAATACATGACGACTTTGGAACGGTTTTTGTTGTGGGGCCGAAGGAATCAGATTCTATATTCGGCAAGTATAACGATAAGAAGTACTTTCCAATTTTTACAAAGATGTTTTCTACGGCAGAATATAATGATGAATTGATTTTTGATCTAATTTACCTTAATGCCGTGCTAAAAGACGGAAGATATCTGGAGTACGTAAGGAAAATTTCATCCTCTCCTTCTATAGCGATAAAGGACGTAAGCAACTTTTATTATTATCGCATAGGCTACAGAAAATTGGACAGCATTAAACTCCTTAAAGAGAAACTTGATAATTTAGTTAAAAACCCATCTGATAGCTACCTGATAACATTTCTTGCATTCTTCGATGATATTGGTTTGTCATTGTCATATATGGACAAACTCGTTCATGTGGCTGATGGTGCAACATCTGAGTTGCTTAACTGGGCTGTTGATTATCTTTTTTATGAAAACATGCAAAATAAAGATGCATTAGGCAAGATAAAGAAGTCCTATTGTTATGAATTTTATATAAGAAACCGGCCTAAAGGAAAGGGCACAGACGGTTCCCCAAAAAATTAGGAAATGGACTTGCCGCGGACTTGGGGACCGACGGATTTGACATTTCCAACCAACTGGTCAGAGTCTTAAATAACACCAATCAGGTCGCAGAATATACCTATAACGGAGCAGGTCAAAGAATTAAGAAAGTGACACAGACAGAGACCAGGATCTTTCATTACGACCTTCGAGGTCATCTGATTGCCGAAACAGACCAATCCGGCCAGATGCTGGCAGAGTATGTTTATCTTGGGGATCAGCTCCTATCAATGATCAAACCCGGGGAAGCTGTCTACTACTATCACAATGATCATCTTGGGACTCCCCAGGTTCTCACAGACGATAGCCAGGCGATTGCCTGGAAGGCGGTCTATACTCCTTTTGGAGAGGCAGTGGCTTCGATCCAGACCGTTGAAAATCCATTCAGATTCTCGGGCCAATACTACGACCCAGAGACGGGACTCCATTACAATTACTTCAGATATTACAATCCCCAGACCGGGAGATATATCACTCCGGACCCGATTGGACTGGAGGGGGGGATTAATCTATTTGCGTACACGGCTAATAACCCTATTAACTTCCGCGATTCAAGCGGGCTGGCTGCTTTCTATTGGCATTGGATAATTAGTTTTGCAGCAGGGCTCGCAGAAGGGAGAGGCTGGGGACAAAGTTCCCAGATAGCATGGGAGTCCATGTGGCGAGACTGGGGTACCCAGGGCCCGAACTATTCGGACACAAATATTCACGGTATGGTTGGCTGGGACGAGGTTTTGCGGAAGTATCAGACCCCCGACGAGGCAATCATGAATGCCAAGAAGATAGTTCAAGACGAGGCAAAGTGTGGAAGGCATGGCAATGCCATGCATACCGTGCAGGATCTGGAATTCTTCTGGCATGCAGGGCAAAAGTGGGAGGGAAATAACCCGCTTAAGAACCCGCTTGCAATCCCTCATTGGAGTCTAGATATTAACCCACCAGTGTGGGAATTGTGGAATGCATTTCAAGCTTCAAGACAATATCTGCGTCAGCAGGGGAGGTGAGGGATGAACATGTTTATGGTCTTTTTGTTGTTCGCCATATTGATTACCCCGGTAATAGCCGAACAGAGCTTATTCAAGGACGGCGTGAGGATAGACTCGAATTGTATAGTAATGCCTCTTGGCAGGGTACTGCTGATCAGCAGAGACAATTTCATGGGAGCGGTGAGATTCCTTCACACAGAAGAGAGATCGGATGGTACATACACGAAGTACGAATACTTCGAGTATGAAAAAGGTGGGGCCAGGAAGGTGAGAGAAGGGGAACTTTCGTTCAAACCCTCCAGCGGGAAGGGAATATTTTTCCATGAAAGTCCCTATAAGCTGGGTGGACCTCTAAAACTGATGGATTTCAGCCTCTTTACAGTTGGAGGAGGCAGGGATCACTCCAACGTTTACTTCTGGAGTGCACCCAATAAGCCAGATTTAAAGGTACGAATGGCCCCAACCCCATGGAAGGATATTTCGGAAGTTAACTTAACCGACCCCCGGATCAGATGGTTTGCTTACGGCAATAAAGAAAGTCGGAAGGTTACCCCAATAGACAAGATTTGGGATTGATCTTTGTCACCAAGAGACATAGGGGCAGGTCTCAACTATCAAGCGGGACGGGGACAGAGGGAAATAGTTGAAAAATATTACTTTAGGGAAGACACAGAGGGGTCAGGCCGCAACATGAGACAAGGTGGTGAACGACGGGGAAGGGGTAGGAGTGTCGAGGCCGCTGAGGATTGAATACCCGGGAGCGTTTTATCATGTGACATCCCGTGGAAATGAGAGGAAAGAGACTTTTTGTGTCCAGTTTGATGATAAAAAAGATTGGCATGAGAATGGAGGACCGAAAAATGACAGCAAAATCTAAACTAAGGTCTTTTATTTTTATCTTACTTTCAGGAGCAATTTTATTACTCCCCTTTATTGTCAATGCCCAGACACCTATTAACCTCGGTCAAACATTAGCCGGGACGATCAGCACCGCTGGCCAGAGGAATTCGTATACTTTTTCGGCGTCCGCTAATGACGGGATCACCATTCGCGCCAGAAAGACTTCGGGGACGCTCACCCCATATATAGAACTCTATAGCCCTGGTGGGACTCTAATTACGGGAGCTGCAAGTCAGGTTGACAGAATTCTCACTGAAACAGGCACCTTTAGGATTGATATAAGAGACCAAAACAATACCAATACGGGCAACTATCTTCTCTACTTGGAGCGGATGAACAACCCTGGCAATGCAACCCCGATCACTTGTGGTCAGGTGCTGACGGGTTCTATCGGAACTTCAACTGATCCCTCACCCTGGAAAGCTTATACCTTCACGGGTACGGCAGGCGATGCCGTCTCGATTCGTTCCTTTAAGACGAGCGGGACATCGTTTATCTCTTACATGGAGCTTTACGGACCCAATGGGAGCTATATTACTTATAAATACAATTACCAATTGGATTGGGTATTATCTGCAACAGGGACATATACCATTTTGATCAGGGATTACTATAATGCCTATGCCGGGGATTTCTTCCTGACCTATCAGGTGATGAGCAATCCCTGCAATGCAACGCCCATGAACTGTGGCCAGGTGTTGACGGGGTCGATAGGTGGGCTGGCGGAGATGGATATCTACACATTTGCAGGTGCAGTGAATGATAAAGTTGCGATTCGAGTGAGAAAGACCTCAGGGACATTCAGCCCCTACTTAGAGCTTTATGGGCCTAGCGGAACTGCGATTGCGAGCTCCGGAGGGCAAATTGATCAAAGGCTAACGCAGGGGGGCACTTACAAAATCATCGTAAGAGATTCTTCTTACCTTAACACAGGAAACTATCTTTTGTACTTGGAGCGGCTGAGCAATCCATGCAATGTCGTAGCAACCATCGATTGTGGACAGGTGGTTTCAGGAACGGTTGGGACAGATGTTGATCCGCCCCCCTGGAGGATCTACAGATTTACAGTTTCGGCAAATGACGGTGTGACTCTACGAATCCGAAAGACTTCTGGAACCTCCTTCTCTCCTTTAATGTGGCTTTATGGTCCGACAGGAGACTCTCTTGGTAACTCCTACCCATATGGGAACATCACTACGACGCTGACTGCTGCCGGGACCTATACGATTCTGGTGAAGGATTTAAATGATACGTACGGGGGAAACTTCCTTGTTCACTGGCAACGGATGAACAATCCTTGCAATGCCATGCCGATTTCTTGCGAGGAACTTGGGACTGGGTCAATAGGAACAGGTGTTGATCCTCCACCCTGGAAGGTCTATACACTTGCACTCTCGGCCAATGATGCAGTATCGATCCGGGCCCGAAATACTTCAGGAGGCTCTTTTGTTCCGTACATCGACCTTTATAATCCGAGCGGGAGCTATCTCACCGGTGCTTCTACTCAGTTGGATTACAAAGTGACAGCCGCAGGAACGTATAAGATTCTATTATACGATAGCAATAACGCCTACGGAGGGAACTACTCCTTAAAATGGCTGAGGGTGGTTAACCCATGCAATCCCACTGCCATTAGTTGTGGACAAGTTTTATCGAACTCGATTGATGCGGCGGATGAGATTGATATTTATACGTTTACGGTATCAGCAAATGACGTAGTGGCGATCCGTACCCGAAAGACATCTGGAACCGTGGTTCCTTATCTAGAGCTTTATAATCCGAGTGGGAGCCGCATAAATTGGGCCGCCGGCCAGCTTGATATGACATTGACGCCCGCAGGAACATATACATTATTAGTGAGAGACCAGAACAAAGTTAACACAGGGAATTATCTTTTGTACTGGGAGCGAATGAACAATCCCTGCAATGTGACAGCTACAATAGCATGCGCGCAGGTACTAACAGGGTCACTTGGTTCTTCTGTTGATCCTCCTCCTTGGCGGATATATACCTTTGCGGCATCTGCAAACGACGCGGTTACCATCCGTGGTCAGAAAACCTCTGGGGGATCTTTTTCTCCGGTGATGGATCTTTATGGCCCGACGGGGAGTTATATCTTGGGTGGCTCGAATCAGTTGAACTATAAGCTCACGGCAACAGGAACCTACAAGCTTCTTGTGAGAGATTACAGCAACGCCTATGCTGGAGACTATCTCATAACCTGGCAGAGGTTCACCAATCCATGCGCACCAGCAATCAACTGTGGTCAGACGGTGTCGGGGTCTATCGGACTCACCTCGAGTGCGCCGCCATGGGGTTTCCACAGCGTCACAGTTTCAGCCAATGACGTTATTACCGTTCGTGCGAACAAGACATCAGGAAGTCTTTCGCCCTATCTAGACCTATACAACTTGAATGGCACTTGGGTGGCAGGTGGTTTGGGTAAGTTAGCTGCCGCGTTATCAGCAGCAGGAACCTACACAATTGTGGTCAGAGATTATAACAGTACGTATTCAGGCGATTATCTTATAACCTTGCAGACGCTCAGCAACCCCTGTACTTCAGCGATGAATTGTGGTCAGACGGCTATTGGCAACATAGGCAATACGTCTACCACGCCGCCATGGGGCTTTCACACCATAACGGGTTTGGCAAACGACATTGTAAAGATCCGTGCGGTCAAGACATCAGGGAGTCTCGTGCCTTACCTTGAGCTTTATAGCTTTAATGGAAGTCTTGTGACAAACGCCGCAGGTGAAATCAATACCACGCTGACGGCATCAGGAACGTATACAGTTGTGGTGAGAGACCAAACCGATACTTACACTGGAGCCTATGCGGTCACATGGCAGAAGTGGAACAGCCCATGTGCTTCTGCACTCAATTGCGGGCAAGTTATGGCAGGATCAATCGGTATAACTGCAGATCCGCCTCCCTGGAAGTATTATTCTTTTACAGCTTCAGCTAATGATAGTATGACGATTCGGATAACCAAGACCTCTGGGACCTTCACCCCTTATCTTGAGCTTTATGGTCCCACCGGGACCCTTGTGGGAAGCGCCGCTGGCCAGTTGGACAGGACACTTACCACAGCCGGAACATATACGATTGTGGTTCGAGATCAGAACACCATCAATACGGGCGAATACCTCCTAACTTGGCTAAAGGTCAACAATCCCTGTGGTGCTACAACAATCGGATGCGGCCAGGTTTTGCAGGGTGCTTTGAGCCTTGTGGGTAAAATAGATGCTTACACTTTCGCGGCGAACGGAGGAGATAACGTCGTTTTAACATTAACAAAGACATCAGGGGGACTTAACCCCTCTCTGGAGCTTTATAATAGTTCTGGAACAAGGCTTGCTTATCAATATACACCTTCTGGAAACCAAGTAACCATTACTCAAACCTTATCGACAGGAGGTACGTACACTGTCTTTGTCTCCGACTACGGAAATGATGGAACGGGTGGTTATACACTGAAGTTTCAGAAAAATAACAATTTCTGTTCTGAAGTGACTGTCACCACACCCAACGGTGGGGAGAGAATCGTGGCAACGTCTACTTACACAATTAGATGGACTTGCACGAGCTCGCAGGGAATTAACTCACAAGAGATCCGCGTTTCTACGGAT
>Ga0335070_10010059_pt1 | contig 11064 bp, 13 predicted proteins | sample Lox_Sample_13_FD_206722 | JGI IMG/M metagenome (GOLD analysis project Ga0335070, IMG submission 206722) | Soil microbial communities from Loxahatchee National Wildlife Refuge, Florida, United States - Lox_Sample_1.3 | ecosystem: Environmental > Terrestrial > Soil > Wetlands | place: USA... | reverse complement strand
CCACCGCGATCTTGAGGAACCCGTCAGCCACCTCCTCCGGCGTACGCGCGTGCCCGGTCGCGCGCGCGATCTCCTCGGCGAGCGCGGCGAATTTCTCGCGCACCACTTGCGCATCGAGAGGCGCGTCGCCATGCGGGCCGAACACGCGGGGGAACAGCTCGGGGTCGAGCTTGCCGACCATGACATTGCAGTCGGTGACCGCCAGAGGTCCGCCGCGACGATACGACGCGGGTCCCGGATTGGCGCCGGCGGACTCGGGACCGACGCGGAAGCGCGCACCATCGAACGAGCAAATCGACCCGCCTCCGGCCGCGACGGTATGGATGCGCATCATGGGCGCGCGCAAGCGCACGCCGGCGACTTCGGTCACGAAGGCGCGCTCGTATTCGCCGGCCCAGTGGGTGACGTCGGTCGACGTGCCGCCCATGTCGAAGCCGATGATGCGATCGAAGCCGGCGAGTCGCGCGACCTCCACCGCGCCGACCACGCCGCCGGCCGGGCCCGACAGGATCGCGTCTTTCCCCTGGAACAGATGCGCATCGGTGAGCCCACCGCTCGACTGCATGAACTCGAGTCGCGGACCTCGTGAACCTCCAGCGGCGCCATGAACGCCGGCGTTGCCGTCGACCGACGAAGCGCCACCGAGCTCCCGCTCGACCTGCGCGACATAGCGACGCAGGATCGGCGAGAGATACGCGTCGACAACGGTCGTATCGCCCCGCGACACGATCTTCATGAGCGGCGAAACCTCGTGCGAAACCGACACCTGCGCGAACCCGATGCGACGCGCGAGCTCGCCGAGCGCTCGCTCGTGCTCCGGATAGCGGTAGCCGTGCATCAACACGATCGCGACCGCGTCGATGCCGGCGTCGAACGCTGCGCGCAGCTCGCGCTGGGCGGCGGCGATATCGAGCGGCTCGACGACCTCCCCGTGCGCGGACATGCGCTCGTCGACTTCGATGACACGCTCGTACAACGGCGGCGGCAAGTCGATGCGTCGGACGAACAGCTTGGGCCGATTCTGATAGCCGATGCGCAGCGCATCGCCGAAGCCGCGGGTGATCACGAGCGCCGTGCGCGCACCCTTGCGCTCGAGCAGCGCATTGGTCGCCACGGTGGTGCCCATCTTGATGGCCTCGATGCCGGACAGCGGAATCGGCGCGTCGGGCGCGACGCCGAGCAGCTCGCGGATGCCCTGCACGGCCGCATCGCGATAGCGCTCGGGATTCTCCGAGAGCAGCTTGTGGGTGAGAAGCGTGCCGTCGGGGCGGCGCGCGACGATGTCGGTGAACGTGCCACCGCGGTCGATCCAGAATTGCCAGGCGCTCATCGAAGCCAGGGAGTGGAGGGGCGGCCGAGCATGGCCGCGAGGCGGTATGTTAGCGTCGGAGCGTCGCGGCCGCTGGCGCAGTCCGAGTCGGTCCCTTTAGAATCGGCCCACCGCCCGCCTCGAAGGAGTCCCGTAATGAAGCGCTTCCCCGCCCTGCTCGCCGCGTTCGCGCTGGGCTTCGCCTCACTTGCGGTTCCGGCATTCGCACAGGTGAAATGGGACCTGCCCTGCGCCTATCCTGCGAACAATTTCCACACCGAGAACCTCCAGCAGTTCGCCAACGACGTCGAAAAGGCGAGCGGCGGCAAGCTCAAGATCCAGATCCACGCCAATGCTTCGCTGTTCAAGGCGCCCGAGATCAAGCGCGCCGTCCAGGGCGGACAGGCGCAGGCCGGCGAGATCCTGCTGGTCAACTTCGAGAACGAGGACCCGCTCTATGGCCTGGACGGCGTTCCGTTCCTCGCGACCTCGTACGCCGAGTCGTTCAAGTTGTACAAGGCCTCGAAAAAGGCGCTCGAAGACAAACTCGCCAAGCAGGGGATGTTGCTGCTCTATACGGTGGCCTGGCCGCCACAGGGCATCTACACCAACCGCACGCTCAACAGCGTCGCCGACATGAAGGGACTCAAGTGGCGCGCTTACAGCCCGGCGACCTCGAAGATCGCCGAGCTGGTCGGCGCGCAGCCCGTGACGGTGCAGGCCGCTGAGGTGTCGCAGGCGCTCGCAACCGGCGTCATCGATTCCTACATGTCCTCGGGTGCGACCGGCTACGACTCGAAGACCTACGAGTCGATCAAGAATTTCTACGACACTCAGGCGTGGCTGCCCAAGAACGCCGTGATCGTCAACAAGAAGGCGTTCGACGCGCTCGACAAGGCATCGCAGCAAGCGGTGCTCAAGGCCGCGGCGGATGCCGAAACGCGCGGCTGGAAGCTGTCGCAGGAGAAGAACAGCTGGTACCTCGACCAACTCAAGGCGAAGGGCATGAACATCGTCAAGCCGCCCGTGCAGCTCACTGCGGACTTGCGCAAGGTCGGCAACTACATGCTGGCCGAGTGGCAGCGCAAGGCCGGCGAGGACGGCAAGAAAGTCATCGAAGCGTATCGCAACGCGCAGTAGGGTAGAGCGATGCGCCGGGCGCTCGACCGGCTGTACGACGCCACGGCCTGGCTTGCCGCGCTGTTCATGATCGGCACGCTCGCGATGGTGCTTGCCGCCATCGCGGGCCGACTGCTCAACTGGTATCTGCCCGGAACCGACGCCTACGCCGGATATTGCATGGCCGCGTCGGGATTCCTTGCGCTGGCGCATACGCTGAAGCGCGGCGAGCACATCCGTGTGACGCTGGTGCTCGAGCACGTCGGCCCGGCCGCGCGGCATCGGATCGAGATCTGGGCGCTCACGGTGGCTACGCTGCTTGCATTCGCGTTCGCGTGGTACAGCGTGCACCTCGCGTGGCAGTCGTACGACTTCAACGACATTTCCACGGCGAACGATGCAACACCGCTATGGATCCCGCAGATCGCCATGGCGCTCGGCGCCGTGGTGCTGTTCGTGGCGTTCGTCGACGAGCTGATGCTCGAGTTGCGCGGGGAGCGGCGCGCGCGAATGCCGGAAGAAGCGCTACACAATGAATGAGGAAATAGGAAGCGCTGGCGGGAAACAGGACCGGCGGCTGCACATGAATGCGAGCGCGATGGGCGCGCAGCGCCAGGGCAGCAGTGCACTTCAGCCACATGACAGAACACATTCCGTGCCTGCCAATTGCGCACGGATTCGATCGGCAACCGCAGAGCGCATGCACGCGCATGACCCTTCGCGCCGTTCCGCGCCTCGCTTCCTGTTTCGCTTTCGCTTTCGCCGTTCCCTATTCCCTGTTCCCTATTCCCTAACTCCCACCGCCGGTTAGCCCCATCGACGCCCTGATCACCGCCCTGCTCATCGTCGCGCTGTTCGCCCTGCTGGGCAGCGGCGTGTGGATCGGGCTCGCACTCTCGGGCGTCGCATGGATCGGAATGCAGTTGTTCTCCTCGCGCCCCGCCGGCGATGCAATGGCCGTCACCATCTGGGGCAGTGCATCGTCCTGGACGCTCACCGCGCTGCCGCTGTTCGTGTGGATGGGCGAGATCCTGTTCCGCACCCGGCTCTCCGAAGACATGTTCCGCGGCCTCGCTCCATGGCTCGAGCGCGTCCCCGGCCGGCTGCTGCACACCAACATCATCGGTTGCACGATCTTCGCCGCGGTTTCCGGATCGTCGGCAGCGACCTGCGCAACCATCGGCAAGATGACCCTGCCGGAGCTCAAGTCGCGCGGTTACCCGGAAGACATCACGATCGGGACGCTGGCTGGCGCGGGCACGTTGGGACTGCTCATACCCCCGTCGATCATCATGATCGTGTACGGCGTCAGCGCGAACGTGTCGATCGCGCAGCTGTTCATCGCCGGCGTCATTCCGGGCATCCTGCTCGCGCTGCTGTTCTCCGGTTACATCGTCGGATGGGCGATGCTGCATCCGGACCGCGTGCCGGCCGCGCACGAGCGCACGACGTTTGCGCAGAAGCTGTACGCCTCGCGCCATCTGATCCCGGTGGTGCTGTTGATCGCGATGGTGCTCGGATCGATCTACGCGGGTATCGCCACCGCCACCGAAGCAGCGGCGTTCGGCGTGGTGGGCTCGCTCGTGGTTTCCGCGGCTCAGCGCTCGCTCAACTGGACGACCTTCCGCGAAAGCCTGCTCGGTGCAACGCGCCTCTACTGCATGATCGCGCTGATCCTGGCGGGCGCCGCCTTTCTCACGCTCGCGATGGGCTACATCGGACTGCCGCGCGATCTCGCCGAGTGGATCGCGAGCCTGGGACTCTCGCCGACGACGCTGATCGTCGCGCTGGCGATCTTCTATATCGTGCTCGGCTGCTTCCTCGACGGCATCTCGATGGTCGTGCTGACGATGGGCGTGATATTGCCGACCGTGGAGAAGGCCGGGATCGATCTCCTATGGTTCGGCATCTTCGTCGTGCTGGTGGTGGAGATGGCGCAGATCACCCCGCCGGTGGGCTTCAACCTGTTCGTGCTGCAGGGCATGACGCAAAAGCAGATCACCTGGATCGCGCGTCATGCGTTCCCCATGTTCTTCCTCATGTGTGTGGCAGTGGCGTTGGTGTGGATCTTCCCCGACCTCGTCACCGTTCTTCCGCAGCACATGAAGGCGCGCTGACCATGCAGGGCGCGTCCCGCGACGTTCGCCTCTGGGACGCGAAGCTGCGCGCGCCCTTCGCGGTGATCGGCGTGCGCACCGATGCGCGCGCCGTCACCGAAGTCGCGTACCTGCCCTCGGAAGAACGCGTCCAGTCAGCGTCCAATCCGGTCGCGGCGCGGGCCGTGGATGAACTGAAGCGCTACATCGCCGATGCGGAGTTCGAGTTCACCGTTCCGGTCGCGCCGCGCGGGACGGCGTTTCAGCAGCGCGTATGGATGGCGATCGGTGCCGTGCCGCGCGGGCAGTCGCGGACCTACGGCGAGATCGCGCGCACTCTGGTGAGTGCGCCGCGAGCGGTCGGACAGGCCTGCGGCGCCAATCCCATCGCCCTCATCATTCCGTGTCACCGCGTCGTCGGCAGCCGCGGCGCGCTGGGCGGGTTCATGAATGCGAGCGCGGGCGATCCGCTCGCCATCAAGCGCTGGTTGCTGCAGCACGAAGGCTATCGCTTTGGCGCGTGAACGGAGCAATCCGGCGCGAACGGCCGATCCGCTGATCGACGCGTTCTGCGATCAAGTGTGGCTGCAGGATGGCCTGGCCGCGGCCTCTCTCGCGAGCTATCGCGCCGACCTCGAAGCGTTCGATCGCTGGCTCGCGCAGCGCGGTGCGACGCTCCTTCGCGTCACGCGCAGCGAGGTCGAACGCTGGCTTGCCGACCAATTCGCCGGCAAAGCCAAGGCGACGTCGGTGGCGCGACGCCTCTCGGCGTTGCGCCGTTTCTATCGTTTGCAACTCGAGCGGGGCGCGCTGCGCGACGACCCGACATTGCGCATCGCTTCCCCACGCAAGCCGCGTCGCCTGCCCAAGCACCTGTCCGAGGCGCAGGTCGACAAACTGCTCGCGGCGCCGGACGTGGAAACCACACTTGGACTGCGCGATCGCGCGATGCTCGAGACTCTCTACGCCACAGGCCTGCGCGTCTCCGAGCTGGTCGGCCTCAAGCTCGGCGGTGTGTCACTCGACGCAGGGGTGGTGCGCGTAATGGGCAAGGGTAGCAAGGAGCGCCTCGTTCCGCTCGGGGAGGAAGCGATCGCGTGGCTGCGCCACTACCTCAGCCGCAGCCGGCCGTCGCTTGCGCAAGGCAGCAAGCGCGACGAGGTGTTCATGACGCAGCGCCACGGTCCGCTCACCCGACAGGCGTTCTGGGCCTTGATCAAGCGTTACGGCGTGAAGGCCGGCATCGCGAGTTCGCAACTTTCGCCTCACGTGTTGCGCCACGCCTTTGCAACGCACCTGCTCAACCACGGCGCGGATCTGCGAGTGGTTCAGCTGCTGCTCGGTCACGCCGACATCACCACGACGACGATCTATACTCACGTGGCGCGCGAGCGCCTCAAGCAATTGCACGCCGCCCATCACCCGCGCGGATGAGGGAGACCGATTCGCCGGCGTACAATGCGCTCGCGCATGCAAACCCCGCCATGCTCCGATCCCTACGCGCTGGTCTGCTGACTCCGCGATTGCTGCGCGCGCGTCTCGCCCTGCGACGCAGTCCGTCCGACATCGAGGTCGGTTCGTCCCGATTCGTGTGCAACGTCTGCGGGTGCGACAACGCCCGCGCGTTGCCCGACGAGCCGAGGGACACGCCGAGCTGCAGGCGCTGCGGATCCAACGTGCGCTTTCGCACCATCGCGTATCTGGTCACCACCGAGGTTCTTGGTACGGCGATGCCGCTGCCCGATTTGCGCAAGCGCCGCGACATCTGCGGAGTCGGCCTTTCCGATGCCGGCACCTACGCGCGTTACCTCGCGCGCAAGCTCTCGTATCGCAACACCTTCTTCCACACGCATCCGCGCCTGGACATCACTTCGGTGCCGGCGGCCGAGAGCGGGCGCTACGACTTCGTCATCGCAAGCGACGTGTTCGAGCACGTCGCCCCGCCGGTCGAGCGCGCGTTCGACAATGCGCGCAGGCTGCTCAAGCCGGGCGGCAAGCTGATCTTCACCGTTCCCTTCTCGCTCGACGCCGACACCGTGGAGCACTACCCCGACCTGCACGACTATCGCGTCGTCCAGCAGATGGGGCGCTGGCGCCTCTACAATCGCACTCGCGCGGGCGAAGTGCAGGTATTCGACGATCCGGTGTTCCACGGCGGACCGGGCAGCACCCTCGAGATGCGCGTGTTCTCGCGGACAGCGTTGCAGAAGCATTTCGCGGACGCGGGGTTTGCGCGCATTCGCTTCGCCGACGAGGCCTATGCGCCGTTCGGCATCGCGTGGCCGGTGCCATGGTCGGTTCCCATCGTCGCTTATGCCGCTTGAACCCATCGTGCCCGGCGACAAGGCCGGTGACTTCCGCATCGACCGCGCTTACATCTGGCGCCAGGTCAAGATCAACATCGTCGCGATCGTCAGCGTGATCGTCGCGGTTACCGGCCTTCTGTACAACACGTATCGCAACGAGCGCACCGAGCACAACCGCAACACGCGCGTTGCCGCATTCGAGACGCTGAAGGCGATCGGCGAAGCGCAGATCATCGTCGAGTACGCGCACTTCCAGAAGAACAAGATGCTCGGCGATCCGGTGCAGGGCATGGGTCGCGCCACCTACATCCGCGACCTCGCGCGGCTGCTCCCCGAGCCGCTGCCCGAAGACGCCGATCGACTCTTCGCCGCGTGGCGGGACAACGCCGACAAGCTCGAGACCGACAAGGACGCGATGATCGCGATCACCGACGAGATCCAGCGCATGCGACTGGACGTGCTCGAGCTGCTCGAGAGTCTTCATTGAATCGCAGCGGCGACGATGCGCGGCTCCCGGTCACGCCCGCGGTCCGCGTGCTGCGCGCAGCAGGGATTGCGTTCACCCACCACCTCTACACGTACGAGGAACGCGGCGGAACCGCCGTGTCGGCACGCGAGCTCGGCGTGCCCGAGCATGCGGTGATCAAGACGCTCGTCATGGAAGACGATCGCAAGTCGCCGATGATCGTGCTCATGCATGGCGATCGCGAAGTGTCGACCAAGAACCTCGCGCGCCTGCTGCAGGTGAAGTCGATCCAGCCGTGCTCGCCGGAAGTGGCCCACCGGCACTCCGGCTACCAGGTCGGCGGCACGAGTCCGTTCGGTACGCGACGAGCGATGCCGGTCTACATGGAGCGCAGCATTGGCGATCTGCCGATGCTGTACATCAACGGCGGCAAGCGCGGCTATCTGGTCGGAATGAAACCGGCGGATTTGACCAGGGTGCTGAAGCCCGCGCTGGTCGACATAGCCGTGCAGCCCGGCTGAGCGGCGATCTTGGTTGTTCCTTTTGCTGCTCTGACAACCGCCGCCGCGCGTCGCTACCTGCGTCGCTCGATGCTCACGCCGATCTCCTTCACGCCGGGCAGCGCACCGAGCTTCGCAACGCGTACGCGAACCGCCGGCGCGTTGAATTCACCGAGCACCATGTCCGCGACCGCACCGGTGAACGCCTCGAGCAGTCGGTGCGGGTGGCTGCGCGCGATCTCCTTGATGCGAGCGACGACCGCGGCGTAATCGAGCGCGTCCTCGAATGCGCCGGTCGTGAACGGACGGTCCGACGGCAATTCGATCTCGAGGTCGAGGCGCAGGGTCTGGGGAAGATGCTCCTCCCATTCGTAGACGCCGATGCGCGTTTCGACGCGAAGGTCGGAGATGAAGATGGTGTTCATCGGATGCGCCGCGCACGCGCCGCGCCGGTACACGTGCGGGTACCCGCTCGCGGCTTCCGCGACGTCCAAGCGTAGAATCGGCGCGATTCTACCGGACGGCCTCATGCTCCCCGTTCTGCTCGTCATCGCCGGTGCGTATCTGATCGGCTCGATCTCGTTCGCGGTGGTCGTCAGCCGCGCATTCGGCCTTCCCGATCCGCACGAATACGGGTCCGGCAATCCCGGCGCGACCAATGTGCTGCGCACCGGCAACAAGGCCGCCGCGATACTCACGCTGATCGGCGATGGCGCCAAAGGATTCGTCGCGGTCCTGCTCGCCGAGCGCATCGCGCTCGCCTATGAGCTGCCGATGTGGTCGGTTGCCGCCGCGTCGCTTGCGGTGTTCGTCGGACATCTGTATCCGGTCTTCCATCGGTTCGCGGGCGGCAAAGGCGTCGCCACGGCGGCCGGCATCGTGTTCGTATGGCACTGGCCGCTTGGCCTTGCACTCGCTGTGGTGTGGGTGGTCATGGCGTTCGGGTTCAAGATCAGCTCGCTCGCCGCGCTCACCACCGCCGTGCTGCTGCCACTGGGCACGCTCTATTTCTTCGGCGCGGGCGCTTATGCCATGACCGCGGTCGCCATCGCAGCGCTGATCTTCTGGCGCCATCGAGCCAACATCCGCCAACTGATGGCGGGCAAGGAACGCACGATCGGGCGCTGACGATCAGATCGCGCCCGGTGCGCCTTGGGAGGTAAGCGACGCGAGGCTCCAGCGCGGACGCACGTCGAATGCGTAGTCGCCTGCGGTCGTGGAACGCAGCCGCAACGCGCCGGCAAGCGCGATCATTGCGCCGTTGTCGGTGCAGAATCGCAACTCGGGGAAAAACACCTGCGCTCCGCGGGCGACGATGGACTGCCGCAACTGCTCGCGCAATGCGCTATTGGCTCCCACTCCGCCGGCCACGACCAGGCGCGTGCGGCCAGTCATCGCCAGCGCCGCGATGGACTTCGCCACCAGGACCTCGACCACGGCCGACTGGAACTCGAGCGCGATGTCGGCTTTGATCGCATCGGACAGATGTTCAGGTGCGCTGCTGCCTGCCATGCGGCGCGCGGTGGTCACGACCGCCGTCTTCAGGCCCGAGAAGCTGAATTGCAAGTCGCCCGAGTCGAGCATCGGGCGCGGCAACTGAACGTGGCCTGGCGTGCCCGACTCCGCGAGACGTGCCAGCTCGGGACCGCCCGGATAGGGAAGTCCCAGCAGCTTGGCGGTCTTGTCGAAGGCCTCGCCTGCTGCGTCGTCGAGCGTGTCGCCGAGGAGCGCGTAGCGACCCACGCCCGCCACGTCGAACAACTGGCTGTGTCCACCGGAAACGAGCAGCGCGACGAACGGGAACGCCGGCCTCGGTTCGGCAAGCAGTGGCGAGAGCAGATGCCCTTCGAGGTGATGCACCGGGACCACGGGTTTGCGCAGCGCGTAGCCCAGTGCGGTAGCGACGCTCGCGCCCACTAGCAACGCGCCGGCGAGCCCGGGGCCCTGGGTGAAGGCGATGCCATCGAGGTCGCTCATCCTGATGGCAGCCTCGCGAATCACCTGCTCGATCAGGGGCACCAATCGGCGCACGTGATCGCGCGAGGCAAGCTCGGGGACCACCCCGCCGTAAGCAGCGTGCATCGCGACCTGCGAATGCAGCGCATGCGCGCGCAAGCCCACGGCGGTGTCGTAGACGGCGACGCCGGTTTCGTCGCAGGAGGTTTCGATGCCGAGGACGAGCATGATACGGCCGATTGTAGCGAGGCCTTGCCGTGTCCGGCGGGCACCGCTATACTCTCAGATTGCCGCGAAACCCGGTCGGTTCGTCGCACAATTCGTTGACTACAAAGAAAGCCTCCACGCCCTATGCCTAGTGTCCGCGTCCGCGAGAACGAGCCCTTCGAGGCCGCGTTGCGCCGCTTCAAGCGCACCATCGAGAAAACCGGCCTGCTCACCGAACTGCGCGCACGCGAGTTCTACGAAAAGCCGACCTCGGAGCGCAAGCGCAAGAAGGCCGCCGCGGTGAAGCGCCACTACAAGCGCCTGCGTAGCCAGCAACTGCCGCCGAAGCTGTACTGACGCTGCGCGTCGGCAAAAGCAAGGGCGACATTGGTCGCCCTTTTGTTTTGCGGTATGAGCTCTTAGGTATGAGCGTGCCCCCGCCGAGCTGCGCTGGGAATGCGAGCAATCGACTGCGCCTTTCGATTGGGCACCCTCATACCTAATACCCCGAACCGCCTTTATGCCCCTCAAAGACCGCATCACCTCCGACATGAAGGACGCCATGCGCGCCAAGGATACGGCGCGACTGTCGACCATTCGCCTCATCCTCGCCGCCATCAAGCAACGCGAGGTCGACGAGCGCAGGGAGCAGAGCGACGCGGACGTCGTCGCGATCCTCGACAAGATGGTGAAGCAGCGCAACGAGTCGATCGTGCAGTTCGAGAAGGGCCATCGCCAGGACCTCGCCGACGCGGAGCGAGCCGAGCTCACGGTGTTGAGGGGCTACATGCCGCAGGCGCTCTCCGACGGCGAGATCGACGCGGCTATCGCGGCCGCGATCGCCAAGACAGGCGCCTCCGGACCCGCCGGCATGGGCAAGGTCATGGCCGAGCTCAAGCCAGTATTGGCAGGCCGCGCCGACATGGCGGCGGTCTCCGCCAAGGTAAAGGCGCGACTGGTCGGCTGAAGCGGTCCGATGACCTGCGGCGGGGCCGGCATCGGCCTGTCGGTCCTTGGGGCCGCGAAAGATTGTCGAAGCAGCGCCGGCGTCGTCGCCACGGTTCGCTCCAGCGGCCTCGTCGCGTCCTCAAAAGGGGAAGGCAAT
>Ga0335070_10010058_pt1 | contig 11064 bp, 5 predicted proteins | sample Lox_Sample_13_FD_206722 | JGI IMG/M metagenome (GOLD analysis project Ga0335070, IMG submission 206722) | Soil microbial communities from Loxahatchee National Wildlife Refuge, Florida, United States - Lox_Sample_1.3 | ecosystem: Environmental > Terrestrial > Soil > Wetlands | place: USA: Florida... | reverse complement strand
CCCCGGGAGGCTGCCTACACGGCACTGTCTCGAATGGCATGGGTTGTGAGTGATCCGCCGGTAACAAGATCCAGAGGCCAGTGCGAGCTTGGTACGGGAGTGGGCGGAAGTGTCGCGCCGTAAGCTGCGGTGGAGTGCGGGGTGAGCGATGGCTTCACGCGTAGTCGATAGGGTTGAGTTCGAGCCAGTGCTGGTCGCGAACTTTCCGCAGTTCGCGAGCCGTGGACTGGGCCACGCTGGATGTCATATTGCGAGTCTTCCAGGTGAATCCTGCGAAAAAGCCCACCGCGCTGCCCAACGCTCCCAACGCGATGGCATTCGCCAGACGGTTGCGGCGGCGCATGAGGCAGGAACTCAGCAGGCCGACACAGGCGCCAACCACCGCCGGCCGGAGAGAGCCCTGTGCGGCGTCGGCGGCGATCGCTGACAAGGGTTGATCGCCGCGGGCAGAATCCTGGCCGTGGCGAATTCCGGTAATGCCTGCGTTCACGAGTTTCCTGCTATAGCGGACCCTGCTGGTGGCTGCCTGAGAGTGATTCATCTTCGTAAACCTCGGACGGAGTTCCGCGGCTCCATCACCATCAGGATCGCAGAACGCGCCCATCTTTGTCTCCACAAAGTGAGCTTCCCATGCAATGAACATGCTGTCTGTGACTGCGGGCACGGCAGGACGTGAGCCCGCTGCGTCACTAATGTGATGGGCTTCACTGACCGGACCAAAGTGGGAATGGATAATCACATGACATAGGCCGGAAAGTCCCATCCGGTATTCCCGGGTCGCCACTTCCTGAAGGGACCATCAGCTCTGAGAAGGCGAGCCATTCCTGCAGGAAGCGCTTTGCCCGATCAGGGGGGACGCGTGTGGTCTTGACCGTCACGAATCAGGCGGTGAAAGCGGAGATGTAACCCTCATGGTAGAAGGCACGCAAGCTTACGGTCATCTAATGGTCTTCGGGATATCCGCGCCGATTTTGATCCTCATCCTCCAACTGCTGGGACTCGCGTGCTTTTCGTACATCGTGTACAAGCGCGTGGCGCCACTACTGCGCGGGCAGCGCGATGAACGCCTCGATCGGCCAGTGCTGCGTGTGCAAAAGGTTGCGAAGTTCTGGTTGGGGCAGTGGAAGCATCCGCGGTACCGAGTTGCGGGCACGCTACATCTGATGATCTTTGCCGGATTTGTGATCCTGGCGACGCGAGCGTTCTATCTTCTTTTATTCGGACTGTCGGGCGACTTTGCGGCGCCGAGTGCGATTGGCCGCGCGTACGACGTCATTGCAGATTACGCAGCGACCATCGTCTTTCTGGCGGTTTCGGCGGCGGCCATTCGGCGCGTGGTGTTCAAGCCCGCGCGTTACGCCGTGCCCGAGAAATACGGAAAATGGCGATCAGTGGATGCCATCTTCTTATTAGCGCTGATTGCGCTGCTGATGTTTTCCGAGAGCCTGTTCGAGGCGAGCCGGGCCGCGATCCAAGCGCAGCACGGCATGCCGCCGGAGTTTCTGCCGCTGCTGTCACTGCCGTGGGTCCTGCTGAGCACGCTGGGCGCCGCATCGCTTACGACGCTGTGGAACCTGCACCTCGGGGCGTACCTAGCCGATGTTCTGACGTTCTACTTCCTGCTGTGCTACCGGCCGTTTGGAATTCAGTTTCATATTGAGACTTCGCTGTTCAACGTGTACTTCGCCAAGCTCGACCGCGGAACCGTGAAGCCGGTGCGCTGGGGCGTGAGCGACGAGCAGCTCGACCAAGTGAAATCGTTCGGCGTGAAGACGTTCGAGGACTTCACGTGGAAGCACATGCTCGACTTCTATTCGTGCGCCGATTGCGGGCGGTGTTCGGACAACTGCCCGGCGAACACGGTGGGGCGGCCGCTGTCGCCACGGTTTCTGACCATCAAAGCGCGCGACTACTGCTTCGAACATTTTCCCGTGTTCGGCAGCGCGAATAACAGCCACGCGTTAATCGGCGGCATTTACTCGGAAGATGAGGTCTGGTCGTGCACGACGTGTGGCGCGTGCGAGGAAGAGTGCCCGCTGCTGATCGAGTACATCGACAAGATCGTCGATCTGCGGCGCGGCATGGTGGATGAAGGGAACGTGCCCAAGTCCGTTCAGAAGGCGTTGAAGGCGCTGGAAAGCCGGGGCAATCCTTACGGCAAGCTGGAGAAGAAGAAGGCCGAGTGGGCGAAGGACAAGGAGTTCCAGCAGACCTGCGACGTCCCGGTCCTGGACGGGAGTCACGGCGCCGAGACGCTGTACTTTGTGGACAGCATCACGTCCTATGACGACCGCATTCAGGCGATCGGGCGGGCGACGGCGCGCATTCTGGATGCGACCGGCGAGAACTTCGGGATTCTGGGAGCAAGCGAGAAAGACAGCGGGCACGAAGTGCGGCGCTTTGGCGAAGAGCTACTGTTCCAAGCGCTGCGCGACCACAACACGGAAGCGATCAAGGCAGCGGGGGTGTCGCGCATCGTGACCTCCGATCCGCATGCGTTCAACGCCCTGAAGCACGACTACAAGGACCTGCCTCCGGTGGAGCACATCAGCCAAGTGATTGCACGCGAAGTGAAGCGTGGGAGTCTCAGACTCAATCACGTGGAGGATGCGCAGAAGGTCTTTACTTATCACGACCCGTGTTACTTGGGGCGACACAACCAGGTGTATGACGACCCGCGCGCGGTGCTCGATGCGATTCCAGGATTAAGGCGTGTGGAAATGGGGCGGTGCCGCGACCGTTCGTTCTGCTGCGGCGGTGGAGGGCTGATGCTGTTCTACGAGCCGCAAGAAAACGAGCGCATGGGAGTGAAGCGAGTGCAGATGGCGGCTGAGGCCGGAGCCAACGTGATCGTCACGGCATGTCCGTTCTGCATGGTGAACATCGAGGACGCGATCAAGGTTTCGGGAATGGAAGGAAAGATGACGGCCATCGACCTGACGGAACTGGTGGACCAGCATCTGGTTCGGCAGGAACCGAAGGCCGCCGAAACCGTGAACGAAGTGCCGACGCACGCACACGCGTGACGCCGGACAAGAGCCAATGCGGGAGAGTCAACGTGGAAATTCTAGTTTGCGCAAGAAGAGTACCCGACACGTCGGAGAACGAGATCCAGCTCAACGGCGCCGGGAACGACATTGAACGCGACGACCTGGTGTATTCGATCAACGAAGCGGACAACTACGCGGTCGAAGAGGCGCTGCAGATCGTCGCCAAATCGGGCGGCACAGTTACGGTTGCGACGGTAGGCACCGACGAAGATGAGGAGATTCTTCGGCGGGAGATGGCCATGGGCGCCAACCAGGGCGCGCTGCTCTGCGACGAGGCTTTCAGCGGATCGGACGGCAAAGGGATCGCGACCATTCTTAAGGGCCTTGTGCAGAAGGGGAAGTTCGACCTGATCCTGACCGGGGTCCAGGCGGAAGACGGCGGAGCGCAGGTGGGCGGGATGCTGGCCGCCATGCTCGATTACCCGTTCGCTTCGCTGGTGAACTCGATCGAGGTGCTCGGTGAGAAAAAGCTGAAGGTCGGACGCGAGATCGAGGGCGGCAACAAAGAGATGAACGAGATCGACCTTCCTTGCGTGCTGTCGATCCAGACCGGCATCAACGAGCCGCGCTACGTCGGGATGCGAGGCATTCGCCAAGCACAGTCGCTGGAAATTCCGACGTACGGTGCAGCGGAGTTGGGAATCGACTCCGGATCGGTTGGTGAAGCTGCCGCGAAGGTGAAGCGTGACGATTACTTTGTGCCGGCGCTGGGCAAGGGCGCGGAGATTCTGCAAGGCAGCAATGAAGAGATCGCCGACAAGCTGATTGAGCTGATGAAGGCCAAAGGAGGTTTGCAATGAGCGCGCGGATTTTTGCCTACATCGCGCACAAGGGTGGAGTGGCGGACGACTCAGCGCTTGAGCTGATGGCTGCGGCAAAGAAGATCGACCCCGCGGCGGCTGCGACGGCAGTGGTCACCGGCTGGGGCGCGGAGCTCGACGCCGTCTGCGAGGGCCTGCGGGCTTCGTATGCCGAAGTGTGGAAGATCGCCAGCGAGAGTCTGGCCTATCCAAATGCCGAGCTGATCCGCAAAGCGCTGGTGAAGGTCATTCCGGCGGGCAGCATTGTGCTGGTTCCCCATAATCACTTCGGCATCGATCTGGGGCCGGGACTGTCGGTGAAGCTTAACGCTGCCTACGTGTCGGACGTGATGGGCGTGGATGGAGTCGAGGGCCCCTACCTGAAGGTGGTCCGGCAGGAGTTTGGCGGGGTGGTGAGTACGCATGTTCGCTGCGATGTCTCGTCAGGAGCGGTGATCAATGTGCGTCCCGGTGCGTTCAAGCCCATTGACGGTGCTCCCGCGAGCGGGACTGTTGTTGACAAGTCCGGGGATGCCGGCGCCCTGAGCGCGGGACGCCGCTATCTGGAGACGGTCGTCGCCGAAACCGGCGATGTGGACATCACCAAAGAACCAGTACTGGTGTCGGTTGGCCGCGGCATTCAGGAGCAGGACAACCTGACGATTGCGCAAGAGTTGGCGGAGGCGCTGGGTGCGGTGGTGAGTTGCTCACGTCCGGTGGTCGATGCCAAGTGGCTGCCGAAGTCGCGGCAGGTGGGCTCGTCGGGTCAAACGGTGAAGCCAAAGATTTACCTGGCGTGCGGCATCAGCGGGTCGTTCCAACATCTGGCCGGACTCAAGGGAAGTCCGTTCATTGTCGCCGTTAACAAGAACCCAAAGGCGCCAATCTTCCAAGTGGCGGATGTCGGCATCGTCGCCGACCTGCTGGAGTTCCTGCCCGAACTCACTAACAAGGTTCGTGAAGCCAAGGACGCGCACGCGTCGCGGTGAAAGTGAGGCACTGTAAATGATTACCAAGAAGGCACTGAAACTCAGCCTGAAATCACTGCGGGACTTCGGCAAGAAGCGCCTGACGGACGAAGTGCTGATCGACCTGGACGAGCGTGACGAGTGTCCGCTGGAGATCGTCCGCTATATGTCGAATCCGGACCAACTCGGCATTCAACTGCTGTTCATTCCTGAGGAACATGGCGGGCTAGGTGGCAGCACATTCGATGTGTACCTGATCTGCGAAGAGATGGCGCGGATCGACCTAGGCCTGGCGACTTCATTGTTTGCCACGTTCCTGGGAAGCGACCCGATCACGTTTGGGGCCACGCCGGAACAGAAAAAACTGTGGCTGGGCCGCATCGCGAACGAAGGGATCCTGTTCGCCTATGGGGCGACGGAACCCGAGGCGGGTAGCGATCTGGGCGCACTCAAGACCACGGCTGACCGGGTCATGGAGGATGGCAAGATCGTCGGATACAAGATCAACGGCAGCAAGCAGTGGATCAGCAATGGAGGCATTGCCGACGTGTACACCATTCTGGCGAACACGCCCAGCGGCCCAAGCTGGTTCATTGTGGAGAAAGGGGCCAAGGGCTTCACGCACGACGAGCCGGAGGACAAGCACGGCATCCGCCTGAGCAACACGGCGGCGCTTGCGCTCAACGACGTTTATGTTGATGCGGACCGTCTGGTCGGCGGGGCGGAAGGACAAGGGCTGTTGCAAGCACAGATGGTTTTTGGCTACACCCGCGTGATGGTCGCGGCATTCGGACTGGGAGCTGGATGGTCGGCGCTGGACCGTGCGATTCCCTATTCGACGAAACGCATTCAGGCTGGCGGCCCGCTGTCGGAGAAGCAGGGGTACACCCACAAACTGATCGTACCGAATGTAGTACGACTGGAAGCCGGGCGCGCTTTCATCGAGGAGACAGCCGAGCGCATCGACGCGGGCGAAGGGAATCTGAATACGGAAGGCGCAATCGCCAAGTACATGTCCACCGAGGCTGGAAACGCCGCCGCAGAAGCCAGCATCCAGGCCCTGGGCGGCTACGGCTACACGCACGAGTACATGGTGGAGAAGATCAAACGCGACGTGCGCATCACCACGATCTACGAAGGTACGTCCGAGATCATGGAGATGACCATCAGCCGCGACCGCTGGCAGCTTCACCTGAAGACGCGAGGACAGCACTATCACGAGCGCGCGAAGCAAGCTGAATTGTTGCACGCGGCGCATCCGAACGTCGGGTCTGACATAGCGGCCCTGGCGCTGCACGCGCTCGCGGAAATCATGGAGAAGGCCCGCGTGGGCCGCCTGACGCACTACCAGCACATCCTGCTGCGTCTGGGTGAGTGGATCGCGTATGCGGAATCAGCAGCGACCTTGGCGAGGCGTGCGGCGTTGATGGCGGAGGGACGGCTGAATGAGAAGGCAAACGACCGTTTTGACGCGAACGCGCTGGCGGCCATCAGTAGGATCTTCGCGCGGGAAGCAGCGATGAAGGTCGCGCAGGACGGATTGCGTTGCATCGCCGGTGCGGGCGGCGTGAATGATTCAGAGATACCAGCGTTTGAGGTAGCGCTGAACCTGCAAGCCGTTCATCGCACGCAATCAGGATTGATCGCCGACATGGATTACGTTGCCGACGTGTTGTATGGGCGAGCCAAAAAACTTCAAACCGAGCCGCTTGCTGAAGTAGCCCTCCAACGCTAGAGCCGTGGAGCATGCGTCTGGTTTTCTCCTCCTTTTACAGACGCATGCTCCGCGTGAAGAGGAGTGTCATCATGGAAAACACTGCACATCGAGCTATTGCCATTGTGGGGGTGGGCGCTATCCTGCCCGATGCCCCGAACGCGACCGCGTTCTGGAATAACGTGAAAAACGGCCGCTACAGTATCACCGAAGTCTCTGCCGATCGATGGGATCCCGAGCGTTACTACGATGCCGATCCCACTGTGCCGGACAAGACCTATTCCAAGGTCGGCGGATGGGTGCGCGAATACGAATGGGCGCCGATGAAGTGGAAGTTGCCGATCCCGCCGCGTGTCGCCGAAGGAATGGACCTGGCGCAACAGTGGGCAGTCGCATGCACGCGTGAAGCGCTGGAAGACTATGGCTATCCCAAACGGCCGCTGGACCTCGATCGCACTGCGGTGATTCTGGGCAACGCCATGGCCGGAGAAAAGCATTACCTCTCCTCAATGCGCGTGTTTTTCCCGGAATATGCGCACGAACTGGCGGAATCAGCCAGCTTTGCGACGTTGCCGCCTGAGATGCAGCGCGACATCACCCGCGAATTCCACGACCGCATCGGGGAACGATTCGCTGCGATCACAGAGGACACCATGCCGGGCGAACTCGCCAACTGTATGGCAGGCCGCATTGCGAACCTCTACAACTTCCACGGCCCCAACTATGTGTGCGATGCAGCCTGCGCGTCAGCCATGGCAGCGATTAAGTCGGCGGTGGAAGGCCTGATCGAGAACGATTTCGACGTGGCCGTTACCGGTGGCATCGATCGCAATATGGGTGCGCCGACCTTCGTGAAATTCTGCAAGATCGGTGCGTTATCAGCGACCGGCACTCGCCCCTACGCCGAGGGCGCCGACGGCTTCGTCATGGGAGAAGGCGCTGCGATCTTCTTGATGAAGCGGTTGGCCGATGCCGAACGCGACCAGGACAAGATTTACGCCGTACTGCGCGGCATCGGCGGATCGAGCGATGGTAAGGGCAAGGGCATCACAGCGCCGAATCCAGTTGGGCAAAAATTCTGCGTGGAGCGCGCCTGGAAGAATGCCGGGGTGCCGCCTACGCCCGCGATGCTGATTGAAGGCCACGGCACCTCGACCCGAGTGGGCGACGTCGTCGAGGCACAAAGCATGGCAGATATGCTGAGCAGCGCGAATCTGCCCACGCGGTCGGTGGCGCTCGGCTCGGTCAAGTCGAACATCGGGCATCTCAAAGGGGCCGCAGGGGCCGCGGGAATTCTGAAGGCTGCCTTCGCACTCCGCGACAAGGTACTCCCGCCCAGCCTGCATTGCGAGCATCCCAGTCCGGAGATCGACTTCGCTCACTCGCCGCTCTTCGTCAACACCGAACTGAAGCCTTGGGACGTTCCCACCGACGGCGTGCGCCGCGCCGGTGTGAGCGCCTTTGGTTTCGGCGGCACCAACTTCCATGTGGTGCTGGAGGAACACATCCCAGGAAGACTCAACGGGAACGGCAAGCGGTCGATAGCTGTGCCGGCAACACCGCCCAGTGTGGCGAAGGAAGTGGTCATGCGTGGAGAGAGCGTTACACCCGTGGTTACAGGCGGCACTAGCCGCAAGGCCCCGCTGCGCGGCGCATTGGTGATCGGAGCCGAGTCCGAGGCCGCGTTGATGGAGCGTCTGCGCGCGGTGCAGCAGGCGGCACAGAATGGCCAGGCCCCGCCACCTGTAGCGGCGGCAGAATCGGACTTGCGCTCGCCGGAGCGGATCGCGATCGATTGTGCCGACGCAGCGGAGTTGGCGACCAAGTCGGGCGCGGCCGTCAAAGCGTTGCAGGCGAACCAGCCTGCGGTCTGGAAGGCGTTGCGCGCGCAAGGGATTTTCCGGGGCCAGGGGCCGGCGCCCAAGGTGGCCTTTCTCTACACCGGGCAAGGCTCGCAATACGTAAACATGATGAGGGCCCTCTGCGACGCTGAGCCAATTGTGGCGGAGACGTTCGCCGAAGCGGACCGCATCATGACACCCCTGCTCGGCAAGCCGCTCACGGAGTTCATTTTCGTTGACCAAACCGATGCTGCAGCGGTCGCGAAAGCCGAAGACGATCTGCGGCAAACAGCGATTACCCAGCCGGCGGTGATCACGACCGATCTTGCGATGACCCGGCTGCTTGCTGCCTACGGCATTCAGCCTGATATGACCATGGGGCACAGCGTAGGCGAATACGGAGCGATGGTGGCCGGCGGCGCGCTGCCTTTCGAAGACGCCCTGGAAGCGGTGAGCGCCCGCGGACGCGAGATGACACGTGTGTCCATGGAGGACAACGGCAAGATGGCCGCCGTATTCGCGCCGATCAGCAGAGTCGAGGAGATGCTCAAGTCCATCACGGGCTACGTCGTGATTGCCAACGTGAACAGCACCGGTCAGTCGGTGATCGGGGGATCAAGCGCGGCGGTCGCGGAAGCCGCAGAGATGTTCCTCAAGGCCGGCTTCAATGTCGTAGAACTACCCGTCAGCCACGCATTCCACACGTCGATTGTGGCGCCGGCCAGCGAACCATTGCGGCGGATGCTGCAGCGCTTGCGGCTGCAGTCGCCGCGCATTCCCATTGTGGCCAACTTGGACGGAGAGTTCTATCCCACGGGGCCGGGCGTGGCGCCGACGATGATTGACATGCTGGCGCAACAGGTTGCCGCGCCGGTGCAATTCGTGAAGGGACTGCAAACGCTCTACAACGCAGGAGCGCGCGTGTTCGTGGAGGTCGGTCCGAAGAAGGCGCTGCAGGGATTTGCCGAGGATGTTCTCGGCGACAAGGGAGACGTGGTGTCGTTGTTCACGAACCATCCCAAGGTCGCGGAGGTGACGGCGTTCAATCAGGCGCTGTGCGGGCTGTATGCTGCGGGGCTGGGATGCGAGAGGGCGGAAGCCTCAATCGAGCTGGCAACGAGGACGGCGTCTGCAGCAAATGAAACTACGGCAGCCGAGGCGGTGACCGCAGTCACTGCTCGTCCAGCAATCGATACTCCTGCGCCCTTCGGAGCGGCAGCATCTGCTTCCAGCGGTCGACTCACAGTTCCATCGAACGACGATCGCTACGCCGAGCTGGGTCACTTCTTCGCCGACGTTCTGGAACGCGGATGGGGCATCTACCACGGGCACAAGGCCCCGGCGGCAGCAGAACCGGTGGCGATAACCGGAGCGTCGATGGGCCTGCCGGGCACCGAACACATCTTCGATGATGGCAATATCGCTCGAATTCTCCGGGGCGATCAGTTCATCAAGTCGATTCCCTCCGAGTTTCGTCGCGCCATGCTCGACAAGCGCATTACGCGCCTGGTCAAGAGTGCGAGCGGAGAGGCCAGGTTCGACACGATTGAAGACGTTGCGGATGTCATCAAGCTGGCGGGCCGCGGAGGCGCTTTCGATCTCGAGAAGGAATTCGGCGTTCCCCCCGACCACCTCGCCGCGTTCGACCGGGTTACTCGCCTGGCGATCGGCGCCGGAATCGACGCTTTGCGCGATGCCGGCATCCCCCTGGTCATGCGTTATAAGACGACGACCAAAGGCACGCAGTTACCCGACCGATGGGGCTTGCCCGATGCCATGCGCGACGATACCGGCGTGATCTTCGGGTCCGCCTTTCCGGGCTGTGATTCCTTCGCCGACATAATGTCGAGCTATTACGAAGATCACGCGCGCCGTGAGCAGTTGGCCTCGCTGGAAAACATGGTCGCATTGGTGGCAGACAGCAACGGTCATTCGGCACTTGCTCAGGAATTGGTCCGAAAGATCGAGGAACTACGAGCAGAGATTGGGAAAGAACCGTACGTCTTCGACCGGCGCTTCCTGCTGAGAGTCTTGCCGATGGGACATTCGCAATTCGCCGAGCTCATTGGCGCCCGCGGTCCCAACACGCAAATCAACTCCGCATGCGCGACCACCACCCAGGCGGTTGCGCTGGCGCAAGACTGGATCCGCGCCGGCCGGTGCCGCCGGGTGATCGTTATCTCGGCCGACGATGTTACTTCGGACCACCTGATCGGATGGATGGGCGCCGGCTTTCTGGCCAGCGGAACGGCAGCCACCGACGAGAAGGTCGAAGAAGCCGCGGTGCCGTTCGACCGCCGCCGGCATGGACTGATTATGGGCATGGGCGCTGCCGCACTGGTCGTGGAGAGCCTGGATGCCGCCCGCGAGCGCGGAATCCAGCCCATATGTGAAGTGGTGGGCACGGTGACCGCCAACAGCGCGTTTCACGGCACGCGCCTCGATGTCCAGCACATCGGGCAGGTGATGGAGGACCTGGTGACGGAGGTCGAAGCGCACTGCCGCACCACACGTAACGAGATCGCGCCGCAAATGGTCTTCGTTTCCCACGAAACCTACACGCCCGCGCGCGGCGGCAGCGCCTCGGCGGAGATCCATGCACTGCGCCGTGTCTTCGGCGAAAGCGCGGATCAAATCGTGATCGCCAACACCAAAGGCATGACGGGCCACGCCATGGGCACCGGCATCGAA
>Ga0335070_10010057_pt1 | contig 11064 bp, 11 predicted proteins | sample Lox_Sample_13_FD_206722 | JGI IMG/M metagenome (GOLD analysis project Ga0335070, IMG submission 206722) | Soil microbial communities from Loxahatchee National Wildlife Refuge, Florida, United States - Lox_Sample_1.3 | ecosystem: Environmental > Terrestrial > Soil > Wetlands | place: USA... | reverse complement strand
ATACTTCGTGGTATACTGATGCATAACCTGTCCTCCTTAATTGTGGCTCTGAGCCTTTGGTTTTTCCGACCTTAAAGCTTAACCCACGTGCCTTAAGGTAGGACAGGTTTAATACATTATGTCTAGCCGTATAATCCGCAAACCTCGGATGACGGTTCCCGGCATGACGATGGATTAATTGCCCGAAACCTTCCAGTCCGAATTACTTCTGAGCATTCCTGAATAGACCTCCCGAACCTTCTGTCACTCGGCTTTTACAAAAAATTTACAAAGATTAACCACAAATTTACAATTATCAGCTCTATAATTAATTATGACTATAAGATTCTTTGCTGTTGGACAACCTATAAGAGTGTTTCTTTTTTCTGTTTTCCCGCTCCTGAGGGAGAAATTTGACAGACATTAGCTCTTCATCCCGATTATAGATTTTTCTGAAATCTCGGCTTGAAAAGGAGGTGAAAAGAATGGGTAATGAAGGTTTAAGGAAAAAGGCTCTGTATGCTGTTGTTGTGATGGCGATCGGGGCGGCAGCGCTTTTCTTTCTCCTCCTGGGGCCGCCAAAACTGCTGGCCAAATCAGAATCACCCATTTTTTGCTCGGGGTGTCACGTCATGGAATCGAATTATGAGGCATGGATTCACGCAGGCGCGCACAGGAGGAAGAAATGCGTGGACTGTCATCTGCCGAACCAGAATACGGCCTTCCATTACATCTGGAAATCCTTTGACGGCCTCAAAGATGTGGCGTTCTTCTATTCAGGGAGGGTGCCCGAACAGATCAAGCTGACCTCTCACGGTGCAAAGGTGCTCCAGGAGAACTGCATCAGGTGTCATGAGACCACAGTGGAGTTCATCAGCCACGAGAGGCAATGCTGGGAATGCCACAGGAGAATCTCGCATAAAAGGAGCGGATCGATAGAAACCTTATAAAAAAGGAGGCTCGCGATGAAAAAAAGGAAACGAATAACTCTGCTCTTGTTTGTAATGATTGCGGCAACCTTGATATTCCTCTATGGTTGTCCTCCCCCGAAGACCGAGCAGGTAAAGACCGTGAAGATCGCAGAAGGTGAGATAGACCCCACCAACTGGGGCAAGGCCTATCCTGCAGAATATGAGTTGTGGAAAATGACGGAGAAGCCTGAGCCGGCAGGAAAGAGCAAATATAAGAGAGGGTTTGATGCAGATCGAGTATCGTACGACAAATTGTCTGAGTTTCCTTATATGGCCCTGCTCTTTAACGGCTGGGGATTCGGCGTCGAGTATAACGAGCCGAAGGGACATGCCAACATGCTGCGCGACCAACTCGAAGTCGATCCCTCAAGGGTAAAGGCGGGCGGGGCCTGTCTCACCTGCAAGACCCCCTATGCCCCGAAACTTGCCAGGGAAAAGGGCCTCGATTACTTCTCAAAACCGTACAAGGAAGTCCTTGAATTCATCCCCGAGAATCACAGGACCCTCGGTGTGGCGTGTGTCGACTGCCACGACAACAAGGACATGACCCTGCGCCTATCGAGAGACTTCACGCTCAAGGTGGCATTGAAGGATATCGGCGTCGACCCTGACAAACTGTCCCGTCAGGAGATGAGAAGCGCGGTCTGCGGCCAGTGTCACGTCACGTATGTGGTACAGAAGGACAAGGACATGCATTCGGTGAATGTCTTCTTCCCGTGGCAGGGCAGCAAATGGGGGAATATAAAGATCGAGAACATCATCAAGAAGATACGGAGCGACGAATCCTACAAGGAATGGAAGCAGACGGTAACAGGCTTTAAAATGGCCTTCATCAGACATCCGGAGTTCGAACTCTTCTCGGACAACAGTGTTCATTGGAAGGCCGGAGCCTCCTGCGCCGACTGCCACATGCCCTATACGAAGGTCGGGACATACAAAGTCTCCAATCACCGCGTGATGAGCCCCCTCAAGAACGACATGAGGGCATGCATGCAGTGCCACTCCGAGAGTCCTGAATGGTTGAAGGACCAGGTGACCACAATCCAGGACAGGACAGCGTCACTCATGCTCCGTTCAGGTTATGCCACAGCCACCGTGGCAAAGCTCTTCGAAATCGCCCATAAGGCCCAGGCTGAAGGTAAGAAGATCGACCAGTCACTCTATGACATGGCCAAGGATTACTATGAAGAAGCCTTCTATCGCACCGTTTATGTGGGTGCGGAAAACTCCGTGGGCTTCCACAATCCGACGGAGGCAGCGAGGATCCTCGGCGACGCAACCGCCTTTGCAGGCAAGGCAGAAGGGATCCTGAGGCAGGCCCTCGCAAAGGCCGGCGTCGATGTGCCGGTAAAGGTGAATCTCGAGCTGAACAAGTACCTCGACGAGAGGGGGCAGAAGAAACTGAAATTCCAGAAAGACGTGGAATTCAAAGACCCTTACGGCGTTCAGGAAAAGCTCCTGACCGTCTCGCAGACGAAATAGACCGAGAGAGGGTGCCGGATCTCCGAGGTTCGGCACCCTCCCGACAGCCTCGACCGATCTCTCTAAAGGAGTGTACCATGAAAGAATCAGGACTCCTGCTTTGCCTAGTGCTCATGATTCTTCTTCCGGCAATCTTGTCCGCCGGAACTCCCAGAAAACATCCTTCCGTTCCTGAAGACCTGCCATGCTCAGAATGTCATGCTCCCCAAACTCAGGAATGGCAGAGCGGAAAACATGGTCTCGTAAATGTCGGCTGCGTCGTTTGCCATGGTGCTGCGGACAGAACCTTCGATGCAAGGCCCGACATCTATCGGTGTAGGGGATGCCATGGCTCTCAAGTCGTCGATGTGGAAAAGAATTTCCCTGCAGGGAAGAGAGACTGCTCTCTCTGCCATGATAGGCACTCAACAAGCACCCGGTTTCACAAGGAAAGGGGCAAGTGATGGACATGACCAGAAGGCAACTTCTCAAATACACAGCGGCAATTGCGGCAGCCTCTGCCGCTGGGCTTGACCTCGTCCTCCCCGAAGGGCTCACTGCGGCCGCTGCAGAGAGATGGGTCAAGGCCGTATGCAGGTACTGCGGTGCGGGCTGCGGTGTTTATGTGGGAGTCACGAAAGGAAGGGTCGTTGCCGTTCAGGGAGACAGGGACAACTGGAACAAAGGACTTCTCTGCATCAAGGGGTATTATCTCCCGCCGATCCTCTCTGCCGGCGACAGGGCAAAATATCCGCTCCTGAAGAAGGGCGGCTCCTTCAACCGGATTTCGTGGCAAGAAGCTCTGGATCTCATGACAGAAAAATTTGCAAGCTCCATAAGGGCTCATGGCCCTCATTCCGTTGCGTTCTACGGTTCCGGGCAGGCTTACACCGAAGAGTCTTATGTCATCAATAAACTCTTCAAGGGAGGCCTCGGGACAAACAATATCGACGGCAATCCGAGGCTCTGCATGGCATCTGCAGCAGTCGGCTATGTCTCAACCTTCGGCAAGGACGAGCCCATGGGCGCCTATGATGACATTAACCATGCCGATTGTTTCTTCATTATCGGATCGAATATGGCAGAGGCCCATCCCGTGTTGTTCGCGCTCCTCAATGAACGAAAGCAGAAAGGCAAGGACGTAAGGATCATCATGGCCGACCCCAGAAAGACCCTCTCTGCAAGGATCGCGGATCTTCACATGAGCTTTACCCCAGGCACTGACCTCGAGATTTTGCACGCCATGGCCCATGTGATCATCAAGGAGAATCTCTATAGCAAAGAGTATGTGAACAATCACCTCGTATTCAAGACGATAAAAGAGGACAAGCCCGAGAAGGTCTCCTTTGAGGAATACGTCAAGTTTCTGGAAGACTATACGCCCGAGAATGCCGAAAGAGTCACGAAGTGTCCGAAGGACGAAATCATCAGGGCAGCGCAGTGGTTTGCGAGGTCAAAGGCGACGACAAGCTTCTGGTGTATGGGACTGAACCAGAGGACAAGGGGAGTATGGGCAAACAACCTTGTCCATAACCTGCACCTCCTCACAGGACAGATATGCAGGCCCGGAGCGACAACCTTTTCCCTTACAGGCCAGCCCAACGCATGCGGCGGCGTCAGAGATGGCGGGCTTCTCAGCCACCTCCTTCCCTATGGAAGGCTCGTGACGAATGAAAAGGACAGAGAAGAGATGGAGAAATTCTGGGGTCTTCCCCAGGGAAGGATACATCCTAAACCCGGACCGACGGCCGTCGATATGTTCAGGGCCTTCGGCAAACGCGAAATTAAGGCTCTATGGATAGCCTGCACAAACCCCGGCCAGAGTCTCCCGAATCTCGATCCTTACAGAAAGGGCATGGAAGGCAAGGAGACCTTCCTCGTCGTATCAGAAGCGTACCATCCCTCAAAGACCTCAGAGCTTGCAGACCTTGTGCTCCCTGCAGCATTATGGGTCGAAAAGGACGGGACCTATGGCCAGTCCGAACGAAGGTACCAGTACATTGAAAAGGCGGTCGATCCTCCTGCTGAGGCAAGACCGGACCTTATGGTCATGATAGATTTTGCGCAGCGGATCATGAAGGCCCTCGGCAGGGAGGATGAGGCCAGAAGACTCTTTGCCTTCAAGAATTCAGAGGACGTATGGAATGAAATCCGCCAGTGCTCAAGAGGCACCGCCTACGACTTTATGGGCATGACAAGGGCGAGACTCAAAAAAGCCCACGGAATACAGTGGCCATGCCCGACAGAAGACCATCCCGGGACAATGAGGAGATACACGGCCAGGCACGGCGACCCTCTTCTGAAGAAGTTTGACCCCCAGGCCATCGATGTCTCATTTTACGGGGCAAAGGCAGACGGCAACAGGGCCACTGTCTGGCTCAGGCCCTATAAAGGTCCTGCCGAGCCAGCTGACGCTGAGTATCCCTTCGTTTTATCCACGGGGAGACAGCTCGAGCATTGGCATACCGGCACGATGACCTTCAGCGTCCCTGAATTAAAGAGGGCAGCGCCTTCCGCCTATGTAGAGATCAATACAGCCGATGCCCGGAAGATCGGTATCAAACACAGGGATAAGGTGAAGATTACCTCAAGGCGGGGATCAATCGTCATTGAGGCAAAGGTGGTTGATGTGCCGAGGGACGGTATGGTCTATGTCCCTTTTCATTATCCTGACAAACTGATTAATCTCCTTACCACAGACGCCTACGACGCCCTTTCAAGACAGCCCGAATTCAAGATCTGTGCCGTCAGGATCGAGAAGGCATAGTATGCCGGTTGCAGGCGCCGTTGTCGATATTCAGGAGGGTTCGAGCGAGGCTGTATTGAAGAGCCTCGCTCTCATAGACAATGTGAGTGTCTATGGTGTCAAGAACAACAGGATCGTAGCCGTTATAGAGGATGCCGGCATGCCGGGCATGGAGGAGACAATAACGCGGATATATGCCATTGAACATGTTATCGGCATCTATCCTGTTTACGCTGGAGGCTATGAGGGACCGTAACCTGCTGAGACCCCCCGGCACCGGTCCCGAGCATCTCTTTATCTCCCGGTGCATACGGTGCGCCAGGTGTGTTGAGGTCTGCCCTTATGGGTCGATAAAGATTGCAAGACTCTTGGACGGATTGTCTGCCACGGGCACTCCGGTAATCAAGCCGCGGGGCATGCCCTGTTATCTCTGTATGAAATGTCCGGCGGTATGCCCGTCAGGCGCCCTCGATCGCCGCGTCAGGAGCAGGCGAGAAGTCAGAATGGGCATCGCTCAGGTAAAGAAACAAGACTGTCTCGCCTGGCAGAATACCATATGCAGGAGCTGCTATCAGAGCTGTCCGATCTTTGATGAGGCTATCACACTGGACGGGGCCTTGCGGCCCGTCGTCGATGAGAAGAAATGTGTAGGCTGCGGCATCTGCGAGCATGTCTGCCCTGTTGAACCTTCAGCGATCACCGTAAAGTCAGGGGGCAGGAGATGGGGCTGACGGTCTTCAGAAGGGTTACCCAGGTGTCGGCGATAGCATTCATAATAGCAATCCCTTTGCTGAGCAGGGACGGAATAACCTTTCTTGCGGGAAACCTCTATTCCCTTGCAATAGGCCCTGTCACCGTTGCCGATCCTCTCATCGGTTTTCAGGTGATCATCTCGACCCTTTCCTTCGAGAAAACTCTCCTCCTTTCTATGATCATACCCCTGTGCCTCGCACTGGTCTTCGGGAAGGTCTTCTGCAGCTGGATCTGTCCGCAGAATACGATCTCAGAGTACATCGATTTCCTCTCAAGAAAAACGGGGATGAGAAGGCTCTTTCTCATGCCTGTTACAGCAAAACCGCGGTACGTGATCCTCATGGTTCTGTTTTTGCTGACGCCTCTTGCCGGGTTCCCCCTCGCGGCAATTCTATCAGCTCCCGGCATCATCTCGCTCCAACCGGTGAGATATGTCTATGAAGGCGCGGCCGGCTTGGAACTGGGTCTTATTGGCGCCATCGTTCTTGCCGAAATGCTCTTTGCGAGACGCCTTTGGTGCAACTACGTCTGCCCTATCGGGAGTTTTCTCGGGATATTCCGGCTGGGAATGACCCTCAAGGTTGTGCACAGAGGAGATAAGCCACAGCCCTGTATGAAATGCCTCGAGTGCGTGAAGGCCTGCCAACTCGGATTGAATCCGATGGGAGGGAAGATCTATCCTCTCTGTCACAACTGTGGCGATTGCGTCGCAGCCTGTGAAAGGATGAACGGCCCGGCGAAACCCCTTTCCTTCAGGTTTTCGCGAAATGCCTGAAGGAGGCAGCAAAACAGAACCGTAAGGGGAGGTGACGATGACCGGCATTATCGTTGAGGTGGAGGAAAAATACCGGGACAATCTCTCGAAGACCCTCGCTGGAATTCCCCATATCACCATCCATAGCCAGACCGGCAACCACATAGGACTCGTCGTAGACACCGATGACATCCACGTACTGACAGAAACCGCGAAAGAGCTCCAGGGGATGAAGGGAGTGGTCGGGATCCATCCCGTCTTTTCTCAGGAATCCTTTCCTTTCTGACCCTATCCTTCACGCCATCTTCACTCTCCGCTTCTTTTCTCACAAGCATGATATAGGTCATAGCGCTCCTCCTGACCGTCGTTATAAACTGGTATCAGAAGATGCAAGAACAATAAGCCTGTCCGGCAAAGGAGGAAAGCGTTGGAACAGTATCTGAACAAGGGAATCAAGGAGATCATTCGGGAGTTTCCTCAGGTGGGGGATATCCTCAATGAGTTTCATATCGGCTGCGCCCCGTGCAACGTCGGCACATGTCTTCTGAAAGACATTGTGGAAGTCCACAATCTCCCCATCGAGGCAGAACGTGCGCTTATGGAGCGGATCAGCAGGGTCATCTACCCCAACCAGGCGGTCGAGGTCCCTATGATCGAAAGGAAAGCCCCCATGGCAAGCGGAGAGATAAAATACTCTCCGGCAATGAAGGCACTCGTGGACGAGCATACCGTAATCAAAAGGCTCCTCGCCCTCATACCGCAGATCCTCGAAGACCTCGATCTGACAAGGGAGGAGGACCGGAACCTCATCTTGGACGTCGTCGACTTCATCCGTTCCTATGCCGACCGTTACCATCACGCAAAGGAAGAGGATATCCTTTTCAAGGCATTTGACGAAGGTCTCGAAATCGTGAAGGCGATGCATGAAGAGCACAGGATCGGGAGAGGGCACGTAAAGGCGGTGATGGAGGCCGTCGAGACAGAAGACACCCGGTCGGCAGAAGATCACCTGACGTCATACGGACAACTCCTTGCAGGACACATCAGGAAGGAGGATGAGGTTCTCTATCCTTGGATGGACAGAAACCTTTCGACGTCGCAGGTGGGCGCCCTCTTTGCCCGTTTTGCTGAGACCGACAAGAGATTCAGTGACACTTCTGTCAGGCAGAAGGAGTTCATTAGATCGCTCGAAACAAAATTCAGCCATAAGGAGGTAACAACACATGTTTAGCGGATGCCCAGGATCACAGGCAGTCGATTTCAGGACAAAGGAGGCGCAGGAAGATGCTCCTGCAACAAGGGTTCAATCACAGCTCAGGCAATGGCCGATTCAGCTCCATCTCGTCTCGCCCGTCGCGCCCTATTATCAGGGAGCGGACGTGCTCTTGACAGCGGACTGTGTCGCCTATGCACTCGGCAATTACCATACCGACTATCTGAAGGGAAAATCTCTGGCCATAGCGTGTCCAAAACTCGACAGCAGCCAGGAGGTCTATTACGAGAAGATCAAGAGCTGGATCGAAGACGCCAAGATCAACACCCTCACGATCATGATCATGCAGGTCCCCTGCTGCTCTGGTCTTTTGAAAATAGCCGAACAGGCGGCAAAGGATTCGAACAGGAAGGTCCCGATCAAGTATAGCGTGGTCGGTCTTCAGGGTGACATCCTGAAAGAGGAATGGTTGTAAGTTCAAGGAGGCTGCGGCCCTGTCACCAGGACCGTAGCCTTTCTTTTTTTACCAACCAAACCTCAAGTCAGACCTCGCAAATTCATTGCCATAGTAGAAGCCGTCGATGTCCTTCATGCTGACGGTGATCCCTGCTTTCCGGAAGAACCGGTCCCAGCCTATCCTGGTTATCCATTCCTTGATCCTCTCGTCCGGCTCTGCATCCCCTATCCATGCGTCCATAATCTGCACCACGGCCTTCACAGCCGCTTCCCATCGGGGAGGGTCATTGGGTATGTAAGGGATGACGACTCTTCCGAGATCGGGACCGCTGCCGGTGTTGGATGCCTTGCCACCCACGGACACGGCAAAGCCGTCGAGTTTCGGATCCCCGGTCAATATGGACTCACAGTGCATCGTGCAGGCACCGCAATGAATGCATTTCTCAGCGTTGATCGTAACGCTTTCCTTGCCCTTCGGTTTTATGGCGCCTGTGGGACAGCTATGGATCACCGTAGGCTGCTCACAGATCTTGATCTTGTCCTCAAGGACGATCGGAAGATCCCTGTGGACACCGATGATGCCGATATCGGCCATGAGCGCCTCTTCTATGTTGGCGCACCCGCCGATATTGATCTTCAGCCATGCAGGAAGCCTTTGATCCCTGAAATCTTCGATGAGCGCGTCGCCAAGGGCCTTAGCGATACCGGGCGAGTCTGTGGCAGGAAGATTGCAATGAATCCAGCTCGGACATGCCATGATATTATGGAGGGAGTTCTTTGTCCCGCCCACGGGGAATCCGAGCGCCTCCACCTCTTCTACTAGTTCGTCGATCTTCTGAGAATTCACGTCCACAAACTCAAAGGAGTTTCTCAGGGTAATCCTGAAATACCCTCCCGAGTACCTGTCGGCAAGGTCACAAAGATTAAGCATGGAGGCGACGCTGATCCTGGAAGGCGGCATTGCCGTTCTCACCGTATAACATACGTCGCCTGACTCTGCGATTCGTTTTATGACTCCCGGTCTCACAACCTCATGGGTGTCCCATTTCCCGTAATTCTTCAGGATTACCTGCGGGATATTCTCCTCAACAGACGGTACGCCTACACCACCGACCTTACTCATTTCGCACGTCCTGTCTCTTCGACGTCCCAGTGATAAAAGGTATTCCTCCTCGGTGAAGAGAAATGCATCGTAGATGGTTCAACTCCGCAGTATTCAAGGAACTTGTCGAAACCGAGACGCTGCATCATGTCCCCTATCCTCTCCTTTTTTCTGCCGTGTTCATCATAGACCTCGCAGATCTTACCGTATGCCTGAACGAGTTCCCGGTAGTCAGGAGGGGTTGCCTTCACAAAGGGGAAGACCACCTTCCCCTTCATCGGTCCGTATCTCCCCTTCATCTTGCCGCCTGCAGTCAAGGCAACACCCCGGTCATCTCCAGGTTTAATGGCAGGCACCCGGTTGATGCAGTACATGCACCTGACGCACCTGTCCCCGTCGATCTCGAGTTTCTTGCCGTCCCACTTCATGGCGTCAGGCGGACAGTGGTCACAGACCCACTCGATGTTGCCGCCTGCCTTGACCCACTCTGCGAGTCTTTCCTGGTCCACCTTCGGCAGGTCCCTGAAGACGCCGATAATTCCGATGTCGCCGTGGAGAAGCGCTTTCCCGCAGTCATTCGGACAGCCCGCCATCTTCGTCTTGATCTTGAAGGGAAATCTCGGATACTGGATGTCGTCGATGTAGTGCTTCGTCATGAAGTGTTTGATTCGAGGGGCGTCCATGGTCGCATATTCGCAGAGGGCCGGGCCCATACAGTCAGGGATGTTCCGAATCGCGTCCCCTGCCGACCCGACATCATAGCCCATGGAATTGAGCTCAAGCGTGACGGCCTTCATCTGGTCATCGTTCATGATGCCGCAGATCTCGATATTGGAGTTCGTCGTGAGCACATGCAGGGAGCTATCACCGTGCTTGTCTGCGAGCTCGCATATCTTTCTGAAAGCCGTAGTTGTATAGAAATTGCCGGGATTACCGAGCACCCTAATGAGGTGTGAATGACTTATGATGTCCGGCCTCCTCGACTTTCTCGCGATCGCCCCTGAGCCTAGGCCGGGCACCGATGACATGCCGCCATGCCCCCACTGCGTCAATCCCTGCCTCATCCCCTCTTCATACATCATGAGGGGGTAGCGTGTCTTCTTCAGCTCCTTTGCGTGGCTGGGCCAAGGGCCTTCCGAGAGTGCATCCATGAGCGGGGTCTCACTCTCTTTTTCAGCAGTGAACTCTCCGCCCGGATGTGTTAACAATTCATTTGGCATACGTACCTCCCTTTGGGTTTATTCCATCTTAATGTTATCTGCATTACGACGAATAGTATATGATCTGTATCATATAGTGACCTTCCTGTTCTCAAAACTATCTTGTTCGTGAAGGCGGGCTTGGTGAGAAGCCCTGTGCGTGATACCCTTCATAGTTGCCGACTACAGCTGTATGCTCAATGCGGGAGATCTCTCTCGGTGAAGTCCTCGGAGGACCTTACTTCCGGATACTCATCGCATATACAGGGATTCAATCCATGCCTGCCTTACGCTTGTTTGCAGCAGGTTGACTACCACCGTATCAGGACGAATACTATTGACAGGAACCCTCTCTTAAGGTATATCTTAATCATCATTTTTCGTTACGGCAGGCTGGGATGAAAGAGAGCAGTGATCTGAGTTTGCTTGT
>Ga0335070_10010056_pt1 | contig 11065 bp, 8 predicted proteins | sample Lox_Sample_13_FD_206722 | JGI IMG/M metagenome (GOLD analysis project Ga0335070, IMG submission 206722) | Soil microbial communities from Loxahatchee National Wildlife Refuge, Florida, United States - Lox_Sample_1.3 | ecosystem: Environmental > Terrestrial > Soil > Wetlands | place: USA: Florida... | reverse complement strand
GACCGAGATATCAAATTTGAAAGGCATAATCGCGCGATTCAGCGAGTTTTCGAAGATGCCGCTGCCGGAATGGCAGCGCCTCAAAGTGAATGATGCCGTGGCCGGTGTGGCACAACTGTTCCAAGCCCAACTTCAATCCCCGGGCGGACCGGCAATTTCATGCAAGTTGGAGATGGACGAACGGACCGGCGTCATTGCGGCTGATCCGGAACTACTGCATCGGGCCCTCTCAAACCTCGTGCTGAATGCGATGGACGCAATGCCGGACGGAGGAGAAATCACTCTGCGAACGCAGCGCCAAGGCAGCGGAGTAGCAATCGAAGTGGCGGATACGGGATCGGGCCTCACGCCTGAAGAGAGTGAGCGCATCTTCACTCCGTACTATACAAGCAAGCAGCATGGAACTGGGCTGGGTCTGGCCATTGTGCAATCCGTTGTCAGCGATCACGGCGGAAGGATCAGCGTGAAGAGTGAACCCGGCAAGGGAACTACTTTTATCATCGAGTTGCCAGACAACCTTCAAGCACTCGAGAAACGAACCGAAGGCTCAACAACGTCATTCGTTTAACAAGAATGCCACTGAAAGCACAACTCCTGATCGTTGATGACGAGGCCAACACGCTGGCGTCACTGGCGCGCGCGTTCCGGCTCGCAGGACACGAGGCGACGGTCTGTGACAACGCTGCAAAGGCTCTGGAATTGGCAAAGGCCCAGACATTCGACCTGATCCTTTCCGACGTCGTCATGCCGGGTAAAGATGGTCTCAGTCTGCTTGAGGACCTGAAAAAGCAGGGCGTATCTTCTCCCGTGGTAATGATTTCGGGTCAGGCTCATATCGAGATGGCCGTCCGCGCCACGCGTCTGGGAGCGATTGATTTTCTGGAAAAGCCAATCTCCACCGACAAACTGCTGCTCACGGTTGAGAACACGCTCAAACTCCAGAGACTGGAAGTCGAGAATCGCGCACTCAAGCAGCGACTCGGCAAGCATGAGATTGTCTGGAAAGGAGAGGCCATGCGCCGCGTTATGGCGCAACTGGAGAGGGTTGCAGCCAGTGAATCGCGAGTGTGCATCCTCGGAGAAACCGGAACAGGAAAGGAACTTGTCGCGCGAACGATTCATGAGAAGAGCGCGCGATCATCTGGGCCATTTGTGACTTTGAATTGCGCAGCGGTGCCCGCCGAGCTGATCGAGTCCGAATTGTTCGGACACGAGAAAGGATCGTTCACGGGCGCATCAGGACGGCATATTGGAAAATTCGAGCAGGCGGACCAGGGGACGATCTTTCTGGATGAGATCGGAGATATGCCACTCAACATGCAGGCCAAGCTGCTGCGCGTATTAGAAGAAGGCGAGGTTGAACGCATTGGTGGAGATAAACCGATCTCAGTGAACGTGCGGGTGGTCGTCGCGACGCATCGGGATCTCGAGGCGCGAGTTCGAGAAGAAAAGTTCCGGCAAGACCTGTTTCACCGAATCTATGTTTTCCCCCTTGCTCTTCCTCCGCTGCACGAACGGCGCGAAGATATTCCGACATTGGTGGAGCATTTCGCGGCACAGGTATGTGCTCAAAACGGCTGGAAGCCGGTTCCCTTCACTCCGGAAGCAATGGAGATGTTGCAGTCCCACTCGTGGCCGGGCAATGTTCGCGAGTTGAGGAACATGGTTGAGCGATTGATGCTGCTTGCGACCGCGGGTCAGGTTGATCTCGCGACAGTCGAGATGGCACTCCCAAAGCCGTCTGGCAGTGTTTCGTCGAGTAGTGCGTTAAGCGGATCGGGACCTTTGGCCGACCGCGTACAAGCCTTCGAGAGAGAAGTGATTCTGGCTGAGTTGAAGCGTAGCCACAACAACATGAGTATGGCTGCGAAATCGCTTGGTCTGGAACGCAGTCACCTGTATAAAAAGGCGGAGCAACTCGGAATTGATCTGCGTGCGATCCGCCGCGAGGAAGGCAGACACGATTGACTCCGGGTCATTGCTCGGAGGCGACTTGGGCAAGAACTTCTGGATTTCCTGTCTTATCTTTCTCTTCCCTGTTTCCATTCTTGCAGTCGAAGCTCCCTCGCCGGCGAAATATGGCGTGCGCATGGAGAACGCTTGGATTCCGATGAAAGATGGAGTCCGGCTCGCCGCCACTTTATACATGCCGGGTGGCGCGGCTGCAGGCGAGAAGTTCCCCGCTCTGCTCGAGTACCTGCCGTACCGCAAAGATGACGGCACTGCCGCAGGGGACTATCCGAAGCACGCGTACTTTGCGCGCCGCGGTTATGTGAGCGTGCGCGTCGACATTCGTGGATTTGGCGCAAGTGAAGGTACTCCTCCGGAACGCGAGTACTCCGAGCAGGAGCAGCAGGATGGGGAGCAGGTCATCGCGTGGCTGGCTCATCAGCCATGGTCCAATGGGAATGTTGGAATGTTCGGAATCTCGTGGGGTGGATTTACTGCGCTTCAGATGGCGATGCGTCATGCTCCCGGACTGAAAGCAATCCTTGCAGTCCACGCTACCGGCGAGCTTTTCCATGATGACGTCCATTACATGGACGGAATGGCGCATATCGACGAGTTCGAATTGAACATGGACATGGCGCAAGGTTGGGTGGGCGCACCTGACTACTCACTGGACGAAAAGATACTAGGACCACGATTCGATTCGCCGCCATGGTCTCTGCTCTACCTGAAGCATCAGCATGATGGGCCATTCTGGAGAGATCGAGTGCGCCCCTTGAGCGAGATTACGACGCCGAGTTTTCTGATCGGCGGATTGCAAGACGGCTATCGCGATAACGTCACCGACATGCTGATGAAATCGAAGGCTCCGATCAAGGCGATTGTCGGACCATGGAATCATTCATTCCCGAATGATGCTGACTTTGGTCCGCGCGTCGAATGGCGCGATCAGGCGGTGCGGTGGTTCGATTACTGGCTAAAGGGCCGGGACACAGGAGTGGTGAAGGATCCGCCGCTGGTGATCTATATGCAGCATTGGCACCCGCCGGATCCGAATCTTGAGAGTGTACCGGGAGAATGGAGACGAGAGGATGTGTGGCCGCCCGCGAGCGCGAAGAACACCAGTTTCTATTTGCACGGCAACCACTCCCTGTCAGAAGCGGCAAGTGGAAGCGAGACTCATCAGCTCAAATATATTCCGACAGTGGGTGTGGAGGCAGGATTCTGGTGGGGCGAATTGTTGAGCGATACGCGTCCGGTGGATGCGTTCAGTCTGGTTTACGATTCGGCACCACTGCAAAACGAAGTAGCAATTTTAGGACGCCCTCGGGCTTTATTGCGGGCTTCCGCGACGGCTCCGCTTGCTGACTGGTTCGTGCGATTGTCCGACGTTGCACCTGACGGATCTGTAACTCAGATAACGGGCGCCGGTCTCAACGGCGCGCAGCGCGAATCGATGAGCGATCCGAAGGATCTGGAGCCCGGGAAGGTTTATCCGCTGGATATCGAGATGCACCTCACTTCCTGGGTCTTCCCCAAAGGTCATCGCATCCGAATTTCTATCTCAAATGCTTTGTGGCCGATGATTCTGCCCACGCCTTATGCGATGACGACATCTTTGGATCTCGGCGGAGAAAACGGCTCCCGTGTAGTCATGCCGGTTGTGCCCTTACATGGAGTGCCAGCACCGGAGTTCTCTCCACCGCAACCAACAGAAGAACGCAGTGACATAAAAAACGAGGGATTTCCCTGGCCCGGCGATTGGACTGTCGAACGCGACGAGGCGCGGCAGAAGACGACAGTGCGCTGGAAAGGCAAAGACCGATATCAATATCCGTGGGGCACACAGGATGATTTTGAAAGCTTAACGTACGACGGAGATGACGGGCATCCGGAAGCGTGCGCCGTACACGGCGAAGCCGAGAGTATTTTCTCCTTGAAAGAACGAACGCTCGTGTGGCGTGGGCACCTTCTCGTGACAACCGATCAGAGGAATTTTTATTACAGCTACACGCGTGAGTTGTTGAAGAACGGGCAAATGTACAAGACAAAGACCTGGAAGGAAACCATTCCTCGGGATCATCAGTGAACGCGGAACGGCACTTCCTTGTCCACGATAGCGCTTGAACCTTGGAAGCGATCTTCTACGTTACTCAACTCGGCTCTTGAGGTCGGCAGCCAGAAGCCGATGAAATAACTGCTCCCCAGCTTCCCGCCGAACAGACAGGCGGCCGGCACCATATGCGCGCGATTTCAGACCGCGCTGCACGTCTTCACAGATTCCCAGATCTTCATCCTGCACGCGATTGCCCACGTTCACCGATTCGGTGTTGTAGGCACGCCGCGATTCACTGACATCGCTGAAATAAAAATCGAAAATCACCTTGCAGTGATCGGCGTCTACCGGGATCACATAGTTCGTATCCATGTATCCCTCGTAGCAGTTGATCATGAGATTGGGGTATTGCCAGAAGTACCAGGCGCGATCGCCTTTCCGAGTGGCGCCGGTCGCAGCGTCTTCGTCGGAGGCAACCATGGGGCTCGACTGCAGGCAGTAACGGTCTTCGTTTTCAATGGTGTACGACTTGTAGTCCAGCACGGAACTCAATCCTTTGTGAAGATGAGGAACGTGATACCCGCCGTCGAGATAATTGTCGACGTAGACCTTCCAATTGCAGTAAATGTCGTAGCTACGACGATCGAAGTAGTGCAACTTGCTGATGCCGAGCGGCGCGACTCGCTTCACCATTCCACCGAGAAACTCCTGCAGAGAAGTTGCCTTCGGATCAAGATTGATAAAGACGAAGCACTCCCATGTTTCGACACGAATGGGAAGCAATCCGTTTTGTGAGCGCTCGAAGTTTTCGACACCGTCAAACTCCGGCATCCCTTTTAGAGCTCCGTCGAGACCGTACTTCCAGCCGTGATAGGGGCATTGCAGAATCTGCGCCTGTCCGCAGGGTTGCGTGACCACGGCTGCGGCATGATGGCGGCAGACGTTAAAGAATGCACGCAGTTCGCCATCGGACCCGCGGACCACCACCACAGGTTCGCGAGCAACTCTGATGGAGATGAAATCTCCGGGATTCTTAACCTGATCTGTGCGGGCAACAAGCTGCCATGTCTTACTGAAAACATTCAGTCGTTCGAGCTCTGCGATGCGCGGATCGACGTACCAGGAGGCCGGGATCGTGAACGCTTGCTCTAAAGGGGCGCGGTCGTCATAACTGGAGAGAATCTGTTCGAGTGTCGCTTCCATGTCACGCTCTCAGGTTCGAATCGTTGAAAAACAAAGTCCTACTGAATATACCTTGAATCTCTTGAGGCTAGCGCCGCCGCGGCTTCCGCTTTGGCGTGAAATTGTGAGGAATTACCTCAACAGCAACTGTTCCAATCGCTCGCTGCAGTACCGCCAAGAATTGCTGAATTCGCGCCTCCTTCCTCTCGGCTAACTCGCCCTGCCGGCGAAACAGACCAGGATCGAGTTCTGCAGTGAGGAGAGCGTCCTGAAAACGCTCCACCATCCAGTCGATGATGGAGACCATCATCTCGACGTCAAGGTCATTGCGCAGTTCGCCGCGTTCAAGGCCGAAGCGAACGAATTCAACTGTGCCATACGGATCTTCGGTGAGGAGGAAGCGGTTGATTTCCCGCTTCAGAACCAGATCGGTTCCGTAATTGCCAAGCAGTGAGATGCGGTATGGAATCCAGTCTTCGTGAACAAGGTGCTCCGTACGCGCGAGCCAGTAACGAAGAATCTCAAAGAATCCTTGCTGCCGCACTTCAGCAGGAACGGCGAGGTAGCGAGAAAATGAGCGCACGGCGCGCTTGTACACCTCAAAGAAGAGGCCGTCTTTGCTGCCGAAGTGCTGGAAAATCGAACCCTTCGCAATGCCTAAGGCAATGGCGATGTCGCCGACACGGGCGGCATTATAGCCGTACTCGGCAAAATGCTTCGTTGCTGCTTCCACAATGCGGTTGCGTTTCGTCTCCGAGCGCGGACGTGCTTTAATCTGACGCTGGTAGAGCGGGGGTGCGACGCGGTTGCTTGCGATGCCAGGCATATACGTGACCTAAAGTCACGATAGCATAATTCAGAAGCAATCATCTTTCAACTTCATTTTTACGATGCAATACGATAGTGTTACTCGATTTCGATTGGCGTGAGTGACCAATAGTCAACAGCAATCCGGCAATCGCGTTTATGATGCGATCGTAATCGGCGCCGGCCACAACGGGCTAACCGCTGCCGCGTATCTCGCGAAGGCGGGATTGTCCACGCTCGTACTCGAACGGCGTGATATTGTCGGCGGCTGCTGCGTAACCGAGGAAATTGCGCCGGGGTGCCGCGTCTCGACCACCTCTTACATTGCGAGCATGTTGCGGCCCGAGGTTATCTCGGAGCTTCGTCTGGCAGACTATGGCCTGAGGATGATCCCGTGTGATCCCGCTATACAAGTTCCCTTCCCGGATGGACACGTCGTCCCGTGGTGGGCAGACCGCGAGAGAGCGCGGCAGGAGTTCTCGAAGATCTCGACTAAGGATGCGGCACGCTTTGTTCATGTCGACGATCAACTTAAGAAGCTTGCTCGGTACTTACAACCGTTCTTTATGGAGCCACCTCCGGAAATTGATACGAACAGTTTCAAAGGTTGGAGTGGTCTGTTTCGGATCGGCAAGCGGTTTCGCGGAATCTCGAATGCGGAGGTTTCGCAACTGGTCTCATTTCTGACCGGTAGCCTGGGTGAGTTTCTTGACCAGAATTACGAGTCCGACAAGATGAAAACCATGTTTCTGGCCAACAATGTTTATGGCAAACATGGCGGGCCTTATCAGCCGGGGACGGCCATCGGTCTTTTGTTTCATCTTCTCAGCGGGGGCGAACACGAACTGCAAGGATTTTACGGGCATGTGATGGGCGGTATGGGATCGATCACGCAGGCGCTAGCGGCGAGCGGGAGAAAGTCCGGTGTCGAGATCCGGACTGGTGCCTCAGTCGCACACATCGACGTGAGGAATGGACGCGTCCGGAGTGTTCTTCTGGAAGATGGCACCGAGCTTCGCGGTCGAATGATTCTGTCGAACGCAGACCCTAAAAGAACATTCTTGCGATTAGTCGACTCCAAAGAACTCCCCGAGGATTTCCTTTTTTCGATTCGCGGCATCAAGATGGCGGGTCCATGCGCAAAAGTGAACATGGTGCTTGCCGAGGAGCCACGATTTAGTGGAACCTCTCCGCAGGCCTCGGCGCTCGAGCGCACGTTCTACACGCTGGTTCCTTCACTTGCATTTGCAGAACGTTGCTATGACATCGCCAAATTCGGCGATATCCCCGAAGAGCTTTGGGTGGACTGTGTGGTGTCATCGAATGCAGACGCATCGCTTGCACCGGCCGGAAAACATATCTTGACCTGTTTCGTGCAGTACGTTCCATACCACTTGAGAGAAAGTAGTTGGGACGCCAAGCGCGAGCTACTTGGCGATCGGGTGGTGAAGAAAATCGCCGAATATGCCCCGAACGTTCCCGGGGCAATCATTGCGCGGCAGGTATTGACTCCTCTGGATCTGGAGCGCACCTACGGATTGACTGAGGGGAATATTTTCCACGGTGATCTTCGACTGGAACAACTCTTCTTTATGCGTCCGGTGCCGGGCTGGGCGCAGTATCGAACCCCAATCGATGGCCTGTATTTGTGCGGTGCCGGAGCACATCCCGGAGGCGGTGTAACCGGCGCACCCGGACGGAATGCCGCACACCAGGCGTTGTGCGATTGGAAAAAGGGACTACTGCGGAGCTCCACAGCATGAATACCGCAAACAGCGCTCTGCCGAAAACCGCGGACATCGTGATCTTGGGCGCTGGTGTGATGGGAACCGCCATCGCTTTCCATCTCGCGAAGCGCAAAGCGGGGAAAATCGTTCTGCTCGACAAAGACCATGTAGGGCGCGGCGGCAGCGGACGCTCGTCCGCGCTGATTCGGATGCATTATACGTATCCGCCCGAAGTGCAGCTCGCTCTTGTAAGCCTGAAGATGTTTCAGAATTGGCGAGACCTTGTGGGCGCTCCCGGTGACTTCCGCAGAACGGGATTTGTCCGCATCGTCCATCCCAATGAGATCGAGCGATTGAAGCTGAATGTGGATATGCAGCGGAAACTCGGCGCCCTCGTAGAACTGGTCGATGCGAAACAACTTCAGGAACTCGAGCCGGACTGGAAAGTGGACGATATAGAGCTCGCGGCTTACGAGCCAGATTCCGGATACGGAGATGGCGCAGGCGTCGCCGGAGATTTCCTCGACGCAGCCAGGAGTCTCGGCGCTGAGTATCTTTCGCGCACGCAGGTGACGGCATTGACAGTCACCTCCGGAAGGATCACAGGAGTGGATACCGACAGCGGACCGATTTCCGCTCCGATCGTAATTATCGCAACCGGACCGTGGACACGCACGCTCATTTCGAAGGTGGGCTTCGATCTACCGATTGAATGCGAATATCACCAGGTCGCCATTCTGCGAAATGCCCCAGAAATGAAAGGTGGTGGGTGTGCGTGCATTGACTCGGTGACGGCGACTTATTTTCGTTCGGACGCACACGACAAATTTCTTGTGGGTGATTTCTATGGAACACGCCCGGCTGATCCTGACAATTTTTCGCAACGGGCGTCGGACGACTCGTTAGCAGAAACTATCCAACGCGCGTGCGGTCGTGTTCCCAAGCTGGAAGGCGCGGAAATTATGCGGGGAGTGACAGGAGTATATGATGTCACGCCGGACTCTCGTCCTTTACTGGGCGAAATTCCGGGAATCCACGGTGGATACGTGTGCGCCGGATTTTCCGGCATGGGGTTCAAGATTTCACCCGCCATCGGGCTCGTAATGTGCGAACTTGTGCTCGACGGCATTGGGAAGACTGTTGATATCGGCGCCTTCCGTCCGGATCGCTTCACCGAAGGCAAGCCGATCAAACCGGAATTTGAATACGTGGATGATTAGATTTTTCGGGAGCAGACATGAAGAAAGGAATCCTCGAACGACTGAAAGAAGGCCCCGTCCTTGGAGACGGGGGATATCTCCTCGAGCTTGAAAAACGCGGGTGGGTGCGCGCGGGTCCGTTCACTCCGGAGGTGGCGCTCACCTATCCGAACGCATTGCGTGAATTGCATGTCGAATTTCGCGAGGCAGGCGCGGAAGTGCTTCAGGCTCTGACGTTCTATGCGAGCCGCGACAAGTTGGCGACGGTTGGACTCGAAAACCGACTCGAAGAACTGAACCGCTCGGCCGTGCGCGTGGCGAAGGAGGTCGCCGGGGATCGCTGCCTGGTCGCCGGCAACTTGAGTCTTACTTGGATGTATGAGCCCGACAGTTCTTCAGCTGCCGATCGGGTGCGCAAAACCTTCGACGAACAGCTCGCGGTTCAGGTGGACGAAGGCGTCGACTTCATCATTGGAGAGACATTCTCTTGGCTCGGCGAGGCGCTGATTGCGGTCGAGCGCGCCAAGAAGACAGGCCTGCCAGCAATGGTGACGATCTGTTTCGAGAACAAGGATGAAACAGCAGAAGGCAAAAGCGCGGCCGATGCAGCCAAGGCGTTGTTCGATGCCGGGGCCGATATCGTCGGAATGAATTGCCTGCGCCCGCCGCAGCACATTCTTGGACCAATGGAGCAGATGCGCAACGCTGTATCGGGATATCTAGCCTGTCAACCCGTAGCGTATCGAACTCCAAAAGACAAGCCCGACTTCACCAGTCTTCCGGAATTTCCGTATTCGCTGGATCCATTACAACTCACCAGGAAGGACATGGGAGACTACGCCGTGCAAGCGCGTGATTTAGGGATCAACTTTATCGGCGCTTGCTGCGGCACGGTAGCCATGCACATCCGGGAGATGGCGCGGGTTCTGAACAAGATTCCTCAGGACTCACGCATCTGGAAAAAGGGTGGAGAGAAACCGATGTCGGCCTATGAGTACTACGATCACGACAATCTGACTGTGAAATAGCAGGAAGTACAACGATGCGGGCCCAGTCCGCCCGCATCGTCTGCTCATTCAACTTAGATTGTTATCCAACTTTGCGCAGTGACGGATCCACCGCGCGCACCAGCGGCATTTCCACCAGATGCTCGGTTATGAACCAGCTCTGCAGTTCATTCACTCGCAGCACATCGCTGATCACCATGTCGTTTGTGCCGTCGTCACCCAACTCGTCGGCTTTCTTGGCAATTTCGCGACACTCTCCAATGATGAGTTGGTGAGCATCGACAAGGCGCGAGATCTGCACTGGCACCTCTTCCCTGCCGCGCGGCGGGCGCTCAATGCGCGTGGTCTCGGCGACATCGTGTGCCATAGCGATCGAGATCCCACCGAGCACCTGAATGCGCTCGGCGATCGTATCAACAACTTCGACTTGCTCCTCGAAATGCTTGTCGAACAAAAGATGCAATTGGTAGAACGTGGGCCCCGCGACTTGCCAGTGCGACTTCTTATAAAGATCGCGCAAGGTCATACTGTCGGCGAGAAGTTGATTCAACTGCTCGGTCATTTCCAGACGTACGGCTTCGTCAAGATCGAGCGGCAATGCATGTGAGACGGTGCCGTAAGGCTGGATCTCGGCGGCACGCTGATGAACCCGAGGCTGGGCATTGATCCGCGATTGCGATGTCTGTACCTCTTTCTTCGGCATAAAAACCCTCCTGAATAATTCGACGGTGTCAGCAACAGGGTTTTGATGCCGCATTTTTTGATTCGGTACCGGGATTTTTGAAATACACATTCCACCAGAACCTGCGAACGGTCAGCAGTGAATTCGGGCAGCGTCGAGGTTTGACGCACCCCGCTGTGGTTGCTATCATCAAACTGCGGGGTGGAGCAGTCTGGTAGCTCGTTGGGCTCATAACCCAAAGGTCGGTGGTTCAAATCCACCCCCCGCAACCAAAGCCCTCCGCAGTTCCCTTCTGCAAGTATCCCGGATTGTTAAAGTTGCGATCCGAGCCGTGTGCATGGCTTTTCTAGTTTGCAGCGGCGTTCTTGTTCCATGTTCCAAAACTTGGAACAACTTGGAACAGATCGCCAAAAATCGCCTGCTCTAACGCGAGCGCGGCGCTTCGATTGGCGGAG
>Ga0335070_10010055_pt1 | contig 11066 bp, 10 predicted proteins | sample Lox_Sample_13_FD_206722 | JGI IMG/M metagenome (GOLD analysis project Ga0335070, IMG submission 206722) | Soil microbial communities from Loxahatchee National Wildlife Refuge, Florida, United States - Lox_Sample_1.3 | ecosystem: Environmental > Terrestrial > Soil > Wetlands | place: USA... | reverse complement strand
ACAGCACCGGCGAGGCACCGCGCGCCGACGCCAGCACGCCGGCCGCCAGCGCCGAGTCCTGCGCCGCGCCGCGAGCCGTCCCGGCCCGCACCGCCGCCCTGCCGTGCATTCCGGAGCCGATGGCGAGCGCCCCGGCCACCGCCGCGATCACCGATCCGTTCACGAGCGTCCTCCACGTCATGGTGAGCTCCGCCGAATGCTGATATTTCAGCACTATGCTGAATATTCAGCAGTCGAGGGCGGCTGTCAAGCGGGACACGCACGGCACGGGGCGTTCGGCGGGCAGCCGTCGCCGGCCGCCGACGCCGGCGGCCCGGAGGCCGGTGGCCGGGACGCGACACCGCCCGGGCGGTGGCCCGCCCGGGCGGCTGGAGTCAGTCCGGCGCCGACCGGAGGCCGGTACTCCGTGGCGTCAGCGGTTGAGCGGCATCGGCCAGGGCCACGGCCACGGGTTGCCCTCGCTTCCGCCGAGCGCGCGCGCCGCCTGGGCGCGCACCTGGGGATCGGGGCTCTTCAGCGCCTCGAGGAGCGCCTGCCGGCCCTCGGGGGCGTCGAGGCGTCCGAGCGCCCAGACGATGGCCCGGCGGGCCTCCGCGCTGCTGTCCGCCAGGGCGGCCGCGAGGGCCGGCGCCGCCCGGGGGTCCTCGATCTGGCCGAGGGCCCACGCCGCCCGCAGCCGCACGGCCGGAGACGGATCGCGCAGCGCCGCGATCAGCGCGGCCGGCGCGGAAGCGGCGCCGATGCTGCCGAGCGCCCAGGCGGCGCGGCCTCGCACCTCGGCGCTCGCGTCGCCGAGCACCGCGGCCAAGCCGGGCGCGGCCGCGGCATCGTCCACCTGGCCCAGCGCCCACACGGCCATGGCGCGCACGTCCTCGGAGGCGTCGCCGCGCGCGGCGGCCACCAGGGAGGCGGTGGCTTCGTGGCTCTCGATCTGGCCCAGCGCCCACGCCGCCATCTCGCGCACCTCCGCCGAGGCGTCGCGGCGCAGGTGGGCGGTGAGCGCGCCGGTGGCGGCGCGCGCCTCCAGCTGCCCGAGGGCGTACGCGGCGTCGGTGCGCACGTCGGCGACGGAGTCCTCCAGCGTGCGCAGCAGCGCGGCCAGCGTCCGCGGGTCGATGCTGTCGCCCGAGGCCTGGCCCTGGAGCGCCTCCGCGACCTGCGACCCGAGGTGCGAGAGCACGGTGGAAACGCCCTGCTTCACCGACGAGGCCACGGTGGTGGTGAAGGTCGAGGTGACCGCCGTCCGCGTCGCGGTCCGCGCGCGCGCACTCGCGGCTTGCGGCGCCTGCGCGGGCCCCGGCTCCGGCGTGGCCGGCGGATGCGGCGTGGCCTCCGGCTGCGGCGCGGGCCCGGGGACGCCGGCCGGGGGCGCCTGGGCGAGGCCCATCGCCGCGACCGGCACCACGACGGCGAGGGCGAACACCGCCAGCAGCACGGCCAGGCGGCGCGACGGCGGTGAGCGCCGTGCGCCGCGCTCGAGGATCGCCAGCATCCGGCCTTCGAACTCGCGCCGCTCCGCCATCGGCAGGGCGGCGGCCGGGGAGCGCATCGAGCCGGCCAGGCACGCGATCTGGAGCAGGTGGTCGGCGTACTCCGACGGCCGGGTGCCGACCTCGAGCACCAGGTCGTCGCACGCGCGCTCGCTCTCGAGGCGCAGCTTCCTCGCCGCCACCCAGAACAGCGGATGGAACCAGTACACGGCGCAGCCCACGCGGCTAAGGATCGTGAGGGCAAGGTCGGAGCGGCGCACGTGCGCCAGCTCGTGGCACAGGACCGCCCGGCGCCGCTGCCCGGTCCATTCGGCGGCGCCCGCCGGCAGCACGATCGCCGGGTCGAGCACGCCGCACACGATGGGCATCAGCACCGCGTCGCTCGTCAGCAGCCGCGGCTCCCGCGCCAACCCGAGCCGGTCGGCGGCCTCGATCAACGGCTGCCGCCAGTCGGGCGACGCGAGCGCCTCGGCGTCGCGCCGCACCCGGCGGACCAGCAGGGCGCCGCGCGCCAGCCTGAGCAGCACCACCAGCGCGCCGGCCGCCCAGACCGCCGCGATCCACCAGGCGGGCGGGACGCGCGCCAGCCACGCCCGGGCCGCGGCCACTCCGCGCCCGCCGGCCTGCGGCGCGAGGCCCGGACCCGCCGCGACGCCCGGCGCCGGGCGCGACGACGGGGCGGGAGCCGCGCCCGCCGGCGCGATTCCGGGAGCCCGCCCGGCCGGCGTCGCCACGACCGACGCGGGCGCGGCCGGCATCCGCAGCACCGGGAGCCGCCATGGCAACACCAGCGACACGAGCGGAAGCACGAGCACCGCGACGATGCCGCCGCCCCACACCAGGTGCCGCAGGCCCGCCGACGCCCGCCGCACCGTCGCCGCGGCGAGGAACACCACGAGCAGCAGCAGCGTCCCCTTGAGGAGGCTGCCCACCGCCCAGGCCGCACCCTGGCCCGCGAGGATCTGGAGCAGTCCGGTCACGCTCATCGGCCCTCCTCGCGGGCCCGGCGGATCTCCCGGGCGAGGTGCTGGATCTGCTTCTCGCTCAGCTCGAGATCGGAGCGCCGCAGCAGCGTCACCAGCGCGTGGTCCGACGAGCCGTCGAAGAACGTGTCCACCACGTGGTTGAGGGCGGCGCGCTGCGCGCTCTCCCGGCCCACCGCCGGCACGTAGACGTAGCGGGGCCCGTCCTCGCGGTGGCTGACGTGCCCCTTCTCCTCGAGGATGCGGAGCGTGGAGCGCACCGCCGAGTAGGTCGGCGGGTCGGCCAGCTGCTCCATCACCTCCGCGACGGTGCCCTCCCCCGTCCGGTACAGGACGTCCATCACCTCGCGCTCTCGGCGGCTCAACGGGGGTCTGGCGACGCTCATGGCTCCGGCCTCGACAATGCTGAAATTTCAGCAGAAGCTACGGGGGAGGCGGCCGGGTGTCAAGCGCGAGGCCGGGGCGGGCGCCGAGGGTGCTTCCGCAACAGCCTCCGGGTAGTTCTTTTTGGTAGCCTCCGTGACCGCACCCGAGCTGACCCGCTACGTCGCCGGGCTCGCCCGAGCCGTGGCTCTTCTGCAGCGTTCACCCGACCCCGGGCAGCCGCAGAAGGACGCGCTACGCGCCCTGGTGGAGCTCGCCGCCGGGCGCTCGGCGACGTTCCGCTTCTACGGCGGCGAGCTGACGCTCGACGGCGTGGCGGTGCCGACGGCCGACCCGCGGCTGGCGGCGTTCGCCGAGCGGCTGACGGCGCAGAGCGTCGCCGAGATCGTGATCGCCAAGGGCGCTGGGCCGGACGAGCTGCTGGCGCTGGCCCTGGGCCTCGCGGCGGACCCCGGCTTCGGCCGCATCAAGGAACGGCTGCGGGACGCCGGCTCGTCGCGGGTCATGGTCGTGCTGCAGCAGTACGATCAGCCGGCGTCGGCCAGGACCGTGTCGGCGGCGTTCGAGAAGATGAAGACCGACCAGAGCGTTCTGGCGGAATGGAACAAGTTCCTGGAGCAGGGCGCACGGGCCGAGGAGGCGCGGGTGGCCGACGCGCAGGGCGACGGCACCGGTCCGACGGTTCCGGTCGGCGGGGCGCCGGCGGAGCCGAGCCCGTTCACGGTGGGGAACCTGGAGATCATCGAGCCGGAGCCGTCCGCCGCCGCGCCCGGGGCCCAGGCGGACCTCGAGATGATCCCGCCGCCGCAGCCCCCGGTGCGGCAGCCGCGGCCGTCGGTGATCGAGGAGGCGAGCACGCCGGAGGCCTGGCTCGGCGCGTTCGAGCGGAGCGTGAAGAACAAGTTCCCCGACCACTTCGGGGACGTGGACTGGGGCTTCCGGTTCGACAAGGCGACCGGGACCGTGACGGCCGGCGACCCGCAGGGCCGCACCAGCATGTCGATCTCCCTGCCCTCGGGCTACCTCGAGCAGTCGGCGTGGCTGCTGGCCGGCAAGCTGCTGGCCGAGCTGCGCAAGCGCGCCGAGGACGAGGGCGCCGTCCGCAAGAAGCGCTGATTCGAGCGAGCAACTCATGACTCCGGCCGACCACGCTCCACTCGTCGCCATCGCGATGCTCGCCGCCGACGCCGACGGCGCCACCTCCGCCGCGGAGCGGGACGCGATCGCCGCGATGGCCGAGCGCATCGGCTCGCCGGACGTGACCCGACTCGCCGCGCACCTGGCCTCGGGCCAGGCGCGCATCGCGGACCTCGCGGGGCTGCTCTCGGACGACGAGGCGCGGCGCCGCGCCTACGAGACCGCCGTGGCCGTGTGCCACGCCGACGGCGTCGCGAACCCGTCCGAGGGGCGGTTTCTCGAGGAGCTGCGCGCGGCGCTCGGCCTGGAGGCGTCCGCCGTGGCCGGCGTGCGGCAGACCGCCGGCGCCCTGGCCGCCGCGCCGATCGCGGTGTCGGGCGGCGCGAGCGCGGGCGACGCGCTCGACCAGGTCATCCTCCGGCAGGCGATGCTCACCGGCGCGCTGGAGATCCTGCCGGACCAGCTCGCGAACATCGCGATCCTCCCGTTGCAGCTGCGACTGGTCTACATGGTGGGGCAGCGCTACGGCCAGCCGGTGGACGCGTCGCAGGTGAAGGACCTCGCGGCGACCCTGGGCATCGGGGTGGCCGCGCAGGCGCTGGAGGGCGTGGTCTCGAAGCTCCTGGGCGGGCTCGCGGGCGGGCTGCTGGGCGGACTGCTGGGCGGCGCCACTCGGGTCGCGACCAGCGCGGCGGTGACCTTCGCGGCGACCTACGCGCTCGGCCACGTGGCCGACCGCTACTACGCCCAGGGGCGCAAGCTGAGCGCCGCCGACCTCAAGGCGCTGTTCGCGCGCTTCCAGCAGGAGGCGCAGACCATCTATCCGAAGGTGCAGGAGCAGATCCAGGCGCAGTCCCGCACGCTCAACCTCCAGAGCGTGCTCGCCGCCGTGCGCGGGGTCTAGCCCCCGGCTCCGGGCCGGGGCGTCACGGCCTCCCGCTGCCAGCGGACACGTGCGCTGGCGCGGGCGGCGCCCGAGGCCGATCTATCGGCGCCGGGCCGCCCCGGCGATCGCGACCCAGCGGTCCACCGGCAGGCTCCCCACCAGGTCCCCGATCACGTCGAGCGCCAGGTCGTCGGCCTTCCGGTACCGGATGCAGGCCTTGCCCATGTCGAGCTTCTTGCCGGCGGCGCGGAAACCGTCCGCCAGGCGCCGGTGGATCTCCGGGCTCGCGTAGGCGCTCATCAGGTGCAGGGTCAGGTAGCTCTTGGGCGCGCCGAGCGCCGCATACCAGAGGGGCTGGCCGTTGTACGTGTCGGGATAGCGCTCCAGGGGAACCTCGTAGGCGATGACGTTCCCCCGAACCGCCTCGCGGTAGCCGGCCGGCAGGTGGTTGCGGACGACCTCCCGGACGCGCGACAGCTCCGCGGCGCGCGCCGGCGGGAGCGCGGCGAGCCAGGCCTCCGGGCCGGCCGTCGGCTTGGGATGGGGCCGCCGCGCCCTCTTCCCGCTGCGCGCCATCAGCGCACCAGGCCGGGGTACAGCCGGGCGGCGACCGCGAGCAGCAGCCCGAACACGCCCGCCTGGACGGCGACGTCCGGCCCGGTGCCGAACACGCCGTGCCCGCCGCGGACCATCAGGCCGCGCAGGGCGTCCACGAGGTAGGTGAGCGGGTTGGCGCGGGCCACGGCCTGGAGCCAGGGCGGCATGATGGACAGCGGGTAGATCGCGTTGCTGGCGAAGAACAGCGGCATGGTGAGCACCTGCCCGATGCCCATGAACCGCTCCCGGGTCTTCACGATGCAGGCCACGATCAGGGAGAAGGTGGCGAACAGCGCGGAACCCAGCATCACGATGGCGGCGACGCCCAGCAACGCCGGCGGCGAGAGCCGCAGGTGCACGCCCATCACCACGGCGAGCAGGTACACGATCACGGCCTGGGTGAGGCCGCGGAGCCCCGCCGAGAGCGCCTTGCCCATCACCAGCGCCCCGCGGTAGGCCGGGCTCACCAGGAGCTTGTGGATGATGCCGAGGTCGCGCTCCCAGATGGCCGCGATGCCGAAGAAGATGGCGCTGAACAGGACGCTCTGGGCGAGCACGCCCGGGGCCATGAACTCGATGTAGCTCAGCTCGCCGGTCGGGATGGCGCGGACCCGGGTGAACACCTGGCCGAAGACCACCAGCCACAGCGCCGGCTGGACGGCGCGGGTGAGCAGCTCGGTCGGGTCGCGCGAGAGCTTGCGGACCTCGACCTCGGCGATCGCCAGGCTCTGGCGAACGAAGGCGAGGCCGAAGCCAAGGTCAGTTGAGGCGGCGGGCGGTGCTGCGGGTGCGGCGGACGTCACGATAGCTGCCTCCGGCCTCGATGGTACCCCCGGCGATCTGCGCGAAGACGTCGTCGAGCGTCGCCTCCGGGCCGATGCGGCCCTTCAGCTCCTCGGGCGTGCCCAGGGCCGCGACCCGGCCCTGGTGCATGATCCCCAGCTCATCGCACAGCCAGTCGGCCTCCTCCATGTCGTGGGTGGTGAGCAGGATGGCCGTGCCCCGCCGGCTTCGCAGCTCCTCGAGCCGCTCCCACACGGCCCGGCGGGCCAGCGGGTCGAGTCCGACGGTGGGCTCGTCGAGGAACAGCACCGCCGGCTGGTGCAGCATCGCCTGGGCCAGCTCCAGCCGCCGGATCATCCCGCCCGAGTACGTGCGCACGAGCTGGTCCGCCGCGGCCGCCAGCCCCATGAAGTCGAGCGCCGCGCCGATCCGCTCCCGGCGCTCCGCGCGCGGAATGCCGTACAGCTTCGCCGACAGGGTGAGGTTCTCGCGGCCGGTGAGCCCGCCGTCGGCGGAGACGAGCTGCGGCACGTAGCCGATGTGGCGCCGCACCTCGCGCGGGCGCGCCGCCACGTCGTACCCGGCGACCCGGGCCGAGCCCGAGGTCGGGGGAAGCAGCGTGGTGAGCATCTTGATGGTCGTGGTCTTGCCGGCGCCGTTGGGCCCCAGCAGGCCGAAGATCACCCCGCGACGCACCTCGAGGTCGAGGCGGTCCACGGCGACCAGGGCCTCGAAGCGACGGGTGAGCGCGGCGGTCGCGATGACCACCTCCGGATCCATCCGCGACACGTTAGCGCCGGCGGGCGGCCTCACGCCACCCGCACCCGCGGAGGTATATCTTTGACCGATGAGCGGCGGCGCCCTGGTGCCCGACGCGCGGGAGCGCGTGGTGGACGCGCTGTCGCGCGCCTTCGCGGACGACCGCATCTCGGCCGAGGAGCTGGAGGCCCGGCTGGAGCGCGTGTACCGCGCGCAGACCGGCGCCGAGCTGGAGGCGATCGTCGCCGACCTGCCGTCCCTGGCCGCGGCGCAGGACGAGGGGGCGCTCGAGGTCGCGACCGGCTCGCCGCGGCGCATCGCGGCCCTGCTCGCCGGGCAGGAGCAGCGGCTGATGGGTGTGGTGCCCCGCGCGCTGGAGGTGCGCGCCCGCCTCGGCTACGTCGAGCTGAACCTCACCAAGGCGACCTTCGAGCCCGGCGAGACGGTCATCGACGTCCGCGCCTTCATGGGGTACGTGCAGATCCGCTTCCCCGACGGCGTCCGGGTGGAGTGCGACGGCAGCGCCCTGTTCGGGTTCTTCGCCCTCGCGGGCGGCGCCACCGCGGATACCGCGCCGGGCACGCCCGTGGTGCGGGTGGTCGGGCGCGCGATGTTCGGCTTCGCCGAGTGCTTCGCCCTGCGGCGCGAGCCGCCGAAGCTCCCGGGCGGCGGCGCCCCGCGGCTGCCGGCCGCGGGACGCTGACCGCGCGCCGCCTCAGGTCACCACGACCGAGTTGTCGCTGCCGAACGGGTTGGCGACGTACTTGTCCGCCTTGGGATCGTTCACCCACCGCTGGCCGTCGACCAGGTACCGGAAGCCGTATTCACGTCCCGTCGGGAGATCCACCGCCACGCGCCAGGTTCCGTCCGCGGCGCGGCGCATGGCGCGCGGCCGGCGCCACTCGGTGAAGTCGCCGAGCAGCTGGACGCCCGCGGCGTCCCGCTGCGGCAGGATGAACGTCACGCGCACGTGACCGTTGTCGGTGAGCACCTTCTTGCTGAGCATGACGACCTCCGGAGCGACGCCGACGGCGAATTGACCGGTCTTACACCGGCGCACGGGCCGGTGTGCCCGACGCCCCGGGTGCGGCGTCCGCAGCGTGCGGTCGCCCGGGCCGTGACGAGCCGCTGCGGAACCCCCCGGGCCGCCGGCGAGTATCAGGGGTGAACCCCGTCACGCCCTCTCCACCCCCCTCGGGCGCGGTCCGGCGGAGCCGGTGCGTTCCCGTCGTCTCCACGGCCCCGGGACGCTATCTTCACGGCACCTCGCGAACCCGGGGAATCGCATGCTCGCCACGCAGGTGCGGCAGAAGGACAGCGTCTTCTACATCGTGGCTTATCCGGCGCAGGCCCTGCTCGACCGGGTGCGGTTCATCAGCCGCTACTACGGCGAAGGCGAGCAGATCGCGCCGGAGGAGGCGCCGGACGAAGACGACATCGGCAAGTTCATCGAGCGGATCGAGCGCTCGGAGCGGGCGTTCCAGCGCCCGCTGTCGCGCGCCAAGGTGCGCGCCATCAAGAACTTCTACGAGACGGCCGTGAGCCAGCCGCCCATCCCGGGGACGGTGCTGCTGTTCACCGCGGAGCGGCTGCGGTTCACGCCCCACGGCATGGCGGGCACGACCGGCGTCCTGACCGAGCCGGAGGGCAAGTACCTGGTGATCGACGGGCAGCACCGGCTGGCGGCGCTGCAGTTCTACCGCAACGAGCGTCCGGCCGAGGCCGCGACGGTGCACGTCCCGTGCGTGATCTTCGACGGCAAGTCGGAGGACTTCGCGACCGAGATGTTCGTGATCATCAACTCGACGCCCACGCGCATCAACAAGAGCCACCTGGTGGACCTGTACGAGCGCGTGTCGTGGGCGTCGCCGGACAAGAAGTTCGCGGCCAAGGTGGTGGAGCTGCTGTACTCGGAGGGCGACAGCCCGCTGCGCTACCGGATCAACCGCCTCGGCGGCCGGAGCAAGCAGGAGAAGTGGATCCTGCAGGCGGAGCTGTTCAACGAGATCCACCGCTGGGTGAGCGCGCGGTGGCGGCGGATCGAGCGCCAGGGGACCGACGCGCGGCACGCGGAGCGGTTCTACCGGGTGGTGCGCGACTTCCTCAAGGCCGCCGAGCGCGCGTGGGGGGACGCCTGGGGCAACGCCTCCTCCGTGGTCACCGCGTCGGTGACGCTCAAGGCGATGATCCGGGTGTGCGCCGCGCTGGCCGACGCCGACGCGGAGCCGGAGGACGGGCGCCAGGCCCGCTGGGCGGAGCGGCTCGAGCCGTGGACCGCGATGAAGCGCGACTTCCGGGGCGACGGCTTCTACGAGCGCTTCCCGGCCAAGGGCCAGGTCGAGCGGGTCGCGCGCGTGCAGCGCGAGCTGGCGCGGGCGGCGGGCATCGCGCCGCCGGCGGCGCAGACGGGCCAGGGCACCTGAGCGGCGCGGCGACGCGCGGAGGTGAGCGATGAACGACGAGCGGGGACGGGCCAGGATCGCGGGCAGCGGGCGGGCGCCGCTGGCGGGGGCGAGCCCCGTCGGCCCGGTGGACGCGCGGGAGACGATCGACGTCACGGTCCGGCTCCGTCCCGGCACGGCGGCGAAGGCGCGCCGGGTCTACGGCGGCGCCAGGCGGAAGGCCGCCGCGCCGCGGCCGTTGACGCGCGAGGCGCTCGGGGCGCTGGTCGGCGCCAGCGCCGCCGACGCGCGCAAGGTCGAGCGGTACGCGCACGAGGCGGGCCTGACGGTCGTGGAGGTGAGCCTGCCGCGGCGCACCATCGTGCTGCGCGGCGCGGCCGCCGCCATGGAACGGGCCTTCGGCGTGTCGCTCGAAACGGTGCGCGTCGGGCCGCGTACGTTCCGGCACCGCACCGGCGACGTGACCCTCCCGGACGAGGTGGCCGCGATCGTCACCGGCGTGTTCGGCCTGGACGACCGGCCCCAGGCGAAACCGCACTTCCGGCGCCGGGCCCTCGACGGCGCGGCGACGCCGCACGCGGGGCCCACGCCGGTCGCCTACCCGCCGACCCAGGTCGCCAAGGCGTACGACTTCCCCGCCGCGGCCACCGGGCAGGGGCAGTGCGTCGCGATCATCGAGCTGGGCGGCGGCTTCAAGGCCGCCGAGATCACCACCTACCTGAAGGGGCTGGGGCTGGGCCCGGCCGAGGTGGTGGCGGTGAGCGTGGACGGCGCCCACAACGCGCCGACCGGCGACCCGGACAGCGCCGACGGCGAGGTGGTGCTCGACATCGAGGTGGTCGCGGCGGTCGCGCCCAAGGCCAGCATCGCGGTGTACTTCGCGCCGAACACCGACCGCGGCTTCCTCGACGCGCTCACGACCGCGGTGCACGACACCCACCGCGACCCGAGCGTGATCTCCATCAGCTGGGGCGGACCCGAGCCGTCGTGGACCGCGCAGGCGACCACCGCGTTCGACGAGGCGCTGCAGGAAGCGGCCGCCGCGGGGATCCCGGTGTGCGTGGCGGCCGGCGACGACGGGGCCTCGGACGGGGTCCCGGACGGCAGGAAGCACGTGGACTTCCCGGCCTCGAGCCCGCACGCGCTGGCGTGCGGGGGCACGCGCCTGGTGTTCTCGGGCTCCAAGGTGACCGAGACCGTGTGGAACGACCTCCCCAACGGCGGCGCCACCGGCGGCGGGTTCTCGGCGGTCTTCCCCGCCCCGTCCTGGCAGGCGCCGGCGCTCAAGGCCAGCGGGCAGAAGCACCGCGGCGTGCCGGACGTCAGCGGCAACGCCGATCCCGAGACGGGCTACAAGATCCTCGTGGACGGGTCGTGGGGCGCGATCGGCGGCACCAGCGCCGTGGCGCCGCTGTGGGCGGGGCTCATCGCGCTGTGCAACCAGGCGACCGGGCGCCGGCCCGCCGGCCTCGCCCAGAAGCTGTACGCCGCGGCGCCGAAGGGATTCCGCGACATCACCCAGGGCAACAACGGCGGCTTCACCGCGGGCTCGGGTTGGGATGCGTGCACGGGCCTGGGCGTGCCGGTGGGCAGCGGGCTCGTGACCGGCGTGTGGAGCGCCGCCAAGAAGAAGAAGAAGAAGAAA
>Ga0335070_10010054_pt1 | contig 11067 bp, 8 predicted proteins | sample Lox_Sample_13_FD_206722 | JGI IMG/M metagenome (GOLD analysis project Ga0335070, IMG submission 206722) | Soil microbial communities from Loxahatchee National Wildlife Refuge, Florida, United States - Lox_Sample_1.3 | ecosystem: Environmental > Terrestrial > Soil > Wetlands | place: USA: Florida... | reverse complement strand
CGTGCGCCGAAGAATAAAACGGCGTCCCCATGAAGTTGTTGGATGTGGCGTAACGGACATCGTATCGGATCGTGCTGTCGAGCGTTGTCAGCTCGACCAGGTCCGGCGTGCGGAAATTCCCTTTCTCCATCGGAGGTGTCGCCGAAAGCGCCTCCTTCCGCAGTTCTTCGACGGGCCGGACCGGCTGGATCCTGAACGAAACCGCAGTGCTGTCGCCCGGAAGTTCGCGGCGCTTGAAGCGCACTGTCGCAACGACTGCCCCCGTGACGCGGCCGGAGCTGTCGCGCTCGAACCGGATCTCCTGTCCGTCATAAAGGCCGTAACCCGGGAACTTAAAGACATCGCGCGAGACCTGTTCTAGAGGATACTCGAAGAACCATTCGATCAGCGCCGTGAGGTTGCCGTTCTTTTCGAGAATGTAGAGCGTGTCGTAATCCCAGCCGTATTCTCCGATGAGCGCCGCCCACTGTTCTGCGGCCGATGCCGGCCGTTCAGCCTCCCGCCGTACGAATGTCAAGTCGCCGACGCGCAGGCGTTCGCCCTGCATGGGAGTCAGGGTGGGGCCATATTGAAGCCGCGAATCGACGACCAAGTCCGGGCCCTGCCTTCGGATCTCGCTCTGCACTCCCCCTTCGAGCGGCGCCATCAGGAGCTTGCCTTCAAATTCACGCAGATCGCAGGCCCTCTGACCTGACGAATACCTTCCGCCGAGTTTCAGAGCCTCTCCCGGCGCGAGGTCCGAAGTGGCGATCGGCTCCGGCAAAGGTTTCGACTCGCGCTGAGCCAGCATGATGCGCAGCGCGGCGTTCGCGATCCGGTCCGTAACGCTGTTGACTCCATCCAGAGTGGCAATCACCACAGCTCCGAGCTTGTCGTCCGGGAGCATCAGCAGTGTGGTGGCAAACCCATAGATGGCGCCATCGTGCCCCACAGTGCGGTGCCCGTCGAGCGTCCCGATGTTGAACCCGATCCCATAACCTGTCTTCTGGCCGGCTTTGGCGAACTGCGGCTGCCACATTGCTTCGAGCGTCTGGCGGTTGAGGATCCGGTGTCCCGACCACGTCTCGCCGCCATTGAACAGAATCGATTCGAACCGCGCCAGGTCGGGCACGGAGCTGTACATGCTGCCGCACGGGCCCATCCCGAGTTGAAACGCCGGAGCTTCGAAGTGCTTGCCGTCGTAGCTCCACATGAAGGCTCTTGCGAGCCGTGCCTGCAGGTTCGGCAGCGGTTGAAACGCGCTTCCGGTCAATCCCATCTCGTCCAGGACCGACTTTTTCAGATACGTGTAGAAGGACTCTCCCTGGGTTTTTTCGAGAATGTAGCCGAGAACGGCGATTCCCGCATTCGAGTACTTCGTATGGGTGCCGGGCTTGTAGACCAGCGTTGTGCCGTTCAAGGACGCAACCGTGTCTGCCAGAGAAGGATTCGTGTCGTCGAAATAGTTACCCACCGGCGGCTCCCGGGTGAGCCCGGAGAGATGGCACGTCAACATGCGCAGAGTGATCTCGCCGCCGAACGGATTCGCGGGATGAAAATCGGGAAGGTAGCGCGTCACAGGTGCGTCAAGGTCCAGGGTGCCCTTTTCCACGAGCCTCATGATCCCGACATCGGTGAAGAGTTTGGATACCGATCCGACGCGGTAGATCGTGTCCGCCCGGGACTTGGTCTTGCCCACGGGATCCGCCAGGCCGAATCCCCTGGCCCAGACGACATTGCGGTCGTCCACGAGAGCGATCGATATGGCCGGGATGCCTTTCTGCTTCAGCTCGTGCTCGATGAACGGCGCGACCGTTCGCGCAACCGCTTCATATCCCTGATGGGGCCCGACGATCTCCTGGCTTCGGGAGACCGGGGTCAGGAGCAACAGCAAACCCGCAACCACCGCCGTGATTGATACGGACCGCTTCATCTCTTCCTCCCGCGACCGCTCCTGCCGGTTGTTACACGCTCAGACAGAAGCCGTCGCCGTGCAGCCAGCATGTGGGCACCTGCTCGTGTGCAGTCCGCAGCAGGCGGCACACGCCCATCCAGTTCCCTTTCAGAGCTCCGGCGAGCGTCTTGTTGATTGCCGCATCCCTCACACCGATGCACGAGTAAATGGCGACCATGGAAAACACCCGTGCATCGTAATCCGACCCGTTGCGGGTCACAAGCAGGACGATCCCTTTCCCCAAGGCCGACGGCAGCGAATCCACAACGCACGTCAGCGGCAGGACCATTCGACCGCCGGGCGCCATTGCGTCGAGCCAGGCCGGGAGCGTGTGAGTCGCGCCGGCATTGATCACAATCGCATCGACCTCCACGGGCAGATTCCCGTTCCCGTCTCCCTGGCGCACTTCAACCCAGTGGAGGTCCGCGAGATTCTCTTGCGCCCGCCGCGCGAGATCCGGATCGATCTCGACGGCAGTGACGCGTCCGGCCGGACCTACGGCATGCGCCATGATGGCGGTGTAATAACCTGTGGCGCATCCGAGGTGCAGGACCCGCTCGCCCGGCTTCAGCTCCATCTTGTTGAGCCAGGATAGCACCGTCGCAGGCTGGCCGTTGTAAAGGTGACGCTCCGGGTCTATCGCGACCGAAACGTTGTGATACACGTTCCGCGGATCGGCGTCGCGGGTGGGAACGGACAGGGCGCCCTGCAGCTCAAAGTCCGCACCGCGGATCTGCCATGGCCCGGGCCCGAGAAATTTCTCGCGCGGCACACAGGCGAGCGCTTCGAACAGAGCTTCGCTTCGCAGGTTGCACACAGCTCGAATTTCCTCCGCGTAATACCGGCGGACCTTCTCGATTTCGATCTCATTCGGCATTGGGATCATCCCTTGTGGACGTCAGCCATAGATTCAGTTTGTCGAGCTCATTTGCCTTAACCATCACTAACTTGGGCGGCCGCTGCCAGTCGAACGCCGGCTTCCCCTCCGGCCGCGGAACGAGTCTGACTTCACCGGACCGGCGCAGGCGCCTCAGCACGGTGTGAATACAGGCCAGCGGGTTGGCATACCTCGAGGCATCAAAACCGATCGACTCGAGCTTTGCCTTCACTTCGGCTGCCGTCAAGGGATGGCCGGCGGATTTCAGGACCATGCGGCAGGCATCCGTCAACCCGAAGCGCACCGTCGGCTCGAGCCGGCACAGGCGGGAAAGGCTACCCATGGTTTGCAGGAGCTGCGCCAGCCGCTCGTCAATCCTGGCGCGTTTCTGCGAAAGTCGTTCGTACTCACGGATCGCTTCTTCGAGCGCCTGACGGTAAGTTTCGAGCCGATCTTTCACACTGTTATTTATACATAATGTGTAATACTATGTCAAAAAGAGCACAAAAAAAGGACGCGGATCGACTCGGAGGAACGCGGATCTGATCTTCATCCGTGTTCATCCGTGTGGATCCGCGTCCCAATTTTCCTACTGTCGGTTCTCTTCCTTTCCTTTGATCACCGCTTTCATTTTGTCGGCCATGTCCACGACGGTGTAGTCGGCCGGAACCTGAAACAGCGACGCCGGCGGCTCGGATTGATCGATGCCCACCAGCTTGAAGGTGACATCGCCGGTTCGCGGATCGTGTCGCTTCGAGAGCACCACCGTCTGGAGTTTCGGCGAATACCATCGTTCGCTGGTAATCACGATCGGTAGTTCGTTGCCGATCTGGCCGGCTGGAATCGTTATGGTCGTGCGGGTGCCCTCGCACTCGACCCCTTCAATGATCCCGGTGCCAAGGGATTCGGTCACGGGCGCGAGTGTCGATTGGTCTCCAGTGCCGCTATTTACGTTGACCACGACCGTCTTGCCCTGCCCACTGACCGTGACGGACCCTTTGCCGGTGGCCGCCGCCTCCTGCTTGGCCTTGGCAACGGCTTCGGCGATTGCCGGATCCTGCGTCGAGAGCTTCATGACACTCATCTTTTGCGCCGTCCGTGTATCGGGATCGAGGACATAGTTCACGCCCGCGACCGGATCGCTGATTACGATACCGGGGAAAAACGTCACAGGTTTGCCGCCCGGCCCCCCGCTGTTGATCATAGCGCCAGCAACTCCCCAACCCGCCACTGCGCCCGCGGCGCCGCGGTTTGACGCCACGCTGACGCCACCGCCGCTCGGTCCGAAGAATTGATAGGAAATGGGGCCGCCGATTGGTCCCAGTCCATTGGATTCGCGCCGCGTGCGGCCTTCGCTGTCGCGGTACACCTTCGAGGTGAAACTCTGAACGATCCGGTTGCCGTCGGCCAGCGTCTGAATGCTTTCATTCACCGAGTCGGCGGAGTACGGCGCTCCCTTCACCGGCTTGCCCTCAAAGAGAAAATCGCCGCCCATGAACATCACGTTCGCTTCGGGTCCGTTGACATTCATCTTGAAGACACGGGTCGCCTGCTGTTGCTCCTGGCGGGCGAATGCGCCCGTCAGGGCGACCGCCAGCAGGATGGTTGTCAGGAAAATCATTCGCCTCATAGCCCTCTCCTTATGGGACATACCGTGCGTTCACCGGGGTGGGACGCGCACCCTGCGACGCCGGCCGCGGCAGTTGCCATTGCTGAACGAATCGAACGGCGCGGGCAACATTGTCCTCACCCACGAGCACGTCGGCCGGAACAGGATCGAAAGCTCGGTCATCGCCGGACGGCAGCCCAAGCGCTGTCAGCCAGTATCGAGGCACGCTCGTGCGCACCACTCGGACACTTTCTTCCGGCCCGACTGGCTCGACGTAAGGAATCGTGTAAAAGCCGGTTACAACTTCGACTTCGACCGGCTCGGCGCGATCAGAAACTCGTCTCGGCGGCGACGCCTGTGGAGTCCGTTTCACCTCCGGGGCTCGCGCCTGCACCGCGCCGGAGACCTGAGAGGCGAAGAAAGCCGGAGCGTCCGACGCTCGAGCCTCGTGCGTCGCGGTGCCGGGCGCCGTCGATTGAGGTCGCGGCGCCTCCGCAACCGGATTGACAGCAGGCCGGCGCAGCAGGCCGGCGATAATCACGGCGCCGAGCGCCATGCCGACTGCCGCCGTTCCCCACAGCCACCATCTTCGATTCGCGAGAAGAGAATCCCTGAGCCGGGGCGGCAACCGCGTCGGGCGCGCCGAATGAGCCCGGAAGGCGGCCGCAAGTTGCTGCTCGACCCGGGCAGGAGCTTCTTCGGTTCGTTGCCCGGCGGCCAGCGCATGCAATTCGGCAGTCAGGCGGCGTTCGGCGTCCAGCGCGACTCCGCACCGTTTGCAGGCCAGGGCATGCGCCAGCGCCTCGCGGCGCCTCGATTCCTCCAGTTCGCCGTGCAGCAGATCGGTTATGTTGCTCTCAAATTCCTGACATTTCATACGGCACACCCGTCCGGTGCAGTCGTTTCCAGCCGCCGCGCCGTTTCAAAACCGGCGCTCCGAAGTCGCTCGGCGAGCATCGAGCGCGCGCGGTGCAGGCGCGATCGGACCGTCCCGACACTGCAGCCCAGCGACATCGCCGTATCGGCGTAATTCATCTCATGCAGCTCGCACAGCACGAGCACCTCGCGGTAATGAGCCGGCAGCGCGAGGATGGCGCTCCACAGGCGCTCTGTCGCTTGCCTTTGGACCGCCTCGTTGTGAGGATCGCCGCCGGGTGCGCGGCAATTTTCGATTTGCGCCTCCCGTCCGGTCTCATCGAGTGATGCGGCCCCCGTTTTCTCGCGGTGAATCGCGCGCAGAGTTACGTGCCGCGCGATGCCGTAGAGCCAGGCGCCGAAGCTGCCGCGCGAAGGGCGAAACCCGCGGCTGTCGCGGATCAGAACCAGGAACACTTCCTGGGTCACATCTTCGGCCGCCGCCCGCGAGCCGCTCATCTGCAGCGCGAACCGGAAGATAGGCGCCTGCCAGCGCCGGTACAGCGCGACAAAACCTTCCTCATCGCCGTCCTGCATCAGCCGCAACAGCTCTTCGTCGTCCGATTTCCGCTCATTCATGCGTATAAGCCATTCGCTACTGCTAATAATTGCGCGTTTCGCCCGAAAAAGTTCCAGGATTTTTCTTTGCGGCGCTTGGCGTACTTCGTGCCTTTGCGGTGGCTTTTGGGGGATTGCCGATCTCGGATTATGGATTGGCTGTTCTACTTGCCGAAAAAGGCGGCCACTTCCTTGAGCTTTTCGGCGATCGGGATCCTCTGGGGGCAGTGTTCCTCGCACGTGCCGCACTCGTTGCAGGCCGAAGCTCCCCGGTCGTTCCGGGCGCGGAAGCCGTATACGAGTTGCGCGTGGGCGCGGTCGTCGAACATGAATGCCGCGTTGTAGCAGGCGAAACACTCGGGAATACTGACGCCGCTCGGACAGGGCATGCAGTAGGCGCATGTGGTGCAGTCGACTTTCATCCTGGATCGGTACAGCGTGTTGAGCTTTTCATAAACCTCGAGCTCCGCGCGGCTCAGCGAGCACGGCAGCCCGGCCTCGGCGACGCGCACGTTTTCCTCGACGTGGGCCATGCTGCTCATTCCGCTCAGGACAACGGTCACGTCGGCTCGGTTCCAGACCCAGCGCAGAGCCCATTCCGCTGCGCTGCGCCGCGGCGGAGCTCCGGCGCAGACATCCCTCATTCCCGGCACTTCCCGCGTGAGCGTCCCTCCGCGCAAGGGCTCCATCACAACGACTCCCAAGCCCTTCGCGGCGGCATACGCCAAGCCCTCGGAGCCGGCCTGGTAGGTCTCGTCGAGATAGTTGTACTGAATCTGGCAGAAATCCCAGTCATAGCCATCGACCACCTGCTTCATACCGGAACAGAGGTCATGTGAGGAGAAGCCGATGGCGCCGGCCCGGCCGTCGGCGACGATGTCGTCCAGGAATGATCGGATGGACGCCTCGCGCTCCAGCCGCTCCCACTCATCCTTGCCTATGGCATGCACGAGGTAATACTCGAGGTGGTCGGTCTGGAGGCGCTTGAGCTGCTCGGTGAGGAATTTCTCGGCGTCGGCGCGCGAGTGGACGAGCCAGGCGGGCAGCTTCGTGGCAAGATTCACTTTGCCGCGGTATCCGTCCCTGAGAATGCGTCCCACCACGGGTTCACTCTGGCCGTCGTGGTACGACCAGGCCGTGTCGACGTGGTTGACCCCATGGTCGATCGCGTATCGCAGCATCGCGGCGGTCAACTGCTCGTCAATCAGCCCGCCGACGGTCGGCAGGCGCATGCAGCCGAAACCCAAGATCGAGAGCGGCCGCTGTGAACCGGGCATTTTCCTGTAAAGCATGCAAACCTCCTGGCGCGCGGGATTCTACACCGGGAAAGGATGCGCGGGCAGCAATCTTTGAAAATAGTGGTATGCTCGTCGACCATGATACCTACAACGCTCACACTCATCAGCATCCTGCTGGCTGCGACACTATTCTCGGCAGGCACCGGGCCGCTCGAGCTTCAGGCTCCTGTGCCGGTGGGCGAGGAGCCGCAACACCACGTCGTGTTCCAGAACCAGTACGTCCGCGTGATGGATGTGGTCTTCCCACCGGGGTATGTCTCTCTATTCCACACTCACTCGGCGGACAACGTCGCCGTCACAATCAGCGGGGGAAGGATCAGAACCGAGTTGCAGGGCCAACAGCCGACGGAGTCCGAACCGGTTGCGGGCCACGTTTCTTTCGCCAGGGCATGGTACACGCACCGCATCATCAACATCGGTGCGACCACTGTCCGTTTCATCGACACGGAGATCATCGCGGCGCCGCCCAGAGCGAATGCATCGTCAACCGGAGATGAATTGCAGGGGCACAAGCTGGAGAGCGAGAACGACCGCGTGCGCATCTATCGCCTGGCGCTCGCCCCGGGCGAGTCCACCGGATCTCGGACGCGTGCGATGGGCTGGCTCGAAGTCACGGTACGCGGGGGCAGAATAACGCGGTCGTCGGGACACAAGCGGGAAACGGTCGGGGTCAAACCCGGAGACTTCCTGTGGCATGCACCCGGGACAGCGCCCGCCCTCAAGAATGCCGGCCAGTCAACCTATGAGGCAATAGAGATTGAATGGAAATAACCACATCTCCGATCCAGGCGAAGTATGCAACTGAGATGGATCACTGCTTATGAATTCGATTTCAGAATTTTGGCGCAACGGCCTGCCTGATCTTATTGCTCATCGGCGTTCAATTCTCGAGAAGCCCCGATTATCGTTTGGTTCCAGTGTCCATCGATCACAAGAGAAGCATAAGAAGAGATCCAACGACGTGAGACCGGGCACAATCAGCGCAATAAAATGCTGTGAGGGTGGAGATAGCACGAAGCACACTGACATCGAAATCTTGGAAGTCTGCGAACCCCCCAGAATGGTTTCGACCTGATCCCAATCGTCCTTGGGAGTGAACGCCAGCCCATGAAGCCTTCAAATCCTCGCGCAAGTTCGTGGGGGAGTCCTACAGAAGCGGCGCAATTGGCAAATTGTGCGCTATGTCCTGTTTTTTTCCGGTATCGTCCAGTATACAAAGGCAAAGACACGGGCAAAGTGGGGGCACTATGATGAATCCTCGCATGGAAAAATTACTTAGGGAGGCCAACGGCAAGACGATCAACATTGACGTCGGCCGGGGGATAATGGTTTCGGGAGAATTGAAAGAAGTGTTTCCTGAGTACATCTTAATCGATGTTCCGCTCGGTTCTCCAAATGCTGGAATCAGATGGTTGCCTGCCGATCATATTCGATGGATTGGTCTCCCTAAAGATTAAAATGACCCCGCGCACACTGCGCCGCTTCTGCAAGCTCGACAGTGAGTGCGAAAAACAGATGGAAAACGCAATCATCAAGCTCGGCCTGTCGGCCCGCGCCTACGATCGCGTCCTGCGCGTCTCGCGCACGATCGCGGACCTCGAACAATCGGAGAAGATCCTGCCCCGGCACGTCTCGGAAGCAATCCAATACCGCACCCTCGACCGCACGTTCTGGCAATAACAAAATCGATGCTGCTAGGGAGGGCTCCAAAGAGCTTGCGCCGGGAGTGACACTCAAGTAGGATCGAGCTCCTTCATTCATTGAGTACTCAGGTCCGACTCGTGCACATGCACCGTCGGACATTTTGTTGATTCGTAAGATTCAGGTTTTGGGAGGGATCAACATGACGAAGTCAAGAGGCTATTTATCTTTGATTCTCTCCATTACCGCATTTCTTGTGGTTGCAATGTCCCCCGCAGCTTTGGCTCAGGGGGTGCGATTAGAAGGGATCGTGAAGGAAGCATCGCAGGCGGTAATCCCCGGCGTTACTGTGACGGCGACAAACGAGGGGACGAACATCTCGACGACGAGTATCACGAACGACACGGGATTTTACGTTTTTGTGAATCTTGTCCCGGGCACATACACGGTTTCTTGCGAGCTGCAGGGGTTCAAGAGATATGTCAGCAGAGGGCTGGTGTTTCAGGTCGGTTCGAGCGTGACGGTCAATATCATCCTCGAGGCCGGCGACATCAACAGCGAAGTGGTCGTCAACGGCGCCGCGCCGTTGATCGACATGACCTCCAACAAAGTCGGCAATGTCGTCCAGGAGCGTCAGGTCGTCGACCTGCCGTTGAATGGACGCAATCCGATGATGCTTTTCTATCTTCAGGCAGGCACAAACCCGCTGGATGCCGTCGGCAGCAGTCAGGCGGCAGCCGGCAGCGTGGACGGGCTGCGCACGAACGCCAGCAACGTCAAGATCGAGGGCGTTTGGGCGAGCGATGCACAAAGTGACATGTCTCCTGCGGCACCCAATGCCACTGTTCCGCTCGACGCGGTGGGCGAGTACCGCGTGACGACCTCCTCCGGCAGTGCCGATGCCGGACGCGGCGCCGGGGCCCAGGTCACGGTTATCTACAAGAGCGGGACCAACAATTTCCGCGGTGATGTCTACGAGTACAACCGCAACACCGATTACACCGCCAACGACTTTTTCCAGAACAAGCAGGGCAACAGCACCAGGCCGAAATTCCTGCGCAACCAGTACGGCGGGAGCCTCGGCGGACCGATCATCAAGAACAAGACCTTCTTCTTCGCCACCTGGGAAGGGCAGCGACAGATTCAGGGTGTGATCGACGACCGGTACAGCTACACTCCGTCGGCGCGCCAGGGTATCTTCCGGTATTACATCGGAGGCAGGAACACCACGACCATCGTCGATTCAAACGGCAATCCCACAATTCCGGCCGGCAGCATCGGCACGATCAACGCCCTGACCATTGATCCCACTCATACGGGGATGGACAAATCGGGCCAGGTTGCCGCGCTGTTCGGGAAAATGCCCAACCCCAATACTTATGATATCGGGGACGGACTGAATCTGGCCGGCTACCGGTACGTGGAAAGCGATCCGAACAACTACAACGAAGCAGTGGCGAAGATCGATCATACCATCAACACCAAACACCACCTGAGCGTATCCCTCGGCGGGTACTGGGACAATAGCAGCAGTGGTCTGATGTACTCGGGCTTCTGGAGCTCGGCGGCAATCGAGAACCGACGCAACATCATGATCAGCCTGGTTTCGTCCTTCAGGTCAAACCTGACGAATGAGCTTCACGTGGGTGCAACGAGACGCCTGACTTTTGGCGGACCCAATGATCCGGCTCAGTACGCTCACACCGGGATTTACGAGCTTTACGGGATTGCCGTCAGTTCCGGCCCTGGAGCCCAATCCGGCAACCGCGGTTCTGCGCCTGAAGGGAACCTGGTGCCCGTCTATCTGCCCCAGCGCAATCCGGTCGACGCTTACAACGCTTCCGACAATCTGTCGTGGGTCAAGAAGAACCATACATTCAAGTTTGGTTTCGAAGTCGTCCACACGACGAAGAACAACTGGTTTGGCGGAGACGAATACATTCCCACGGCCTACACCGCCGAAGCCTATGCCGCCAATCGCGCGGTGTACCCGACGATTTCGGATATCAACAGCACTGACCTGAACCGCGCCAAGCAGTTGACCTTCGACCTGACGGGGACCATCGGCTACATCGATCAGACATACAATGCCAACTCGCTCACCGGCGGGTTCCTTCCCTACGATACGCGCCACCGGCTTCTGCGCCAGCGCGAGTGGGGAGCATTTTTCACGGATACGTGGAAAGTTGCGCAGAACTTGACCGTCAACTTCGGCCTACGGTGGGATCTGCTGCCC
>Ga0335070_10010050_pt1 | contig 11069 bp, 11 predicted proteins | sample Lox_Sample_13_FD_206722 | JGI IMG/M metagenome (GOLD analysis project Ga0335070, IMG submission 206722) | Soil microbial communities from Loxahatchee National Wildlife Refuge, Florida, United States - Lox_Sample_1.3 | ecosystem: Environmental > Terrestrial > Soil > Wetlands | place: USA... | reverse complement strand
ACGTGGTGGTCGAGAATCTCAACGAAGGAACCGACACCGTCCTGTCCTCGATCAGCTACACGCTCGGGGCCAACGTCGAGAACCTGACCCTCACCGGGACCGACAACATCAACGGTACCGGCAACGCGCACGATAACGTCATCGTCGGTAACGCCGGCAATAACATCCTCACTGGCGGCGGCGGCAACGACACGATCGACGGCGGCGCGGGCGACGACACGGCCGTGTTCGCGGGGAATCTGGCGGATTTCACGATCACCCAGACCGACGCCGGCTTCACCGTCGCCGGCGCCGGCGGTACCACGAGCTTGACCGACGTGGAGCACCTGCAGTTCAACGATCAGACGGTCGATACGACGGCGTCGCAGGCGGCCTTCCTGGTGCAGGCGGCGGCCACGGTCGATGCGCCGCCGCCCCCGCCGGCGGAAGCGCCGCCCGCCGACACGTCGGCGGACGATCAGCACGCCCACCAGCAAGCGGCTTAGCTCGAAGCCAAACTAAGTTGGACCCGGAGCGAGGACCGGCCGGAAACGGCCGGTCCTTTGCTTTTGTGGGCGCAGGGAAACCGACCGTTTATGCCGGTTCACGGACGGTTATTCCCGATATTCGCAGCCGTTATCCGAGGGCTCGCCCGGTGCCCGGTCGCATTGCGTCCGTTTTCCCGCCGTTATTTTAACGGCGATGTTCGCGGTGCGAACCGCGGCCGTTAAACGCAGGGTTATTTAAACGGCCAGGGCGATCGGGCTCGGTCCGCATTACGTGCAGCATTATTTTAATGCGGGGCAGCGCTTCGCTCGTGCTAGACGCCCGACGCTTCCTGCTGGATGCGATGGAGGGCGGCGTATTTGCCGTCTTGGCGGACCAGGTCCTCGTGACGGCCGTCCTCGACCAGGCGGCCGGCGTCGAGGGTCAGGATGCGATCGGCGAAGCGGATGGTCGAGAGGCGGTGGGCGATGACGATCACGGTCCGGCCGCGGCAGATCTGGCGCATGTTGGCCTGCAGGACGCGCTCGGACTCGTAATCGAGGGCGCTCGTCGCCTCATCGAGGATGAGAATGCGCGGATCGACGATGAGGGCGCGGGCGATGGCCATGCGCTGGCGCTGCCCGCCGGAGAGGTTGCTGCCGCGCTCGCCGACCAGCGTGTCGTAGCCTTCCGGCAGCGCCATGATGAAGTCGTGCGCGCCGGCGAGCTTGGCCGCGGCGACGACTTTCTCGATCGGCGCGACCGGATCGGCCAGCGCAATGTTCTCGCGCACGGTGCGGTTGAAGAGCACGTTCTCCTGGAGCACGACGCCGAGCTGCCGGCGCAGCCAGACGATGTCGGCGTTCGCCAGGTCGACGCCGTCGACCAGCACGCGTCCGCGTTCCGGCACGTAAAGCCGTTGGATGAGGCGGGCGAGCGTGCTCTTGCCCGAGCCGGTCGGACCGGTGATCCCGACCACCTGGCCCGGCTCGATCCGCAACGTCACGTCCGAGAGCACGTGCGGGGCGTCGAGCCGGTAGCGGAAGAAGAGGTGGTCGAACTCGATCGCTCCCTTGATGGGCAGCAGGCTGGCGCCAGCCGATAGACGCGGCGCCTCCGCCTTGCTGTCCATGATATCGGCCAGGCGCGCGATCGAGATCCGCATGTGCTGGAAATCCTGCCACACCTGGGCCAGGCGCAGGATCGGCGCCATGACGCGCGCCGACAGGATGTTGAAGGCCAGCAATTCGCCCATGGTGAGCGTGCCGTCGATGACCATCTGCGCGCCGACCCACAACAGCACCACCGTGCAAAGGCGGCTGATCAGGGTCGTGGCGTTCGAGGACAGGCGGTTGAGCGCGGACAGCGCGAAATTGGCGGCCGATTGGCCGGCGAGCTGCTCTTCAAAACGGCGTTGGATACGGGGCTCGAGCGCCATCGACTTGAGCGTCTCGATGCCGCCCAACGTCTCGGTCGCAAACGCCTGCGTCTCGGCTCCGCGGGCGGCGCGCTCTTTGGAGCGCCGTTCGAGCAGCGGCGTCATCAGCCAGGATACGGCGGCGAACAGCGGCAGCGTCGCGACCACGATCCAGGTCAGCGCCGGTGCGTACATGTACATGACGGCGAGGAACACGACCGTGAACGCCGTGTCCGCGAGCAGGGTCAGGGAACCGCCGGTGAGGAAAGCGCGGATCGCATCCAGCTCGCGCAGCCGCGCGGCTGAGTCGCCCACCCTTCGACTTTCGAAATAACTCATCGGCAGGCCGAGAAGCTGGCGGAACAGCCGGGCGCCGAGCTCGACGTCGAGGCGTGCGGTGGTGTGAGTCATCAGGTAGGTGCGCAAGGCGCCGAGCACGATTTCCGCGGCGGTGACGGCGAGAAGACCTATCACCAGAACGTCGAGGGTCGAGGTGCTGCCATGCGTGACCACCTTGTCCGTCACCACCTGGAACGCCAGCGGGAAGGCCAGCGCCAGGAACTGCAGCGCCAGCGACGCCACGACGACGTCGACGAACAGGCGGCGATACTTGAGCGCGGCGGCAAAGAACCAGCCAAGGCCGAAGGTGCTGGTCGCCTGCGGCGCCGCGCCGCGGGGTGCGAGCAGGATCAGCTTTCCCCGCCACCGCTCCTCGAACGCGGCATGCGGCATGGAAAGCGTCTTGCCGGAGGCCGGGTCGTGGACGACGACGCCGGACTCGGAAATCTTGCCGAGGACGCGATACGTCTCGTCGTCGAACAGCGCTATGGCCGGCGGCAGAACTTTGCGCAGGCGCCACGGATCGGCGGTGATTTCGCGCGCCTTGAGCCCCAGCAACGCGGCGGCGGCCACGATGTCGACCGACGAGAAGGGCCGGGCGCCGACGCCGAGGCGGTGCTTGAGTTGCGCCGGATCGGCGACGACGCCGTGCGTCCGCGCCACAAGCACGAGCGCCCGCAGCCCGGTATCGGGCGGCGAGGCGCTCATGGCGGCGGGAGCCAGATCGAGTGTTGGCTTCATCAATCCACGTTTCCGAATGAACGAGTCCGATAGCGCGCGATTATAGGAAGCGCGGCGTGGAAAATGCGGGCGCAGGCGCCGCATGCATTTTTTATGCAGCGTATCTTATGCGGCCGACGGCCATCGTCGTCGGCTGGGGCGGCGGCCCCACGCCGAATAACAATTTCGACACATTCCGGCCGCCACGCGGGACGCGGGCCTCATGATCGGCGCGTCATAAGGGCTCAGACTGGCGAGCAGGGAAGCCATGGCGGAGTCGCGGCACATGACGCTCGACGCAGAGACGGCACGCGGCGCGGCGCGGGCGCGATTCCTGCGCTCAAGAGCCTTCCTGATGATCCTTGGCGTGCTGGCGCTGCTGTTCTCTCTGTTCGCGCTCGATGGCCGTGATCCGCAGGACGTTCGCGCAACGCCGGAGTCGTCCGAATGAAACGGCTTTTGTTCGCTGTCTACGCTCTTGGCGCGTTCGCGCCGGCGATGGCGAGGCGCCTGAAGTCGCGTGCGGCCGACGTAAACGAGCGTCCGCACGTGATGCAATCGTCGGTTTACACGATCGACGGAGAGCTCTGCCAGCTCTGAGATGAAGGTCGGTCGCGATACGCCGCTCCTGGTGGTCGACGAGCTGGTCGGAGGATCGGCTGTCCGCAGCCATCTTCGCCAGCTCGGCTTCCTCACGATCGATGTCGCGGTGACCGGCCGCGAAGCGCTCGACCGTGTGGGGGCGACAAAATACGGCGCGGTCCTCTGTGAGTGGGCATTGTTCGACACCGACGCGTTGCTTCTGCTGCGGGCGATCCGCACGATGCCGCGCCATCGGGCGCTGCCGTTTCTGGTCGTCACCGCCAACCGCGATCCGGCGGCCGTGACCGCTGCGAAACACGGCGGGGTGAGCCGCTACGTGCTGAAGCCGTACAGCCTCGCCACCTTGCGCAAGCAGCTGGAGCACGCGCTGGGCGCCATGACCTGGACTCCGACCTGGAGTCCGGCGCTCTAATTCCCCGGGCGTGCGCTAATTATCAACTGATCACGACAATTTTATAGGTCGCGCCGGCGGCGTGAGCGCGCGGCATACGGGCCTTCTGCCTCAGCAGATCGCCGCTATCCATAGGCGCGACTTGCCAAAATTGGGACCCTGGGCCCAAAAAACGGCGCCCACCGCAACTGCGCGTCAGGCGCCTGTGATGCTTGTCACTGTTTAGAATTCTTCCAGAAGGTGATTTGAGTGCGTTAATTTTCGCAAGCGCGCCATACCGGCGGGCTGACAACTTCCCAGGGGTCACATCCACAATGACTAATCTTCGGCCACGGGTGCGGTTCTGCACGACGGGTGATGAGGTTCGCATCGCTTACGCGCAGCGAGGTCAAGGGCCGGTCATTGTCAAAGTCGGCAACACGCTCAGCCATCTCGACTTCGAAAAGGACACGCCGGTCCATCGCCAGTACGCGATCGACCTGGTGCGCGATTACACCTTCGTCAATTACGATCCCCGCGGCTGCGGCCTGTCCGACCGGATCGTGGCGGACGTGTCATTCGAAGCCTGGGTGCGCGATCTCGAGGCCGTGGTCGATGCCGCCAAGCTCAGCCGATTCGCGCTGCTGGCGCTCGGCGGCGGCGCTGCGACGGCGCTTGCGTACGCGGCGCGCCATCCGGAGCGGGTCAGCCATCTCGTGCTCCACGGCGGCTATGCGGTGGGACCGCTGCGGCGCTTTGCCGATCTGCCGATCCGGGAGGTGTATGAGAGCATCATCACCCTGGTCGAGCATGGCTGGGACGCCGTCAGCCCCGCCATCCGGCAGATGGTCACGATGCAGTTCTTCCCGGACGCGACGCCGGAGCAATATCGGGCTTTCACCGAGTTCGCGCGCGCGGCGTCATGCGCCAATTACCTCGCCCAGCGCTACCGTGTGCTCTACAACCTCGACGTGACGCAGTTCGCCGAGAAGGTACAGTGCCCGGCACTGGTCTCGCATTCGATCAACGATCCCTGGGTGCCGCTCGACGATGGCCGGTTCCTCGCCAGCCTGATCCCGGATGCGCAGTTCGCGCCGATCCGCAGCCGCAACCACCTGCTGCTCGACAGCGAGGCCGGTTGGCGGCAGTGGCTGGAGGAATTGCGCGCCTTCCTGCCGCGCAGCCCCGACGCCGGCAGCCTGAACGGCAGCCTCACCCGGCGCGAGCGCGAGCTCGTCGATCTCATCGCCCGCGGGCTGAGCAACTCGGAAATCGCCACCGTGCTCGACGTCAGCCTGAAGACGGTCAAAAACCACATCACCACGATCTTCGCCAAGACGGACGTCGACAGCCGCGCGCGGCTGATCGTCCGTGCCCGCGACGCCGGCTTCGGCATCTCGGAGAGCGCGGTCCGGCCGTTGGTCTATGCCGACGCCAAGGTCGGCCAGACCGCAGACGCGTAGGCTCGCACCGCGCTAACGTTGCCGGCCGCGGCGGAACTCGCCCACGAGCTCGAGGTGCGGCGACCACAGGAACTGGTCGATCGGCGTGACCGCCGTCAGGCGATAGCCGCCGCGGACGAGGATCTGCGCGTCGCGCGCAAACGTCGCCGGGTTGCATGACACGCCGATCACGACGGGCACTTTGGAGTCGGCGAGAGCCACCGCCTGGGCGGCAGCGCCCTCGCGCGGCGGATCGAAGACCACGGCATCGAAGGCGGCGAGCTCTTCTCCGATCAGCGGCCGGCGGACGAGGTCGCGGCGCTCGACGCTGATGGGCCCGCCGAATCCCGCACGGCGGGCCGCGAGGTCGAGAGCCTCGATCATCTCCTTGGCGGCTTCGACCGCATGGATGCGCCGCTTGCCGTCGGCGAGCGCCAGCGCGATCGCGCCGCTTCCGGCGTAAAGGTCGGCCAGCCGTCTCGCCGTCCCGGTTGCGGTGCGTACCACCTCGACGATCGCGCGCTCGCCGGCGGCGCTGGCCTGCAGGAACGCCGCCGCCGGCAGATCGACGGGGATGTCCCCGAATTGAATCCGCAACGGCCGACGCTGGATGATCGTCTCGGGTGAATCCGTCTTCGCGCGCCGCCAGGCGATGCGGGTCAGGTCGTGCTGTTCGGCAAAGCGGGCGCAGGCCTCACGGCGCGCCCGGTCCGGCGGGGCGGCGCCGGTGAAGACGAGCTCGAGGCCGCTGTCGAGGGCCGTCGCCAGGATATCGAGGACGGACGGTTCGGCGAGTGCGGCACTCAAGAACTCGCGCAACGGCCCGAGCACGCGCTCGAGTGCCGGCACCAGGATCGGGCAAGGGCCGATCGCGACGATGTCGTGGCTGCCGCGGGCGTGAAAGCCGACTGTGACCTCGCCGCGGCTGACGCGCGCGACGAATTCGGCGCGCCGGCGCTCGCGCGGCGCTGTGCGGCGCAGCGGGGCGAGCTCAAAGCCGGCGAGGCCCGCCCGCGCAAGCGTGTCGGCGGCGATCCGCGCCTTCCACTCCGCATAGAAGGCATCGTCGAGATGCTGAACGGCGCATCCGCCGCATTTGCCCGGCCCGAAGTGCGGGCACGGGGGCGTTTGGCGGCGCGGGCCGAGGGTCAGCCAATCCAGCGGTTCGGCGCGATCGACGGCCGTGCGCCGGGCCCGGACGCGATCGCCCGGGACCGTATACGGAATGAACAGCCGCGTTCCGTCTGTAGCCTCGTTTTCGGCCAAGCCGTCGCCTTGGGCACCCAGCGCCGTCACGGCGGTCTCGAACGGTTCACTGGAAACGGCGCGCTTCTTCGGTCGTCGGGCCATGTGGCAGTATACTCATGGGGCACAAAAGCCGCAGGCGTGCGGCAAAAGGGGAATAAGGGCGTGGTGAATCTGTCCGCGTGTCGTCGGGAGCCGCATAGCCATGCCTGACGACGAATTTCCGGCAAAAAAGATAAATCTGGCTCTGCAAGGCGGCGGGTCGCACGGCGCGTTCTGCTGGGGCGTCCTCGACCGTCTGCTCGAGGACCGGCGGCTGTACATCGAGGGGATCAGCGCCACGAGTGCCGGCTCGATGAATGCGGCCGTGTTCGCATACGGCTTGGCGGTCGGCGGCCGCGAAGGTGCCCGCGCGAGCCTGCGCGAGTTCTGGACCCGCGTCAGCGAAGTCGGCTGCCTTTACAGCCCGCTCAAGCCGTCGCCGCTGGACCACTGGCTCGACTACTACAACCAGGACATAAATCCGTCGTATCTGGTGTTCGACACCTTCACGCGGCTGTTCTCGCCCTATCAGCTGAACCCGCTGAATTTCAATCCGCTGCGCGACGTGCTCGAGCAGACTGTCGATTTCAGCCGGCTTCGGCACGCCTGCCCGGTGAAGTTGTTTCTCTGCGCCACCAACGTGCGTACCGGCAAGGTGAAGATATTCGACAATGCCGAGCTGTCATCGGACGCCGTCCTGGCGTCGGGATGCCTGCCGTTTCTCTTCCAGGCGATCGAGATCGGCGGTGAGGCGTACTGGGACGGCGGCTATATGGGAAACCCGGCGATCTTCCCCCTGATCTACGACTGCAAGAGCCCCGACATCCTCATCGTCCACATCAACCCGATCGGCCGCAACGACATCCCGAAGACGGGCACCGACATCCTCAACCGCCTGAATGAGATCAGCTTCAATTCGTCGCTGATGCGCGAGATGCGCGCCGTCGCTTTCGTGACGCGGCTCATCGACGAAAAGAAGGTTCAGGCGAACGACATGCGCCGCTTGTTCATCCACCACATCGAGGACGAATCGTACATGCGGGGGCTCGGCTCGGCCAGCAAGCTCGACCCCGATTGGGAGTTTCTGGCGGAGCTCCGCGACCACGGCCGCGCCGTCGCCGACGAGTGGCTCAAGAAGAATTTCGACCGGATCGGCAAGGAATCGACGGTCGACATCCGCGCGAAATATCTCTAGCGCTCCGAACAAAAGAGGCGTGTGGCGCCAAGAAGTGGCTCAGCAAGAATGGTGATTGCCGTGAGTCCCGCGTGCGCACGGATGTGCGCACGGCGCCAGCGGTAGGGCTGATGTGGCGGCTATCCGCGCGGGCGCCCCAATCAAGAAGCGCGTTCCAGATCCTTCCACACGCTGTCGGCGAGCTCTTGCAGGCGCGCCGCATCCACGTTGCTGGCGAACGCATAGGCATAGCCTTTGTCGCGCCAGTGCACGATGTTGACGTCGCCGCGCCGCACGGTCTGCGCCGGCATATAAGGCGCGTCGGTGAAGGCGATCACCAGCTCCACCAGCTCGCCCTTGTCAGACAGATAGAGGAACTGCGCGGCCGGCTTGTTGTTGATCATCACCAGGCGGCCGCCTTGCGCGGTAAAGCCTTTCGACGTGAGGTTCGGCACCTCGAGCTTGCGGTTCAGCTTGTTGCCGAAGTACTTCTCGAGCTCCGGCACGTCTTCGGCGCTGAAGTCGACCAGCAGCTTGTCCTTGGTCGCGAGCGAATTGGTGTAGATGCTGTAGTAGCTCGCGATGTTGTCGAGCCAGCGGTCGGACGACGCGTTCTGCAGGCCGCCGAGCTCCGGCGCGCTGCGGTACATCGTGCCGGCGCCGTAGCCGATCACGAGCGCCGTGAGGCTCGCCGCCATCGCCCAGCCGATCACGGCCCGGCGCGGCGTCGCCGACGGACGGCGCGGACCGAACGGCACGACCTTGGCGGACGCGGCGGCCGTAGGTGCCGGCGTCGCCGCGGCGGCTTGCGTCACGGGACCGCCCAGCGCCGCGATCAGACGATCGGGCACCGATTCGTGCACGACATCGGCGAAGGCGCTGCGCGCCAGCGACGCACTCGAGCGCAGCATCTGCACGCGCGCCGCGACCGCCGCATCGGCCGCGATCGAGGCTTCGATCTCGCGCGCCGTCGCGGCATCAACTTCGCCGTCCACATACGCCATCAACATGACGTCATCCACTCGGTTCATGACTCGAACTCGATCTGTCCCAGCATCTATCCCCCCAGCCGGACGATGTTGCCGGCCCCGGTTTCGCCGAGCTCACGCGTCAGCCCGGCGCGCGCCCGCGCGAGGCGGCTCATCACGGTGCCGATCGGAATGCCGAGCGTATCGGCGGCTTCCTTGTAGGTCTGTCCTTCGACGCACACCAACATGATCACCGACCGTTGCTCCTCCGGCAGCTTCCCGATCGCCCGCCGGACCGCGTCATACGTCAGATGCGCTTCCATCCGCCGTACGCCATCGACCGACAGTTCCGGATCGGTCGCTTCCGCCGCCTCGATCCGGCCTTCGCCGGTGCGCACCTTGGCGGCCCGCCGCTCGTCCAGCCAGATCGTCTGGACGATCCGGAACATCCAACTGTCCAGCCGCGTGCCCGGCGTCCACTGGTCGATGCGGGCGATCGCTCGCTCGCAGGCCGCCTGCACGAGGTCGTCGGCCTGATCGGGGACACCGACCAGACCGCGGGCAAAGCGCCGAAGACGCGGCAGCAGCGCCACCATCTCGGCCCGGACCCGTTCGTCGAGCGGCTTGGTCACGCGAGGCTCCCGTGCCGTCCGACACCCCGACAACGGACGAGGGGGGCAGTTATTCCTCGGAAAGGGCGATTAAACTCGTTACGCATCAATGCCTTAACATAGTACGTCGGGCGCTGTGCCGCAATTGCCACAGTATATTAATGCGCCGTCCATGAAAGCCAAAGACGGGGCTTGCCCTAATCTAGACGGCCCAGCGCGAATGTCATGCATCACCGCGCGTCACGGGCGCGTGGGCTCGGGGGGCGTCTCGGTCGCCGGATGCTGGAAAGAATCCGGAATCTCCGGTGCGAGGTCGGGTTCGGATTCGCTACGCCAGGCCGCAACTTCCCAGGTCGGGGTGGCGCCGTCGGTGCGTCGGCGCAAATAAACCTGCAGATCGTCCCAGTCGTCGCCGCTGCAACTCGCCTGCTCGGCGGGACAAGCCCGCCGGTCCATCTCGATCAAGGTGTAGCCCGGCTTGTACCAGTCGAGCTCGCGCGTGTCGTCGGTGATGTCCTCGGGGCGGATGACGCTGACGCGGACGATCACGTAATCGATCTGGATCTTTCCGGCATTGCCGACGGGGCGGGCCGGCGGTGTCGCGCCCACCTGCCGGCACAACGAGTCGTCGGCGCGGGCGAGACAAGCGAGCAGAGTTTCCGCCGCACACACGGGCGTCGCCGCCGAGCCGATGCAGCGGCTCGTCGCGCCATCGGGCGTGATGTGTCCCGGATTGTCGCGCGAGCTCTGCGCCCAGGCCGGATCCATCCCGGCCAGGCAAATCACAGCGAGAACGAGAAATGCCCGCACGATCGAGCCTGCAACTGTCAACCTTGAGAGGGTATGCGCGTCGGACCATCGTCCGGCACGCGGGCATGTTACCGCCGCAGGATGGCGGCGGCTAGCCGTTCGCATGGTCCTTCAGCAACGCCAGCAGTGCCGCGCGCCCGCGCTGGACATGGAGCTTGAGGGTGCCAAGTGGAAGGCCCAGCAGCTCCGCGCCATCGGCGTGCGGCACGCCGGCGGCTGATATCAGCCGTGATCCAGGCCCGCTCCGTCGCGCGGCATGCTTCGACGGCTATTTGCCGCGGCGGCGGGGTTTGGATGCAAGCGTCCAAAGAAAAACGCGCCCGGGTGTTGACCGGGCGCGCTGTTAACGGACCGCTGCGAGCAGGCTACGCGGCTTCGCCGGCCTTCGGCTTGACCTTCACGAAGGCGACCCCGCAATGCTCGGCGCAGTACGGTTTGCCGACCAGCGCCCGGTCCGTGCAGAACTTGAAGTCGGGGTCGCCGGGATGGCCGATCGGCCACTTGCAGATGTTGTTGGAGAGCTCGCCGGTCCAGCGCTGCGGCTGCGGGGCGGCGCGCGGCGCCGATGTGCCCGGCGTGGCGGTCGACTTGGCGCGCGGCTGCCGGGGGGCGCCGGGCAATCTGACCGTGGTCCGGAACACCGGCCGGGGGCCGGTGCGCTTGATCGGCGAGGGCCGTGCCGCGAGGTGCAGACGATGGGCCTTGCCGACCACCGCGTTTTTGGAGATGCCGAGGCGTTTGCCGATTTCCGAGGTTGTCAGGCCTTCGCCCCACAACCGGGTCAGTTCGGAAATCTGTTCAGGAGACCAATCCATTCGCCTGCACTCCCCTGGTTATCAACAGATGTGGACAATAACTTGTGG
>Ga0335070_10010049_pt1 | contig 11069 bp, 10 predicted proteins | sample Lox_Sample_13_FD_206722 | JGI IMG/M metagenome (GOLD analysis project Ga0335070, IMG submission 206722) | Soil microbial communities from Loxahatchee National Wildlife Refuge, Florida, United States - Lox_Sample_1.3 | ecosystem: Environmental > Terrestrial > Soil > Wetlands | place: USA... | reverse complement strand
CGAATAGTTTTCTGTTGTGTCTACATATTTTCTGCATTATTATTCCTGCCTACTCAAGCGCTGTCGAATTTACTGTAGCATTGCCGGTCGGTCTCCGTTCGAATCAGCTCCCATGTTCGGCCCGCTTGAAGCAGTGACGGTTAAATAAGGTCCATGTTGCGACCATGTGAGGTACGGCCATGAGAGGGCGCGGCGGCCTCGCGACAACCATTTCACTGGTGATAGCGGCCATTTTCGGTCTCTCGTATGTTCCGCGCAAAGCTGCGGACGCGATGCCTGCGGCGGAAAGCCAGAAGTCCGCGGCTAAATCCAACCTTGTAAATGTGAAGAGCCAGACAACGGCCGGGAAAGATAAGCCGCTGGCATCGTGCGAGCAAATCGCCAAGCGCTTGGAGCGCTTTTACCGCCCGGAGGAAGCCGTGCCCATGGCGGCCTCCTGCTTCCCGCCAACCTCTAAGGCCGGCCAAATCGCACGGGCGGAGAAGAAGACGAATCCCAATCTACAGTTCACGATCGCCATCGCTCCCAACCCCATACAAACTCACCTGCCGCTATTGTTTGACCGGGTCATCGAAGCCGTACAACAGGCGGCGGAAGATTCGGGCTACGTCTATGACAGTTCGTGGTTTCCCTGGAACCTAACGACAAAGTCCAGCCAGTCCTCCTCGGAGGAGAAGCAGGCAACCGAGGTGGAGGAAGAATCGCAGGAACAGCCTGGAGTCATGGTTTTTCGCCGCGCCATTCGCAAGAACTCCCAGGAACAGCCCTATGATTCTGCCCTGGTCATTTTTGTTGTCGCCGAGCAACCCAGCGGGGGTATCAGTGACGTCCAGATTCAACACGCCCTGGAATGGATGAATCCACCCGTAGGGGCTCCTTCGTTAAATATATTGCGTATTATCGGTCCTACTTTTTCGGGTTCATTACCGTCGCTGGCGCGTGCTCTCGAGATCTGGGCGTTCCGAAGCTTTCCGACTGGCATAGTGATCTTCAGTGGCTTCTCGAATCTCGACACAAGTATCGAATGGTTCCAGTCTTCTCTGCGTAAACAGGACTCATTTCGCACCTTCTACGAAAGCGACTCGCTCATGACCGACCGCTTTCTCTGTTACTTGCAGCACGAAGGCTACGACCTGAACCGCGTGGCAATCCTGTCGGAAGAGCAAACCGCATTTGGTGCGGCAGCGGTTAAGCGGAGTGTGACCCAAACGAAACAGAATTCGCGCGGAGAGAATGCTGCTGGCCAGTCTGTGCGTTGCGGGGACGCATTTGGCGCAGGAGACCAGCAACCCATTTATCTTTATTATCCTCGCGACATTGCATCCCTGCGGTCGGCATACGAAAAGCAGTCGATCTTCAACCTCGGCAGACAACAGAACAATGCACCCAGCACAACTCTGCGCAGCGACTTGGCAGAGAAGGCTGGGACCGAACGTGACACGGTTCGAACTTACGGCGGGCAATTGACACCACTGGCCCAGGAGGCAGTGCTGTTGGAGATTGCCCACATTCTGGAATCCAGGCACATCGAATTTGTAATTCTGCGCAGCAGCAACTCGCTCGACCAATTGTTCCTGACTGAGTTTCTGCGCCACTCCTATCGCAGTGCACATGTGGTGATCGACGGGGCTGACCTGCTTTTCCGAAGCGGCATGGATGGCGCCTCCATGCGCGGCGTCATGCTTCTGTCGCCGTATCCGCTGCTGGACTGGACGCAGGACGCCATCCCTGCGATTCACGGAGGACGGAACGCCGACCACAAGGTATTCCCCCAGGATCTGTCCGAAGGCCTCTACATTGCCTCGCGGAAACTATTCGAACAACTCCCAAACGCAAATACAGATGTTCCGATTTTTGATTATGGCGCGCCGAAGAGTGCACGGACAGCGAGCAATAGCGATGCTGACAGACGCCCCGCCACATGGGTCTCCGTCGTTGGCAATCGCCAGTTCTGGGCTCTGGCCGCCTTGAACGAGAATACCGAAATCGATACCATCTCTGGTGCCGAGTTCGGCCCCCACGGTCAGTCGCTATTGTTGGCCGAAGATGCTGGAGGAAGCGGACAACTCAGGGCGCATCTTACGTTACCCGGGGAAATGAGTGCTCTGTTGTTAGGCTGTATTGGTTTCAGTGCGTGGCACTTGTACTGCTGTTCCAACGGTTCGATCATTCGGCGGCCCCGCCCGCGCGCCTACTTCGCACCCATCCCGAGGGCGCAGCACACAATTCTCATTTTCCTTGGTAGCCTGCTTCTCGGCTTGTTGGGCATTACCCTGGGCTTTGTACTTTGGCTGGGAGTCCCATACTTGCAAGTTCGTGGGCTTATCACCGCAATCATCGTAGTCGCTTTCGTATTCTTTTTCGCGTTCTTGAGTTGCCGGAAGAACTACCAGCTTCCCATCGTATCGGGTGGTAATAACATTGGCGTTAGCTACATCGTCACGCGCTGGAGGAAGCTGTGTCTGTGGGCCGTGCTTCCGACGCTGGCGATGCTTGCAATCGGCCGATACTTATATTTATCGCATTACGTCCCATCCGCGAACAGATTTCCCGTGTTTTGGAGAAGCGTCTATCTACGCAGCACTGTCTCTCCCTTGCTGCCGCAGATACTGCTCTTGGTGGGCTTCTACGCGTGGTTCTGGGTCAACCTGCACGGCTTGGCACTTTTTGGAGATGACCGGCCGGTGCTCCCGACGGTGGATGACCTGCCTCAGATGACAGTTGCAGCTGACAAGGGCGAAAAAGAGCGGGGAGAGCACACGCGCCTGGTCACGGTCTTCCGCACGTTCAGCCGGGAGGACGCCGGCCACAAGATTGAATACCAAGCGCTTCCACTAGGTCGCAAATACCTGAAGGATCTCCTCATATCATATCCCTGCGTGGTAGCGGGTATGTACATTGCCTTGGACGACTACAGCCTGCGAAACCTAGGAGACCGGAGGTTTGGCTACCTAATCTTCGTTGCCGTTAGCCTCTGCATTGCCATGATTGTGGCAGACACATTTCAACTTTCGAATACTTGGAGCCAGTTGCGCCAGTTCCTAATCTACATCGATCGCCTGCGGCTGCGGCGCACGTTCGGCACACTGAAGGGACTCTACGATGGCTCTCTGGGGAAGTTCAGCGGCAACGTGCTGGAGGAACGGTACCGCCTGATCTCGCGTCAGTTTGAAAGCATGCGCAACCTTCAAAACGCTCTGGCCGTCTGGAGCGTCATCAGTCCGGAGGAAATGCAGCACAAGCAAATAGCCTTGGAGCAATTGGCGCAATGTGAAAGGCAGGGTAGTTATTTCGCAATATGGTGGCATGTCGTTCTACTCGATGATGACTTCAGGGACCGACAGAAAGAGCACGACATTCGGCCGCTGACAGAGTTCCAGCAAATGCTGGCCGCCACCGCGGGATGTATCATGAAACACGTACTCCTTCCAGCCTGGAGTACGGAAACCCAGCCTCCTGCAGCCAACCCTGAATCCTCTGCGAAAAGCGCCGACGGCGCTGCTACATCCGTGGATCTTCCTTCGCACGTCCGGGCGGCCGAAGAGTTCTTCATATTGCCTTACCTAGGCTTCATCCAGAACATTCTGGGCCGCATGCGTACGATTGCATTCGGTATCCTATGGGTCTTTGTGGCGGCTGCTCTGGCATTGTCTAGTTACCCGTTCGATCCAGTGCCAGTTATCGGCGGAATATTTCTGACTCTGTTCTTGCTGGTCGGAGTGGCCATTTTATTTATCTACACTGGAATTCATCGCGATCCAGTTTTGAGTCGCATAGCCATAAGCAAGACCGAGCCGGGAAAGATTGATCTCGAATTCTGGAAAAAGCTCTTTGCCTTTGCTCTTGGTCCGCTGATCGCGCTACTCACCACCTTGTTTCCTTCAATTGCCGATTTTCTGGCGTCTTTGCTTGAGCCGGCTGCGCAGCTAGCAAAGTAGTACGATTGCCGATACGTCTGTGCTTCGCCACGGGATTACCTCAACTCGTCAGCAGCTTTGATTTCATAGTCACCGCGCCCACGCACCACAGCAGCGCGTCCTCCACGTGATGACGCAGGGCTTCGCTGGTGAAGATCTTCTTCAGCGATTGCCCTTCTGTGAGGCGCGCCGCCAGTTCCGTGAGAATCCCTTGGTAGCGCTCGGGCATGCTGATCTGCGTGGCGCGCACCAGGTCGTCGAAGATGAGCAGGCAGTCGAGCACCACGCCGTCGGGGTCTGCGTCCTGCGAGTTGACGAGGTACAGCGCCTGGGCCACGTCACACATGGTCTCGACGTCGCGCGGTGGCGTGCCCAGCACGGCCATCGACGGGTCCATGGCCAGCGCTTTATGGACCAGCGTAGTGCGGGCGAAGAAAATAACGCGGCCGTCGGCAGTGAGGGGCCGCTCGTTGTCGCCGCCCACGGCCAGCAGCGTGTAGAACTGCGGTCCCTCGTGCGAAGGATCGAGGCGGAATCCCGCCATGGCAAGTTCTTCGTCGCGCGCGGACTCGGAAGCGTTGAGGATCGGCAGGTCGGGCATACCGCGCTATGGTACAGAACCTCGACCGAGTTGGCAGGAGTAAAGTGATGGCAAAACGGCGCGTAGGGCAGAATCTCCGGTTGCTTGCCTGTCGGGGACTATTTTGAGAACAATGACTAGTAGTATAGCTACTGTCCAATAACAGCCTGCAGGATTTACATGTCAATCGGGCAAAACGCAACAATCTCCTATAACATGCTGAAAAAGAATAGAATATAAAGCAAACGGGAGGTGTATCGATGCTCCCGAAATGTGCTAAATTTAAACAAGAGAGTCAGGCTGGGTGGCCCCAGTCTGGCTCTTTTTCCATATTGGGCAGACTTTGCGGGGCGATTTGCTCGGGCTGTTACAATTCGTGGCGGAATCGCACGGGCCATCACCTCGGAAGTCAATCGAACTCGCGACCCTGAGTTTCCGTACAAGTCCTTAGTTGTCATAGAGATTTGGGGCCGGGAGCAAGCCCGACGGGAGCCTGGTTTGGACGACAACCAAGCGGTCAATGCGCTGGTCCGGCGCTGTGTCGCCGGTGATGCTGCGGCGTGGCAGGAAATCGTCCAGCAATACAACCGGCGCATTTACAACATCTGCTACCGGTTCTCAGGCTCGCCCGACGATGCGGCCGATCTGACCCAGGAGGTGTTCATCAAGATCTATCGCACGGTGAACACCTTCGACGGAACCCGAGCAGCGTTCATGACCTGGGTCACCACGGTGACGCGCAACCTGCTGGTGGACCACTTCCGCAAAGGCAAATACGACCGCATCACCGACTCACTGGAAGCCACACCCGGCGGGGCGGAGGACGGACTGACTCTGGGGGAGCAGTTGCACGACCGCGCTGCCAGTCCGGAGGAGCGGGTGCAGAGCGTGCAGGCTCAGAAAATGGTCCACGAAGCCCTGCAAAAGCTCTCTCCCGAGCTGCGTGAGGCTGTGATTTTAAGGGACTTACAGGACATGGACTACAAGGAAATCGCGGTGGTTCTGAAAATCCCGGAAGGAACCGTGAAAAGCCGGATAAACCGCGGACGAACGGAACTTGCAAGGCTCCTAGAACGTAATTACAGGCAGGTGAATTGATGCAGGACGAGACGAAATCCGGAATGCAGTGCGTAGAGTTCGAGTCCTTTTTGACCGAGGCCCTCGACGCTACGCTGCACGGCACGACGCTGGCCGCCTTCGAAGCGCACCAGCGGACGTGCCCGGCATGTGCGGCTCTGTACGAGCAGGCGGCGGCGGGCATGCACTGGCTGAAGGGTCTTGAAGACATCGACCCACCGAAGAACCTGGTGCACAACATCCTGGCGCAGACTATCGGTTCCGTGCCGGAGGCGAGCACGCAGACGGCGCCGGCCGGCGAAAGCTGGCTGGAGCGGCTGAAGGTGCGTATCGCTCCAGTGTTTGCGCCGGTCATGACGCCGCGCTTTGCGATGTCGTTCGGCATGGCGTTCTTCTCCATCACCATGCTGGCCAACATCCTGGGCGTGCACGCCAGCGACCTGAAGCACTTGGACTTGAGTCCCAAGGGGCTGCAGAGAACTTACTACTCGACGGAAGCGCGTGTGGTGCGCTACTACGAAAACATCCGCCTGGTTTATGAAATCGAATCTCGCGTGCGCGATTTGCGCCGCGCCGCGACACCGGAGAAGCAGGAGGAGAACACACCCAAGAGCCCCGATAAAAAGAGCGGCTCGCAGGAGCAAGACCGCAAGTATCAGAACTACAGCCGCGACGTGAGCCAGCCGGTGCTGGCCCGCTGTCCGGCGGTAGAGGAGCACGAGATCCCACAGGCCCGGCTGAACAGGAGAACCGTATGAACTGCGCCAACCATGTCGAGGTACCCGCAGTTGCATATTGCCGCACGTGTGGCAAGCCCATGTGCAGCAACTGCACGCGTGATGTGCGTGGCGTCATTTACTGCGAGGAGTGTCTGGCCTCGCAGGTCAGCGGCACCATGCCGCCACCGCCGGGTCCGGGAACCATACCTCCGGGCGCCGTACCGCCAGTGAATGGCAGCAGCCCAGGGCTGGCGGCGATCCTCGGTTTCATACCGGGCGTGGGCGCTATGTACAACGGCGAGTATGCCAAGGGATTTATCCATGTGCTGATTTTCGCCAGCCTGATCTGGGCCGCCGATCACGTGAGCGGTGTCTTCGGCATCGGCATCGCAGCGTTTGTGCTTTACATGCCGATCGAAGCCTACCGTACGGCGAAGGCGAAACAGATGGGCATGCCGCCTCCCGATCCATTCGGCTTCAACAACATGAACCTGTTCGGCAGCGCCAGCCAGCCTGCGACAGCGGCCACCGCTCCCGCGGGAGTTGCGGTCGAGGGTGAACCTCCGCCGGAAGAAATCGGCGGGTCGCGCGTACCGCTGGGAGCCATTATCCTGATTGGCCTGGGCGTGATGTTCCTGCTCAACCAGTTCGGCTGGTTCCATTTCGACTGGTTCGGGAGATTCTGGCCCCTGATCCTGATCGCCATCGGTATTCGCGTACTGATGAAGCGCACAGGAAGGGGATGGTGAGGAGGACGACATGAAATACCGCTATAACCCCGCTTGTGGTTGCGCCCGATGCCGGGCCCACGGATTCATGGGGCCTGCCGTCCTGATCACCCTGGGAGTGCTGTTCCTGCTCGATCAGCTCACCCACATCTACTGGATGGAGTTCGGCCGGACCTGGCCGGCACTGCTGATCGTCATCGGGTTGATTATGTTCCTGCAGCACAATGCTCCGGCGGTGGGACATGTGCCGCGCGAGTACATGGGATATCCGCAAGTGCAAGCGCCCTACGCAGGCCAGCCACAGCAGCAGTGGCGTCCGCCGGTCGCGACGCCCGCTCCGGCGCCAACGCCCGGTCCCAGCGCTGGCACGACAGACCAAGGGGAGGTGCACCATGGCTAGCCCGAACACAACACCTTCTGCTCCGCTGCCGCCGCCTCCACCGGTGTATCGCTACCGGCGCTCGCTGGCGGGACCGCTGATCCTGATCGTGATCGGCGTGCTGTTCCTGCTGCGTAACCTCGGAGTCCACATTCCGGTGTGGCACTTCTTCGGACGATTCTGGCCGGTGCTGATCATCCTGTGGGGCGTGGTTGCGTTGGTCGAACACTTCACAGCGCTGCGACACGGATACCAAACGCGCAGCCTGGGCGGCGCAGGGATATTTCTCCTCATCCTGATCGTGATCTTCGGCCTGGCAGCTCACCATAGCTCGGACGTGAACTGGGAGGGCATGCGCGACCAGATCCAGATTGACGACGACTTCGGCGGCATGTTCGGTACGGCCTACACGTTTGACGACACCATGGAGCAGTCCTTCCCGGCAAAAGGCAGCCTGCGGGTAGTGTGCGACCGCGGCGCTATCACGGTAACGCCGTCGGATGGCGACACCCTGCGAGTGGTCGTACACAAGAAGCTGTATGCCAAGAGCCAAGATGACGCCAACAAGTACAACGAAGGCACGAAGCCGCAGATCACCGTCAACGGGACGTCGGTGGTGTTGAATGCCAACACCAACGGGGCCGGGGACCACGGCGTGTCGGCGGACATGGAAATCTTCGTGCCGCGCGATGCCGCGCTCGACATTGCCAGCAAGCGTGGGGACGTGAATATCAATGGCCGCAAAGCGGATGTGAAACTGGCGGTGCAGCACGGGGACATCGCGCTGAATGAAATCACCGGCAACACAGTCGTAAACCTGGATCGTGGCTCCATCCGCGGCACCAGCCTGATTGGCGACGTGGCGATCGATGGCCGCATCGACGACGCGACGCTGGAAGACGTGCAGGGTGCGGTGAAGCTGAACGGCGACTTCTTCAACAATATCCGGCTGAACAAGGTCACCAAGTCGGTGGAGTTCAAGTCGGCGCGCTCGGACATAACGCTGGCCTCGGTGCCGGGCGACCTGGAGATTTCGGGTGACTCGCTGCGGGGTACCGATGTGGGCGGACCGATGAAACTGGTCACGCGTTCGAAAGAGATTCATCTGGAAGGCGTGACGGGCGATGTCGAGGTCGAGAACTCCAATGGCGACGTGGAGGTGCATCCGGCGGCCAAGCTTCCGATGGGTAAAATGCTGATCACCGGGAAGCGGGGTGACATCTCGCTGGTACTTCCCGCCAATGCGGGTTTCCAGGTGGATGCGACCACGCGCAGGGGTGACATCACCACGGACTTCGGCGGGCTGAAGATCGACAGCAGCAGCGGAGGTTCGCGCGCCACGGGAACGGTTGGCAACGGCGCGGCGAAGCTGCAGATCAACGCCGATACGGGAGACATCCGCATCAACAAGGGATAGAGCAGCCCTCCTCCAGAACAGCGAGCCCACTCCGCAGTGCGGGGTGGGCTTTTTTCAGTCGCGAGTTTTCAAGTATCGAAAAAATTCAGATTCCTCGACTCGAACGCAAGTCATTTGGCAAGTTCTCGCTCGGAATGACAAACATGAAGGGCTATTGCAAACAAAAGGGGGCCTTCGACTTCAGCAGCAAAGCCGCCTTCGCTCAGGATGACACACCAAAAGAGCGTTCAGGAGAGGAGCACTTACGCTGATAGTTTCCGGCGGACGATGTGTTCGATGCGGGAGACGACTTCGTCGATTGTCAGATCGGTGGTGTCGAGAATGATGGCGTCGGGCGCGGGGACGAGCGGAGAGACGGCGCGGGTGCGGTCACGCTGGTCGCGGGCGACAAGATCTTCGATAATGCGCTGGGCCTCTTCCGGCGTGTGGGTGCCGTTCTGGGCGACGCGGCGTTCGGCACGAACGCGGGCATCGGCATCGAGAAAGATTTTCACATCGGCGTTAGGAAAGACGGCGGTTCCAATGTCGCGACCTTCCATGACGACACCGCCGCCAGTGCCCATTTGCTGCTGGCGCGCAACCAGGATCTCGCGCACGGGCGGATACATGGAGACGCGCGAGGCCGCCACGGTGACGTCAGCTTCACGAATGCGCTGCGAGACGTCGCGTCCGTCGAGGAGGACGCGGTTGCCTTCGGGCTGAGGGATGAGTTGAATGACGGTCTGGTCGGCGAGGCGGCGCAGGGCCTCGGAGTCTGCGAGTGAAACCTGCTGCTCCAGGGCCTTGAGAGCGAGGGCGCGGTACATGGCTCCGCTTTCGAGGTTGATGTAGCCGAGCAGCCTCGCAACGCGGGCCGCGATGGTGCTCTTACCGGAGCCGGCGGGGCCGTCGACGGCGATGACCAGTTGGCGCGCGGCGGTCATTCGGGTTTGTTTCTCGGAGGGGGAATCGCGGTCTTGATGGTGCGGCGAGGGCGGCGCGCGACCAAGGGCTGGCCGGGACGAACGCTGGGCAGGTTGTCGTTGGAAAACGGTCTGGTACGCGGAGAATGCGGCGCGCGAGGAGCCTGCGGCGGGCGGACGTCAGCGGCCTGCAGCATGACCTTGCCACCCACATGCACGAACCCCAGCTCGCGCCCGGCCTGCAGCGCGTTGACGGCCTCCCGCACGCGGGCGCGACCGACGAGAGGCGAGAAGAAGTTCTCGACCTCCTCCTGGGTAACGGCGCGTACACAGTCAATGTACTTCGAAACTAACGCAGTAAGCGCCTCGGCGACGGAGACGTGCATGCCTTCTTTAACGGCCTGAGGCGCCCAGCGAAAGAGCACGTCCCAGAAGATGCCCTCGTCGTGTTTGTAGTCCACGCGGGTGATGCGCAACTTGGCCCAGAGCTCGTCGAGCGCGCGGTCGAGCGCGGCCTCAGAGATGTCGCCGCCCAGAGATTCACGCAGATGCTGCTTGGAGATGGGGCCGTGCTTCTGGATGAGAAGGAAGGTATCGACGGCGAGCGGCGAATATCCCGAACGCGCAGTGGCCTTGGGAGCCAGGCGGGGATTGCGGTCGCCCACCAGTCCGTAGAAGTAGGGGAACACAGCAGCCGAAACCAGGAAGTTGTTCTCGGGGAACACCAACGTCTCATAGGCAGCCTTGTCGCGCAGCAGGCGGACCATGAGTTGCTTGGCTTCGCGCGCGCGAGGATCTTTGAACGCCATCTGCGAGGTCGGCAATCTGTCGTCACCGCCCACGTAGGCGCCAACAAAGGTGGGCGCGAGCACCGCCGGGCGCTGCGGATAGAGGGTACAGAAACCGACGGAGTCGATAAAGGCGCGCGCCTCGTCGAGCGTGCAGATGCCCTGCCCGTTCAAGCGCCACTTCTCGCGGCGGAGCTCCTGTAGTTGCTGTTCGAACATGTGTGGTGTGCCGGGAACCTCGCGAACTAAAGTCCGCTCGGGAGAAAAATAACCGTCGTACAGCACGGCTAAAGCCGAGCCTTTTCAAAACCTGCTGTCAGATGCGCTTGAAGGCCCGCTGGATGTCTCTAACAGAATACCGCAAAACGACGGGGCGTCCGTGCGGGCAGCTCATGGGATATTCGGTTTTGGCCAACTCCTGCAGCAACCACTCCATCTTGTTCTGCTCCAGCGGCATGTTGACCTTAATGGCAGCGTGACAGGCAATGCTGGCGGCGATCTGAGTGCGAATCTTCTCGAGGTTGAGGGACTGTTCCTCGCGCTCGAACTGCTCGAGGATTTC
>Ga0335070_10010048_pt1 | contig 11069 bp, 9 predicted proteins | sample Lox_Sample_13_FD_206722 | JGI IMG/M metagenome (GOLD analysis project Ga0335070, IMG submission 206722) | Soil microbial communities from Loxahatchee National Wildlife Refuge, Florida, United States - Lox_Sample_1.3 | ecosystem: Environmental > Terrestrial > Soil > Wetlands | place: USA: Florida... | reverse complement strand
CCCCCACCCTCTCGCAGAGGTTGGCGACCTCGTTGATAAAGCTGATCTTGGTGGCTAGAAAGGAATTGGACGCATATTTGATCATCTCAGCCGTTTCTAACGAGGTGATGACAAAGGGAGTCTCGATGATGTAAAGGGCGTTGTAAATATCTTTCATGATGGCGATGGCTTGCTCACTTTCTGCACCGATGGTGACCCGGTCCGGCCGCATGAAATCTTCAATCGCCGACCCCTCCCTCTGAAATTCAGGGTTGGAAACGATATCGAATGGAGCGGACTTGATCTGATGATCCTTCATCAATTGTTTTACGCGGCGGCAGGTCCCCACCGGAACCGTGGATTTGATCACCACAACTTTGTAGCCATCCATCGTTTGGGCAATCTCCTTGGCCACTTCTTCCACATATTTAAGGTCGGCCGAGCCATCGTCACCGGAAGGAGTTCCCACGGCAATAAAGATGACCAAACTTGATTTCACACCCTCCCCGATGCTCGTTGAAAACGAAAGCCTCCCTTCCCTCATATTCTTCGCCACGAGGTCCTCGAGCCCAGGTTCATGAATGGTCACCTTTCCCTGCCGGAGAAGGTCAATCTTAGAGAGATCGTTATCCACACAGACCAGATTCATTCCGAACTCTGCTAAACAGGCTCCTGTAACCAATCCGACATAGCCCGTGCCAATGATACAGATATTCATAGCCGAATTCCTCCTCCCTACATTTTCCGTCCACCGGGTCAGTTGGGACGCTGACGATAATTTGAAAGGAAATCCTTCAGCGCCTCGGACCACGGCCGCATGGTCAATCCTGTCTCCTCTTTCAACTTCTGACAACCGAGGACCGAATAAGAAGGTCGGGCCGCCGGACGAGCGAGATCCTTCGAAGAAATGGGAATTACCCTCACCCGATTGACTCCCGAAAGTTTCAAAATGGTCTGGCCGAGGGAATACCAGGTGCAGAGACCACTGTTCACCACGTGAAAAATCCCTCGGGCACTAGATTGAATCAGAGTGGAAATGGCTTTTGACAAATCGACCGTGTACGTCGGCGACCCCGTTTGGTCATCGACGATGGAAAGCGCGCTTTTTTCCATTGCCTGATAGAGAATCGAGGACACAAAGTTTTTGCCGAATAGTCCATAAAGCCACTGGGTCCGAATGATTAAGAAATCCTTCACGAAAGTCTGGACGTACTGCTCTCCTTTCAATTTGGAATAACCATAGACGTTCAGGGGATGGGGAGCATCGCTCTCTACATAGGGTTCTCTTTTGTCTCCGTCGAAGACGTAGTCTGTGCTCAAGTATACCATTTTTGCAAGGCATTTCGAGGCTGCCAAGGCCACATGCTTCGTCCCCTCTGCATTCACAGAAAAGGCCTTGTCCATGTTTAATTCACACCCGTCTACATCGGTGTAGGCGGCAGTATGGACCAAGATCTCTGGCCGGAGCTTTTCAATTTTAGTGGCCGCCTCCTCTCCCTTTTGGATATCGATTTCTTCAATATCCCATCCGACGACTTGATCGCTCGGGAGAGAGGAACGGAGAACCTCCGTCAGATCTCTTCCCAACATCCCTCTGGCACCGAGCACCAATATCCGTCTCATCTTTAGAGCAAATCCTCTTCTCCCCTGAATAGCTCTTCGCGTAAGATCCCTTCCTAACGCCCCAAATCCGAAGCCAGAAATTCGAAATACGAAACAATTCGAAAAACTCTAAACTTATTTTGAAATTTGTGTCGTGAGATATTCAGATTTGAATTTCGGATTTCAATATTCGAATTTAGTATTCACAAAAAATGCATCCTTTACCGATTGTCGTACATGCGTTTGTAATAATTTTGATAGTCACCCGTCTTAATCTTCTTCCACCACTCCCGATGGGTTATGTACCATTCGATGGTAAGGCGGATCCCCTCTTCAAAGGAAACGGAAGGCTTCCACCCCAGCTCTCGTTCGATCTTCGAGAAGTCAATCGCATATCGCCGATCGTGCCCTGGCCGATCGGCGACAAACCGAATCAGGGAATAAGGTTTTCCCAGCCGATCCAAAATGGTCTTGGCCACGGTCACGTTCGGCTTTTCGCTTCGACCTCCAACATTGTAGACTTCTCCTTCTTTCCCCCGGTGCACCACTACATCCAAGGCCCGACAGTGATCTTCGACATAGATCCAATCCCGCACATTCCTCCCGTCTCCATAAATGGGTAACTCCTTATCTTCGAGGGCGTTCGAGATCATCAACGGGATCAGTTTTTCCGGGAATTGGTAGGGACCATAATTATTTGAACATCGCGTGATGATGACAGGAAGCCCATACGTATGATGATAAGCCCTGACTAACATATCCGCCGCCGTTTTGCTTGCAGAATAAGGGCTATTGGGAGCTAGAGGAGTTGTCTCAGTGAAAGCTCCGGTCTCGCCCAGAGAGCCGTAGACCTCATCGGTGGAGATATGCAGGAGTTGGATCCGCTGCTTATGGAAAACTTTCCGCATCGCTTCGAGAAGGACGAAGGTCCCGAAGACGTTCGTCTTCATAAAGGCACCCGGGTCTTCAATCGACCGATCCACATGGGATTCAGCGGCGAAGTTGACGATGGTCTCTACCCCTTGGCTGATCAATTCTTCGATGCGGACGGCGTCCGCAATGTCCCCCCTGATAAAATGGTAACGGGGAGAATGAGAAAGATCGGAGAGGTTTTCTAAATTTCCCGCGTAAGTCAATTTGTCGACATTGATCAGAGAATAATCCGGGTGGGACTTTAGGACATAACGAATAAAGTTACTTCCGATAAAACCGCAACCCCCTGTCACTAAAATTTTCATCTTTTGCCTCAAAACGTCATCAGTAAAATGAGTCGAAATTTAAAAACACCTGACCAAAACCACAAATCCCAAATTCCAATCTCCAAATAAATTCCAAATCTCAATATCCAATGACCGAAACAACTCTGTTTAGAATTTTGAATTTGGGGCACTGAAATTTGTTTGGGATTTGGGATTTGGAATTTGGTGCTTATCATTATCCATCTTTTCTCGCCCAATCATAAGGGATATCCTTCCCATGAGGCGGAAGACGGTATTCATCCGGCGCGCTATGAAGGTAGACCTCCGTTGGAACGTTGAGAATGAGGGCCTCTTCCTCGCTGATGCATTTCCACCCATGATAGATCCCGTTGGGCACTTGAACCAGCAGGGGGTTGTGGACCCCGATAAAGAATTGATTGATCTCCCCTTTGGTAGGAGAACTTTCTCTGGGATCATAAAGGACCAGCTTGATCATCCCCTGGATGGCGCAGATGTGATCGGTTTGCACCTTATGATAGTGCCAAGCCTTTACCACTTGCGGATAGGTGGTGGTGATATACACTTGGCCAAACTTCAGGAACAGGTCATCATCCGCCCTGAGGATCTCCATAACCCTTCCCCGCTCGTCCGGAATTATGCTTAACGCTTTGGTCCTCACCCCGTGTATCATCGTATCCCCCTATGGCTTGCCGCTTTAGCTGATTCGCCTAATTCTTATACCCGCCTCCCCTCCACTTCAAGGGGGGAGGGTTAGGGAGAGGGTCGCCTTTTGGAATTTGGACATTTGACCTTAATTTCAAATTTGTCATTTGAAATTGGTTGATCAAAGTTTGTTGGCTCCCGTCTCGGCAACCAATTGGTTGGCCCGAAGCAAGGACTCAAAGGTACCCGCATCGGTCCACCACCCCTCTAAAATATCCCATGTCATAAGCCCTTTTTCAATATACCGATTGTTGACATCGGTAATCTCCAGTTCCCCTCGGCCTGAGGGCTTAAGGGTCCGGATGAACTCAAAAACCTCTTTGTCAAAGAGATAGATCCCGATGACAGCATACCTGGATCTGGGTTTCTTCGGTTTTTCTTCAATTCGGCTAATCCGGTCTCCCTCCAGCTCCGCGACTCCAAACCGCTCCGGATCAGGAACCTCCTTAAGCAAAATCTTCGCGCCTTCCTTTTGCTTCCGAAAACCTTCTACTGCTCTTCGAATGTTCTTCTCAATAATGTTATCTCCCAGTATGACGCAGATCTTTTCTCCAGAGGCAAAGAACTCCGCTAACCCAAGGGCTTCCGCGATACCCCCTTCTCCTTCTTGATAAGTGTAGTTGATATGCCTCAGCCCGAACTCCTTTCCATTTCCCAATAGCTTTAGAAAGTCCCCGGCATTGTTCCCCCCTGTAACGATTAAGATGTCGTCGATGCCCGCGTTAATCAGGGATTGAATCGGATAAAAAATCATCGGTTTATCGTAGACGGGAAGAAGGTGTTTGTTCGTCACCTTTGTCAAAGGATAAAGTCGTGTCCCTAAGCCTCCCGCCAAAATAATGCCTTTCATATCACTCCTCCTGAACCGTTGATCACATTTTCATGAAATAAGGCCTTTTCCCAAACGAACCGATATTCAGAAGATTAAAATAGAAAGTGTACTTCAGATCCGACTTTCGGTTTCCGGCTAGAGACCGGTTGAGGCCTTCCAAGAGAAAACCCGCTGACCAGCACTGGGTTTGATATTCCGCGCCGAACATCCAATAAACCCATATCGCGTTAAACAGGTCATAGTAATATGCGCCGAAAAGATATATGGGGGAGATCGTCTTCACCCTGGCATTGAAATTGATCTCCCTAAACGTACTTCTCTGGCCCGCATAGCCCACAGTCACCGTATCGCTTCTTAGATCTTTGGCACCTATCACAAAATTGAATAGATCGAAACCTGCCCGGTAGGGGTTGAACTCGGTATCCAAATAGGCCCAAAGGTAGGGACTGAAATTCCACCACAGTTGTCCTTCTATATTTGAAAAGGAGCGCTTCTTTCCCTCGGAATCTATGAACTGAGAGTTAAACCAGGAAGGATCACTGAGGCTGTAACTTTGAAAAATTTTCAACTTCGCATACTCAACGGCTCCAGAACTGACTTCTTCCGACTGGGGTGACTGGGGTTTCCCCATCAAGCGCTGGGTGAACCCATAGGTGATCTGGTTGGTAAAGGGAATTCGGTCCACATCGTCATAGACGGGGATATGACTCTGATTCACCGGAGGGCTGTATTGATAGCTGATGGACGGCTCGATGATATGCATCCATTTTGATACCTTAAAGAGGTCGGCAATCTTCGAAAGGGCTTCGGCGTCATAGACCCGGTAAAACTCAGCAGACATCTGGGTATTCGCCTCCAGGGTTTCTCTCGACTGCCACCCCTCGAATGTGCCGGTATAGTCATTGGTGCTCCTGTAAAAGGTCTCTCTCAGCCCGACATCCGATTCGAACTTCAGCACATTGAAGAGCCGCGCGGGGTAAGAGATTGTGGGGAAGAAATCTCCCCGGTGCGACTCGATACCCCTTTCTCGCCAGAAGTTGGTGTATGATGACGTCACATCGTAGAACAAGGGAGTTTTGAAAAGGGATTGCGGATGGGCAAAAAAACTAATCTGTGGAAGTTTCTGAACCGTTTTCTCATTGTTCCGCTGGGTAAAATCATCAAAAACCTCATTGTTGACCAGGAGGCTAAACTTGTCCCAATCCTTTCCCCCGAAAACGACCGATCTCAGTAGATTTATGCTCGTTGCATCAATCTCCGCCATTCGGGCCGTTTCGGGAAGGTCTTCATTCTTATAATCCAGAAAATATTGATGATCGCTCACATGATTGACGTTCCCTTTGAGATAAATATCGTAGGGAAGCTTCTGCTCGTGTTCAATGAAGAAGGCGTACCGATCCTTATGAAGAGACTGATCATCGATGTAGTAGAAATTCGCTTGTCCCTTTGTCTCTCGGGTGAAGGCATAATTATATTCCACGCCTTCTTTAAACCCCCTGGTCCCCAAGTAATCCAAGTAGAGGGTCGCATCCATATTCTTGGCAATGGCCCAGAAAAAACCGTTCGACATTTTAAAACCATACTGGCCCGAATGGCCTGCGGAAGGCATGAGAAAACCGGATTGCCTGTCCTGTCTCACGGGGAAAATGCCCCAGGGGAAATAGAGGGCCGGGATATCCTCAAAGTAGAAGACGACCCCTTTGCCAATCCCCCACCCTCCTAAAGCCATTTCTTGCACTTCGATTTCCTTCACGGTGAATTTCCAGGGCGGCTGTTTCGCATCGCAGGTCGTGAACGAGCCATCACGTACCCGATAGTGATTTTCTCCTAATTTGTCCACCTCTCCGCCAGTGATGTGAACATTCTGATCCTTCAGATAAAGCCTGGCCTGATGAATTTTTCCCAATCGGGTATCGAGATTGACCTCCAGGCGTTGACATTCAATCACGTCTTCTCCTTCTCTTAACAAAACATTCCCCCATGCCTCCATGTCCTTCGTCGCCATATTCAATCGGGCATGATCTGCCTTGAGAGAAAGGTCTCCTCGGCTCACCTCCACCTGTCCGTGGCCTTCGTAGGTTTGCGTCTCCCTGTCGTAGGTGAGCTCATCGGCCTCGATGTCTACAGGCCCCTCTGCTTTCGTTACACTCACCTCTCCCACTACTCCGTAAACAGCGGGTTGATAGACAAGAACGAAGAGGAAAAAGAAGGAGCTCAGAATGAACCAGTGGTATTTCATGATCCCATCTTGGAAAGGAAATAGGCTCTGGCTTCTCCGACGGTATAGAGCGATCCGGTAATGCAGAGAAGGTCCTCTCCGCGGGTCAAGGAGAGACCTCTGTCGATGGCCTTTTCCAGATCTTCCTCAACCTCTGCATTTTTGCCATTCCACCCCAATGTCTTCTTGAGCACGGGGGGGGGCGTGGCGCGGTCCGTGTGAGGTTTCGTGAGGATGATATGGTCAGCCAGGGGAGCCAGCAGATGAAGCATGGATCGGCTATTCTTGTCTTTCATGATTCCCACGAGAAGAATGAGGTGTTGGTACTGAAATTCCTTCCTCAACGATTCCTTCAGGGCAAGGGCCCCCGCCGGATTGTGGGCACCGTCAAGAATAACCCTGGGAGAAGCAGAGACCATCTCCAATCTTCCCGGCCATTCGACCTCCCTCAACCCATCCACCATCGCCTCCGTGGAGACGCGATACCCCAGATTTTCTAAGACTTCCATCGCCCCGAGTGCCGCTGTTGCATTGATGACCTGATGAGATCCTTTGAGATTGAGACGGACGCCCCACAACTTTCGATTGAGACCTTCATAGTCAAAATCTCCATCTCCTGTCCGGACGTATCGAAACTCTTTCCCAACACGAAAATAGGGAGATCTTTTTTCCTGACAGATCTTTGAAAAAAGGCGAAGCACCTGAGCTTGCGAGGCGGCGGTGATAAAGGGTTTTCCCTTCTTAATAATGCCCGCCTTCTCTTTGGCAATCTTCAAAATCGTCTTGCCTAAATATTCTTCATGATCTTTCGCAACATTGGTGACGACGGAGATCAGGGGATCGACCACGTTGGTGGAATCAAGCCTTCCCCCCAATCCGACCTCTAAAATCGCCAGATCCACCAATTTCTGATTGAAATAGCGAAGCGCCATGGCCGTGGTAAAATCGAAAAAGGTGAAGGGAGGAACGACGCCTGCCGATTCTATTTCCTTCCTCATCCATCGGGTCAGGGCGGCCACCTCTCCTTCCTCGATCTCCTTCCCGTTCACCCTGATCCGCTCGGTAAATCGAATGAGATGAGGAGAAGTGTATAGCCCCACCCGATAGCCTTCTTTCTGCAGGATGGAACCCATCATCGCGGCGGTGGATCCCTTCCCGTTTGTTCCTCCGATGTGGATGGCCTGAATCTCTTTATGCGGATTTCCTACGGCGTTGAGGATTCTCTCTACCTGGGTCAGCCCAAAGATCATCCCGAACTTTTCAAGACCGTAAAGGTAGTCCAGCGACTGTTGGTAGGCGTCTCGGCCCATGGATCGGGTCCCTCTGTTAGCTCTCCGGGTTTAGCATTTCTAATAAGGAAGCGAGCGTGTGTCGGAGGTCCTTCCGTTCCACAATCAGGTCAACCATTCCATGCTCGAGAAGATATTCTGCTCGTTGGAATCCCTCCGGGAGCTCCGCCCGGATCGTCGCCTTAATCACAACGGGTCCTGCAAACCCGACCATCGCTTTTGGCTCGGCGATGATGATATCGCCCAGCATGGCGATGCTGGCAGAGACTCCGCCTGTGGTGGGATCGGTCAGCACCGAGATATAGGGAATTCTTGCCTCATGGAGTTTAGCCAGGGCCGCACTGGTTTTGGCCATCTGCATTAAAGAAAGGATCCCCTCTTGCATCCTTGCTCCGCCCGAGGCACAGAAGATGATGACACTGGACTTCTTTTCGATCGCTCGTTCGATCAGGCGAGTGATCTTCTCCCCTACCACCGACCCCAAACTTCCGCCCATAAAATTAAATTCGAAAATCCCGACCATCGCCCGCTGGCCTTCAATCTGCGCCTCCCCACAGATGACAGCATCCTTATGTCCGGTCTTTTCCTGGGATTCCTTGACCCGAGAGGGATATCGCTTCGAGTCCTTGAATTCCAAAGGATCGGTAGAGACCAGGTCCGCGTCGTATTCGACGAAAGTGCCGGGGTCTGCAACACAATCAATTCTCCTCCGGGCAGGGATCTGAAAATGGTAGTTACACTTGGGGCAGACTTGAAGATTGCGTTCGATGACCTTCCGATAGATAATCTCATTACAAGAGTTGCATTTTACCCAAAGATGGTCGGAGGCCTTCAGCTCCTCTCGCTTCTCTTTCTCTTCCTTTTCCTCGTCACCTTTCTTAAACCAGGTCATCCTCTCCGCCCACCCTTCCTTTACAAGTGATTTAACGTAACAAAATCATAATGAGATGTCAATCGGTTGTACCCCTTCCCTTCGGGGCCTTTTTCCCGTGATGAGATGGAGCACCATGAGGAAGACGGACGGCTGGCAAAGTCCTCCTTTACTCATCTCACGGAATCGGGGATGCTTTCCATCCCTTCCCTCCCCCTCCTTGGATCCATTGAATATCCTTTACAGGCATGCTACTTTTGACCATGATGAAAAAAATTCAGGTTCCTATCGACTCCATGGCATTTAAAGGGTATGGAGTGGCCCGGCTTCATGGCAAAGTGGTCTTCATCCCTTACACGGTGACCGGTGATAGGGCCTGGGTCGAAGTGATAGAAGAAAAGAAGAAATATTCAACTGGGCGATTAATCCGTCTCATCGAATCTTCTCCCTGGAGAGTCAGTCCTCCCTGCCCATACTTCGGAAGATGCGGTGGCTGCCAATGGCAACACATCGACTATCCGGCTCAAGCGGAATTCAAAAAAGAGGTTTTACAAGAACTCCTCAAAAGATTGGGCAGGATGGAGGAAATCCCTTCCATCAGGGCCGTCCTTTCGCCCAAGCCTTATGACTACCGGATCAGGGTCCAATTGAAGGTGAGGGGAAAGGCGCTGGGCTACTACCGGGAAGGGTCCCATCAGATTGTGGATATCGACCACTGCCCCATCTCACATCCACTGGTCAATCGGATCCTCCGGAAACTTCGAGGGGAATTCGGCGTCTTCCAGCTTATGAGAGAGATCGAAATCAATGTCTCCCCTGAGGAAGGGAGAGGAATGATTTTGTTTCACCCTCATCCCCGCGATCGACGAATCGAGCCTCTCACGAAGAAGCTCCTTCAGAGGGACACGATCTTTCGGGGCATCGCCATCGCGGGAGGGGCGGAGATAAACCTTTTCGGCGATCCGATGGACTTTACAATCCCCTCGTATCAAGACAGAAGTCTTAAGCTTCGAATCTCACCGGGGAGTTTTTCCCAGGTCAACCTGGAGCAGAATCAAACGTTGATTCAGACCGTTCTTCAATTCTCAGAGGTCAACAAGGAGGACAGGGTCTTGGACCTCTATGCCGGCGTGGGAAACCTCACTCTGCCATTGGCCATGGGAGCGAAAGAAGTCATGGGGATTGAGGAGAACAGGATGGCCGTCGAGGATGCGCAGTTCAACGCGGAAAGAAACGGGATTCAGAACTGTCGTTTTATTCAAGGAAGGGTAGAACACGTCTTGTCGGATTGGAAGAGGGAGATACCTCATCTCATCGTCCTCGACCCTCCGAGGACAGGATGCAAGGAGATCTTGGGCCGAGTGGTCGGATTAAAACCCGAAAAAATCATTTATGTCTCTTGCAACCCTACCACATTCGCACGGGATCTCCGTCTCTTCTATGAGAGGGGATACACTCTGCAAAGACTTAGCCTCATCGATATGTTCCCTCAGACGTATCACATGGAAGTCGTGGGGCTGCTTACCCAGCCACAGGGCAAGGTTTAGGCTGAGGTTCAGAAATTGAAGTTAACCCCCCTCTTTCCCCCCCTTAGATTAAGGGGGGATGAAGGGGGGTTAAAGGGACGTAAGCCATAGAAAAACCCGGCACAACCTTTAATCTCATATGACTTTATTCAGCGGATACTCGATAATTCCCACGGCTCCTCGCTTCTGCAATTTTGGGATGAGTTCCCGGACAATCTTCTCGGAAATAATGGTCTCCACTGAAAACCAATCGTTCTGAAAAAGGTTGGACACCGTTGGTGCGGTGATGCTTGGGAGGATTTCGATCACGCTCTTGAGGTCATTGGCCGACACGTTCATCTTGAGCCCGACCATCCCCTCTGCGCGGAGGGCTCCCTGAAGAAGAAGAGAGATCTGCTCAATCTTCTCCCTTTTCCAAGGGTCTTGATAAGATGCACGATTGGCGATCAGCTGCGTATTGGTCTGCAGGAGTTCTTCGACGATTCGCAGATTATTCGCCCGCAACGTGCTTCCAGTCTCCGTTACCTCGATAATCGCATCACACAACCCTTCAATCACCTTTCCTTCTGTGGCCCCCCACGAAAACTCCACATCGACTTCGATGTTTCGCTCGCTAAAGTACCTCTTGGTGAAGTTCACGAGCTCAGTGAAGATCTTTTTTCCTCTCAAATCCTTCAGTTGACGGATGGGAGAATCCTCGGCGACGACCAGAACCCATCGGGCGGCAGAGGCGCTGGTTTTGGAGTAGACCAAATCCTGAACGACCACGACATCAGAGCGGTTTTCTAAAATCCAATCCTTCCCGGTCAGCCCCACATCCAACGTCCCTG
>Ga0335070_10010047_pt1 | contig 11069 bp, 8 predicted proteins | sample Lox_Sample_13_FD_206722 | JGI IMG/M metagenome (GOLD analysis project Ga0335070, IMG submission 206722) | Soil microbial communities from Loxahatchee National Wildlife Refuge, Florida, United States - Lox_Sample_1.3 | ecosystem: Environmental > Terrestrial > Soil > Wetlands | place: USA: Florida... | reverse complement strand
GGTTGGATCTATAACATCAGCGGCTTTAACGGTGTTGTTTTCTTCAGCGCTCTGGTCATCTCTCTCACTCTGGCGCTTTTGTTCCGCTTCACGTTGATACGCGGCGGCTCTGTTCCGGTCACGACGCCACTATTCGTTTTATGCGCGATGGCGTCTTCTATTCATTTTCTGGCACGCCCACATGTAGTGGGTTGGCTGATAGCGCTGGTGTGGTTCTGGATTCTGGATACAAGTAATAAGAAGGACGCCTACCCTCGGCGCCTGCTCTGGCTGCCGGCACTGATGCTGCTATGGGCGAACCTGCATGGCGGATTTGTGCTCGGGTTTGTCTTGCTGGGGATATACGTTCTGGCGGATGTCCTGACGTTTCTCAAGTGCCCTGAAATTGAGCGACGGCACTCGTCGCGAAGGCGAGCCGCTGTTCTGTTAGCAATTGGTCTGGCGAGTTTTGTGGCGAGCCTCGTGAACCCGTACGGTTTGCGACTGCACATTCACGTTTATCAGTACCTTACCGACCGCTTCCTGATGCAGCATATCAACGAGTTCCAGCGGGCGGACTTCCACGGTGCACCCGCCCAGGCATTCCTCTTGATGATTGTTCTCGCGCTGATTGGCACCTTTGCAGTTCGCGGGCGGATGCGCTGGTCGAACTGGCTGCTGATGGCCTTCAGCATTGTTTCTGGACTGTACGCGGCGCGGAACCTGCCATTCGCCTCCATGCTCCTGATGATGCTCACGGCGCCGCTGCTCGCACATAGGCTAGCCGGGAAGGCTGGTTTCTTAACGCGTATGAATCGCTGGCAGGCGGCAGAGCTTGATCGTTGCTTCCCGGTCTGGCCGGTCATTGTGGTGCTTTTCGGAATCTTTATTTGCCTGCAGCAGGGACGCATTTTCGGCAGGCAAATTATGGATGCCCACTTCGATTCTTCTCGGTTTCCAGTTCAAGCAGCCGACACGCTACAGCGAGAGGGCATTCGGGAACCGATCTTCAGCCTCGATGCCTGGGGTGGGTACTTTGTTGATCGGCTCTATCCTGAGAATAAGGTGTTTGTTGATGATCGCCATGATTTTTATGGTGACGCTTACATTCGTGAATATTTGAAGGTTATTCATGTAGAAGCCGGTTGGCAGCAAGTGCTCGACAACTGGAACGTGAATCTGGTCGTGATGCCTTCAAACGCAAAGCTCAGCGGAGCATTGCGGCGCTCGCCGGGGTGGAAAGCAGTTTTCGAAGATGCTACCGCAATAGTCTTTCAACGGATTCGTAGCACCGGCGAGACGCCCGCGCCAGACCTATCGAGTATCGATGTTGAACCCCAGAATGGCGTTGACTTCGACGGGCTGATCACCGCGAAAGGCGGGCTTGAATTTCCATTTGGTGAGTGACGCTAGCACTTTGGCGTTGGTTTGTTCTCCGCCTGCTTCCAGCATGCGAGCATTGCGTATCGCCCCGCTCTGATCGAGGATGCAGGCGATGACCATCCGCGAAGGCGTCAGGCCAGCGGGCAGCTCGGCGCGCAGCGGTTCGGGGGCGGTCAGTTCCTGCGCGTAGACGTGGTGTGCGGAACTGGGATCCGCGTATTGCAGAACTGCGACGCCCAACGTGGTCTGGAAATAAATCGTATAGACGGGATCGCCTTTTAGAGCTCCATAGAAATTGAATGCCCCGCCCGAGCGGGAACTGGCGACAATTGTGATTCCGGGGCTACCCTTGCTGAGATGCGAGCGGCCAGGACGCGCAGGGTCAGCACCGCTACCGGGACCACCAAAGCTTGGAAGCGTAATGGTGTTGCCGCCGGTAACGGAGATCCCAGGCGTGCTGGAGGCCGAAGCCATGCTGGTTCCGGCGCCACCCGTTCCCGGGTAGGGAGAAGAACCACTCTTTGACGCGGGGTCGGAACCACGGCCTGTGCCCGCGCTCGAGCCGCCGCTGCCTTCCCCCGTTAGTCCGCTTCCGGGTCCAGCACCTTGTCCCAGGCCGCCCCCGGTACCGGAGCCGCCGATTCCTGTTTTCGATCCGCCGCTCGGAGAAACCGCGATAGCGCCTGCGCCTCCGGAGCCGGGCACTCCGACGTGGGATCCAGGTTGACTGGAGACAACGACTGCGGTTTTAGAGGCACCGGTTCCGCCTGATGCTTTTGGCGGCCCGCTAACAGACCCCATCTCCAAAGTGCTAGCCAAGCCGGCGCCACCGGCGGCATGTCCACGTCCAGCGGCTCCGGATGAGACATTGGGGGGCGGTGGCACGACGGCAGTGGCCAGCGTTGTGTTGTGTTGGCCAGCGTATCTTCCCGTGCTCAGAGACCCGCTGCCGTTAACGCTAGGCGGCGGGGGAACCACGTCCGTACCCAGAACAGGCGTTCCGCTACCGCGTCCTCCAACTGCTCCTCCAATTTCTACTGGGGGCGGGACGATCTGCTTATGCAGTTCGCCAGACTTCCCTGTGCCATAGGACGACAGTTCGCGGCTCACGTTCGCAGGTGGAGGAGCAATGACGCTGGGCTGTGGCAAGGATAGCGGCGACGCGGTGGCACTGGCGCTGACGGGAGCGGAGACAGGTGGGGGAACGACATCTACGTTGTGCGCCGCGGGGAGACGCGCCCCCGCGATGTCCCGCTGAACCGAGGGCGGCGGTGCAATGACGGAACTGTTCATTGCTTCGACCGCCCGCATCTGGTCGCGCTGCACTTGTGGAGGCGGCGCCACGACCGAGCTATTCACGCCTTGAATAGAGCGCATATTGTCGCGAGACACGCTCGGAGCCGGTGCAACAATGGACGTGGGCATGTGGGGAAATGCCTGCACTTTATCGCGCGAGACTTGGGGTGGGGGAGCAACGATGGAAGTCGCCAGCGAGGCCGATGTCTGAAACCGATCTCGAGACACGTTGGGCGCGGGAGCAATGGGATCAGCCTGGGGCAGGGCCCGCGTCGCTGACTTCAGACCCGCGGTCGGTGGGGGACCCGGCATTCCCTGGATTGCCAGTAAATTAGCGACCGGAAAATCGGATTTGGGCAAGTTGATTCTCGGAGCGTCCACAACCTTCTCGACCGGAGAATTGCCCCGCACCACGCGAATGGTTTGCGTGCGATGCTGAGCATGCTGACCGCCCGCCCTGCCGGATCTTCCTTTCTCGGCGCCGCCAACATCTTCTGTCTGAGGCAGTTCGTCACCGGAGAAGTAGATGACGTCATACTTCGGCGCGACCGGCGGTACATACGGCTGGAGAGAGGCCAGCTTGGTGGGGAGCACGATGGCGGACGCCAGCAGCACTCCTTCCAGTACCCAGGCGACGACCATGCCACGGAAGGGAAATATTTTCGTGGGTGCCTCTCCGGCCAAAGGCTTGCCGGAGCGCCGCAGGGCTGGACGAATACTTGTGACGAACTCTTCCCACGGCGATGACCAGGGAATCAGGAATTGCGGAACATCGTGCAGCCATTTCACTGGTTCCTGCGTCCCGGCCAACTGTGCTGCCTCAATCACGGTCTCACCCCATTGCCGTTGAGGCCAACATCAATGACATCGCCCACCCCGGTTTGAGTTTCGCCTATCGTGCCGGAGGGGAGCTCGACTACGCTGGCTGCGGCGAGCCGAATGGGCGCCATCCGCCAAGGTCTCAAATTCTCCTGCACGTAAACCACTCTCTGCTCCGCGTTCAGGTAAACCACATCAATGGGGAAGCGCATGCAAAACGTGTGTACTCCACGACAGGGTACGATCCATAGTCCGCTGCCATGATCGAAGTCCCGGGAATCCGTCGCTATCAAACCGCGAAAACGGGACCAGTGAGTATCCGCCAGCAGCAAATTCGTCGCCAGATACGACTGACGAGTGCGGTTGAATGCATATCGCTTGCTGGCTGGTGCGGGCATTACGACTCCTTAGACCTGTTCCCCACAACCCCCGCCTATTTGCCGCTGCCCAGCGTGTGAATCAGGCCAATTACGGCCGGCCCTAAGGTGACGAAGAACATGGAAGGGAGCACGAAGACGACCAGCGCTGGAATCATTTTAATCGTAGTTTTGGCGGCTTGCTCCTCGGCACGCTGGCGGCGTTCTGTGCGTAGAGCGTCGGAATGGACGCGCAAAGCTTGGGCCACGCTGGTACCAAAACGATCAGTCTGAATCAGAACTCCCACCAGTGCCCGGATATCGTCTACGCCGGTGCGGTCCGCCAGATTGCGCAGTGCTTCTGGCCGGGGCTTTCCGGCGCGCATTTCCAGGTTGACCAGATAGAATTCATCGCTGAGGTCCGGGTGAGCATAACGCAAGTCTTGCCCTACGCGCGCCATGGCTTGATCCAGGGACAAGCCTGCTTCTACGCAGATCACAGTAAGATCCAAGGCATCGGCCAACCCGACGCGAATGCGACGCTGGCGATCGCGGATCATCCTCTTCAGAACGAACCTCGGCAGCAGGAATCCCAGAGCCGGAATGCCGATGAGCAGGTACGGCGAATCGAATCCTGTGGCAAGAACAACGAGCAACAACCCTGCGATAGCGCAGAAGACCCGCAGGCCGAAGTAGATGGTTTCGTGTCGTGCCTCGCGATAGCCGGCCTGCATCAACCAGGCACGCGACTTGTTCGCTTCAGCTGGGGAAAGCGGGATAGCCTTGCTCAAGGGACTAAGCGCTTGTTCGATTCTCTCTTTGATCGGCGCTTTTTCCACCTGTGACTGCGGCCGCGTGCCTAAGGAGCGCAAGCGTGCGCCCAGCACGGATGTCGGCATGACCACCGCTGCGCCAAAGGAAAAAATCGCCCCGGCAACGGTAACGAAAACCAGAATGGTTAATGCCAGTTCCATGTCAGACCTGAATCGTGATAACTCTCCGAATTACGAAATAGCCGATCGTCTGCAAAGTCACCCCTACGACCACAAGGATGTGCCCCAGAGGTTCGGTGAACAGCGGCCGGATAAAGCCCGGATTCATCGTCAGCATGATGAGCACAATTAACGGGGGCATACCCATCAGAAGCATCATCGTCAAGCGGCCTTGGGCTGTGAAAACCCGAACCTGGCGCATGATCTTAAAGCGTTCGCGGATGACATACGACAGATTGTCAAGAATTTCTGCCAGGTTGCCACCAGTCTCACGTTGCAGCATAACGGCAGTCACGAAGAACTTCACGTCGACGAGCGGAACGCGCTCGGTCAAATTGACCAGAGCGTCGCGAACCGGCAGACCGAATTTCTGTTCTTCGAAGAGCTTGCGGAATTCTCCGGCGATGGGCTCGGGAACTTCACTCGCGATCAACTCTAGCGCCGTGGTAAACGCGTGGCCAGCCCGCACGGCCCGGGCCAACGTGTCAATCGCCTGGGGGAAGAGCTCCTCGAAATGATCAAAACGTTTGGTGCGCCGATGAGTCGCGTAGCCATACGGCAACACAAAGCCGAGTAAGAATGCAAGCCAGGCGAAGAGGGGATTTTGCGTCCAAACCAGGATGATGACGGCAAACACCAACCCGACGCTTGCGCAAAGCAGCAGGAAATTACCGGCCCGCATGGTTATATCGGCTTGCGAGAGTAATTTCTGCAAAGCGGAGACCCGCGCGGAGCGACGCAACCACTGGTCAACCGCGGGAATGTTGCTCAGCATCTCGTCTCGCAGCAAAGCCAGTTCGTCGGTTGCCTCGCGCTCAGCCGGTTTCTGGACCGCCTCCAGTCGTTCGCGCAGCAGACGGGCGCGCGCGCTACGTTGATCGAGGGCCATGCCGACAGCGAACACGCCGATCGTGACGACAATGAAAACCATAACTGCGATGGTGGCTGTCATGTTTGCTTGCTCAGAATTGCTGAGTCTTAAACTTCCATCCGTGATTCAAACAATGCCGGTCGTAAGCGGCACCCTGCGGCCGCGAGGCGTTCGGCGAAACGAGATTGAATCCCAGTAGCCTTGTAGGTGCCCCGCACTCGGCCACTCTCGTCGATTCCGTGGCGTTCGAAAACGAAAATATCCTGCAGCGCGATCATTTCGCTATCCATGCCGGTCAGTTCGGTGATGGACAAGACTTTCCTGGTACCGTCGGAGAGTCGCGCGATTTGCACGATGGCGTGGATGGCCGACGCTATCTGCTGGCGGACGGCCCGCTCGGGAATGTTCAAGTTCGCCATCAACGACATGTTTTCGATGCGAGCCATCGCGTCACGGGGCGAGTTGGCATGGACGGTAGTCAACGAGCCTTCGTGACCGGTATTCATGGCCTGCAACATGTCAAAAGCTTCCTCGCCGCGCACCTCGCCCACTACGATGCGGTCGGGCCGCATACGTAGCGAGTTAATGACCAATTGCCGCTGGCGTACTGCGCCTTTGCCTTCAATGTTGGGTGAGCGCGTCTCCAGGCGTACGACGTGTTCCTGTTTCAACTGCAATTCGGCCGCGTCCTCAATGGTCACGATTCTTTCGGTACGCGGGATGTACCCTGAGAGGACATTCAGGAGCGTCGTTTTACCAGCGCCGGTGCCGCCCGAAATCAGGATATTGAGTTTGCCCTTGACCATGTTCGAGAGCAATTCGAGCATGGGCTCGGTAATCGATTTGTTCTCGATCATGTTGCGAGCGGTCAGGGGATCGCGGCCAAAACGGCGGATGGAGAGGCAAGGTCCATCGATGGCCAGCGGGGGAATAATCGCGTTCACGCGCGATCCGTCCGCCAGGCGCGCATCCACCATGGGCGAGGATTCATCCACGCGTCGGCCCACCTTCGAAACGATTCGGTCAATAATTTGCATCAGGTGCCCGTCGTCCTTGAACGAAAGACCCGTGAGCTCCAGTTTGCCGGCGCGTTCAATGTAGACCCGGTCGTAACGGTTCACCAGAATGTCGGAGATAGTTGGATCTTTGAGGAGCGGCTCCAGGGGCCCTAAACCGAAGATTTCATCCAGAATTTCGCGGGACAGCCGTTCCCGTTCGGCAAAGCTGAGTGGCACCGCCTCGCTGTTGACCGAGCTACGGATGAGAATGAGTACCTCTTCTCGCGCCGTCTCGCTCGGTGTGCGCCCTAGTTTTTCGAGATTGAGGCGGTCGAGAATCTTGCGGTGGAGATCGGACTTGACCTGCTGGTACTCACTTCGCTCGAAAGTTTGGAGGTTCGCCATTTCTCAGTTACACCGTCTTAAACAAAGACCAGGCCGCGCGTTTCACTTGCTCGTCATTTTCGGTCAGTTTCTGTGCCAATCCTATGAACGAGCGGGCGATCTCGGTATGGTTCTGGTCCATCAGGGGAGTTCCACGATCGATTGCGGACGACACGGCAAAGTACTGGTTGGGAATTTTCCACAGAAGCTTGGCGCCGGTTGCGGCCTCGGCATCGGCTTCCGAGAAACCGGGAATTTTGCGGAAGCGATTAAGAACGAGGCGGACCCTCTCGCGCCCACCCGTTTCGCCCAGGAATTGCAGTACCCGTGCCGCACTCCACAGCGACGCGACATCCGTATGTCCGACGAGCAGTACAGTTTCTGACAGATTACAGACCAGGCGCGTGGCCCCATCCAGCCGGCTGGAAGCATCTACCACGACATACCTGTAGTGGTTCACGAGCATGTCAAACAGGCGTGCAAATTCTGCCGTGGATGGCTCAACAACTCCTGGCGTACTGACGCCGGCAAGCAGTTGCAAGCCATCCGAACTTCGCGTCATGAAGCTTTCCAGCAGGGAACTGTCGAGCCGATGCAGGTTCCGGATGGCGTCCGAGATTGTGAACAGAGGCTTGAGATTGAGATGAAGAGCAGCATGGCCCAACAGAGCCAGATCAATTAGTGCAACATTGTTGTGAGCTGACTGAAGTGCCAGAGCCAGGTTCACCGCCACCGTAGTTGCGCCAACGCCCCCTTTGGCATTCACCACGGTGAAAACTTTGCCGCGCGAACCTTCGCGCCGGACTTTTCGTTGTGCTGTGGTCAGGCGCACAAAAGCTTCGAGGAGATCAGTAGTGGTTGTCGGGCGCTCGATGAACTCCCGTGCGCCAGCGCGCATCGCGCTCACGATCAATTGCGGCTGCTGCATACTACCGATGGCGAAGACCGCAGACTCCGGAAGCTCCTGATGGATGAGCTCGACGGCTCTGAGTGCCATTGTCGAATTATCGGCAGGAATATCTACTAGAATGACGTCCGGATTTGCCGATTGCACCCTGCGGATTACAGGATCGGTTGCACCAACGGGGAAGCTGGCACAAGTATGCGAGGTGCGTGCGACGCTGGTTCCGTCCACAAGCACTTGCAGAACAGCCCGTTGTTCGCTGTCGGTGGCGACTATGACGACTGAAAGCTCGGGCATACTGGCCCCTGATCCCTGGAAACTGTGTCTCTAAAGATAACCTACTCGGGCCAGCAGAGTCGCCCCATTTTTGGCCTTCTGAGGGCTTCCTGGAAAACGTTCGTAACTAGTTCATTTTTCAGCACCCGAGGGCTTCTTGCCGTCGAATTTTTCCTGGTTGAGGAAAGGTTTCGGCATGGTCGGGCCCGTCGGAGCTTCGCTGCTCGGAGACACGCGCCTCACGGTGCACATGACCATCAGTTCCGAGTTGCTTCGTTGAGCGCTCTTGCTTTTGAAGAAATTCCCCAGAATTGGAATGTCCCCCAGCCCAGGGAGTTTATTGGTGATATTGGTAACGCGGTTGTCCATTAGGCCAGCGATTACGAAGCTCTGGCCATCCTGGACTTCGAATTCAGTCTCAGCCCGCCGGGTGCTAAGAGCGGGCACCGTAAAACCGTTAATCGTCAGCGCGTTGGCGTAGTCTAATGCGCTGACCTCCGGGATCACGCGTAAGTGGATGTTTCCATTGGGCATGACCACCGGAGTGAACTTCAGACGAACGCCGAACTCCCTGTATTGAACGGTAACGGATGTAACGCCCTGGCTTGGCTGAATGGAGGGGTAGGGGAACTCGCCGCCCGCCAGGAAACTCGATTCCTTCCCATTGACGGCGATGAGGTTCGGCTCGGCCAGAATCTGCAGCAAGTTCTTAGTCTGCAATGCCCGGATCACTGTTCCCAAATGGATATCAGGCCGGAACAAGAAAATGTTCAGCATGTCGCTGATGGTCGTATTGGCGGAAAAGGGCGCGGTGCCCGGACCGGTGGAGTTCGTTACACCACCATCCGGATAAGGCACGGGTGTGTTATTGAATGTATCGCTGAGGGACCCAATCTTCTCGCCGCCATACTGACCCGTAGTCACATTGCCAAGTGTACGGAAAGCGCCAGTTGAGAATAGGTTGATCCCAGCCTGCGACAGAGCACTGCGATCGACTTCAGCAAACTTGACTTGCAGTAGCACTTCCTGCGCCCCCACGGGGCCAAATGTCAGGGCGTTCACCACGCGGCTTGAGTAGGCGCCGGCAATGGCTTCGGCACGCTTGGCTATATCTTCGGTGGACACATGCCCGGATAACACAATGGCGTTGCGGGAAGGACTTACATTAATTTTCTCGTCCGGGAAAATCCGGTGCTCTTCTTCTGCGGCGGCGGAAACGTCTACGTCGACGCGAAGATCGAAGCTGCGTGAGCGCTCCAATTCATCCCATATCAAAAGCGAGACCTCTCCCGGTGCTCGGCCGTGAACCAAGACTTGGGTAGGGGTCACCACACTGACGTCGGCAACCGAGGGATCCGTAACCGAAACGCGCTTTAAACGTTCCGTGGTATTGATGAGAAGGGATTTGCCTACGAGTACGCGCAGGGGAGCGGCACCAGTCAACTCCGATTGCGGTGTCGCGGCCGAAGCCGGTGGCGTCGTGGGCGCCGGGCCCGACGGACTCTGTTGAGCCCCACCCGTGACCTCCGGGTTGGCTTGCAGCGGCGCATTGGTAGCACCTTGCGATTGCGTTTTTGTGTCCGGCGCGCTGGCCGTTGTTTGTCCGAACGATGTAAGCGAGCTGAAGAGTATGCCGACCGTACACCACTTCCGGCAAAAGGTCATCGTATTTGTTTCTCCAGTGCCTTGGCAGGACGGTTACTGTTCAAAATTGACTTCTTTTTTCTCATTGCCGCGGATCACTTCAATCGTGTATGGGGTCGGGCGCGAAGGGGCCGGACTAGGCGCTAGATGTTTCACTCGGGTGGGCGTCCTGGGGGGCGTACTCGCAGGCGCCGGTATGCCGCCATTGTAGAGTGCAGCGTTGCGCACGGCTGCGATTTTCTCCTGGCCGGTATCAAGCGGGTTACGTAAGGTGAGCTGGATTCGGCCTTCCTGACTAGCGAGTGTGAGTTTCTGAGCGTCTTCCGGAGAAACCAGCAGAGTGATGACGGCGCTGGCTTGTGGTTCACCTGCCGCATTGCGCTCTAATTTTTGACCACTGGCCAACACGGCGACGTTCTGCAAGACGGTAGTGTTTACCGACTCGCCTGCTCCCGGGTTTCCGGTGAGCAGCACGTCGACGCGGGTCCCAGGGACAACAAAACCCGAAACCGCAATAACGTCATTCACACGCACGGAAACAGCGCGCATACCCGGGGGAATCAGAGCAGGGAGGCCAGCGACGTCCTTATCCGCAAGTTTGTTGGTCAGGATGAACTCGCCCCTGGAAATCGGCTGGAGCACGCCGCGGCCGATGGCGCGAGCCTTTTGATGGATGACGCCATCCGGCAAGCCCTCTGCGGGAAAATTCACCACCCGCAGATCGCGGTCGTCGAGCTTGGTGCCGACCTGCAAATCGTTAGCTGCCACGACAACCTCCACCCCGGGTTTGCTTGGCCGAGCCGCACTGGCCTGCAGGCGTTTGTAGACCAGAGTGCTCAACAGCCCACCCAAGGCCAACGCAATCAGTCCGATAAACATCAACCGGGTACGGTTCATCAAAGCTCCTTGGTGCCGATGCGTAATTGAGCGGGGTCCAAGCTACACGCGGGTAGTGAAGGCATGCGGCGGCGAGCTTGGCGAGGTCGTGCCAAATCCTGAATATGAATCATGGCTGAACGGACGTACAAAAACTAATCCGCACAAACCGAGTACCGACTACTGAATTGAACTGGCGACGTTTGAAAACACGGTGTTCGCGTTGGTACCTATCAGTCGAATCGTACCCACGACAATAACCAGAATGACCGCGAGCATAACGGCATACTC
>Ga0335070_10010046_pt1 | contig 11070 bp, 7 predicted proteins | sample Lox_Sample_13_FD_206722 | JGI IMG/M metagenome (GOLD analysis project Ga0335070, IMG submission 206722) | Soil microbial communities from Loxahatchee National Wildlife Refuge, Florida, United States - Lox_Sample_1.3 | ecosystem: Environmental > Terrestrial > Soil > Wetlands | place: USA: Florida... | reverse complement strand
ATTTTGTTCTCTCGCGCAGCATCGCTCCTTCGATAGAGCGGGACCGATGTTTCGAAATGCCATGGCAATGTTCACGGGGCAGCCTAGCGTAGTCGGCTACTCGAAAGCCGTATTCCCCTTAGTGATTGACTAGGCGCTAGCACGGCCCGGCGGGGATCCCTGCCGACCTGCACGGCGCCCTCGGGCCGCAGCAGCACCGGCATCGCCGGGTCCAGCGCGTAGAGAGCAGAGGCCGTGTGCGGCATGAATGCTGACTGTGCCACGCCGGAGGCGAGGGACCCGGTTAGTTATCCACCGAACCGCCGTCGGACCCAGGGGCCGGCATCGGTGTCTCGCTCGAACTCGGGATCGCCTCATCGATTCCGCTGGTATCGCCGCCAATGACCCGGTCGATGAATGCGGCCGGATCGTCGAGGTCCTCCGTGTCGGGCAGCAGACCGGGGTGCTGCCGTAACCGTTACTGTTGGTCAGCCGGTGCGGGCGGCGGTGGGCACGGCTTGCCGCCGCATATTCCAATGATCGTTCCCGTCGTCGTGGTTGCCGGTCCGACCGTCACGCCGCAGGGCCAGTTGGCCTGGTTCCGCCGGATGCGGTAGAAGCGTGCTGCGGCGGCGTCGATCCGGATCCACGGCCGCGGGCGGCTGTCCGAGCTGCTGGTGGAGGCGCTGCGCTGCTCGGGGGCCCGCATCGCGCACAGCAGACACGACGAGGCCGGCCAGGCCGTCGGTGTCCTGCAACCCGCGGTCGACGCCGTGTCGCCGCAACTCGGAGATGGGTGTCGGGGAGCGCAGCGGCGTGGCCAGCTCGGCCGCGGCCAGGCCGCGCGGCGGACGGACCAGCACGGCGCGGCGCGGATCCCAGCCGACCTGCACGGCGCCGTCGGGTCGCAGCAGCACCGGCATCGCCGGGTCGAGCGCGTATAGCGAAAGCGCGGCCTTAGACATGGCCTGAGTCATGGGTTGAGACTGTGCCAGGCCGGCGGCGGACGCCGCGCTCGGTTATCCACAGCGCCGCCGGCCGAGTCCTCCACGACACTGAGCGGCCCACCTCACCCTTCAACCGGCGCCCGGCCGGATGAAGGCAGCTCACAGCCGAGTTCGCCGGCAAACTGGGAGACCGTGGCCCGGAAGTCGAGAAAGCGGCTATACGCCACGTGCCGATCGTGCAGGACGCTCGGATCAATCCCGGCCTCCAGCAGGAGTAGGCCCCGTAACAGCCACGGCATCACGCTCGCGACGACCGACCAACGGAGGTGCCGAACCCCGAGTGGCTCATTCTCGTGGTCGAGCGGAAATTGGTGAGCCATGTCGTTACGAGCGTCCGTCAGGCATATCGGCAGATCAGCCACCGACTCCGCGATCTCCGGCAGGACAGCGCAGACTTTCGTCACCACATCGGTGGCGCGCTGCAGGTAGTCGACATCTTCGAAGTGGGAGACCGCGCTCATCATCGCGACGTCAACCTGCCGAGCGTCCAATGCTCGTCGATTCATGGCCATGCCCCGCGCGGCGCGCAGGGCGGCTTCTTTGATCCGCTTCAGCGCGCTGGGCGATGCGCCCGCGAACCTTGACTGTTCAAAAGTCTCGGGCATCCGGCGGTGCAACCCCTCGACGAGGTGCGTCACCACGAGAATCTGGGTCTGCAGCGGCGCCTGAATCGGCCGCGCCACCACGCAGGCAAGTCCGTCCAATGCCTCGTTGAACGGGATCCACCTCGCGAACCGCTCGACCGTGAGTTCCTCCCGGGGCAACAGTGTGCGGGCATCGAACTCGTTCGGGGGCTTGTCAGAGTCGGGCCCGTGGACGCTGAGCCAAGGATCGCCCTCATTGATCCGCACGTGCGTATCCCGGGCGACAAAATCCTGGTCCACCGCCAATTCGGCCAGCGCCAGGCAACCCGACACCACCGTTGTTTTAAGTTCCCGCAGGGTCGCTGGGGCCGCGGCCGTATACACCAGCCAGTTGCCGTCGTCGGACGTTTCGACGGTCAGCGCCGAACCGTCGCCGCCGACGGCGCTGGCCCTGCCTTCCCGAAGGTGGCCTAGCCAATAGGGATCCCCGAAGCGGAATCGCACGGCGCCGAATAGCTGATCGACACCGCTCACGTGGCGGTCGCCGATCACGGCGTAGTCCGCTTTGTAGTGTGGAGATCCGAAGTAGAAGCCATCTCGGCCGTGGTTGCGCGCGTCGACGAGCGTGACGGCGGGGCCCGTGTCGAGTTGGCCCCGCAGCGTAATGGGCTGAAACGCCTTGATAGTCGCCGCGGCCGACGACAAGAAGGCGCGACCGCCGGCGCTGTTCGTCACCACCCGTGGATCATTGACCAAGCCGCCGGCAAGGATGGCCTCGGGCTTATGTCCGCCGTCGGCCGCAAACGCACCCCACACCCTGACATCCGGCTTTTCAGGCACCCAGAAGTAGCCGCTCACCTCAAGTCCCGCGATCCCTCCGCAGCTTCCTAAGCACCAAAGCGTCTCCCTCACTGTATTTAATCGGGTGACCGTTTGTCCTCAGGGTCGAACGGAGGCGAACCGGCCGCAGGGCCAACCCGCGGCCGGGCGACGAACCCGTTCATGGGCCGGTGCTCAAGCCTGCGCCTTTGCCGGACACGGTGCACCAAATGCGGACGGCCGAGGCGATGTCGATGCCCGCTCGACCGCACACGCCGCTTATTTCGCCCGGGACGCCTGGGCGATGGCCTCGAGAAGGCTGGCGCCGCGGCCTTGGAACTGGCCGCATTGAGGTGGCCCTCGTCGGAGGCGTACCCGTCATACAACGTCGAAGTACTCCTGGTTGTCGTAGCGGCCGGAGACCCTCGTGCCGTCGGGCGTGGTTGACTCACCGCGGCCGGGTCGAAGATGTGTAGTCGCTGCGGGTCACGGCGTTCAGCTGCTCTGCGCGGCGTTTCTCCGCCTGGCTTCCCGACTGGGTGGTCAGGTGCTCCGTCACGTGGATAAAAGCTGGCATTGGGGAAGTCTCGTTCCGGCGAAACACCCTCGTACGGGCTACAGCGGACAAGTCCGCCGTCGGAATCGGGAAGCCACATTGCCCTGTAGTGCGGACCGGGCCAGAACGATCGCGAGCACGGCGACAACCGCGGCTGAAGGGCGACGGACCCGCTATCTGGCTGGGGCAGCATGGTCCGGAACCTCCACGTTGTGAAACCCAGGAGGTCAGCATGTGCGACCGCAGTAAATCCGCTCCTAGCGCTTGTGTTGTGGGTCGTCAGGCGCGGCCGGGCCCGGGGCAGCCTGGCCAGGGGCGGCCGGGGCCGGGGCGGCCGGGGCTGGGGCAGCCGGGGCTGGGGCAGGCGCGGCGGGGACGTCAGGGGCGGCCGGGGCGGCCGGGGCCGGGGCAGGGGCAACCGGGGCAGGTTCGGCCGGGGCCGGGGCCGGGGCGGCCGGGACTGGGGCGAGCGGGGCTGGGGCAGCCGGGACCGCAGGCGGTAGCGGGGCAGGCACGCCCAGGATGCCAGGCACGGCCGGGTCAGGCGCGGCCGGCACTGCGGGGTCTGGCGTGACCACAGGGGCTGGCGTGACCACAGGGGCCGGCGTGACCACAGGGGCCGGCGTCGCCACAGGGGCCGGCGTGACCACAGGGGCCGGCACGACCACAGGGGCCGGCGTCACCACAGGGGCCGGCACGACCACAGGGGCCGGCGTCACCACAGGGGGCACCGGCACCGGTGACGGAACGGGGACTGCATTCCCAGTGCCCATACCAAGTCCGACGGTGGTCAAGCCCAAGCCGCCAGCAAACATTGCTTTGGCGATGAATTGTTCAAGCTCCACCAGCACATCTCCTCGTCCCGTTGACGTCGAATGTGATTACCTGCTAGCTCCTTGGCGCCCGCGCTGGATCGGGCGCCGATGCCGTTGTTGGCCGAGTTCCGTGCTCTCCGGCATCGCCTCGGTGCCGTGCCTCGCGGATTTTCATGTCCGCCTCTTCGACGAATTGCGGCACGACGTTGGGTCGGTGTTTCAGTCCCGTGTGGATGACTCGCATGGCGATCATCTCTGCTCCTTCAGTAGCCGGTCCTCGTCCAGTGCCAGGGCACCTGAAGCGAGCTGCGGTGGAGGACCGCGGGAGGCGAGTAAGCGATCATACTGCCGAGCAGGCTAAGCCAGATTTTACATACTAAAAGATTCGATGTGAAGGCATACCAGACTCTTAGTGCTCGTTACCGGCGGTTCCGGTTAGTGCTTGATCAGAACCCGAACCGGAAAGCGCGACGCCCCGGCTGCGCAGGTCGCGCACCACGCGCGGGACGGCGGCCAGGTACTCCGACACCACCGCAAGGCCGACGGTCGTGGGCGACACGGCGGCGCCCCGACCAGCAGGCCGCGCTCAGTTATCCACCGTACCGCCGGCCGGGTCGTCGGTCCCGGGGTCCTCGAGCTTGGCGATGGCCTCGTCGATGCCGCTGGTGTCCCCGCCGATCACGCGGTCGATGAATCCGGCCGGCTCGTCGAGGTCCTCCGCGCCGGGCAGCAGGTCCGGGTGTTGCCAGACGGCGTCGCGGGCGTCGGCGCCGACCGCCTCGGTCAGCCGCTCCCACAGCGCGGCGGCCTCCCGCAGCTTGCGCGGCCGCAGCTCGAGGCCGACCAGCGTCGCGAAGGTCTGCTCGGCCGGGCCGCCGCTGGCCCGACGCCGGCGCAACGTCTCGCTGAGCGCGGCCGTGCCCGGGATCCGCTCGCCCAGGGCCGCGTTGACCACCACCTGCACCCAGCCCTCGATCAATGCCAGCAGGGTCTCGAGGCGCTCCAGCGCCTGCGTCTGCTCCGGCGTCGCCTTCGGCTCGAAGACCCCCTGGCCGAGCAGGCTCTCGATGGCCGCCGGGTCGGACAGCGACGCCGGATTGAAGTCGCGCGCCAGCTCCTCGATCCCGCTCATGTCAATCTTCATGCCCCTGGCGTAGGCCTCGACCGCCCCCAGCAACTGACTGGACAGCCACGGCACGTGGCTGAACAGCCGGTGGTGCGCGGCCTCGCGGGCGGCCAGGAAGGTCAGGATCTCGCTGCGCGGCTGCTCGAGCCCGGCGGCGAACGATTCGAGCGCGTCGGGCAGTATCGCGGCGACCCCCTTGGGGCCGAGCGGCAGACCGACGTCGGTCGAGGTCAGCACCTCACGGGACAACCGGCCCAGGGCCTGGCCCAGCTGCGACCCAAAGGCCATGCCGCCCATCTGCGACATCATCGCCATCAGCGGACCCGCCATGGTCTTGGCCTCGTCCGGCAGGGCCGACGCCCACACCGACGCGATCTGCTCGGCCATCGGATCGCACAGCCGCTTCCAGGTATCCAGCGTGTTCTCGACCCAGTCGGTGGGACTCCAGCCGACCGCCTTCGACGTGCCCGCGGGCAGCGCCGTCACGCCGTCCAGCCAGGTTTCGGCGAGGTGGACGGCGTCGGCGATCGCCTTGCTCGTCGAGGCGGGAATGGGCGCGACGAACCCGATCGAGCTGGACGCGACCCGCCGCGCCAGCTCGTAGTTGACCGGTCCCGACGCCTTGCCCCCGGCCGTGACGGTGCCCCCGCTGCTGAACATCTGGCCCAGCTGCGTGAATATCTGGCCCAGGTCGCCCATGCCGAAATTCCCGCCCAGGCCGAAGGCGCCCAGTGGGTCGGAGGCCCCCGAGCTGGAATCGGGATCTTTCTTCCCGTGCTTCTCGTGCTCCGGGTCGTCGCCGGAGGAGAAGCCGAAAGGCAGGTCAGGCATATCGCTAACGGTACTCACCGCCGGCGCGCAACGTGGGATCTCGGGTCACGCTCGTAGCTGAACGGCCCTGCGCGGAGTCCGGATAGGGTAGGCGCGTGAACAGGCGGATTCTGACGCTGATCGTCGCGCTGGTGCCGATCGTCGTGTTCGGCGTGCTGCTCGCGGTGGTGACGGTGCCGTTTGTGTCGTTGGGGCCGGGCCCGACGTTCGACACGCTCGGCGAGGTCGACGGCAAGCAGGTGGTCGCGATCGAGGGCACCGCGACGCACCCGACGACCGGCCACCTGAACATGACGACGGTGTCCCAGCGCGACGAGCTCAGCCTGGGCGAGGCGCTGACGCTGTGGCTGTCGGGACAGGAACAGCTGGTACCGCGCGACCTCGTCTACCCGCCGGGCAAGTCGCGGGAGGACGTCGACAAGGCCAACAATGCCGACTTCAAGAACTCCGAGGACAGCGCCGCCTACGCCGCCCTGGGCTACCTGAAGTACCCGGCCGCGGTGACGATCGCGACGGTCAGCGACCCCGGGCCGTCGGCGGGCAAGCTGAAGGCCGGCGACGCCATCGACGCGGTCGACGGCAGGCCGGTGGCCAACGTCGAGCAGTTCACGGGCTTCCTGAAAGACACCAAGCCCGGCCAGGTGGTGACGATCGACTATCGCCGCAAGAATGACGCGGCCGGCCCAATCGGCACCGCGCAGATCACGCTGGGCACGAACAAGGACCGCGAGTACGGCTTCATGGGCGTGGCGGTGCTCGACGCGCCCTGGGCGCCGTTCGTCGTCGACTTCAACCTCGCCAACGTGGGCGGCCCGTCGGCCGGGCTGATGTTCAGCCTGGCGGTCGTCGACAAGCTCACCACCGGCGACTTGGCCGGCTCGAAGTTCATCGCCGGCACCGGCACGATCTCCGTCGACGGCAAGGTGGGCCAGATCGGCGGCATCACCCACAAGATGGTCGCCGCGCACGCGGCCGGGGCCACGGTGTTCCTGGTGCCGGCCAAGAATTGCTACGAGGCGACCTCGGACAACCCGTCCGGCCTGCGCCTGGTGAAGGTGGAGACGCTCGGCGAAGCGGTGGACGCGCTGCACGCGATCACGTCGGGGGGTCAGCCGCCCAGTTGCTAGCCCGGCCGGACAGCCGCGCGGAATGCGTACAGTTGTGAGCTAGAAATCGCGGAAATCTCGAAGCCCGCCATAACGATCAGGGAGCGTAGCCAGTGGGGATGCGGCCCACCGCACGGATGCCGAAGCTGACTCGGCGCAGCCGGATTCTGATCCTGATCGCACTGGGTGTGATCGTTTTGCTGCTCGCCGGGCCCCGGTTGATCGACGCCTACGTCGACTGGCTGTGGTTCGGTGAGCTCGGCTACCGCTCGGTGTTCACCACCGTGCTGGTCACCCGCATCGTGGTCTTCCTGGTCGCCGGACTGCTGGTCGGCGGCATCGTGTTCGCCGGGCTTGCCGTGGCCTACCGCACCCGGCCCGTGTTCGTCCCGAGCAACAACAACGATCCCGTGGCCCGGTATCGCGCGGTCGTGGTTTCGCGGCTGCGGCTGGTGGGCGTCGGAATCCCGGTTGCGGTCGGCGTGCTGGCCGGCATCATCGCGCAGAGCTATTGGGTGCGGGTGCAGCTGTTTCTGCACGGCGGGAACTTCGGCATCACGGATCCCCAGTTCGGCAAGGACCTCGGCTTCTACGCGTTCGAGCTCCCGTTCTACCGGCTGCTGCTCAGCTACATGTTCGTGGCGGTTTTCCTGGCGTTCTTGGCGAACCTGCTGGCGCACTACATCTTTGGCGGCATCCGGCTGTCCGGGCGCACCGGGGCGCTGAGCCGCTCGGCGCGGATCCAGTTGGTGACCCTGGTCGGGGTGCTGGTGCTGCTCAAGGCCGTGGCCTATTGGCTGGACCGCTACGAGCTGCTGTCGCACACCCGTAGCGGCAAGCCGTTCACCGGTGCCGGATACACTGACATCAACGCCGTGCTGCCGGCGAAGCTGATCCTGATGGCGATCGCGGTGATCTGCGCCGCCGCGGTGTTCTCCGCAATCGTCCTGCGCGACTTGCGGATTCCAGCCATCGGCCTGGTGCTGCTGCTGCTGTCGTCATTGATCGTGGGCGCCGGGTGGCCGTTGATCGTCGAGCAGATCAGCGTCAGACCCAATGCGGCGCAGAAGGAAAGCGAATACATCGGGCGCAGCATCGCCGCGACGCGACAGGCCTACGGCTTGACCTCCGACCAGGTGAGCTACCGCAACTACACGGGCGACGGGCAGGCCACCGCCCAGCAGGTCGCGGCCGACCGGGCCACCACCTCCAACATCCGGCTGCTGGACCCCACGATCGTCAGCCCGGCGTTCACCCAGTTTCAGCAGGGTAAGAACTTCTACTACTTCCCCGACCAGCTCTCCATCGACCGGTACCTCGACCGCAACGGGGCGCTGCGCGACTATGTCGTCGCCGCAAGGGAACTCAACCCCGATCGGCTGATCGACAACCAGCGTGACTGGATCAACCGGCACACCGTCTACACCCACGGCAACGGGTTCATCGCGTCGCCGGCCAACACGGTGCGGGGCATCGCCAACGATCCCAACCAGAACGGCGGATACCCCGAGTTCCTGGCCAACGTCGTGGGCGCCAACGGCAGCATCGTGTCCGACGGGCCGGCGCCACTCGACCAGCCACGGATCTACTACGGGCCGGTCATCTCCAACACCTCCGCCGACTACGCGATCGTCGGGCGTAACGGCAACGACCGCGAATACGACTACGAGACCAGCACCGAAACCAAGAACTACACCTATACCGGGCTCGGGGGAGTGCCGGTCGGCGACTGGTTGTCCCGCAGCGTGTTCGCCGCCAAGTTCGCCGAGCGAAACTTCCTGTTCTCCAACGTGATCGGCTCCAACAGCAAGATCTTGTTCAACCGCGATCCCGCGCGGCGGGTGGAGGCGGTGGCGCCGTGGCTGACGACCGACAGCGGCGTGTACCCGGCGATCGTCAACAAGCGGCTGGTGTGGATCATCGACGGCTACACCACGCTGGACAACTACCCGTACTCGGAACTCACGTCGCTGTCGGCGGCGACCGCCGACTCCACCGAGGTGGCGTTCAACCGGCTGGCTCCCGAAAAGCAGGTGTCCTACATCCGGAACTCGGTGAAGGCCACCGTGGATGCCTACGACGGCACCGTGACGCTCTACCAGCAGGACGAGCAGGACCCGGTGCTGAAGGCCTGGATGCAGGTGTTCCCCGGCACCGTCAAGCCCAAGAGCGACATCACCCCCGAGCTCGCCGAACACCTGCGCTACCCCGAAGACCTGTTCAAGGTGCAGCGGATGCTGCTGGCCAAGTACCACGTCAACGACCCGGTGACGTTCTTCTCCACGTCGGATTTCTGGGACGTGCCGCTGGATCCCAACCCCACCGCCAGCAGCTATCAGCCGCCCTATTACATCGTCGCGAAAAACATAGCGAAGAACGACAATTCGTCCTCATATCAGTTGATCAGTGCGATGAACAGGTTCAAGCGCGACTATCTGGCGGCCTACATCAGCGCCAGCTCGGACCCGGCGACGTACGGCAGGATCACCGTGCTGACCATCCCGGGTCAGGTCAACGGCCCGAAGCTGGCCAACAACGCGATCACCACCGACCCGGCGGTGTCCCAGGACCTCGGCGTGATCGGGCGCGACAACCAGAACCGGATCCGGTGGGGCAACCTGCTCACCCTGCCGGTGGGCCAGGGCGGCCTGCTCTACGTCGAACCCGTCTACGCCTCGCCGGGGGCCAGCGACGCCGCCTCGTCGTACCCGCGGCTGATCCGGGTGGCGATGATGTACAACGACAAGATCGGCTACGGCCCCACCGTCAGTGACGCCCTCAACGGGCTGTTCGGGCCCGGCGCGGGCGCGACCGCGACGGGGATCCAACCCACCGAGGCCGGCGCCCCACCGACCCCGCCCGCCAGCCCACCGAGCCCCGGTAGCCCGCCGGCGCCCGCGGCGGTGCCACCGGGTCCGCCGCCGCCCGCGGCGGTGCCGCCGTCACCGGATGGATCGGTGACACTGTCGCCGGCCAAGGCCGCCGCCCTGCAGGACATCCAGGCCGCGATCGGCGCGGCGAGAGACGCCCAAAAGAAGGGCGATTTCGCCGCCTACGGTGCGGCGCTGCAGCGGCTGGACGACGCGATCAACAAGTACAACGCCGCCAAGTAGCGGCCGTCGGCCGCGAGGGCGCGTAGACGATGCCATTTTGCGGACGCTCGTCGAGCGCGCCAGCGTCAGCCCTGCAGCCGACGGGCGACCTCGCCGTAGCGCTCGAAGCGTTCGGGGTTGCCCAGGGCTCCAAAAGCGCTGTACAGCACCAGGCGCGTCGCGACCCCGGCGTACTTCTCGGTCAGCGCGTCGGCCAGCCCGTCCCACGTCGACTCGGTGGCGAACGCGGCGATGTGCTCGTTGGTGATCTGGGCCGCCATCCCGGCGAAGTCGCCGGCCTTCTGCTTCTCCCGGACGCGCGCCGTCGTCCCCTCGAACCCGGCTTCGTCCCAGATGAACGCGTAGTTGGGTGTGCTGCCGTAGAAGGACATGCTGGCGCGCACCGACTCCCGCTCGGTGGCGCGCTCCTCATCGCTGTCGCCGACGATCGTCATCACCGGCACGATCATCGCGACGTCCGACGGGGAGCGCCCGGCTTTCGCCGCCCCCGCCGCGACGTTGGGCACGACGTGCCGGGTCAGGTAGCCCGGTTCGCCGAGCGGGTGCACGTGCACGCCGTCGGCGACCTCGCCGGCCATCCGCAGCATCCACGGGTTGACCGCGGCGATGTCGACCTTCGGGTCGGGCGCGTCGATCGGCCCGGCGCTCCACTGCGGCGTGATGAAGTCGAGGTTGTAGAACTCGCCGTGGTGGTCCAGCGCTCCGGAGCGGAAGGCGGCGAAGCAGGCCTTGACGGCCAGCACGTAGTCGCGCAGCCGTGGGCCGGGCCGCTCGAACGGCACACCGTAGCGGCGCACCATGTGGGTGCGGACCTGGGTGCCCAGCCCCAGCCGGAAGTTCCCGCCGGTCGCCTCCTGGAGTTCCCACGCCGTGGCCGCGCTGATGAACGGACTGCGCGGGAAGGCGACGGCGACGCCGGTCGACAGGGGCAGGCCCGGCGCGGCCTGCGAGGCCACCGCGGCATTGAGGTACGGGGTACGGCCGGTCTCGGTGAACAGCATGCCGGAGAACCCCGCCGCCTGGGTACGGGCGGCGAGGGCGCCGATCTGGCCGAGCGGAAGTGCGGTGGTCATGACGTCGACGTGCACGGTGCGGACAGTACGCGACGGCGGAGCGCATAAGGTTCAAACGTGG
>Ga0335070_10010045_pt1 | contig 11070 bp, 9 predicted proteins | sample Lox_Sample_13_FD_206722 | JGI IMG/M metagenome (GOLD analysis project Ga0335070, IMG submission 206722) | Soil microbial communities from Loxahatchee National Wildlife Refuge, Florida, United States - Lox_Sample_1.3 | ecosystem: Environmental > Terrestrial > Soil > Wetlands | place: USA: Florida... | reverse complement strand
GCTTGCCCTCGCGATGCTCTGCGCGGGCGCGGCGCGAGCCGTCACGCCGGAGCAGATCCACGATCTCGCCCTCGGTGAGAACGACCAGAAGGTCGACGCGATCGCGGCGCTCGTCGCTTCGGGCGACGGCGACGCGCTCCCTCTGCTGCAATCGCTCGCCGACGGCGAGATTCAGACCTCGGGCGAGCAAGTCCTCAGGGTGAAGGACAAGAGGGCGGTCGATCTCGTCACCGGCAAGGCCGTCGAGCCCATTCCGCAGTCGCTCGACGACGTCGTGCTCAACAACCGCGTGCGCCGCGAGCTCGCGACCGCCATCGCGGCGCTGAAGCTCGGCTCCGCCGACCGCGCGGTGCGCCTCGCAGCGGCGAAAGAGCTGCAACGCAATGCGGCCGAGGCCACGCTTCCAGCGATCCGGCGCGCGCAGGAGCACGAGCAGGATCCCGAGATCAAGGGCCTGCTCACGCTTGCGCGCTCGACGATCCAATTGGACAGCGCGGACAAGGCCACGCGCATCGGCGCGATCCGCGCGCTCGCCGAGAGCCGCGATCCGAATACGAAGACGCTGCTCCTGCCGCTGCTCGAGAAGAAAGGCGCCGAATTCGCGGAGCCCGACGCCGAGGTCCGCGCCGAGGCGGAGGCGTCGCTGCGCGCGATCGACTCGAGGCTACGTACCGGCGAGATGATCGGCCGCGTGTTCTCGGGGATCAGCCTGGGCAGCATTCTGCTCCTTGCCGCGCTGGGGCTCGCGATCACCTACGGCCTGATGGGCGTCATCAACATGGCGCACGGCGAGCTCATCATGATCGGCGCGTACGCGACCTACGTCGTCCAGAATCTATTCCGCAACCACCTGCCCGGGGCGTTCGACTTCTACCTCGTCGCGGCGGTACCGGTCGCCTTCTGCGCGTCGGGCGTGGTCGGCATGGTGCTCGAGCGCAGCGTGATCCGCTTCCTCTACGGCCGTCCGCTCGAGACGCTGCTCGCGACCTGGGGGATCAGCCTGATCCTGATCCAGGCGACGCGAACGCTCTTCGGAGCGCAAAACGTACAGGTCGAGAACCCCGCATGGATGTCGGGGGGCGTCGAGCTGATGGCCAACGTCGTTCTCCCGTACAGCCGCATCGTCATCATCTTCTTCGCCGCGGCGGTCGTGGCGCTCGTCGCGCTGCTCCTCACGCGCACGCGCCTCGGGCTTTTCGTGCGCGGCGTGACGCAGAATCGTCCGATGGCGAGCGCGCTCGGCGTCCCTACGGGTCGCGTCGACACCTACGCGTTCGGTCTCGGATCGGGCATCGCGGGGCTCGCCGGATGCGCGCTCTCGCAGATCGGCAACGTCGGCCCGGACCTCGGCCAGAGCTACATCGTCGACTCGTTCATGGTCGTCGTGCTGGGGGGTGTCGGTCAGCTCGCCGGCACCGTCTACGCCGCGGTCGGCCTCGGGATCGTCAACAAGTTCCTCGAGGCGTGGTCGGGCGCGGTCCTCGCGAAGATCGCGGTGCTCGTGTTCATCATCGTCTTCATCCAGAAGCGTCCGCAGGGGCTGTTCGCCCTGAAGGGGCGGATGGCTGATGCTTAACTGATGTTGTGAACGCTCCGTTGCCGCGCGAACTCTCCGAACAGATCCGTCCCGCGTTCCAGGCCAGGCGGCGCGCGCTGCTCACGCGGGGCGGCTGGGCGACGTTCGCCGTGGTCGCGTACGTGATCTTCTTCCTCATCCCGGCGATGAACCTGTACGTGCCGGCGAGCCATCCGCTGCATTTGTCCGACTACTTCGTCTCGGTGGGCGGCAAGATCATGTGCTACGCGATCGTCGCGCTCGCGATGGACCTGATCTGGGGCTACGCCGGCATCCTGTCGCTCGGCCACGGTCTCTTCTTCGCGCTCGGCGGCTACGCGATGGGCATGTACCTCATGCGCTCGATCGGAACGGCCGGCGTCTACCACAGCACGCTTCCCGACTTCATGGTGTTCCTCGACTGGAAGGCGTACCCCTGGTACTGGAGCTTCACCGACCATTTCTGGTACGCGGCGCTCCTCGTGATGCTCGTGCCGGGCGTGCTCGCCTTCGTCTTCGGCTATTTCGCGTTCCGATCGCGGATCAAGGGCGTCTATTTCTCGATCATCACGCAGGCGCTCACCTATGCGTTCATGCTGCTCTTCTTCCGCAACGACACGGGTTTCGGCGGCAACAACGGCTTCACCGACTTCAAGGAGATCCTCGGCTTTCCGATCGCGACATCGAAGACGCGAATGGCGCTGTTCGCGACCACCGGCGCCGTGCTGCTCGGCACGTTCCTGCTCGGCCGCTACATCGTGAAGTCCAAGCTCGGCCGCGTGCTGATGGCGATCCGCGATGCCGAGAGCCGCGTGATGTTCTGCGGCTACAACCCGATCTCCTACAAGCTCTTCATCTGGACGCTCTCCGCCGTGATCTGCGGGATCGCCGGCGCGCTGTACGTGCCGCAGGTGGGGATCATCAACCCGAGCGAGATGTCGCCGGCGAACTCGATCGAGATCGCGATCTGGACCGCGGTGGGCGGTCGCGGCACGCTGATCGGCCCCGTGCTGGGCGCGTTCATCGTCAACTTTGCCAAGAGCTGGTTCACCGTCGCGTTCCCCGAGTTCTGGCTGTTCTTCCTCGGCCTCATGTTCATCCTGGTTACGCTGTTCCTGCCGCAGGGCGTGATCGGCCTTCTGCGCCGCAGACAGCGGGACGCATCGGCGCCATGAGCGAAGCGGCGCTGCATTCGACCGACGGCGGTTCCGCGGGGCTCGCGCAGGCGGGCATGCGCGTCGCGGGCCCGAGGGTCGACACTACGCACGGCCCGATCCTGTATCTCGAGGGGATCACCGTCTCGTTCGACGGCTTCAAGGCATTGAACGACCTGTCGCTGACGATCGAGGACGGAGAGCTGCGCTGCATCATCGGCCCGAACGGCGCGGGCAAGACGACGATGATGGACGTCATCACGGGAAAGACGCGACCCGACGCCGGCAATGCGTTCTTCGGACAGACGATCGATCTGACGCAGCTCACCGAAGCCGAGATCGCCCACGCCGGGATCGGCCGCAAATTCCAGAAGCCCACGGTGTTCGAGCGCCACACCGTATTCGAGAACCTCGAGCTCGCGATGAAGGCCGACAAGCGCGTGCGGGCGACGGTCCATGCGCGTGTACGGCGCGCCGAGCTCGACCGGATCGCCGAGGTTCTCATGCTGATCCACCTTGCCGACGAGGGCGACCGGCTCGCGGGATCGCTGTCGCACGGCCAGAAGCAATGGCTCGAGATCGGGATGCTGCTGATGCAGGAGCCGCGGCTGCTGCTGCTCGACGAGCCGGTTGCCGGGATGACCGACGACGAGACCGTGCGCACCGCGGAGCTCTGCATGTCGCTCGCCGGACGCCATTCGGTCGTCGTCGTCGAGCACGACATGGATTTCATCGCGCGGATCGCCCGGACAGTGACGGTGCTCCACGAAGGAAGCGTGCTCGCCGAAGGTCCGATGGACGTCGTGCAGGCCGACCCGCGCGTGGTCGAGGTCTATCTGGGACGCTGACCGACGGCCATGCTGAATGTCGCAGCACTCAACCAGTACTACGGCAGCAGCCACACGCTGCGCAACGTCGCGTTCGAGGCGCCGACAGGGGCGGTGACCGTCGTGCTCGGCCGCAACGGCGTCGGCAAGACGACGCTGCTCAAATGCCTCGCCGGACTGCTGCCCGTGCGCTCGGGATCGATAAGCTTCGACGGCATCGACGTCACGAGGGCGCCCGCACATGCGCGTGCGCGCCTCGGCATGGGCTACGCGCCGCAGGGACGCGAGATCTTCCCGCGTCTCACCGTCGAGGAGAACCTGAAGCTCGGGCTCGCAACCAGGCCCGCGGGCACGCCGATTCCGCAGCGCATATTCGAGATGTTCCCGGTGCTCTCCGACATGCTGCATCGGCGCGGCGGCGATCTCTCGGGCGGCCAGCAGCAGCAGCTCGCAATCGGACGTGCGCTGGCGGCAGCGCCGAAGCTCCTTGTGCTCGACGAGCCGACCGAGGGCATACAGCCGTCGATCATCAAGGACATCGAGCGCGCGATCCGGCGCCTCGCCGCGGAAGGGGGAATGGCGATCCTGCTGGTCGAGCAGTACTACGACTTCGCGCGGTCGCTCGCCGATCGCTACGTCGTTCTCTCGCGCGGCGAGGTGATCAAGGCCGGAAAGGGCGCGGACATGGACGCGGATGGCGTCCGCGCCTGCTTGACGGTCTGAGCTCGAGGGCTGCCGCCGGGAGCCGGCTCGCTCGCTGCGGAGGCACGCTCTCGCCGCGACTCCCGCGGGCGGTTCTCGTCGCAGCGCTCCTGCACGCAAGCGTCGCCGCATCCAGCTGACGGCTCGGGGTGGAGGGTAAACTGCCTCCCGATGCAGCCCGATCGCTCCTTCCGGGAAGGCGCCCACGTTCCGCGCGAGCTTTCGCGATGAGCTTGCCGCATTCGTCCGCAGCTGCACTGCCGCTCGCCGGCGCGCGCGTCGTCGAGTTCACGCACATGGTGATGGGGCCGACGTGCGGGATGGTGCTCGCCGACCTCGGTGCCGAAGTCATCAAGGTCGAGCCGATCGACGGCGACCGCACGCGCCGTCTGCTCGGGGCGGGTGCAGGCTTCTTCCCGATGTTCAACCGCAACAAGAAGAGCATCCTGGTCGACCTGCGCACGCCTGCCGGGACCGAGATCGCGCGGCGCCTCTGCGCGAGCGCCGACATCGTCGCCGAGAACTTCAAGCCGGGAACGATGGCGAAGTACGGGCTCGACTACGCGGCGCTCGCCCAGGCGAACCCACGCCTGGTCTACGTCACGTGCAAGGGCTTCCTTCCCGGCCCCTACGAGAACCGCACTGCGCTCGACGAAGTCGTGCAGATGATGGGTGGCCTTGCATACATGACCGGCCGCCCCGGCGATCCGCTGCGCGCCGGAACCAGCATCAACGACATCATGGGCGGCCTCTTCGGCGCGATCGGCGCGCTCTCGGCATTGATCCGGCGGGGTGTCACGGGGCGCGGGATGGAGGTGCAGGCGGCGCTCTTCGAGAACAACGTCTTCCTCGTCGGACAGCACATGCTGCAATATGCAATGACCGGCAGGCATCCGGCGCCGATGCCCGCGCGCGACAATCCGTGGGCCGTCTACGACGTGTTCACGGTGAAGGACGGCGAGCAGATCTTCCTCGCGGCCGTGAGCGACGCGCAGTGGAACACGTTCTGCGACGCGCTCGGCTTCGCCGACCTCAAGGCCGACCCCGCGCTCGCGACCAACAACCAGCGCGTCAGCGTGCGTCCGGCACTGCTCGCGACGCTGCGCGAGCGCCTCGCGGAGCGGAGCGCGGGCGAGCTGGCCGCGATGTTCGAGAAGGCGGGCCTCCCCTTCGCGCCGATCCGCAGACCCGAGGATCTCTACGACGATCCGCATCTCGAGGCGACCGGCGGTCTCGCCGACGTTCGTCTTCCCGACGGCGACAAGGCGGGCACGACGGTCAAGGCCACGCTTCTTCCGTTGACGCTCGAAGGGAGGCGGCCGGGCGTGCGTAGCGATCCGCCGAGGATGGGCGAGCACACGCGCGAGCTGCTGAACGTCGTCGGCTACGCGTCCGCGGAGATCGACGAGCTGTTCGCGAAGGGCGTGGTTGCGTGATCTCCGGGGCAACGGCAGAAAAGACGAAGAGGACAACGATGAATCTCCGCTTGCATTCACGCGTAGAGGGCATCCTCCGCGCAGCCGCGCTGACGACGATGTTCGCGGCGATCGCGCTCGGGGCGGCCGGCACGCTGCGCGCGCAGATCGGCGATCGTCCGATCAAGTTCATTCTGCCGGTCGCGACCGCGTCCGGCGTCGACACGATCACCCGTGCCGCGTCACCGGCGCTCGCCAAGGCGCTGGGGCGCCCCATCGTCGTCGACAATCAGCCCGGCGCAGGCGGCATCGTCGGCACGTCCGCGCTCGTCAAGTCGGCGCCGGACGGATTCACGCTGAGCGTCGTCTCGAACAACCACGTGATCTATCCGAGCGTCTACAAGTCGGTGCCGTTCGACCCGATCGCCGACATCACGCCGATCGCCGTTCTCGGCTCGACGCCGATCGTCATCGTCGTCAATCCGACGAAAGTTCCGGCGAAGGACGTGAAGGAGCTCGTCGCGCTGCTCAAGGCGAAGCCGGGCGCGTACAACTACGGTTCCTCCGGCAACGGCACGATCCTGCATCTCGCGGCGGAGATGTTCTTCGACGAAGCAGGCGTCAAGGCGACGCACGTTCCCTATAAGGGTGTCGGCCCGATGCTGACCGATCTCCTCGGCGGCCAGGTCGACATCGGCGCGCTGTCGCTGCCGTCCGTGCAGCAGCACCTGAAGAACGGTACGTTGCGCGCGATCGGCGTGGGAGCGGCGAAGCGCCTCGCCGCCGCGCCGGAGATCCCGACGATGGTCGAGCAGGGGCTGCCGGGCTATCTCGTCGAAGGCTGGTTTGCGGTGATCGGTCCGGCGAAGCTGCCGCCGGCCGATGTCGCGCGCATCAACGCGGCTTTTGCGTCAGCGTTCGCGACGGCCGAGGTCCTGGAGATCATGGCGAAGCAGGGAAACACGATAGACGTGAGCACGCCCGGGTATGCGGCGCAGTTCTTCCGCTCGGAGCTCGCGAAATATGCGAAGCTCGTCAAGAAAGCGGGAATCGAGCTTCAATGACCCGAGGAACCGAGGCGGCCGGCGGCGCCGCGCAAGAAGCGGCCATGCGGAGGCCGTTTCGGTTCAACCCGCACATCCTGTATCTCTGCACGAGCGCCGACAAGATCCGCGCACAGCTGGGCGGCCGACGCCTCGCACTCGCGGATGCGCTGCCGTTGCGCGACGTCGCCGAGAGGTCCGCCGGCGTTCGCCTCGTGATCGCCGAGAGCTTCGAGCGCATCTACCGGCAGAACGCCGACAACCTCGGCCTCTTCACGTCCACCGATTTCGATCTGATCTAGCCGGGCGGCGCCGCGCGAAGTTGCGCCTTTTTCCCGATCAGGATTCGAGATACGGCCTGATCCAGCCGAGCCCTTCGGCGGTCGTCGTCTTCGGCTTGTACTCGCAGCCGATCCAGCCGTCGTATCCGAGGCGATCGACGAATTCGAACAGGAACGGGTAGTTGATCTCGCCGCTGCCGGGCTCGTTCCGGCCCGGTGTGTCGGCGAGCTGCATGTGCGCGATCTTGGCGAGATGCTTCTCGATCGTCGGCGCGAGGTCGCCCTCCATGATCTGCATGTGATAGATGTCGTACTGCAGCGAGAGGTTGTCGGAGCCCACGGCAGCGATCAGATCGATTGCCTGCTTCGAGTGCTTCAGATAGAAACCCGGCATGTCGCGCGTGTTGATCGGCTCGATCAGCAGCCGGATCCCTGCAGCCTCGAGCTTGGCGGCCGCGAACTTCAGGTTGGCGACGAACGTCTCGTGCAGCGTCGCGGCATCAGCTCCATGCGGCGCGATGCCGGCGAGACAGTTGACGCGCTTGCAGCCGAGCGCGGTCGCGTAGTCGATCGCGCGGGCGACGCTGTCCTGGAATTCGCCGACGCGATCCGGCAGGCACGCGATTCCGCGCTCGCCCTTCGCCCAGTCGCCCGGCGGGAGGTTGTGCAGCACCTGCGCGAGCTTGTGCGCGGCGAGGCGCTCGGCGAGCTGCTCTTTGGGATGGGGATAGGGGAACAGATACTCGACCCCCTTGAATCCGGCCTTCGCCGCCGCGCCGAAGCGGTCGAGAAAGTCGAGCTCGTTCCACAGCATCGTCAGATTTGCCGCGAACTTCGGCATGGCGCTTCCTCCGCTCAGCTCTTGAAGCGGGCACAAAGCGCTTCGGATCCGCCCCTGAGGATTCCGAGGTCCGAGCCCACGGCGGTGAACAGCGTTCCGGCCTCGATGTAACGGCGCGCCAGCTTCTCGTCCGGCGTGAGGATTCCCGGCGCCTTCCCGCACGCCTTGATCCGCTTGATCGCGTCGGCGATCGCGCCCACGACTTCCGGATGCCCCTGATCGTTGAGATGCCCGAGGCCGGCCGACAGATCCCCCGGGCCGATGAACACGCCGTCGACCCCCTCGACGTTCGCGATCGCCTCGAGATTGTCGAGCGAATACCGCGTCTCGACCTGCACGAGCACGCAGAGCTCCTCCTCGTAGCGCTTGAAATATTCCTTCACGCGGCCGAATCGGGTTGCCCGCGAGGACCCCGCGAAGCCGCGCACGCCCTTCGGCGGATAGCGCGTCGCCGCAACGGCCTTCTGCGCCTCCTCCTCGGTCTGCACGTACGGGATCAGCAGCGTCTGCGCGCCGATGTCGAGGAAGCGCTTGATCATCACCGTGTCGTTCCACGGCGGGCGCACGATCGGGTGCGCGGTGCCCCCCGTTGCCGCCTGGAGCTGGCTGTGAACCATCGGCAGCTCGTTCGGCGAGTGCTCGGTGTCGAGCAGCAGCCAGTCGTAGCCCGAGCCCGCGAGGATCTCCACCGTCACGTGGCTCGAGAGGCTCGACCACAGGCCGATCTGCTGCCGGCCCGCCTTGATGCCGCGCTTGAACGAATTCGGAGGAAGGTCCATGGTCGCTCGCCCTCTGTTCAGTGGATCTCGGGATCGGCGATCGGCTCGCCGCGCTCGAGAATGTCGAAGTCGCAGCCTTCGTTCGCCTGCCGCGTGTGCTGGGCGAAGATCGCGCCGAATCCGCGCGCGTAGCGCGGCGGCGGCGCTCGCCATGCCGCGCGGCGCCGCGCGAGCTCGTCGTCGCTCACCTTCAGAGTGAGCCGGCGTGCCGGGATGTCGATCTCGATCGTATCGCCGCTCTGCACCAGCGCGAGCGGGCCGCCGACGAAGGACTCCGGCGCGACGTGCAGCACGCACGCGCCGTAGCTCGTTCCGCTCATTCGCGCGTCCGAGATCCGCAGCATGTCGCGCACACCCTTCTTCAGCAGCTTCTTCGGGATCGGCAGCTGTCCCCATTCCGGCATGCCGGGCGCGCCCAGGGGGCCGGCGTTCTTCAGCACGAGCACCGAATTCTCGTCGACGTGGAGATCGGGATCGTCGACGCGCTTCGCCATGTCGTTGTAGTCGGCGAAGACGACGGCCTTGCCCGAATGACGATGCAGCCGCGGCTCCGCAGCCGGCGGCTTGATGACGGCGCCGTCGGGCGCGAGGTTGCCGCGCAGCACCGCGAGGCTGTCCCTCGCGACGAGCGGCGAGGCGAGCGGCAGTATCACGTCGTCGGCGAAGACCTTCGCGCCGGCGATGTTCTCGCCGAGCGTCTTGCCGTTGACGGTCATCGCGTCGCGATGCAGCAGCTCGCCCAGCCGTTCGAGCAGCGCGCGCAGGCCCCCGGCATAGTAGAAGTCTTCCATCAGGTACTTGCCCGACGGACGAATGTTCGCGATCAGCGGAGTCTTCCGCGCGATCGCGTCGAATTGATCGAGATCGAGGCGCACGCCGGCGCGGCGCGCCATCGCGATCAGATGAACGACGGCGTTGGTCGAGCCGCCGAGCGCAAGAACGGTCGTCACCGCGTTGGCGAACGAGTGCGCAGTCAGGAAGTCGGAAGGCTTCAGGTCAGCCCAGACCATCTCGACGATCCGCTGCCCCGCTTTCGCGGCCATCGTCGCATGCCTCGAATCGGGAGCGGGAATCGATGCGGCTCCAGGCAGCGTGAAGCCGAGGGCTTCCGCCGCGCTCGTCATCGTCGAGGCCGTGCCCATCGTCATGCAATGGCCGGGCGAGCGTGAGATGCCCTGCTCGATCTCCCGCCACTCGGCCTCGGTGATGTTGCCGGCGCGAAGCTCCGCCCAGTACTTCCACGTGTCGCTGCCCGAGCCGAGCGTCACGTCGCGCCAGTTGCCGCGCAGCATCGGTCCGGCCGGCATGTAGATCGCCGGCAGGTTCATCGTCGTCGCGCCCATGATGAGCGCGGGCGTGGTCTTGTCGCAGCCACCCATCAGCACCGCGCCGTCGACCGGATAAGAGCGCAGCAGCTCCTCCGTCTCCATCGCGAGGAAGTTCCGGTAGAGCATCGTCGTCGGCTTCTGGAACGGCTCCGCGAGCGACATCGCCGGCAGCTCGAGCGGAAATCCGCCTGCCTGCCAGACGCCGCGCTTCACCTCCTCGACGCGGTCCTTGAAGTGCGAGTGGCACGAGTTGATGTCGCTCCACGTGTTGACGATCGCGATCACGGGCTTGCCCGCGTAATCGCCGCGGTCGTAGCCCATCTGCGCAGCGCGCGAGCGATGACCGAACGAGCGCAGGTCCTCGGCGCCGAACCAGCGGTGGCTGCGGAGCTCTTCGGGCTTCCTGCGGGTCATCGCTCTATGCAAGCCCGCCCGGACGCTTGTCCTTCGGCGTGTAGTCCTGCGTGACGAAGCCCCCGCCCTGGAAGCGCTGCGCGGTCGGGTCGAGCGGGTTCTTCTGCGTGAGGATTTCGGCCGCGTAGATTTCGGCGTCCTGCTTCGGCGCGTAGCCGAGCTTCGCCTCGTCTTCGCCGAAGTTCCAGTAGCGCCGCGTGTTGTTCGAGATTCCCCACACGGCGAGGTAGCCGACGTCGGGGACGGTCAGGCAGCGGTCGATCATGTGGAAGAAGTCGTCGTGCCCGAACCACGTGCTCAGATGCCGGAACTCCATCGGCCGCGGCAGGCAGCTCCCGATCCGGATGCTCACGCCCTCGATGCCGTGCTTGTCCCAGTACATCCGCGTCATCTCCTCGCCCCAGACCTTCGAGAGGCCGTAGAAGCCGTCGGGGCGGAAAGCGCATCGGGGGTCGAGCTTGTCATCGACGGAATACATGCCGAACGCATGATTCGAGCTCGCGAACACGACGCGCTTCACGCGATGGCGGCGCGCGCCTTCGTAGAGCTCGTAGAGCCCGCGCAGGTTGTTCTCGATGACCTCGGGGAGCGGCCGCTCGACGCTGGTCCCGGCAAGGTGGATGACCACGTCGACCCCCTCGAGCACGCGATCGACGACCGAGCGCTCGCGCAGGTCGCCGAAGCAGACGTCCTCGCCTTCGACGAGCGGCGTCAGAGGCTTGGAGCCGCCC
>Ga0335070_10010044_pt1 | contig 11070 bp, 11 predicted proteins | sample Lox_Sample_13_FD_206722 | JGI IMG/M metagenome (GOLD analysis project Ga0335070, IMG submission 206722) | Soil microbial communities from Loxahatchee National Wildlife Refuge, Florida, United States - Lox_Sample_1.3 | ecosystem: Environmental > Terrestrial > Soil > Wetlands | place: USA... | reverse complement strand
ATGACCCGGCCCAGCAGTCCCGGGCCGACGCGAAGCGTGGGGCGCGCGCCCCAGGTCACCACGCGGTCGCCGTAGCGGATGCCCGCCGGCCGCTCCAAGGGCATGGAAAGGACCGTGGCACCGCGAAAGCCGACAATCTCGCCGGGAAAAATGTGTCCGCTGGCGTTGACCACCTCACACAGTTCGCCGACCGAGCAGAATGGCCCTTCGGACTCCACCAAATGCCCAATCAACTGCGTCACCCGGCCCTGCCAGCGCAGGGCGGAGGAGGACTCCAGGCGGGAGAAATAAGGAGTGAGCAGCCGCGGCACGCTCACCTCCCCACCTCCGGCCGCCGCGCCATCAGGTCCATCAGGCCCTTCTCGATCTCCTTCAGTTGTACTTCCAGGCCCAGTTCAGTTGTGCCCAAACCGGTCTGCAAAGTGCAGCAATCACGGGCGACCGCGGCATCCTCCACGACCTCCGGGACCTCTCCCGGCTCCAGCGTACGCGCGAAATAGCTGCGGTAGTCGGAGACCTGATCGGGATGGACGCGCACCACCACCTTGGTCCCGCTTCCGATCTTGTCCAGCGCGACCCGCACCATGCCCGCCAGCAACAGAGGGTCAACCTGAGCTTCGCGATGCAGGACCTTGCGCGCGATGCTCAGCGCCAGCTGCACCACCTCGGTCTCGACCTGGCGGTAGTACGCGGAGCGTTCTGCGGCAAAGTCGCTCAAGGCCGCGCGCACACTCTCCCGCACCTGGGCCAGGTGCTCCTCAAAAGCGGCACGTACTTGCATTTCGCCCTCTCGCCGCCCGGCTTCGCGGGCCAACTGCTCCGCGCCGGCACTGGCCCGCGGGCCAGCCGCTGCGGCCCCGGCTTCGGCCCCCGCCTCGGTATAGGCGAAGGGCCGCACCTCCGGCGCCGACATCGGTTCCAACGCGGGTTTACACGACGTATTCATCTTCTTCGTCCGCTCCCAGGCTGATCTTGCCTTCGGCTTCCAGCTTGCGCGCCACCGCCACCGCCTCTTGCTGCGCCTTGATGACGTCGCGCGAGCGCACCGGTCCCAGCACTTCCATGTCTTCCTTCAACATTTCCACCGCCCGCGACGACATGGACTTGAAGATGTAGCTCTTCAGCTCCTCGGTGGCGCCGCGCAAAGCCATGGCCAGAGTCTTCTTGTCCAGCTGGGACAGGAGTTCGCGGATGCCCACCTCCGGCACCCCCAGCAGGTCTTCGAAGGTGAACATCAGGTTGCGGATATTGAGCGCCAGCTTGGGATCTTCCTTCTCGATCGCTTCGAGAATGGACTTGCTCGAAACCGGGTCCAGCCGATTGAGGACGTCAGCCACTCCCTGCACTCCGGCATAGGCGCGGCGGTGCTGCTCGCCCAGGGCCTCCAGGCGCTTGTGCAGCGACATCGAAACCTTCTGCGCAATCTCGGGAGAAAACTGGCGCAGCTGCGCCAGCCGCTTGATGGTCTCCGCCCGCAGCGCCTCGGGAAAGCGCATCAAGAGAATCGAGGCCTGCTTGGCATCGAGGTGGGCCAGGATGAGCGCGATGGTCTGCGGATGCTCGCCTTCCAGGAACTTGGCCAGCTGTTGCGGATCAGCTTTCTGCAGGGAGTCAAGCTTGCCGGCGCTCATCTCCACTGCGCGCGAAACCTGGCCGAGCAACTGCCGGGCGTTGTCGGCGCCAAAGGCCTTGACCAGCAGCTTCTCGGCGTATTCGGTGCCGCCCTGGGCCAGGTAATCCTGGGTGAGCGCCAGGCCGTAATACTCCTCCAGCACCGAGAGCGCGCTCTGGGGATCGATGTAATCCAGATCGGCAATTTCCTGGGTCAGTTGTTGCAGATCGCGCTCCGGAAGGTTGCGATAGATCTCGATTGAAATTTCCTCGCCCAGCAGCACCAGCAAAATGGCCGCTTTGCGAAGGCCTGCGGTCGGAGTGGCGGGCGCCGATTTCATGGCGCGTTACCCTCGCGAATCCAGGTCTGCACCAGGCGGCTGGCGGCGGCCGGTTCGCTCTTGACCTTCTCCGCCAGCTGCTTCTTCAGCGCGCTCGCCCGCTTGGCGCCCGCGCTGCCCGCGGGCAACTCGATTTCTACGCCGGAAGCCGCGGCTACCGCTCCCTCCGCCAACTCTTTTGCCGGCTGTGCCACCCGCTTGGGCAATTCCCGGAAGGCCGCCAGAACCTGCTTCTTCACCGGACGCAGCATCAGGAAATACACGATCAGGAACAGCGCTGCCACGCCGGCATAGCGCAGCAGGCCCGACCACTCCACCACCAGGCGGCGCGTAGTCTCGAGGGTGGTGGGCTTGACTGGGGTTTCCGCCGGGGATTCCTGGAACGAAAGGTTCTGGATGGCCAGCAGATCGCCGCGCTGGGTATCGAGGCCGAGGGCAGCGCTGGCCAGTTGCTCGATCTGCTTCATCTCTTCGGCGGTGCGTTTACGGCGGGTGGGAGTTGCTGCGCCGTCCTTGTCCACCATGTCCATGGCGTCGTCCACCAGCACCGCCGCGGCGATGCGCCGCACTCGCCCCGGCGGCTGCACGCTGTGGTGCACGCTCTTGCTCACGGCGTAGGTGGCGCTCTCGGAGCGCGACGACTGGGTCTCGTTCGCGACCTGCGTTGTGGCCGCTGCCCCTCCGGGAAGATTGCTGGCCGTGCCCGGAATTCCCGCCGGCCCGGCTCCTCCCATGTTCTCTTCCGACTTCTGCTGGGTGAGGGCCGCCGTGGCCTTGGGATCGTAGACTTCTTCGGTGTTTTCGCTGGTGCTGGTGTCGTAGTCCACATGCACGCTGGCACGCACGTGCTCGGCCCCGACCACCGGCTCGAGCGTGCGCACCACCGTCTTGGCCAGCTCCTCATCCAGGCTGTAGGCGCCGCCGCCGGGGCCGCGCGGGTGTAGCAGTGGAGTGTTGCTGTCGGCATCCACCACGGTGACGTTTTCCGGACGCAGCCCCTCCACCGCACTGGCCACCAGCTGCGGAATCGCCAATTGCGCCTGCTCAGAGAGCCGCCCGCCGCGCATCTTCAGAATCACCGACGCCTTGGCCGGCTGCTCCTGCGCGCTGAACAGCGATTCCCGCGGCAGCACCAGGTGAACCCGCACCGCTTCCACCTCGCTCAGCGTCTGCAGCGTGCGCTCCAGCTCGCCCTCGAGCGCCCGCTGATAGTTCACCTTCTCGGTGAAGTCCGATCCCGCCCAGTTGGGGGTATCGAACAGTTCGAACCCCAGGCGGGCATTGCGCGGCAGGCCCTGCGAGGCGGTTTCCAGGCGGCTGGCGTCCAGTTGGGCCTCGGGCACCAGCAGGCTGCCGCCGTCGGTCGAGAGTTCATAAGGGATGTTTCTTGCCGCCAGGCGGCTGCCCATGGCCTGCGCGTCGGCGGGCTTCAACCCGGAGTAGAGCGTGACATAACGCGGCTTGCCGATCAGCCCGACAAAGACCCACAGGGTGATCCCGACCAGCGCCGCGCCTCCCACCAGCAGCAGGCGCTGGCGCAGGCTGAGCCCGCCCAGCATGTCCCCCACCTGGTTTACCGCCTGGCCGAATGATTTCGTCTCTGCCACCCGCGTCTCCTACTAGAATTGCATGCGCGAGATTTCCTGGTACGCGGCCACGATCTTGTTGCGCACCTGCATCATCAGCTGGAAAGAAAGATCGGCCTTCTCCACCGCGATCATGGCGCTGTGCACATCCATGCCGCTGCCGTCGAGCAGGGATGCAACCTTGGTCTCGGCGCTGGTCTGCAGCTGATCCACCTGGTCCATGGCGCCGCGCAGCGTGTCCAGGAAGTTGCCCTCCTGGGGTTCGGATGGCGATATCGCAGGCGCTTCGATCTCGGCAGGAAGAATCCTCAAACTTGAAACCGGAGTGGTCACCGCTCAGCCTCCTTGCGCCCGCTCAGCGCAGAATCTCGAATGACTGCTGGATCATGGCCTTGACCGACTGCACCGCCGACGAGTTCAGCTCGTAGGCGCGCATCGCCCCCAGCAGGTCGGTCATCTCCTCTACCGGATCGATCGCCGGATAGGAGACGTAGCCCTGGGCATCGGCGTCGGGATGTCCCGGCTGAAAGCGCCGGATGGGAGGGGCCGCCGAGTCAATGACCTGGTCGACCCGCACCCCGCGCGCCGCCATGCTCTGGAAGCCGGCCAATACCAGCGAGAACTGCGGCATGCGCTGGGCGCGAAACACCACCAGACGCCGCTTGTAGGGCCCGCCTTCGGGCGTGCGCGTGGTTTCGGCGTTGGCCATGTTGGCGGCGACTACCTCGGCCCGTTGCCGTTCAGCTCCTAACGCCGAGCCGCTGAGTTCCAGGACTCCAAACAGGTTCATGGCTATTTCCCCTCATTAATGGCGGTGGACAGGCGGTGAAACTCCACCCGCAGCAGTTGCACCCCGGTCTGAAAGCGCAGCTGGGTCTCGGCCAGCAGCAGGCCTTCCCGCTCCATGCTGACGTTGTTGCCGTCGGGCCGCTCCAGCAGTCCCGGCACCGGGCGCGCCATCGGCGAGAAGCCGGCATAGGCGAATTCGCCTGAGGCCCGCTCCAGCTCGCGGCGGAAATCAATGTCGCGGGTGCGATAGCCGGGAGTGTCGAGGTTGGCCAGGTTGGCGGTGATCAGCCCGTGGCGGAACACCGTCACATCGAGAAAGCGGCTGAGCGCCTCCGTGGTCGGGGTATCAATCATGGACATAACTGCTCCTTGCCGGCAGGCCGTAGTCGCGGATCTTGTTGCGCACCGTGCGCAGGCTGACGCCCAGCATTTCCGCTGCGCGCGAGCGGTTGCCGCCGGTGGCGTCGAGCGTGACCTCGAGCAGCTGCCGCTCCATCGATTCCAGCGAGAGACCGGGACGCAGGCGTTCGCCGCACCCCCTGGCCTCGATCTCGGAGGGTTCCAGCACCTCCAAGCCGATCTCGCCGGGAGAGAGCGCCACCGCGCGCCGCATCAGGTTGGCCAGCTCGCGCACGTTGCCCGGCCAGGAGTGCTGCTCCAGGCGAGCCAGAAACTCGGCCCGCACTTTGGGGGCGGCCCCGGCGGCGGCGTAGCTGCGGGCAAAGTGCTCGGCCAGCTCGGCAACGTCATCGAGCCGCTCCCGCAGCGGCGGCAGGCTCAACGGGATTACGTTCAGCCGGTAGTAGAGGTCGGCGCGGAAGCGCCCTTCGGAAATCATGACTTCGAGCGGACGGTTGGTGGTCGCAATCACACGAATGTCCACCTTGACGCTGCGGCTGTCGCCCAGCCGGTCGAATTCGCGCTCCTGCAGCACGCGGAGCAGCTTGGGCTGCAACGCCAGCGGCATCTCGCCTACCTCGTCGAGCAGGAGCGTGCCGCCGTGTGCCAGCTCGAACTTGCCCGCCCGGGCCGCCAGCGCGCCCGTGAACGCGCCTTTGGTGTGGCCGAACAGTTCGCTCTCCAGCAGGGTCTCGGGGAACGCCGCGCAGTTGACGGCCACAAAGGGACGATCGCGGCGCGGGCTGAGGCGATGCACCATGCGGGCCAGCAGTTCCTTCCCGGTGCCGCTTTCGGCTTGAATCAGGATATCGGCGTCGGTGCCTGCCACCTGCCGGGCGCGTTCCAGCGCCCGCAATAGTGCAGGAGAGTGTCCCACCAGTTGGGTGCGTTCGGGCTCGATCGCCTGGGCGCGCTCGAGGATGCGCTGCGCCGCGCGCTCCAGTTCTTCGAAGGCCACCGGCTTGACCAGATAATCGCAGGCGCCGCCTTTCATGGCCGCCACCGCATCCGGCACGCTGCCGAAGGCGGTCAGCAGGATCACCGCGGTCTGCGGCGCCATGGCCCGAACCTCGCGCATGACCGCAAACCCGTCGCCATCCGGCATGCGGATATCGGTCACCACCAGCGGATGCTGCCCGCGCCGGAACTTGGCCACCGCTTCGCTGGCGCCTGCGGCGGTCTCCACCTTCCACCCATTGCGCGCAAAGCTGGCCGCCAGCGCGGTGCGCATGGCGGCTTCATCATCTACGACCAACACCTGGTTCATTCCGTCGCTCCTGGAAATTCCAGCAGGAACCGCGCCCCCTGCCCCGGACGGCTGGCCACGCTGATCCGGCCGCCGTGCTGTTCCATGATGGTCTGGCACACCGCCAGCCCCAGCCCAAGACCTGCCGGCCGGGTGGTGAACCCGGCTTTGAAGACGCGCTCGAGATGCTCCGGAGCAATCCCCGGTCCGGTGTCTGCGACTTCGATGTGAACGGTCAATTTTTCCGCGCTTCTGACCGCTCTGCCCGAGATGCGAAGCACTCCGCCGCCCGGCATGCAACGGAAGGCATTGAGCGCAAGATTCAGCAGGACTTGCTCCAGACGATGCCGGTCGGCAGCCACCGTCACGCCGTCCAGCTTGTGCGCCCATTCCAGGTGCACCTTCGCCTGCTGCGCCAGCGGGTGCAGGAACGACTGCAGCGAATTCAGCAGCTGTCCCAGATCGACCGGCGCCATCTCCGGCGGGGCCCCGCTGTGAAAGTGCAGAACATTGTTTACGGTGGCGGCAAGGCTTCGCAGCCCGGCCTGGATGTGGTCCAGCCAATCCCGCTGCTCTGGGGCGAGACTTGATCCCGCCAGCAGTCCGGCAAACAGCTCCAGACTTCCCAGGGGATTGCGCACCTCGTGGGCCAGCACCGCCGACATCTGGGTCAAAGCCTGGCGGCGCTCGAGGCGGGCATACTCCTGCTCCAGCCGCTTGCGCCCGGTGATGTCCTGCAGGATGAAGATGGAACTCACGTCACTTCCCGCTTTCACCTGCGCATGGCGAATGGCAATCCACTCCAGATGCGCCTGGCGGCAGTGATCCTCGTGCTCCCCGGACCCCGGCGGGACGCGCCAGAGCAGGTTGGCGATCCAGCTGCGCATGCGCGCCGGGCCCGCAAGCGGCCCGCCCGCCGCCACTCCCAGCAGCCGCTGCGCTTCCGGATTGGCGATCGAAGCCCGGCCGTCGGCTTCGAGCACCAGGACGCCGCATGGCAATCCTTCCAAAATGCGGTTCAGGTGCAGCCGCATGCGGTGGTTTTCCTCCAGGCTGCGCGTCAAGTCGCGATTGGTTTCTTCCAGTTCCCGGCGCAGCCGTGCCACCTCGGCCTGCAACTGAGTGTAGGAGCGCTCCAGTGAGCCGGCCGCCTCGGTGAAGGAGGCGAAAGCCCGCGCCAGAGACTGTTCTTGGAGCGAGACCGTCTCCGGCGGAGCGCCGGGATGGAGGAGCGAGCTGGCCACGGCTGAACTCGACATATGCAAAGCGCCTGCCAGCGGCTGGGCTGACGGCTAAGATTCCTCTTAGACTTCCTTCCCTCCGGCAATTTTTTCCCCCGCCGCCCGCCTGCCGGCCAGCGCCGGAAAGTAGAGGTGCTCGGGCAAAATCGTGCCGCTCCCGTTCGCCAGGATGACGGCGCGTTCCATGACCTGCTGCAGTTCCCGCACATTTCCTTCCCAGGCGTGGGCCTGCAGCAGGCGCACCACTTCGCGGCCCAGCCGAGGCGCCGGCGAGCGGTCCACGGCCGCTGCGGCATGCAGAAAATGCTCCGCCAGCGGCACGATGTCGCGTCCACGTTCCGCCAGAGGCGGGAGGCACAGCGGGAAGGCCGACAAGCGGTAGTAGAGATCTTCGCGAAACTCGCCCTCCGCCACCCGCCGCGCCAGGTCGGCATTGGTGGCGGCGACCACGCGCACATCCACCCGCACCGCTTCCGCGCTGCCCAGGCGCTGGACTTCTTTCTGATCGAGGAAACGCAGCAGCTTGGCCTGCAGGCTGAGCGGCAACTCCCCGACTTCATCGAGAAAGAGGGTGCCGCCCTGGGCGGCATGAATACGCCCGCTGTACGCTTGCACCGCTCCGGTAAACGCGCCGCGCACGTGCCCGAACAGTTCCGACTCCAGCAGGCTCTCCGGGATGGCGGCGCAGTTGACCACCACGAAAGCCCGCGCCGCCCGCGGGCTGAGCTGATGAATCGCCCGTGCCACCAGTTCTTTCCCGGTGCCAGTCGGCCCGGTGATCAGCACCGTGGTGGTGCGCGGCGCCACCAGCCGGGCCAGTTGATACAGCCGCTCCATGGCATCCGTGCGGCCGATCATGCCCGGCAAAGGCTCGACTTCTGCCCGGGGCTGGGGGCGCGCTGGCGCCGCCGCCTCCCCCTGGCCGGCGTTCGCGGGATGCGCCTGGCCACATGCCGGCGCCTCCCTCCACCAATGGGGATAGCTTGTGCCCGAAGCCGGCAGAGGCTGTCCGCTGTCGGAGTCGAGCATCACCACTTCGATTCCGGGGAAGCGCCGCTTAATGATCCCGATCAGCTCTTCGGCGTCCAGATCAGGCAGGCGGCGATCCAGATACAACACCTGCCAGTCGCCAGTCTCGAGTTTCACCAGTGCATCGGCCCCGCCCGAAGCCTCCTGTACCGGCCCGCGCCGGTCGGGGAGGCTGTGCAGGACCTGTTCGCGCAAGGAGGTGCTGGGGCTGGCCACCAGCACGCCCCCGGTAGGAGGAGGAAGAATTGCCGCCAGAGTCATGTTACCGATTTCATCCCCGCAAGGTTGGAAGGCGATTAGAAGAAGGTTAAGAATTTCTTGGCTCGGCAAATCCTTCCCAGTTTCTGCCAGCGGGGCAAAAACGGGAAAAGTTTGCCCACCAGCGTGCAAGGACCGCCGTCGCGGCGCGGCGTCCCCCCGGCTGCCCGGGCAAGGCGAATCTCCAACGCCTGCGATCCTTGCTTGTCCCGCGCCACCAGGCTTGCGCCCGCCGCCTCAAAGATGCTGCCCGCAATCGCCAGCCCGAGCCGGCGTTGCACGACCTCCAGCTTGAATTCAGCCTGACCAAGCGAACTGGAATTCTCTGTGCGAGGTTGATTTCCCGGTAAGGTCGTTATCCGCAGGCAAACTTCCCCCGCGGAATGTGTCAGTTCGATGGTTACCGTGGCGCCGGCCGATGCGCAATGCAGCACCGACTCGAGCAAGCGGAAGAGCGCCTGCCGCAGCCGCTGCGGTTCAAAGTTCACCGGGCAGGCCGCAAGATTCTGGGGCAGCAGCGCGATCTGCGCTGCCTCCGCCACCGGCAGCCAGTCGCCCACCGCCTCCAGCACCGCAGCATCCAGCGCCACAACCTCCCCGTGGTCTCCCGGCTCGTCGGCTTCCAGCAGTTCGCGAATCCCGGAGGTCAGCCGGGTGACGTTCTCGGCCTGCAGCAGCGCGGCCTCGAGGGTGTGGCGGCATTCTGCCTCGCGGTGCGGCCGTTGCAGGGCAAGTTCCAGGGCGCAGTGCAGGGTGGTCAGCGGCTGGTTCAAGGCGTGAAACAATTCGGAGAGCAGGCCGCGGCGCTCGCACCGCGCGCCCGCCCCGCGCCCGGCCGAGGAGCAGTTCACCCCTGCGCCTCCGGGCGCGTGCCCAACTCGTAGCCCACGCCGCGGATGGTGTGAATCAGCCGCTTGTTGGCGCCGTCGTCGATCTTCCGCCGCAGATAGTTGATGTACACGTCCACCACGTTGGTGCAGGTATCAAACGACAGGTTCCAGACGTGCTCGATGATCATGGCGCGGGTGATTCGCCGCCCGGCATTGCGCATCAGGTATTCGAGCAAGGCAAATTCCTTGGAAGTCAGCTCAATGCGCCGTCCCCCCCGTTCCACCCGCCGCTCCACCCGGTCGAGCTTCAGATCGTCCACCGCCAGCACCGATTCGGCCGGCAAATGGCAGCGCCGCAGCAACGCCCGTATGCGCGCTGACAGCTCGGAAAAGGAGAAGGGTTTGATTAAGTAGTCGTCCGCTCCCAGGTCGAGACATTGCACCCGGTCTTCCACCCGGCTGCGTCCGGTCAGCACCAGGATCGGAATGCTGGGCTTGCGGGTGCGCACGCAGCGCAGGATCGAAACTCCATCCAGACGCGGCAAAGTCAAGTCGAGCACCACCAGGTCGTAGTCATATTCTGTGGCCATGGCGCGTGCCTGTTCCCCGTCAGCAGACACATCCACCGCGTAGTGTTCGGCCTCCAGGCCCTTCCTGACAAAGCTGGCCAGGGCGGCGTCGTCTTCAGCAATAAGGATGCGCATAAGATGGATTTAATCCGACTCTCTGATTCTAGGCAGAGCCTGTCGCCGGACAAGAGATTGCGCCCCGCACGAAGGTCTCAGTTTCCGAAAACAGAACTGGTTGCAGCATTGGGACGAACCTCGGCCGCCACTCACCGCCCTATTCATCGCCGGGGATAATTGCTAAACGTCAGACTTTGGCTTGGCGGAAGGATTTGGTGAACCGCGGGAGCAAAGCCGCACTAAAGTCTCTGCTTCTGCCCGGAGGCGCCTTGCTGCTGGTCGCGGCGGCAGCGCTCCAAGGCGGGATCGTGCAGATTTCTGCCCCTGCGCTCGACTTCTATTATTACGCCGCCTTCGCGGCCGGACTCCTGCTGGCCTGGCGGTTCCACTCCAGCCGCGTGCTGTTCGCGCTGCTCTTTCTGCTGCTGGCCCATCGGGCCATGGAGTTCTTCTCCGCCGGTCAAGCGGCCTCTGCAGGTCCCGGACGCATCGCATTCGAGACCATCGCCTTTCTCCTGCCGGTGAACTTCATCGTGCTGGCATTCATCCGCGAACGCGGCCTGGGGCTTCCGGCGATCGCGTCCCGCCTCGGGCTGCTATTGTTCGAGTCCATCTTCCTTGCGGTCATTTGCCGCCCCGGACAGGTCCGCGGCCCGGCCCTGTTCCACTACGCCCTGCTGGACCGTCACCTCTTCCTGTGGACCAGGCTTCCCCAGCTCACCCTGATGACATTTGCGGCCGCCTGCGCGATTTTGCTGGTGCGATTTCTGCTCTATCGCAAGCCGGTAGAGGGCGGACTGCTGTGGGCGCTGGTGGCCGTGTTGCTGGCACTGCAGTCGGGCGGTGTCGGACGAATCGCCGGCGCCTACCTGGCAACCGGCGGGCTGGTTCTGCTGATCTCCATCATTGAAACCTCTTACGCCTTTGCCTATCACGACGAATTGACGGGCTTGCCCTCCCGGCGTGCCTTCAACGATGCCTTGCTCTCGCTGGAAGGCCAGTATGCGATGGCCGTCGTGGATATTGATCATTTCAAGTCCTGCAACGACACCTA
>Ga0335070_10010043_pt1 | contig 11070 bp, 8 predicted proteins | sample Lox_Sample_13_FD_206722 | JGI IMG/M metagenome (GOLD analysis project Ga0335070, IMG submission 206722) | Soil microbial communities from Loxahatchee National Wildlife Refuge, Florida, United States - Lox_Sample_1.3 | ecosystem: Environmental > Terrestrial > Soil > Wetlands | place: USA: Florida... | reverse complement strand
CCAGCACGAAATCGAGCTGTGGATGGCGCGCTTGCGCCCGGGCAATGCTCTGCGGGCTGAAATCGATGCCGACGCCATAGGACGGTTCAAGCGCCGCGAGCAGGTCGCCGGTGCCGCAGCCGAGCTCAAGGACACGCTTTCCCGTCGGGATCAGGAAGCGCATGAACCTGAAGTCGTCCTCGTGATAGGCCGCGTTGAACTTGCGCCAGCTCTCCTGCTCGTCCAGCGACGAGTCGATCTCGGCCATCAACTGCCGCTTCCGCGGATTTGCGATTAGCGGGGCTGCGGAGGGTTGCGACAAAGCCATAACTGCCTCGAATGTACGAAAAGGCGCGCGAGCGTGGCCCCGCAGGGGCCGGGCCGGCGCGGGCGCCTTTTAGACCGAAGTCTTGCCAAACAGAACCCGGTTTTCTCGCCCCGATGAGACGGCGTATCCGCTTTGTTTCCGTCGTTTGGCGCCCTAAACTCGCGACATGGGCGCGACGAAGCCACGAATCCTGCTCAGCGAGGGCTCGAGCCTGTCAGCCCGCGAGGCGATCACCGCACTCGGGCTTGCAGGCCATCGCGTCGACATCATGTCCTGGGATCCGCTGTGCCTCGGCCGCTTCTCGCGCTTCCTCGACCGCCTGCATCCCTCGCCGGCCTCGGGCGCCGATCCCGATGGCTACCTCGCGGCCGTGCTGGATGTGGTGAAACGGCGCGCCATCGACGCGCTGGTGCCGGTGCACGAGCAGGCCTATCTGTTTGCCGCCGCGCGCAAGCTTCTTCCGGACGGGCTCGGCATTGCGGTGGCCGATTTCAACGCCTTCGAACAAGTGCAAAGCAAGGCGAGCCTCGCCGAATTGCTGACGCGGCTTGAGGTCCCGCAACCCGCAACCGAGGTGATCCGTTCGCCGGCGGAATTTACCGCAAGCCGGCCGTTTCCATTCTTCGTCAAGGCCGCGTTCGGCACGGCCAGCACCGGCGTGTGGCGGATCGGCGATGAACGGCAACGTGACACGCTGCTGGCTCGACTCGACCAGAGGGCGTTCGCGGACGGGCTTCTGGTCCAGGCGGCCGTCACCGGCGCGCTCGAGCGCACGCAGGCGGTGTTCGATCACGGCCGGCTCGTCGCGAGCCACATCTACCGCCAGCTGGTGGAAGGGCCCGGCGGCGGCGACGTGCTCAAGGTCAGCATCGTCAGCAAGGAGGTGCGCGACATCGTCGAGCGGATCGGCGGCGCGCTCGACTGGCATGGCGCGCTGTCCTTCGACTATATCCGCGAGGCGAGGTCAGGCCTGCCCCATTTTATCGATGCCAATCCGCGGCTGGTCGAGCCTGTCAATGCTTGGTTTTCCGGCGTCGACCTCGCGGGCGCGCTGCTGGCAATCTCGCTCGGCGAGACGCCGCCGCGCCAGGCGGACGGCCGCGCCGGGGTCGCAACCCGGCTCGGCCTGATGGGCCTGCTCGATGCCGCAAGGCGCCGCCACCTTCGGCGCGATGTCATCAGTGAAATTGCGAGGCTCGCAACGGGTTCCGGCCGCTATCGCGGCTCGCGCGAGGAGCTGGTGCCGCTCTGGATCGACCCGTGCTGTGCGATTCCCATCGGCGTCGTGATCACGCGCCTGCTGCGCGATCCGCATGCGGTGGCCACCTTCTCGAAAAGCACTGTCGACGCCTACAGCCTGACGCCAAAGGCGATCCATCGGCTGCGCGCATGGCAGCATTCCGCGTGACCTGCCGCAGCCGCCTGGCGATTGCGTTGAGGGCGGCGAGCACGTAGCCTGCCACAAGCCTCGCAAAAGAAAAATTCCGCCCGGAGGAACCCATGACACGCGTGACATCGGCGCGCCTGAAATTCGGAGCCTTTCTCGCCCCGCACCATCCGATCGGCGAGCATCCGATGCTGCAATTCCGCAGGGATCTGGACCTCGTCCAGCAGCTCGACGAGCTCGGCTATGACGAGTTCTGGTGCGGCGAGCACCATTCCTCGGGCTGGGAGATGATCGCCTCGCCCGAGATGTTCCTGGCGGCCGCGGGTGAGCGGACCAAGCGCATCAAGCTCGGCACCGGGGTGATCTCGCTGCCGTATCACCACCCCTTCAACGTCGCGCAGCGCATGGTGCAGCTCGACCACATGACCGGCGGCCGTGCCATCTTCGGCTCGGGCCCCGGCGCGCTCGCCTCCGACGCCCACACGCTCGGCATCGATCCGATGACCCAGCGCGACCGCCAGGACGAGGCGATTGCCGTGATCCGCCGCCTGTTCAACGGCGAGCGCGTCACGGCGAAAAGCGACTGGTTCACCATGAACGACGCGGCGCTGCAGATCCTGCCCTTGCAGGAGGAGATGCCCTTCGTGGTGGCCTCGCAGATCTCGCCCTCCGGCATGACACTCGCAGGCAAATACGGCATCGGCATCATCTCGCTCGGCTCGATGTCGACGCAGGGCCTGATGTCGCTGGCCCAGCAATGGGAGTTTGCGGAAGATGCCGCCAAGAAGCACGGCACCAGAGTGAGCCGCGCCGACTGGCGCGTGCTGCTGACCTGGCACATCGCCGAGACGCGGGAGCAGGCGCGGCGCGAGGCCGGCGCAGGCCTGATGCGCTGGCACAATGAATATACTGTCGGCACCCTGATGCGCCCCGGGCTGACCGCGTTCGCTTCGCCCGACGAGGCGGTCGACAAGACCGCCTTTGTCGAAGGCGCCGCGTCCACCATCGGCACGCCCGACGATCTCGTGAAGACCATCAAGAACGTGATGCAGCTCTCCGGCGGTGTCGGCGCCATCATCGGCTTTGTCCATGACTGGGCCAATCCGGAAAACACCCGCCGCAGCTGGGACATGGTCGCGCGCTATGTGGTGCCGGAGATCAACGGCTATATCGATGACCTGCGCAGGTCGCAGCGATTCGTGATCGAGAACCGCGCGATCTTCGAGCGGGCCGGCCAGGCGGTGATGGCCAAGATCATGGAAAACGACAAGGCCGCCGCGGCGCTCGCGCACACCGGCCCGGGCCGGGTCGCGATCCCCGCCGTCAACGCGCCGGATCTGCAGAAGGAAGCAGCGAAGCGGAAGGCGTGAGTGAACGCATTCGGCATGTTGCGGTGCCGCCTTGCTATCGCAGATGCGCACCGTATCGGCTGCACCGTCATTCCGGGGCGATGCGAAGCATCGAGCCCGGAATCTCGAGATTCCGGGTTCGCCCTTCGGGCGCCCCGGAATGACGGTGTCAAACGCTTTGGCTGACTGCCCGCCCAGAATTGATCGCGACAAGGCCGCGATCGCGGCTATGATGCGGGCGAACCAAGTCCGTGCCGGAGCGACTGCCGATGTCGATGGTCCTTCCCTCGCAAAGCCTCACCCCGCCCAAGCGCAATTCGCTGACCCATATTCCCGGCGACGAGGGCTGGCCGATCATCGGCAAGACGCTGGCCGCGCTGGCCGATCCCAAGGGACATGTCGAAGCGAATTTCCGGAAATTCGGCCCGGTCTACCGCACCCATATGTTCGGCGAGACTTCGGTCTCGCTGCTCGGGCCGGAGGCCAATGAGCTCGTTCTGTTCGACCAGGACAAGAAGTTTTCCTCCGAGCTCGGCTGGGGCCCGATTCTCGGGCTGTTGTTTCCGCGCGGGCTGATGCTGCGCGATTTCGACGAGCACCGCGCCCATCGCAAGACGCTGTCGGTCGCCTTCAAGTCCGGACCGATGAAGTCCTATCTCGCCGAGCTCGACAAGGGCATCGCCGCGCGTGTCGCGCGCTGGAAAGCATCACCGGGCGAGATGCTGCTCTATCCCGCGATGAAGCAGCTGACGCTCGATCTCGCCGCGACCTCCTTCCTCGGCGCCGACATCGGGCCCGAGGTGACCGAGATCAACAAGGCCTTCATCGAGATGGTCGCCGCAGCCGTGGCCCCGATCCGGAAGCCGCTGCCGTTCACGCAGATGGGCCGCGGCGTTGCCGGCCGAAAGCGGATCATCGCCTACTTCTCCCAGCAGATACCGATCCGCCGCGAAAAGGGCGGCGAGGATCTGTTCTCGCAGCTGTGCCGGGCGACCGACGATGACGGCGCGCTGCTCACCGAGCAGGACATCATCGATCACATGAGCTTTCTGATGATGGCCGCGCATGACACGCTGACCTCGTCGCTGACGTCCTTCGTCGGCGAGCTCGCGGCGAACCCACAGTGGCAAACCAGGCTCCGTGACGAGGTCGCAAGCCTCGGACTTGCACCGGACTCGCCGACCAGCTTCGACAATCTCGAGGGGCTGCCGCTTGTCGAGATGGCTTTCAAGGAAGCATTGCGGCTGAAACCGCCGGTACCCTCGATGCCGCGCCGCGCGGTGCGCGACTTCAGCTTCATGGGCTATGCGATTCCGGCCGGGACATCGGTCGGTGTCAACACGTTGTTCACGCATCATATGCCGAACATCTGGATCGAGCCCGACACATTCGATCCCACCCGCTTTGCCGACGAGCCGCAACGCAATCGCCACCGCTTTGCCTTCGTACCGTTCGGCGGCGGCGCGCATATGTGCCTCGGGCTGCATTTCGCCTACATGCAGGCGAAAGTCTTTGCGCGGCATTTCCTGCAGAACCTCACGGTCGCACTGCCAGAAGGCTATAAGGCGGATTGGCAGATGTGGCCGATCCCCAAGCCCCGCGATGGGCTGCGGGTGGTGGTGAAGGCGGTGTGAGTTGGCGACGTCGTTCCGGGGCACGCGAAGCGTGAACCCGGAACCTGGAGATTCCGGGTTCGGTCCTGCGGACCGCCCCGGAATGACGTCATCCCTTATTCCCCTCGAATGCCTTGCGCAGCGCGACGTAGCCCTGTTGCTGCTGGGTCCAGTTGCGCCCGCCGGTGATGGCGCCGTCGACCACCAGGTCATGGCCGTTGATGAAAGTGGATTCGTCGCTCGCCAGGAATACCGCGGCGTACGCGATGTCGTCGGGGAGGCCGGCGCGCGGGATCGGCTGTGCGCTCTTGTAGACCTCGCGCATGACCGGCGGGGTATTCTCGGCCGCCTCGACCGTCAGGCCCAGCGCCTTGGCAAAGATGCCGGTGGCGATCGCGCCGGGCGAGATCGAGTTGACGCGCACGCCGGCCTCGCCCAGCTCCATGGCAACGCATTTGGTGAGATGAATCACGGCTGCTTTCGCCGCGCCGTAGACCATCGAGGAGGAAAAGCCGGCAAGCCGTCCGGCAATGCTGCCATTGTTGATGATGCTGCCAAAGCCCTGTTTCTTCATGATGGGGGCGGCATGCTTCATGCCCAGCATCACGCTGCGGACCAGGGTTGCCATGGCAACATCGAAGCGCTCGACCTCGAGCCCCTCGATGCCTCCGGTCTGCGCCGGACCACCGGCATTGTTGAAGACGCAATCGAGCCGGCCGAACTTGTCCACCGCGAGCGCCGTCAGCGCCTTGACCTGATCCTCCATGGTGACGTCGGTCTGACGGAAGATGCAGTCTTCACCGAGCCGGCTGGCCAGCGCCTCACCCTCGGCGCTGCGGCGGCCGGCGACGACCACCTTGGCGCCCTCGGCGACAAAGATTTCCGCGGTGCGCAAGCCGATGCCGCTGGTAGCTCCGGTGATGATCGCGACCTTGCCGCTGAGACGTCCCGTCCTCGTGTCCATGAAGGCGCTCCTCTTGTTGTTCTCATATTGAATCGAACTTGATGCTAGCCGAAACGGCGCACCTTCCGGAAATAATAAATTCCAGATTCCTCTCGACCGAGAAGCAAACGCAAGCTATGCGCGCAGGGGTGAAGCGCGTATCCTGTGACGCGCAAGGCGCGGCCATGTTCCGGCTTCATTCGGTCGGAATAGGAGGAAGATGAAGCTATCCGACGAGTTACGGCGCGGTTGGCAGGGGATTGCGCAACCCTCTCCCCTGTTCGGCATGGGCTTTGCAGCGTTCTGCCTCGCAGTCGGCACCGTCGCGCGCTGGGGCTTCTCTTTCATCCGGCCCGACATCTACTTCACGCCCTATGTGCCGGCGGTGTTCTTCGCCACCGCGGTTGCGGGCGTGAGGGCCGGAATCCTCACCACGCTTTTCAGCGGCGTGCTGGGCCTCCTGGTGAACTTCGGCGAGGCGCGAGCGGATTCGGCGCGCGTGGCGCTGCTCTTGATCTACTGGTCGGTCTGCGCCCTGACGATCTGGGGCGTGCACCATTATCGCTCGATCGTGGGACGGGAGCGGCGCATCAGCCAGCGCCTGATCGAGGAGGAGGAATACCGCAAGCTCGTGGTCGCCGAGTTGCAGCACCGGCTGAAGAACAAGCTGTCGACCATCCATGCCGTGCTGCACCAGGTGCTGGAACGGGAGCCGCAGGTCTGGGACAGGATCGACCACCGCCTGCGCGCCTTGTCGACGGTCGACGACCTGATCGCACGCGTCGACAATGCCGGCTGCGACATCAAGGATCTGCTGCTCTCCGAGCTCAACCCCTACGGCCACGTCCGCTTCAACCTGAACGGCGAGCCTTTATTCCTTTCGGCCAAGCTCGCGGTGAGCCTGTCCCTGATCTTCCACGAGCTCGCGACCAATGCCGCCAAATATGGCGCGTTCTCCGCCGCACGCGGCTTCCTGCAGGTTTCATGGACCGTATCGGACGATCGTCTCAACGTGACCTGGGATGAGACCGAAGGGCCGACCATCGACCAGGTGGGGCCGGCCGGCTTCGGCACCAAGCTGCTGAAATCAGCGCTGATGCCGTTCGACGGAAGAACCGAAATCACCTATCTGAAGACGGGCGTCCACTGCACCATGCAGTGTCGCATCCCCAAGGTGTGACGCGGAGCTCTTGCTGTTTGGACGCGCGTTTGTCACGCGAAGAAGCGTCCGCTTCGCTCGAAATGGCATGGTCCCGCCGTTGATGTTCTATTAATGACACCGCACGAGGCGACGACAGCGGCGGGCTTCCCTTACCGCCGAGATGCGCTTTCAGCGCGGCCCTTAACCAAACCTAAGAAGGACGCGCAGCAAGATCGGCGCGCATGCAAAACCGCCTCGCCCATTCGCAACCCGCTGCCGCGCCGGATGCCGATCACCCTCGCAGCTCGGAGACCGAGTTCGGCCTCCTGCAGGACGTGCTCGCGGCACTGCCGGCCGGGGTCACGGTTCTCGACGAGCACGGCCGGTTCGTTCTGATGAACGACGCCGCGTCAAGGCAGCTGCGCGCGAATGATGTGGTCGGCGCCGTGCACCGACGCCGCGAGGCGGGTCTCGAGCTGCTTCGCGATAACCGCACTGCTGTCACCGAGGAGGCGATCGGCGAGGGGCCTTCCCGACAGGTGTGGCTGACAACCCACCGCCCGGCGCTGATCGGCAACCGCCGGCTCCTGATCTCGAGCTCGGCCGATATCAGCGAGCAGAAGGCCTTCGAGGACCAGCTGTTCCGCTCCGCCTATTACGACGAATTGACCGGCCTGCCCTCCCGCCGTGTGGTCGAGCACCGCGTCAACAGCCTGATCGCACGAAACACCGACGAGACATTCGCGCTCGCCTTCCTCGATCTCGACAATTTCAAGCACATCAATGATTATTACGGCCACGGCGCCGGCGATGCGCTGTTGATCGAGCTTGCCAAGCGCCTGAGCCGCGGCCTCCGCGCAACCGACATGCTGTCGCGCATCTCCGGCGACGAATTCCTGCTCTTGCTGTCGCCGGTGGAGAATGCGCAGGAAGTCGCCGATTATCTGCAATCCACACTGCGGCAGCTGAGCGCGCCGTTCTTCATCGAGGGCTCGGAGATCTTCGCCTCCACCTCGGTCGGCGTCAGCCTCTATCCGGAGCATGGTCGCAGCTATGAGGTGCTGCGCCAGAACGCCGATATCGCGATGTACCGCGTCAAGAACGACGGCAAGGGCGCCGCCCTCTTCTTCGATGCGAGCATGGAGAGCGAGGCGCTGGCGCGCACCAAGCTCGAGCAGTCGCTGCGGCTGGCGATCCTGGACAAGCGGTTCTGCTGCGCGTTCCAGGCCAAGGTCGATATCAGGAGCCAGGAGGTCAAGGGCATCGAGGCATTGGTGCGGCTGCGCGACGACGAGGACGTCATCCAGGCGCCGGGCTCTTTCATCAATCTCGCCGTCGAACTCGGACTGATCGACGAGCTCACTCACCTCGTGCTCGCCGAGATCGTCAAGTCGATCGATCCGATCAACGACACTTTCGGCGCTCAGGCCACGATCAGCATCAATGTCGCGGCCAAGCAGGCCTGCAACCTCGACTTCATGCGCTCCTTTGCCAAGGCGCTCGCCGCCACCGGCTTCCCCAAGCGCTTCATGATCGAGGTGACGGAGGATGCCTTCGTCACCAAGAGCCATTTCCAGCAGGAGATCCTGCCGCTGCTCCGCGAAATCGGGGTCGGCATCTCGATCGACGATTTCGGTATCGGCTACTCCTCCTTGTCCGCGCTCGCCGACATCACCGCGGACGAGATCAAGATCGACCGCTCCTTCATCACCGACATTCATAAGCGGCCGCGCAGCCAGGGCATTCTGCGCGCGATTGAATCCCTGAGCGAGGCGCTCGGCATGACGGTGATCGCAGAAGGACTCGAATCCTTCGAGGAGCTCGCCTATCTGCAGGCGGCGACCAAGATCCGCTATGCCCAGGGGTATTACTTCTCCCGCCCGATATTCCTCGAGGAATTGAAACTCGCCGCCCCGCGGACGAGCGAAGCCCGCGTCAGCCTGGCGAGCCGCCCGACCCAGGCGAGCCGGCCCGGCAATTTTCCACGCGACCGCGGCGCCCGGCGCTGAAGCGCGATGAGATTGCGGCCAAATCGTCATCGCGCTTTAGGTCTTTGGTTGAGCATGATCTTTTCGGAAAACCCCCGCACACTTTTCCGGATCGTGCTTTAGTACAAAAGAGGTACTGCCGTTTGGTGCGGATGTCTTGACCGAGGGTCAGCCCGCACACTATCAGTTGCGCACATATTTTAATTGGTGGAGAGAGACGTGCGCACATTCCTGGTCGTTTCCGCAATTGCTGCAGCCTTGATGTCGACCACGGCGCGGGCCGATGATCTGACCATCGCGCTGATCTACGGCAAGACCGGGCCGCTCGAGGCCTACGCCAAGCAGACCGAGACCGGGCTGCGCCTGGGGCTGGAATATGCCACCAAGGGCAGCATGACGGTCGACGGGCGGAAGATCGTCATCGTCACCAAGGACGACCAGGGCAAGCCGGACCTGTCAAAGGCGGCGCTCGCGGAAGCCTATCAGGACGACAAGGCCGACATCGCCATCGGCACCACCTCGTCAGCCGCCGCGCTGGCCGATCTTCCCGTCGCCGAGGAAAACAAGAAGATCTTGCTGGTCGAGCCGGCGGTTGCGGACCAGATCACGGGAGAGAAGTGGAACAAGTACATCTTCCGCACCGCGCGCAATTCGTCCCAGGACGCGATTTCCAATGCGGTCGCGATCGGCAAGCCGGGCGTGACGGTAGCGACCCTCGCGCAGGACTACGCCTTCGGGCGCGACGGGGTCGCGGCCTTCAAGGCTGCTCTCGCCAAGACCGGCGCAACGCTGGCGGCGGAGGAATACGCGCCGACCACCACCACCGACTTCACCGCGGTCGGCCAGCGCCTGTTCGACGCATTGAAGGACAAGCCGGGCAAGAAGATCATCTGGGTGATCTGGGCCGGCGGCGGCGATCCCCTGACCAAGCTGCAGGACATGGATCCGGCGCGCTACGGCATCGAGCTGTCAACCGGTGGCAACATCCTGCCGGCACTTGCCGCCTACAAGCGCCTGCCCGGCATGGAAGGCGCCACCTATTACTATTATGACATTCCCAAGAATCCGGTGAACGACTGGCTGGTCGCCGAGCATCAGAAGCGCTTTGGCGCGCCGCCCGATTTCTTCACCGCAGGCGGCTTTGCCGCGGCCATGGCGGTGGTCACGGCCGTGACCAAGGCAAAGTCCACTGACACCGACAAGCTGATCACGACCATGGAAGGCATGGAATTCGACACGCCCAAGGGCAAGATGATCTTCCGCAAGGAGGACCATCAGGCGCTGCAGAGCATGTACCACTTCCGCGTCAAGGTCGATCCGAACCTCCCCTGGGCGGTCAACGAGCTGGTCCGCGAGATCAAGATCGAGGACATGGATATCCCGATCCGCAACAAGCGGTGACGTGCTTTTCCCCTCTATCCCTGCCCTCTCCCCGTTCTTCACGGGGAGAGGGTTAGGGTGAGGGGCCGCCTGCGCGAATTCGGTCCTTGAGGAGTATGCGGAGACTCCCCTCACCCGCAGGCGGGGCGAGGTAAGGCGGAACAAGCGGAAGCCGAAGCAATGACCCACACGCTCGAGACGCAGGACCTCACTATCCGCTTCGGCGGTCACGTTGCCGTCAACGGCGTCAGCTGCACGTTCCGTCCCGGCGAGCTCACGGCCATCGTCGGTCCGAACGGCGCCGGCAAGACCACCTATTTCAACCTGATCTCGGGCCAGCTGCGTCCCTCTGAGGGCCGCATCCTGTTCGAGGACACGGACATCACCTCCTTCTCGGCACCGCTGCGAACCCGCGCAGGGCTTGGCCGCGCCTTCCAGCTGACCAACCTGTTTCCGAACCTGTCGGTCGAGGAAAACGTCCGCCTGGCGGTGCAGGCGGCGCACCATGTCCACTACGACATGCTGCGGCCCTGGATGCTGCGGCGCGACCTGATCGCGCGCGCCGATGCCCTGCTCGACAAGGTCGCACTCGGTGGCCGCCGCGCGGCTGCCGCCAGCTCACTGTCGCACGGCGACCAGCGCAAGCTCGAAGTCGCGCTGATGATGGCGCTGGAGCCGAAGGTCTTCATGTTCGACGAGCCCACCGCCGGCATGAGCATCGACGAGGTCCCGGTCGTCCTCAACCTGATCGCGCAGCTCAAGCAGGACAAGAGCAAGATCATCCTCCTGGTCGAGCACAAGATGGACGTGGTGCGCTCGCTCGCCGACCGCATCATCGTGCTGCATAACGGCCGGCTGGTCGCCGACGGAAAACCGGCCGAGGTGATCGCTTCCCCGATCGTGCAGGAGGCCTATCTCGGCATTGCGCCCGGCCGGAGCGCGGCATGAGTGACCTGCTCACA
>Ga0335070_10010042_pt1 | contig 11070 bp, 8 predicted proteins | sample Lox_Sample_13_FD_206722 | JGI IMG/M metagenome (GOLD analysis project Ga0335070, IMG submission 206722) | Soil microbial communities from Loxahatchee National Wildlife Refuge, Florida, United States - Lox_Sample_1.3 | ecosystem: Environmental > Terrestrial > Soil > Wetlands | place: USA: Florida... | reverse complement strand
GTTGCAAGGACGGCGCGCGGTGAGCGCCGGAGCATAGTCGGTGGCTATGTGCGGACGCGCGGCGCGAGCCTGACGCCGCAGATGGTCCGCTATCGGCGGCGCAACTCGTCCGACACCGGCCGCGCCCGTATGCTAGGCTTCAGGCGCAATGGACAGCGTCTCGTACGTGATCGCCACAGTGCACGAGGTGGCCCTCAAAGGCGGCAACCGCGGCTTCTTCGAGCGGACGCTCGTCCAGAACGTGCGCGCCGCGCTCAAGGGGTTGCCGGTGGCGGAGGTTTCGATCCCCGCGCGGATCGTCATCCGGTTCGCCGAGCCGGTCGCGTGGTTCGAGGTACGAGGACGGCTCGAGACGGTGTTCGGGATCAACGGGATCATGCCGGTCGAGCGCGTCGGGACCACGTACGAGCAGCTCGAGCGCTTCGTCTCCGAGCACGCCGCCGGCTTCGTCGGCGCCACGTTCGCCGTCCGCTGCAAGCGCTCCGACAAGCGGTTCCCGATGACGTCCGAGGAGGTCAACCGGCGCCTCGGCGCGTTCGTGAACGAGCTGACGGGAAAGGCCGTGGACCTCGAGAACCCCGATCTCACGCTGCACGTGATCGTCCAGAACGACGGGCTCTACCTCTACACCGACCGCGTCGCCGGACCCGGCGGCCTGCCGGTCGGGACCTCGGGGCGCGTGCTCGTGCTCCTGTCGGGCGGGATCGACTCGCCCGTCGCGGCGTACCTCGCGATGAAGCGCGGCACCAAGGCGCACTACGTGCATTTCCACTCGGCGCCCTACACCTCGGACTCGTCGGTGACCAAGGTCGAGCGCCTCGTTCGCATCCTGACGCGGCACCAGGGGGCGAGCCGTCTTGCGGTCGTCCCGTTCGGCGACTGCCAGCGGGAGATCGTGTCGTCGTGCCCGGAGCGCCTGCGCGTCGTGCTCTACCGGCGGATGATGCTGCGGACGGCGGAGCGCATCGCTCGGCGGTGGCGTTGCGAGGCGCTCGTGACCGGCGAGTCGCTCAACCAGGTGGCCTCGCAGACGCTCGAGAACATGGCCGCGATCGACCGCGTCGCGCACATGCCGGTGCTCCGCCCGCTGATCGGGCTCGACAAGCAGGAGATCATCGGCCTGGCCGAGCGCGCAGGCACGTTCGAGACCTCGATACTCCCCCACCAGGACTGCTGCTCGTTTCTGCAGCCGCAGCACCCCGCGACGCGGACGACCGCCGGGGCGTGCGAGGAGGCGGAGACGGCGGTCGACGTCGAGGAGTGGGCGCGCCGCCTCCAGCACGGAGCGGCGGTCACCGTCGTGCAGCACCGCTGGGACGCGTGAGCCGGGCGGCGTGCGCCGCCCGCCCCTTGGCTACTTCGCGATCTTGAGGCTCGCGATGTCCGCGAGCACCTCTCCCGCGTGCTTCGCGGGGTCGACGTCCGGGTACGCCTTCAGCACCTTGCCGTCGGGCCCGACCAGGTACGAGATCCGGCGCGCCCACAGCCGGCCCGGCGAGTCGGCCGCGCCGACCGCGACCGCGAGCGCCTTGGTCGTGTCCGAGAGCAGGCGGAACGGGAAGTGCTGCTCCTTGATGAACTCGGCGTTCGACTTCGGATCGTCGAACGAGACGCCGACGACCTCGACGCCGGCCTTCTGGAACCCGGCGTAGTTGTCACGGAGCGTGCATCCCTCCTTGGTGCACCCCGGAGTCATGGCCTTCGGGAAGAACCACAGGAGGTACGTCTTGCCCGCGAAGTCGGCAGACGAGGCCTTCGCCCCGTTCTGGTCCGTCAGTTGCCAGGCGGGGAACGCGTCACCGGTCTTGAGCATCCCCTCCGCGGCCGCCGACGCGGCGAGGCCGAGGGACGCCAGCAGCAGAGCAACGAGCTTCATGCCATGTCCTCCCCCACCGCGAACGGAACGTGGACGGCGTTGATTCCTCGCGTATGCCGTCTCGACTAAGACCTTCTGCAGTCCGGTTTCCGCCGCGATCAGCGGACGCGAGCGTGTACAATGCTCGTGCCGGTTGAGTTCGTCTTGAGATGACCAGCATGCCGACGAGGCCCGACGGCTCCGGCGAACGCCCGGCTGACGCCCGCGAGAAGCGCGCGGTGGCCGCCGTGTCCGTTGCGGCAGCGGTGTTCCTGACGTCGACCAAGCTCCTCGTGGGGACGGTCTCCGGCTCGCTCGGGATCCTCTCGGAGGCGGCCCACTCCGGCCTCGACCTCGTCGCTGCGGTCGTGACGCTGCTGGCCGTGCGCGCGTCCGCCAAGCCCGCGGACCGCGAGCACACGTACGGGCACGGCAAGGTCGAGAACCTCTCCGCGCTCTTCGAGGCCGCGCTTCTGTTCGCGACGTGCACGTGGATCATCGTCGAGGCGATCGAGCGCCTCTTCTTCAAGACGGTCCACGTCGAGGCGTCCGCCTGGGCGTTCGCGATCATGGCGATGTCGATCGCCGTGGATCTCTGGCGGTCGCGGGCGCTGCGACGCGTGGCCGTCAAGTACGACAGCAGGGCGCTCGAAGCGGACGCGCTCCACTTCTCGACCGACATCTGGTCCTCGGCCGTGGTGATCGTCGGCCTGGCCGGCGTCGCGGCCGCTCGCGCGCCGGGACTCGCGTGGCTGGCCGATGCCGACGCTGTCGCCGCCCTCGGCGTCGCGGCGATCGTCGTCTGGATCACGGTCCAGCTCGGCCGCAAGACCGTCGCGGACCTGCTGGACGCGATCCCTCCGGGCCTGCGGGACGAGATCGACCGGGTGGTCCGCGTGCCGGGCGTCGTGGACGTGGTCCGCGTACGCGTCCGCCGCAGCGGCGCGGACGCCTTCGCCGACGTCACCCTGACGGTCGGGCCGGGCACGGCGATCGACCGGGCCCACCTGATCGCCACGTCAGCCGAGGCAGCCATCAGGCGCCTCGTGCCGGGCGCGGACGTGGTGGTCCACGTCGAGCCCGCTGACGCACCGGTTCCGCCGGAGGACGAGCTCCCGTCGGAGTCGGTGAGGGGCGTCGCGGCACGGCTCGGGTTCGCCGTCCACGACATCCACCTGCACCACGTCCTCGATTCACGATCCCTCGAGCTCCACCTCGAGGTCGACAAGTCGCTTTCGGTCGCCGAGGCGCACCAGCGGGCGACGACGCTCGAGGCGGCTCTGCGCGCGGAGATCGCCGGCCTCGCGCAGATCGTGACCCACATCGAGCCGCAAGACGAGTCCGCCGGGGCGAGCCGTGCCGCCCCGGAGGACGAGGGCCAGGTCCTCGCGGTGCTCCGCGAGCTCGCGAGCGGCGCCGGCATGCACTGCCACCCTCACGACGTGATGGTCCGCCGCGCCGACGGAGGGCTCACGGTCTCGTTCCACTGCGCACTCGACGCAGGCACCGCGATCACGGCAGCCCACGAGCTCACCGAACGGTTCGAGCGCGAGCTGCGGGCGCGCCTCCCCCACGTCGGGCGGGTCGTGATCCACGTCGAGCCCCTCGCGAGAGACAGCTGACAGCTCACAGCCGACAGCTCGCAGCAGATGGGGGCGGCTGCCTGGGCTCATAGCAGTCAGCTGTTAGCTGTTAGCTGTCGGCTGGACGGTTGGGGGCGGGTGAGCTGTTTCCTCAGGCGCCGAACTTCGCGAGCTTCCCGGCGGCGGCGAGCGCCTCGGCGAGCAGGAAGCGGAGCGGCATCCGGCCGAGCGCGCCTCCGACGCACGCCGTCTCGGAGAACGTCGTCACGGAATCGCGGAACACGCGCCCCGGCGCCCACAGCAACCCCGGCACGGGGTGCCACGAGTGCGCCTTGTGCGCCACCGGCGTCGAGTGGTCCGCGGTGACGACCACGACCTCGAACCCGTCGCCCAGGAGATCCGGGAGGAGGCGGTCCACTTCCTCGACGACCGCCATTTTCCGCTCGAAGTCGCCATCCTCCCCGGCCTTGTCGGTGTACTTGACGTGGACGAACAGGAAGTCGTGCCCCTCACGGGCCGCGCGCACCGCCGCCGGGAACTCCGAGAGCGAGGGCGGCGTGGGTGGCATCTCCATCCCCACCAGGCGGGCCAGCCCGCGGTACATCGGGTAGGTCGCGACGCACACGGGCCGGAGGCGGAAGCGCTCCGACAGCGACGGGATCTCGGGCAGCGAGTCGAACCCGCGCAGCAGGATCCCGTTCGCCAGCGGCTCGCCGGCCAGGGCCTTGCGTGCCGCTGTGACGAAGGCCGTCACGATCTTCGCCGTCGGACGCGACGCCGCGTCGAGCGCCTTGACCGGCAGCGGCGGGACACCGGTGTGCTGCGGGTCGGTGTCGGCCAGCCGGTGCCCGAGCTTGGGGCCCCGGATCACGAGCGCTCCCCGGTGCTCGGCCTCGGTCTCGATGAAGATCTCGGCCCCGTTCGGCGCGGGGATCGCGCGCAGCTTCGCCACCAGCCGCCGGTTCTCCTCGGTGGGTATGCGCCCGGCCCGACGGTCCGAGATGTTGCCGTCGAGCGAGAGCGTGCAGAAGTTGAACCGGGCCGCGACGTCGCCCGGCCGGAGCTCGAAGTCGATGCCGACCGCCGACAGCACGCCGCGGCCGATCTCGAACTCGGTCGGGTCGTACCCGAACAACCCGAGGTGGCCGGGCCCGGAGCCGGGGGTGATCCCGGGACCGACAGGGTCGAACCGCCCGCAGCAGCCGTCCCGTGCGAGGAGGTCGAGGTGGGGCTTCGCGGCGGCAGCGAGGGGCGTGAGGCCGTCTCCGTACCGCGGGAGGTCGCCGAGTCCGTCCATGACCAGCATGAGGATCCGGGACGGCGTCTGCTCGGCCTGGCGTTCGACGATCTTCATCGGGTCCACGGAGCACCTCCCGCGCACCTAAGGATACCCCTATGCGGCGGGCATCTCACCCGCCCGGCACTTCACGTCGACGACGGCAACTCGCGGCGCCGGCCGGGTCCGCGCCCCCGATCCTGCGACGACCGAGGCGCGCCTGCTACACTCGTGCGCCTGAACGAGGTGGTCCCGGGTTGATCGCTGCCGGAAGTCCCGCCGTGTCCGCCAAGGAGCGCACCGTCGCCCTGATCCTCCTCGGGGGAGCGACGCTCCTCAGGGTTCCCTACATCCTCCACTACCGCGTCAATTCGGACGAGCCGCAGCACCTCCACGTCGTCTGGGGGTGGACGGCGGGGCTGCTCCAGTACCGCGACCTGTCGGACAACCATCCGCCGCTGTTCCACCTCCTGATGGCGCCGCTCCTCGCTCTCGTGGGGGAGCGCCCGGACGCAGTGATCGTGATGCGGGGCGCCATGGTGCCTCTGGCGCTGGCGGCGATCTGGCTGACGTACACGATCGCCTCGCGGCTCTACGGCGGGCGCGCGGCGTTCTGGGCCGCGGTGCTCCTCGCCCTCCACTACGAGTTCTTCTTCAAGTCGATCGAGTTCCGGACCGACAACCTGTGGACGGTGGGGTGGCTCGCCGCGCTGGCGCTGGCCGCGGGTGCCCCTGCGACAGGGAGCCGCGCCTTCCTCGCGGGCGCGGCTCTCGGCGCCGACGCGTGCGTCTCGCAGAAGACGGCGCTCATGGTCGCGGCGCTCGCGAGTGCCGGCGCCGTCGTCGCGGTCGTGTCGCCCGCGGCGCGCCGCGCCGTCGGCCGCACGAGGACGCTCCGGCTCGCCGGCGCGGCGGCCCTCGGCTTCGCACTCGTTCCGGTCGCCATCGCCTCGTACTTCGCGTCCCGGGGCGCCCTCCCGGCGCTCGCCCGGTCGGTGCTCACCCAGAACCTCGTTCCGGGCCTCGGGACGTGGGGGGAGGCGTGGAGGCGCGCCCTGCTGCCGGCAGGCGCGGCACTCGCGATCTGGATCGCGGTCGCGGCGCTCCGGTCCACCGGCTCCGACGGCAGGGGCATCCGGCGGGCGCTGGTCGCGCTCACGGGAGTCGCGTACGTGGTGATCCTCGAGGGGGCATGGCCGCTCGTGACCGGCCAGGACTACCTGCCGGTGTTCCCGCTTGCGGCCGTCTTCGCCGCCGCCGGCCTCGAAACGTGGAGGCGCCGGACCGCCGGGGTGCGGGCGCCCGCGGCCGTGCTCGCCGTCTTTCTTGCAGCGGAGTCGGCCGTGATCGTGTTCAAGGGGCCGATATGGCGCGACCGGGCTGCCCCTCAGACCGCCCTCGTCGCCGACGTGCTACGGTTGACCGACCGCGACGAATTCGTCATGGATACGAAGGGCGAGACCATCTTCCGGAAGCGGCCGTTCTTCCCGGTGCTCGAGACGATCACGATCGAGCGGCTGCGGCGCGGCCTCATCCCCGACACCGTCGCCGGCGACGTCGTGCGCGCCGGGTGCCTCGTCGCCGTCCCCGACAGCGCGCGCTTCCCCGCGGTGGGCCGCGATTTCCTCAACCGGAACTTCGTCCCGGCCGGCTCGCTGCGGGTCGCCGGCCAGTTCCTCGCCGTCCCCCGGGTCCCGGGCGGGAGCGTGACGTTCGAGGTCGCGGTCGCGGGGAGGTTCGCGGTCGTCGCGCCCTCCGGGCCGGCCGCCGGCTCCCTGGACGGGACGCCGTACGCCGGGCCGCGCGACCTCGCGGCGGGTCCCCACGCGTTCGCCCCGCAGGCGGGCTCGCCGCTGCTCGCCGTCGTGTGGGCGCGAGCGGTGGAGCGCGGATACTCGCCGTTCGCAGCCGGCGGCGGAGCGTCATGATCCAGACGCTCGCGCTCACGCCCGGAGACAGGCTCCTGGTGCTCGCGCCTCACCCGGACGACGAGAGCGTCGCGACCGGCGGCCTGCTGCAGCACGCGGTTGCGGTCGGCTCGAAGGTGTGCGTGGTGTTCTTCACGGAGGGCGACAACAACCCGTGGGCGCAGCGCGCGCTCGAGCTCCGCTGGCGGATCGGCGCCTCCGACCGGGCACGCTTCGCGACGCGCCGCCGGGCGGAGGTGGAGCAGGCGCTCGCGCAGCTGGGGGTCCCGCTCGCGGACACGCGCTTCCTGGGGTTCCCCGACCAGGGCGCGGCCGATCTCCTGCTCCACGCCAACGACCTCGCCCGCGGCGCGATCGCCGACGCTCTGGACGAGCTCCGTCCGACGGTCGTCGTGATGCCGTCCCTGCTCGATCTCCACCCCGACCACAGCGCGCTGGCGGTGATGATGACGCTCGCGATGAGGCGGCTCGACGACCGGCTGCCCGTCCGCAAGGTGGTCCGCTTCCTGGTCCACAACCCCCAGCTGCGCTCTCGCCGCCACGAGGGCTCCCTCGTGCTCCCCCTCTCCGAGGCGCAGCGGGCGCGCAAGCGGGCCGCGATCGCGTGCCACAAGAGCCAGCTCGTCCTGCGCGGCTCGTGGCTGCTGTCGTTCGCCTCGGACGAGGAGCGCTACTACCTCGCGGAGTCGCCCAGCGGCCTCGAGCAGCACCCCGTTGCGGAGGCCCGGTTCGACGAGCGCTCGCTCACGGTGAGCGTCGCCTCTCGAACGCACCTTCGCTCGTTCGGTCCACGGACGCTCTGCCTCGCGGGTGCTGGGGAGCCTCCCGTGCGCCTCGTCGTGGGCCTCCCGGCCTCGGGAGGGCACACCCCGGTGCGCGAGCCGCGGACCGGCCGCGTCCTCGGGGAGGCGTCGTTCGACGGCGCGGGGGGCACGGGGACGTTGACCATGCCCGCCGGCCTGGCCGGCACTGGCGGACCGCTGTTCGCGAAGGTCGAGCGGCGGTTCGGGTTCTTCGACGAGGCGGGGTGGAAGGAGATCGCCCGGCCGGGCGTGCGCTGAGCCACGCGCGGAGAGCTGCCCAGCGGCGGTACACTTTCCAACGGAGAGTGAGGATGACGGCGGCGTGCGACTGGTGCCGCGCGCGGTTGCGCCCCGGCGCGGCGGACGTTCCCGGCCCCTGCCGGAGGAGGGCCGCCACGTGAGCGCGTCCCGCGGGTCACCCGCCCAGCGGGAGCGCGGTGCCCGCCCCGAGCGCACGCGCCACCTGAGGGAACGGGGACCCGCCCTCCGGAGCATCCGCCCGCGCCGCGTGCTCGACCTGCTCCGGCGCGTGAGCGAGGTGCTCGAGACCGTGGTCGACCCGGAGGTCGCCGCCTGGAGCGTCCTGGTCGCGTACACCGCGGGAGAAGGCCTCGGATTCAACCGGGCGTTCCTCCTGCTCGCCGACGGCGACCAGCTCCGCGGCTGGTTCGGCGTCGGGCCGCTGACGCGCGACGAGGCGCGCGAGGTTTGGGCCGAGATGCGGCAGCACGGCGTGCTCCCGCTCGAGCGCCTCGCCGAGCCGGACCCGCGCGCCGTGGAGGCGGAGCAGCGCCGCAACGCCGCCGTCCTCGTGTCGCTCACGCACGCGGCCGAGAGGGGGTGCGGGGCGTGGCGGCGCGCGTTCATCGGCCGCAGCAACCACCCCAACCCGTGCGTCCGCCACTGGGTGTCGGTGCTGGACTCGCGCGAGCTGGTCGTCGTCCCGCTCATGGCGAGCGGCCGTCCGTGGGGCGTCGTCTTGGCGGACAACTTCGTGACTCACGCGCCCATCTACCACGCCACGCTTGAGGCCGCCGAGACGCTCGCACACTACCTCCGCGCGGCGCTCGAGCGCACCCAGCTCCTGCGCCGGTTCCAGGAGGAGAGGCGGCGCCGGCTGGTCGCCGAGCATGCCACCGCGCTGCTCGAGACCGCGCGCACGCTCGCCCACGACCTCAAGAACCCCCTCGCGCTCGCGGGGGGGCTCGCGCGCGAGCTGATGGCGGCGTCGCCGGCGAGCCGCGAGACGCTCCTCCGGCAGCTCGGGATCGCCGCGGCCGCGATCAGCCGCGCCGAGCAGAGGGTCGGCGAGCTCGTGGACGGCCTGGCGAGCCGTGCCGACGGCATCGCGGTCGAGCCGGTCGAGGTCGGCGCGCTCGTCGACCGCGTGGTCGAGGCGTTCCGCACCCTCGCATCGAGCCGCGGCGTCCGCCTCGTGTGCTACCACCCGGCCCGCCCGCTGATGGCGAGCGCCGTCGTGCGCTCCCTCGAGCGCTGCCTCGAGAACCTCGTCGTCAACGCGCTCGAGGCGCTCCGCGAAAGCGGCGGAGAGGTCCACGCCGCGGTCCGCGAGGACGGGCAGTGGGTGCGGGTCGAGGTCGCCGACAACGGCCAGCCGCTGCCCCCTGCGCTGAGGCCCGACCCGTTCGCGGGAGGGATCACGACGAGGCGCGGCGGGAGCGGGCTCGGGCTGGCCTCGGTGCGTACGCTCGCCGAGGCGATGGGGGCGAAGGTGGAGTACGATGAGCGTGAGCCTGGCTGGGTGCGATTCACGCTTTTCCTGCGGAGGTGGTCGTGAACGGTTCACGGTTGCTGTTCGTGGATGACGAGGAAGGCTTCCTCGAGCTCTACCGCGCCGCGTTCAGCCGTGACGGGTACACGGTGGAAACCACGGCCACCATCGAAGGGGCCCGCGATCGGGTCGCCCAGGGCGGGGTGGATCTCGTCGTGCTCGACATCCGCCTGGGAGAGGCGTCCGGGCTCGCCCTGCTCCGGGAGATCAAGGCCAAGGACTCGCGCCTGCCGGTCGTGCTCTCCACCGCCTACGCCCGCTACCAGGACGACTTCTCCTCGTGGCTCGCGGACGCGTACATCGTGAAGTCCTCGGACCTCAACGAGCTCAAGCAGGCCGTGAGGCGGTGTCTGGGGAAGGCGCGATGATCCCTGTCGTGATGGCCGGCGGGTTTGGCACGCGGATCCGGCCGCTCTCCGCGAACCGCCCGAAACCGATGCTCCCGGTCGTCAACCGCCCGATCCTCGAGCGGGTGCTCACCCACCTCGCCTCGTTCGGAATGCGCGAGGCCGTGCTCCTCACCTACTACGACCCGGACAAGATCCGGTCCGCATTCGGCGACGGCAAACGGCTCGGGATGCGCCTCCACTACAACAACGCCGATCAGGACTACGGGACCGCCGGCGCGGTCGCGCACGGCGCGGATCTGGTCCCGGCCGAGGACTACCTCGTCCTCTCGGGGGACGTGATCTGCGACTTCGATCTCTCCGCGCTGATCTCCGCACACCAGCAGCGCGGGGCCGCGGTCACGATCGGGCTCACGCGGGTCGCGAACCCGCTGCAGTTCGGGATCGTGATTATCGACGGCGACTCGCGCGTCCGCCGTTTTCTCGAGAAGCCGACCTGGGGCGAGGTGTTCTCCGACACGGTGAACACCGGCGTCTACGTCCTCCAGGGGCAGGCGCTCGCGCAGGTGCCGCGGACCGAGCCGCACGACTTCTCGCGCGACCTCTTCCCGCGCCTGCTCGCGGCCGGCGCACCGCTGTATGGTCACGTGATGCGCGGGTATTGGCGCGACATCGGCGACCCCGAGTCGTACCTGGCCGCGCACAACGACTACTTCCAGGGCGTGCTCCGCCTCATGCCGCCCGGGGAGCTCCGCCAGATCGGGGGCAAGCCGCTCTGGATCGAGCGCGAGGCCGAGATCGACCCGTCGGTGGAGGTCCGCGGTACCGTCGTGATCGCGCCGGGGTGCCGCATCGGCGCGAATGTCCGCCTCGAGGACGTCGTCCTCGGGCCCGGCTCGACGGTCTCGCCGCGCGCCGAGCTCCGGCGCGCCGTGATCTGGGACGAGGTGGTGATCGGCGAGGGCGCCCGCGTCGAGGACTCCGTACTCGGCGCGCGCGTCCAGGTCGGCACGGGCACCGTCGTCGAGAAGGGGGCGGTGGTCGCCGACGACACAGTCCTCGGGCAGGAGGTGCGGGTCAAGGAGGGCGTCAAGATCTGGCCCGCCAAGGTGGTCGAGGACCACGCCGTCGTCCACTCGAACCTGGTGTACGCCGAGAGGTGGCGGACCTCCGCGTTCGAGGAGGGGGCCGTCACCGGGCTCACGAACCTCGAGCTCACCCCCGAGGTCGCGGCCAGGCTCGGCGCCGCCTACGGCACGCTGCTGCAGCCTGGCAGCACGATCCTCACCGCGCGCGACGACCACCCCGCCTCGCGGATGCTGCGCCGCGCGTTCGTCGGCGGGATGAGCTCCACCGGCGTGCACGTGGTCGACCTCGGCCTCCTCCCGGTGCCGGTGATGCGCCACAAGCTCGAGGGGTTCGGCGAGGTCGGCGGCGTGTCGTTCCAGCAGGTCCAGCTCGTGCGCGGGATGACCTCGATCCGGTT
>Ga0335070_10010039_pt1 | contig 11071 bp, 1 predicted proteins | sample Lox_Sample_13_FD_206722 | JGI IMG/M metagenome (GOLD analysis project Ga0335070, IMG submission 206722) | Soil microbial communities from Loxahatchee National Wildlife Refuge, Florida, United States - Lox_Sample_1.3 | ecosystem: Environmental > Terrestrial > Soil > Wetlands | place: USA: Florida... | reverse complement strand
ATGCCGCTTCTGCGTATGAATGGAAGTCACACAATCAAATGGCTTTCAACGCAAGACAGATTCTGCTAATCAAGGTGGCGACCGATCCGCAATTGCGTGCGTTCCTCCAGGACAACGAGCACCATGGGTTTGGCGAGGATCTCGACACGCGTGCTGGCAATCGATGTGATCCCGAAGAGAAAGGCTGCGAGAAGACCGACGAGGACTATCTCGAAGGCGAATTGCTGGACGGCGACCTGTGTTCGTACCACGAGCGCGAATGTAGACCCTGGTTTTCATGTAGCTTCGATCACTTCCATCCAAAGCTGTCGTGGCCAGTCGCGCGGACGGACGCGCTCGAACACGCACGGTACTACTTCGACATGGCTGTGAAGCTATACAAGGCCGGCGTGTGCCGGCCCAAGTTGAAAGACGCCTACCACCGCTGGGCTGCCCAAGCACTCGGCCACGCAATTCACCTCGTGCAAGAGATGGGCTCATCGCGGCGTGGTGGCAGCGATTGCGAGCCTTGGCCCTTGCCCTGCCCTGCGGAAGTTCTAGCATTCAACGCTAACAATCAGTGCGAATCGAGGAACGAGGTTTCAGAATGAACGTGCCCTTCCCTCCGATTCTTCTCTGGCCCGTGGTGGTTGGGATGGTCGTGGGTGCGATTCTCTGGCGGCGCTGGCAGAGAAGCGCCTTTCTCGCCGCCCCGCCTGAAGACTGGCCCAAGCATGCACCTCGAGGCTGGAAGAATGCCCGTTTCCTTCCGTGGTTCCTCGCCATTGCTGGCCTGCTCGGCGCCTATTCGCTCTGGCGGTTCTCCGCCCCTTTCGTGTACGGCCGAGTGTTGAATGCCGCCACGGGCATGCCGATCTCAGGCGCCCTTGTTATGCGTGGGATCAGCCGCAAAGGCCCACCAAGTCTCGCCGAGTCGGGCACCGTCGGGGCGGAACCGTTCAGCTCATGGAAGACCCGCACGGATGGATCCGGGCGCTTCTTCCTCCCCGGATGGGTCAGCCTGTTCCCGTTCGGGATCGCCGGCACTTCCGGAATGACCTGGGTCGTGTACCAGCCAGGACTGATGCCGGGGCGAGGGTGCATTTCCAAGGGATTCACGGGGCCCGGCGGCTGCGGGGGCGAGGGCGGCTTCAGCACCGCCGACCCTTGGGTGCTAGCCAATGTCCAACAACACTCTGGCTTGATTCACCTCGAGGTTCGGATTTATCCACCGACTCTGGAAGGCGTCGTGTTCCGATCCTATTACGCCCCCACCGGTGAGTTCATTCGCGTGGAAACGCCTCCTGATGCTGACCCCTGGGGCGAATACTTCCGACGACTCAACGTTCTCGTTCAATACCGTAACCTCACGATGGAGGAGTTCGTCAAGGAAGCAGTGGCTTACCTCGAGAGGGACTCGCTGACTGAGGGAATGCTGGATCCCCTTTCCGAACTGGCCTCAAGAATGGGTACCCGCCCGGAGAGAACACTCCTAGTCAGGCACATTGTTGATTACTGCAATTCGCACCCTAGCAGTTCAACCTGCCGCCACGTTGGGCCGCGCTACGTTCTGGAGGTTATCGGTCGAGGCAAGGTGCACCGATGAGGAACGTGACGGCGGTGGTCCTTGCCGTCCTCACTTCCGTAGGGGCCACAGCCTACGAATGGAAATCACATAACTCAATGGCGACTCTCGCCCGGCGACTAGCAATCCGGATCGCCGTCGACACCGAGCTCGAGAGATTCCTCAAGGATTGGGACCCGGCATTGCTTGAGGGTTTTGGCTCGGACCTCGACACCCGTGCCGGCACCCCGTACAAGCCAACGTTCTGGCTGGCCGGCACCGACGAGGACAGCCTCGAGGGCGAATTGGTCCAGTTGGCCGTCACGGGCTGTGACTTCAGCGAAGAGACCTGTGGGGCCTTTTGTAGCGTGGACCACTTCCATCCTCCCCTGCAGATTCCAGTGGCTGGCGAGGATGCCTATGTCCACGCGAAGCGCTACTTTGACTGGGCCGTCAAGCTCTACAAGGCTGGAATCTGCACGCCGGGGGCCAGGGGCCGCTACCACAAATGGGCGGCCAGGGCCTTGGGTCACGCAATTCATCTTGTCGAGGACATGGGCTCTCCCCAGCACACACTCCCAGAGAACCACGCACATCCTCTCTTGCAGGGTGTCGGCAAAAGCTTCCACGAGTACTGGGCGCTGGACTTGTGGGATCGGGAAGCCGTCTACACGAGGAAAGACGGACACGATTTTCATCTTGGATTCTTTGAGAAGGCTGTCAATGCTGCCAATCAACCGCTTCTCGGCAGTCTCAAGGAAATCATGGGTGTACTGGCAGGAGAAGCTCGGGTCTTCCCCGACGCCTCCCCCTATCCGCGCGGGTTTGGCCTGAAGCTCAAGGGCACGGCCGGTCCGCCGGGCTTGCTGCAAGTTCTCGCACCAAGTGGTCTGACGTTGGGCGATTTCGACTGGGAACGGTTCCCGGGTGGACAAGAGGCACTGATGTCCTTCGCGACCAATCTCTTTCCACCCTACTACCACTCTGACAACGGCGGACGACACCGATTTCCTTACTACTATGACTATCTTCTCGATGGCAGCATGCATCAGCCCGACATCGGAGCCATTAGCGTGCGCAGCATGCAGTTGGCCGAGAGATTGTGGGCGGAAACGGACAACATTGGGGACGGAAACAACCCACTGAGGTTTGATGCCGCCCTGAAGATCCTGCTGACACACACCACCGAGGCAGCGGCCGGGGCGATTCTTGCGTTCTGGGATGAGGTCAAGGGGTACTCATGCCAGTGTGAGGATCAGGACCCATGCCGGTCTGGTGCAGGGTCCGCAGGGTCTTCCAGTGTCGCGGCGCGCGGGCTCACGGCTCGGGCAGCGGACGGCATGTCATGCCCGCTACCGGCCCCGCTCCGGCCGTACCCGCCAGGCCGAGACTACCCGGACGACACGCAGGGGATCGTGAGCAATGGCTCGTCCGGGGACAGCGCGTCGGTTGCGCAGTTCGACAGCGTGGAGCTGGGGAAGCACTGGAAGCAGATCGCCGCCGTGGGGGTGGAGAAGGGGCTGCCCTCTCTCGTGGATTTCGGCCGCACGATGTGGCTGCTGGAGATGTCGCAGGACAAGTTCCTGACCGAGGCCGGTGAGGACGCGCTCGCTCGCGGGATGGCGGAGCTTGAGCGCAAGTACTCAGTGCACCGTCCGCGCCCCGAGGACGACATGGCGAAAGCCGCCCACATCGCGGTCCTCGAGAACGGCTTCGCGGGGGACGCCGCCAGCGCGCTCGACGCGCTCGGCTGGACGCACCTCATGGTCCCGATGACCTTCGACCCACTCCAGCTGGCCGAGAACCAGAAAGTACTTCTGATCCCCTCGGGCGGCCTGTACGGCACCGCGGGCAGCGCTGACCTGAAGGAGCGCCTGCGTGCTTTCGTGGAGGCGGGCGGCACGCTGATCGTGCTGGCGCAGATGCTGGGGGAGGATTTCACGACCGTGCCGGTGCCGGACGGCGAATCTCTCAAGGGGTTCGGGTGGTTCGAGGACCAGTCGTGCTGGAGGGGCAGCGTGCGGATTGCCTCTGCCCACCCGGTCACCGCTGCCCTCGCGTCGGGCGGAAGCTCGGTTGCGGTGGACGGCTACCTCGAGCAGTGGCCATCTCAGGTCACCGTACTTTTGCGCAAGACCAACGGCGGGATGCCCGTTCTCCTCACCTATCCGCTCGGCTCGGGGTGGGTCGCGCTGGGCGCGATCTTCAGCGACTGGGCGCGCGGCAACGGGAGGAGCAGCGCCGAGGATGAGAGCCTGCTCGCGAGCCTGCTGCGCTGGGGACTCGACCCCGTTCGGGAGCGCCCGGTGTGCCACTCGGGAGCGCCGTGCACGTTCGCGCTCCCGGTCCGCGTTCAGAACCTCACCGAGTCGCCCGCCGACACGGTGGTGTGGCAGGTGCTCGACGGAAGAGGGCGGGGCGTTCTGGCGTGGTCCGAGAAGCGTCCGCTCGCCGCCGGAGAGGCAGTAACCCAGAGCCTCAACATCACCCTTGCGGGCGCGCCCGATCCGGGCATCTACACGCTCCTCTACAGGCTCGAGGACAGCACGCGGGCGGTGGAGGCCCAGCCCCCCTTCGGCCCGGATCGGACCTGGGTCGTGCAGCCGGAGGGAGCCGCGGGCCAGTTCGTGACGGAAAACTGGCCCGAGGATGTCGCGAACGCGCCACAGATCGGCCTCGGGCTCACGGTGGACTCGGAGTACGTCCTCGACGGCAGCTCGATCCCCATCCATCTCTCGTTGCGCAATTTCGGCACCGAGCTGTTCGCGGGCACGGTCAGGCTCTCCACGTGGGCGAGGCAGTTCCCCGACGTGGCGGTGGAGGCGGCCCCGGGCGCGTTCAGCACCTACGACCTCCGCGTGGGACCGGTTCACCTCACGACCGGCCACGACGGTCTTCCAGGTGGAGGCGCCGTCACGGCCGAGCTCTACTCCGCGAGCGGCGACGGGCCCCTCGCGAAGGCGGTGAAGAACCTCCTCAACAACCCGAAGCTTTTCGAGATCTCACTCGAGGCGAGCGACCAGACGGCCGGTGCGGGCGACGAGGTTCACTTCTTCGGCACGATCTCGAACAGATCCCTCGGTGAGTTCAGCATCCGCTACCGGATGACGTTCACCAACTACTACAACACAGCCAGCGTGCACTGTCCGGAGACCAAGACGGACTGGCGGGACCGCGTGCTCGGACCCGACCAGAGCTTCTCGCTCGACGAGCCCTACACGGTGCCGACCGGGTGCAACGGCATCATCAACGCCACGCTGCACCTGTGCGACCCGGGCCAGCTGTGCTGGGTGGACGGGTTCGAGGGCAATGCCACCCACCGCAGCGTCCAGGTGGGCCTACCCAACGCAAACGTCGAGCTTGGCTTCGGGGAGTTCGAGGTGGTGGATGGTCCGGCGTTTCGGTTGCCGGTGAGGGTGCGCAACATCGGCAAGCGCGACGTGGAGCAGGGGCAGCTCCGGCTCTGGACGCATCTTTCCTCCATTGAGGTGGAGAGTGCGACGTTCGACCTGCCGCGCGGGGCCGAGACCACGATCACCGTGGATTTTCCGATACCGCCTCCGAACCCATTCCGCCGGTACTACACGATCGGGGCGGCGTTTCGCGACCGGACCGTGACAGCCTGGAGCTTCCACACGACGCACGACCTCTACTACGGCGGCGGTATCTCCTCCATCGAGGGCTTCAACGCCGACCCGGGAAGCGAGGCCATCACCGGAGGCGTCCAGATCGAGAATCGCTCCAGCGCCACGCGCCATTTCGTTTTGAGCTTCGACCAGCCGGACCTCGATTTTCACGAAACGAGAGAGCTGGATATCGGCTCGTTCCAGAGGGTGACCGTTACGCTGAGCGTCCCTCTTCCCTCACCGAGCACGTACGGGACATGGCCGCTCCGGGTTGCGGCGACCGACGGGGCACTCCTGAACCTGCAGCGAACAATCAACCTGGTCCACTACCGACCGTTCATGGGCTTCGCGGTCCGTTCCGACGCTGCTTCCTGCCGGAGCGGCGAGACCGCCAACCTCACGATCGAGGTGAGCCCGGGGCGGCTCGCGCGACCCCTCGCCGCCACGCTCGAGCTTGCCTGCGACCGGCTGCAGCTGCTCGAGACACGCACGCTGATGCTGACGTCGCTGCAGACGGCGGCCGAATCTTTCACTTTGCAGGTGCCGCCAGACTCGCCCGCCGGCACGATTGCGTATCGCGTCCGCTTGTCAGCCAGCGACGGCACCGTAGTTCAGGGTGAGGGCTCCCTCACCGTTCCGCCCGCCAAATTCGAGGTGCGTTCCCTGCAGGCGCAAGCGGTGACCGCGGGAGACACCATCACGTACGAGGTGCGCAACGTCGGTGGAAGTTCCGCAGGGAGTTTCGCCTTCGAGTGGCAGCTGTGGGGCGAGCGCGGATGGTTGGCAAACAGCGCACGGACAATTCCGGCGCCCCTCGACCAGCAACAGCAGATCACGTTCACGATTCCGGCCGACATCGTCACCGGCTCGTACTGGGCGAGCCTCCAGTACTACAGCGGTGGGGAACGCACCTGGCACACCGAGAAGCTCGAGATCGCAGGCGTCGAGTCGACCCTCGACGTTGGCACCGGGTCCCCGGTGTACGCGTACGGCCTGGTGATTGACGGCTGGGCGAAGGTCACCAACGGGCCCCAGCCGTTTCCGAACGCGAGCCTTACGCTGAAGGTGCTGGCGCCAAAGCTCTGCACAGCCAGGATCGCACCGTGGGGTTTCTTCCAGGGCTCGGGATCCCGCGAGGGTGCCGCGCGGGTCGGCGGGGCGGTGTTCCCACCCGGGTTCCCCCAGCCGTGCTTCGAGCCCATGGCGTCGCTGCCCGCCGGCGTGTCCCCCATCGCTCTGGCCACCGGCGACGTGAACGAGGACGGCACTGACGACGTGGTCGCCGTCTCGCGGGGTACGAGCGGCCTCTCGCTGGGGATCTTCGCAGGACCGAACCTGGCTCAGTCTGGCTCTATACCCCTGCCGGGCGCCGCCTCGGCGGCGGCGGTGTCGGTGGGGGATAGCGACGGCGACGGCCACCTCGAGATCTTCGAGGCGGATCTCGGCGAAGGGTCCCCGTTCGCCGTCCGGGCGCTCGACCGGGCCCTGCGACCGCTCTGGGAGACCAGTGTGCCGATCGCGACGGAACCCGTAGCGGCCTTCCCGGCAGGTGGCCTGGTTCTGGCGGACCTGGAGGGAGATGGCCAGCAGTCCGACCTGCTCGTGTCTTCCGGTCGTGATGTGCTGGCCCTCGACGCGTCGGTCGGAACGGTTCGTTGGCGGATGCTGGAGGTGAATCCGAGCCTGAGCGGTCGAATCGTGACCGGTTTCGCCGCCGCCGACGCCGAGGGCGACGGCCGACCCGAAGTCGCGGTGGGGTTCCGCGTGCCTGGCACTCCGGCCAGCGGCGGAGTGACGCTTCTCGATGCGTCCGGGACGGCCCGGTGGTCGGTGGCCACCACGTACGCCATCGCAGGCAGCCCCGTGATCGGGTCCACCGGACGCATCGCGCTGATCCAGACGCCCGAGGGCTCGGCGACATCGAGCATCCTCACGTTGCTGGATGCCGCAACAGGCAACGCCGTGAGCCAGACCACGACACCCTTCTGGAGCCAGTGGCCGCCTGCCTCGGCTGACACCAACGGAGACGGAGCCTCCGAGTACGCGGTGGTTTCCGGGGATCCTTCGTGCGAGACCTGCGCACCGCGCGTCGTTTCCCTGTTCTCCTCGCAGGGGTCGCTCCTCTGGTCGCTTGAGTTGAGCGGACAGCCAACTGCGGCCCCTGTCCTCGTCGACATGACCGGTGACGGGTTGCCCGACGTCGTCGTGAATTACTTCCGCCAACCGAACCGGAACGACGTGGAGTGCGCGCGTGGAACCGACGGCGCCCGCATTGCGGACTGGTTCTTTGTGCCGGGCGCGAGCCCCAACGCACTTCCTCTCTACGTGCTGGACGTCAACGGCGATTGCCTGCCTGAGATTCTGGGGGGGAGAGACGTATTCAGGGGAAGGTCATGCGCCACACCTCACAGAATCGCGACAACCATGTCGGCACAGGCTCAAGGCGAGGTGGTATGGCGATGGGAGGGGTCAAACAGCCTTGCGGCAGAACAGGTGTGGGACGTTCCTAAGGAACTGTCGACAAACCAGTCGACAGGGTTCTTCTATCTGGTTGGCGACCTCAAGAACTCCCTGGGCCAGCTTGTTGCACACGACGAGTCCACGTTTTCGGTGCAGTGGGGTATCGTGCTGCTGAGCCTCGACCCCTTCCCGCAGGCGTGCCGAGCGGGAGGCGAGCTGCAGGCAAAAGGCACGATCCGCAACACCGGCACGGTTGCCCGCACATTCGACCTCGTCTTCCTGCTGGACAAGGTCGAGTTTGCACGCCGAACGATAACCCTGGCGGCAGGAGAGTCGAAGCCGTTTTCCGAGACGTTCCAATCGGGCGGGACGGGCACGCACACCCTGGCCATCAATGCAATGGCCGGGACCTCCGGGCTCCAGTACGTGACGCAACAGTTCCGGGTCGAGGAGCCGGCGGCGAAGGTCTCGGTGCCGGAGCTCCTGAAGGTCGGGCAGGAGGAATTCGAGCTGAAGGCCGAGGTGGCGAACTCCACTCACCTTCCCCTCGAGCTCGAGGTTGGTCTCGACCTCCCCGACCAGCCCCCGACCGAGCGTCAGCACGTGACACTCGCGGCAGAGAGCAAGGCCACCCTGGTCTTCCCTCGTCAGGTCTCTGCCGACACCACCTTCGTCGTGCGCGTGTCGGGCGACGCCGCTGTCGAGGAGCCGTGCTTTGTTGACTACGACGTGGAGCTCGAACCGATCTACGCCGGTCCGGCAGGGCTACCGGCAGGTGACGCCGTGCTGCACTTCCAGCTTGCAAACGGCGGCGGACATCCGTGGCACGGGGAACTGCTGTGGAGTCTGGCCGGGGCGACGAACGCCTCAGGAAGCGTGGCGTGGGAGGTTGCGGCGGCATCCACGCAGAACCTCGACGTCCCGGTGACCGTGGCGCCCGGAGCCTCGTTGCTGCGACTCGAGGCCGGCGGCATGGTGCGGGAGTTCCCGGTGGCGGCCTCGACCGGCGGCCACGGGTCGCTCTCGGTTGCCGTCCCGTCGCAGGTCATCGAGGGCGAGGTGGCGATCGCTGTGCAAGTTGCCAACCTGCTCCCGACCACGGGCAGCTTCCAGGTGGATCTCGAGATCAGGGACGACGAGACGGGCGACGAGGTCGCGACCGAGCACCTCGTACTCAACCTGGACGGTGACCAGTCGGCCGAGGAGTCTGTCCCGCTGAACCTCGCCGCAGCTCCGTATCTGCTGATCCCCCGGCTCAATGGCATCGTTGTCGGTGAGGGGCCGCAGCGCTTCGAGGTCCTGCCGCGCTACGCAGCGGAGATGACGGCCGCGGTTGGGCCGGCGCAGGGCGACGGCACGCTTCCCCTGGTCGTCACGATGCGCAACAGTGGCGCTCGCGACCTCAGCGGGACGCTGACGATCAACGGCCTGGGCCAGGCGATCGTGACGCCGGACTTCGGCGCTGCAGTGGGAGAGACCACGCAGATCACGCTCCCAATCGAGCCCGACCTCCTGCCCGCCGGCGAGGTCTCAATCGAGGCCATCTTCACCACCGGCACCGGCCAGGTCCTCGCGGAGCACCGCGTGGTCATCCCCGTCCTCCCGGCGGCGCCGGTCCTTGCGTCGGTGCCTCAATCCGTGGGGGCAAACGCGGGCGGGCTCGCGCCGGTCGAGTTCGTGGTGGCGAACGCGGGCACGCAGACCGCCCTCTACGAGCTGTCTCTGTCCGTCAACGGCGGGTCGGTGTTCACAAGCCAGCAGGAGGGTCGGCTGCGCGGCGGACAGCAGGAGCCTGTCCGCTTCGAGGTACCGCTCCCGGGGGACATGCCTTCCAGCCGCCTCGACGCTGTCTACGCGTTGGTCCGCATCGACGAGACGAGCGACGAGGGGTCCACCGTCGCTACCGGCCGTTTCGGCTTGACGGTGCAGGGCGCGCAGGTGCGGGTGACCGCGGTAGTCGACCGGGACAACGTCCAAGCCGGCGGGACCATCGTGCTCACGCTGACGCTCGAAGCGGATCCGCTATCGTCACCGCTTCCCCTGTTCGCGCTCGTCTCGTACCCGCCGTTCGAGGAGCGCCGCGAGTTCGAACTGGGAGGCGGCACGCAGCTCTCCTTCGAGATCCCGATCGAGCAACCCGGCGGAGAGCTCGGATACGGGATCTACTTCCCATCGGGCCGAGCTCTGTACCTGGACGCCCTGACGATCCACCCCGCGGGCGGCCCGGTGGAGATCAGCGCCTTGCAACGCGAGTACAGGCCCGGCGAGCAGGTGCAGCTCGCGGTCACGCTCAATCAGCCGGGCGTCTTTGAGGCGTACGGCTTCGAGCACGACGCTTCGCTCTCCGCCTCGGGCGGCGCCACGTTCCCGATCCCCGACGGCCTGCCGCAGGGACGTTACCCGATCCTCTGGACGTTCTACGGTAGCGGCCCGGACGTGGGCGTCGTCAACGGTGAGTACCCGGTGAAGGTGCGCGGGCCGCTGGTCCGGATCACGCGCCTGAAAGCGGCGAGGCCCGACGATCTCTCGAGCCTCGAGGGATCGGTTCAGGCACTGGTCACGACCGACACGTCCCTCGCCACCACGCTGAGGGCGTGGCTCGCCGGCCCGAGTGGACAGGCGACGTTCATGGGTGAGATGCCGCTCGATCTTCAGCCCGGCGAGTTGCACGAGGGGGGTATCCTCCTCGACCTGAGCGGCGCCGAGGCGGGGGCCCAGAGCTGCGTGGTGGGGGTGTACGGTCAGGACGACACGCTGCTCGCCGAGGCCGCCGCCCAGCTGGACCTCGGCGGCGGGCGGGTCCTCGGAGTTCGCACCGACAAGGCGTTCTGCGCCGGCGCGGGCGATGCGGTCACGGCGCTGGTGGACGCGCAGGGCTCGGGACCGGGTTCGCTGGCGCTCCGACTCGACGGGGTGGTGGCGATCGCCCGGTCAGTCTCCCTTTCGGGCGTTCAGCGCATCGCGGTCCTGGTTCCCGGGCCGAGTGCGGGACGCCACAATCTTGAGGCCGTGCTCGAGGCTGACGGTCGCACATCCAGCGCATTGACCTCGTTCTCCGTCGGCACGAGTCTGCCGGATCTGGCGGTCGACCTCGGCGGTGCTCAGACCGAGTCAGGGCTTGTGAGTATAATCGCGCATATCAGAAACGTCGGCCTCGGAGACGCACCCGGCACCGACCTTGCGCTGTGGGACGGCGAGCCCGATGCAGGTACGCTCGTCACGGTGCTTGCGGTGGATGCCCTTGCGGCGGGGGCTGAAGCGTTCGTGCCGGCCGAGATCACGCTTGCCGAGGGCACGCACACGGTCGCCGGCTGGCTGGACCGGGCCGCTGCCATCGAGGAGTTCGACAGGTCAAACAACGTGGCCCGCTTCGACATCACGGTCGGGCCGGGCGCCCAGCCGCCCTCCACGTATACCGTGCAGGCCGCGTCCAGCTCCTACC
>Ga0335070_10010037_pt1 | contig 11072 bp, 8 predicted proteins | sample Lox_Sample_13_FD_206722 | JGI IMG/M metagenome (GOLD analysis project Ga0335070, IMG submission 206722) | Soil microbial communities from Loxahatchee National Wildlife Refuge, Florida, United States - Lox_Sample_1.3 | ecosystem: Environmental > Terrestrial > Soil > Wetlands | place: USA: Florida... | reverse complement strand
CCGCGCTCTCCATCGCGGATCGAGATGCATCGAGACCTTTGACGTCATCACCTTAGCTGCTGCGAGAGCATCGAAAAGGCGTGCTTCCAGGGACCGTCGCTCGTCCGCCGAACCTACTCGTTCTCTAGCCGCCCTATGGTGGCTAGGTATCGACGTCGTCCATTGTTCGAGACTCGCAAGTCGCGCACGTATGTCTTGCCCGACCAAACTCTGCGCGCCCGACGCCATCTTAATGCCGGAAAAAAGCGGCTGAGAGGGATCGAGGCGAGACACCTTCTCACGCTTGTAAAGAATCGGTGTCATCATCATTTTTCAAACAACGCTCTTGCTTTGTCCGTAACGCAGCTCTCGAAGATCGAGTTTTTGATCCGCCGCACCTCCGAAAGATAAGCCCACAAATCGTCATCCGCCTGAGGTACTTCGTAGTCGCGTATCAGGTCGATATCGAGTGCGAAAGAGGCGTACCCAATGAGGGGCGAGGGTACGGAAGCCGTATTTATTATGACATGGCAGGTATCCAACTTGAATGCCGTCTGCATGAGATACCGATTCATTGGTGGCAGAGATGAAAAGTGCGTATTTGGCCTGATATGTAGATAATCTGCTAAGTCGACGGTTGCACCGTCGTCGAGGGTCGGTACGTCAATCCGGTTAATATACCGGACACCAACGCGGGTAAGCTTTCTGTAGCTCGCGAGGCGCCTAAAGACCTTCCAGGCCGTCTTCGTTCGATCAACGAGGGCTTCCCAACCGGTGTATGGCGCCAAACGCGATACCATGAACCGAACATCTGCAATCACCGCGATATCGAGTTGGTCCATAGTGGTAAGTTTCCAACCTTGGACCTGAGGCTGCATCGCTGCGGAACCTGTATCACCATCGATCGAGACGTTTAGGCTGACCTCGCGCCATATTTCGGAGAGGGGGTAGTGTGTGTCTAATTTTGTGCGAACAGCTTTACGTATCTTCTCGTCCACCGCAGGCGTGAACATCACGTCGATCACCGCCTCGGTGATCGGAGCACGCGGATAGGCCCGATATTCTGGTATATTTGGCTGAACGCTCAACGAGCGCGTCTCCCAGTCCTTACTATGACTCGGCCCGGCGCCTCAAAGAGACTGATACCGTCTGGCGCCTGAAAGCGCAACGCGGCCCTGCGGCAACAGGCCTGTCGCTAACACTCACTTTCCCGGTCGCGAACTAACCCATCCCCGCCTTCAGCGCCCGGTCGAGGTCGCAGATCAGGTCGTCGGCCGTTTAGATGCCGATCGACAGGCGGATGACGTCGGGTCCGGCCCCGGCCTTGATCTGCTATTCCGCGCTGCAGCCGTCTCACTCACCAAGGCCGCCGCTCGACGAGGGGCTGCCGGCGCTGATGGGATGACCATGTCTTCAGCCCTTGGCGGCCGCGAGCTTGTCCTGTGTCTTCGTGTCGAAGTCGCTGGCGTCATGCCGTTCGTGCAATTGATCCGCCGGATCGCCGCTCAGGCGGTTGACCTTGCGGCCGCGTTTCACCGCCGCGCGCTGGCCGATCAAGGTCGTCCAGCGCTGCAGATGCTTGTAGTCCTGCACCGACAGGAATTCGCCGGCGCCATATTGGTTGTACTGCGCCAGGCCGCCATACCACGGCCAGATCGCGATATCGGCGATCGTATAACTGTCGCCCGCGACATATTCGCTGTCCGCCAGCCGCCGGTCGAGCACGTCGAGCTGGCGCTTGGTCTCCATGGCGAAGCGGTGGATAGCGTATTCGATCTTGGTCTGCGCATAGGCGTAGAAATGGCCGAAGCCGCCCCCGACATAGGGCGTGCTGCCCATCTGCCAAAAGAGCCAGGACAGGCATTCGGCGCGGGCGGCGCGCTCGGTCGGCAGGAAGGCGCCGAACTTTTCGGCGAGATAGACGAGAATCGAGCCCGATTCGAAAACGCGGACCGGCTTCGGCTCGGAGCGGTCGAGCAAGGCCGGGATCTTGGAATTCGGATTGACGGCGACGAAGCCGCTGCCGAACTGGTCGCCGTCGCCGATCCTGATCGGCCAGGCGTCGTATTCGGCGCCCTTGTGGCCGAGCGCCAGAAGCTCTTCCAGCATGATGGTGACCTTCACGCCGTTGGGCGTCGCGAGCGAGTAAAGCTGCAACGGATGGCGTCCCACAGGCAGCTCCTTCTCATGGGTCGGCCCGGCGATCGGCCGGTTGGTCTTGACGTATCGCCCGCCATCGGGCTTGTCCCAGACCCAAACCTTCGGCGGCGTGTACGGTGTGTCGGTCATCGTTTTCCCTCGTGATGATGGAGCGGTGCGACCTAGCCCATAGCTGCTTTCAGCGCGCGGTCGAGATCGCGGATCAGGTCGGAGGCGGTCTCGATGCCGACCGAGAGGCGGATCACGTCGGGGCCGGCGCCGGCCTTGATCTGCTGCTCTTCGGTGAGCTGGCGGTGCGTGGTCGAGGCGGGATGGATGATCAAGGAGCGCGTGTCGCCGATATTGGCGAGATGCGAGAACAAATCGACCGTCTCGACCACCTTCACGCCGGCCGCGAAGCCGCCTTTGACGCCGAAGGTGAACACCGAGCCGGCGCCGCGCGGCATGTATTTCTTGGCGAGCGCGTGATACGGGCTCGACTTGAGCCCGGCGTAGGACACCCATGACACCGCGGGGTGCTTCTCGAGGAATTCGGCGACGGCTTGCGCGTTCTCGACATGGCGTTGCATGCGCAAGTGCAAGGTCTCGATGCCGGTGATGGTCAAAAAGGCGTTGAACGGCGCCATCGTCGGACCGAGGTCGCGCAAGGCGACCGCGCGCGTCTTCATCGTGTAGCCGAAGTCGCCGAAGGTCTCCGAGAACGACAGGCCGTGATAGGCGGGATCGGGGCCGCTCATCGACGGGAACTTGCCGCTCTTCGCCCAGTCGAAGCGGCCGGATTCGATCACGGCGCCGCCCATGGCGTGGCCGTGGCCGGACAGGAACTTCGTCGTCGAATGGACGATGAGGTCGGCCCCCCATTCGAACGGCCGGCACAGATACGGCGTCGCCATGGTGTTGTCGACGATCAGCGGGATCCTGGCCTTGCGCGCGATCTCGGCCACCGGCTCGAGATCGACGATGATGCCGCCCGGATTGGCCAGCACTTCGACGAAGATCGCCTTGCATTTCGACGTCAGCGCGGCCTCGAAGTTCTTCGGATCGGTCGGATCGACGAAGTGCGCCGTCCATCCGAACTTCTTGAACGTGTGCGTGAACTGGGTGATCGAGCCGCCGTAGAGATTGCGGCTGGCCACGAACTCGTCGCCGTTGTCCATCAGCGGAAAGAACGCCAGCAGCTGCGCCGCATGGCCCGAGGCGGCGCAGACGCAGCCGCGTCCGTTCTCGAGATTCGCCAGCCGCTCCTCCAGCACCGCCACCGTCGGGTTGGTGAGACGGCTGTAGATGTAGCCGAACGTCTGCAGGTTGAAGAGCGACGCCGCGTGATCGACGTCGTCGAAGACATAGGCCGTGGTCTGGTAGATCGGCGTGCTGCGGGCGCCGGTGGTCGGATCCGGGGAGGCGCCGGCATGGATGGCGCGGGTTTCGAAGCCGAAGCTGTCGGGCTTGTCTGCGGGCATATTGGCCTCAAGGAGGTGGTCGGTAACCTCTTAACACAGCGGGCGAATTTCGGGCAGGGGCCGGATGCCGCCCCGGCCGTTGGGCGCTATACTCTGCGCCATGACCGCGCCTCCCGCCCAAACCGGCGAGCCCTCGCCGAACCGCGCCGCCGACGCGCCGTTTGACCACGACGGCTCGACCGTCCGCGCGCCCAGCCGCCTCCTGGTCTGGTTCGGCGCCGTACTGATCGCGGCGTCGTTGGCTGCCTTGGCGGTGATCCTGTGGCAGTTGCGCGAAGACGCGATCGACAAGGCGAAGACCGATCTCCACCGGCTGGCGCTCAGCCAGTCGGAGCAGACCGCCGCGGCGCTCAAGGGGGCCGACCTCGCGCTGCTCGACGTGTCCAATGCGATCAGGCACGGACCGACCGACAACGAAATCCTCCACCAGATGCTGGAGGCGATGGTCGCGACCCTGCCGCAGCTGAAGGCGCTGTTCGTGTTGGATACGGAAGGCCGCTCGATCCACAGTGCCCGCAGCAATCCATCGCCGCAGATTTCGCTCGCCGACCAGCCGTATTTTCAGGCGCACAAGACCGGCCATGTCGGCCTTCTGCTCACGCCGACGTTCCGCGCCCGCATCGACGGCCGTTGGAGCATGCTGCTGTCACGGCGCATCGACGACGCGAGCGGCCGCTTTGCCGGCGTCGCCGTCGCCGCGATCGATCCGCTCTACCTGTCGAGCCTGTATGCGGCCATCGACCTCGGCCCGCGGGCCGCGATTGCGCTGCTGAACAGCGACGACGTCATGCTCGCCCGTTTTCCGTGGGTCGAGAGCCGGATCGGCCAGCCCGTGGAATCCGCGAGATTGCGGCCGCTGGTGACGCAGTCGCGGACCGGAACGGCGCGTGCCGTCAGCTCGGTTGATCATGTCGACCGTCTCTACGGCTATGCCGCGTTGGACGAGTATCCCGTCGTGGTGCGCACCGTGCTGGACACGTCGGTCGTCCTGGATGTGTGGCGGCGGCATGCCTATCTGGCGGCCGGCGGCGTCGTCATCGCCGACGCGGTGATCGCCGTGCTCATCGGTCTGCTCGTCGTGCAGTTGCGGCGTCGCGAGCGCAGCGAGGCGCGGTTCCGCGACTTCGCCGAGGCGGCCTCGGACTGGTATTGGGAAACCGACGAGAACCTCCATTTCACCTACGTTTCGCGCGCGGGCCGCGGCCAGCCGGAATTTCCCGTGCATGACGCGGTCGGACGGAACTTGCGCGATCTCGTCGTCGCCGGCCCGGGCGATCCGACCTTGGCGGAGCTCGAGGCCACCGTCGCGGACATGCGCATGTTCCGCGAATTCCTGTGCCAGGTGCGCACACCCTCGGGACGGATCTCGCATCTCAATCTCAGCGGCATGCCGCGCTTCGACGATCGCGGCGAATTCCTGGGCTATCGCGGGGTCGCCCGCGACATCACCGCCGTCGTCGAGGAGCGCAGCGTCTCGGCCAAGGCGAATATGCGGTTCCTGTACGCGATGGAGCACGGGACGAACGGGTTCTCGTTCTGGGACGCCGAGGACCGCTTCGTGGTCTGCAACGAGGTCTATCGCCAGCGCGCCGGCCGGGCCGCCAAGTTCCTGGTCCCCGGGATCACCTTCGAGCGTTTCTATTGGGAGAGCATCCGTCTCGGCGAGGTGCCGTCGCCGCCGGGACGTGCGGCCGAGGTGCTGGCCGCCCGCATGGCGACCCACCGGGCCGCGAGCGGCGAGGTGGCCGTCGGCGAGCGTCTCGGCGGCCGCGTGCTCAGCCGCGACCTGCGCACCCCCGACGGCGGGATCCTGATCGTGCTGACCGACCTCGGCGACAGCGACGGGACCCGGTCGATCGAGTTCAGGACCGCGTAGCGGCTGTAGCCGGATAGACGACAACTTTTCCGCCGACATCACCGGGCTCGTCCCGGTGAGATCCACGTCGATGTGCGAACCACGTACGGATGCGCTTGCGGCGCGACGTGGATGCCTGAACAAGTTCACGGCTGTCCGGTTCGAGTTCCCTGCCCTGTGGCAGTCGCATCGACCTGCGTTTCCTCGTTTCCTGCTGTTTCTTGGAGCAGGAAACGACTATAGGCAGAATCGGCCGCGCGGTTCAGTGACTTGGCCTGCCGTTTCCTCGTTTCCTGGTTTTGCAGGGTATGGCCCAAAGGGAGCGCGGTTGCGGCCGGTTGTTTGGCCCAAGCAACCGCTGTGGATCGAATCTGCCCGTGGGCTCAGCAGTTTACCGAGCGGTTTCGCGGTTTCGTGGTTTTTCGGAGAGTGCCCCCAAGGCGCGGCGGCGCGATCCCCGCCGGTATCGCCCGACAACCGAACCTGGCGAACCGGACAACGGCGGGCTTGTCCGGGGCACGACGGAAATTGAGAGGCCAGCTTAGCGCCAGCGCAGCAGCCACTTCTCCAGCCGCGTCAGCGCCGTGCCGACCACAAGCCCGAGCACCGACAGGACCACGACGCCGGCGAGCAGCTGGTCGGTCTGCATCAGGTTGCCGGCCTGCAGGATGAACGCGCCGATGCCGTGCTCGGCGCCGATCATCTCCGCCGAGACCAGCAGGATGAGCGCGATCGAGGCGGTGATCCGGAAGCCGGAGAGAATCCCGGGAAGCGCGCCCGGCAGCACGATCTTCTTGAGCACCGCGACCGGCGGCAGGTTGAAGCTCTGCCCCATGCGGATCAGGTTGCGCGGCACGGCGTCGATGGCGCTGAACATCGCAATCGTGGTCGGGAAGAAGACGCCAAGCGCGATGGTCGCGACCTTAGAGGCCTCGCCGATGCCGAGCCAGAGGATGAGCAGCGGCAGCAGCGCGATCTTCGGGATCGGGAACAGCGCCGAGACGACCGGCAGGCCGATGGCGCGCGACAGCGACCAGATGCCGATCGCGAGGCCGGCGGCGAGGCCACAGCCGGTACCGATGATCCAACCGACCAGCAGCCGCCCGAGCGAAACGCCGATATGCGTCCACAGGACGCCGGAGACGATCAGCTCCTGCAGCGCCGTGAGCACGCTGCCCGGCGAGGGCAGGAAGATCTCGCTGATCCACCCCGCGCGCGAGGCGACTTCCCAGATGGCGAGCACCAGCGCGAACGCGAGAATCGCGGCCCCGCGGCGGGGGCTGAGCACGAAGCCGCCGCCGCGAAACGGGATCTCGCGGGCGCGCAGGCCGGTGGGCCCGTCAGCCATCGACGATCTCGCGCTCGGCGACTTGCGCTTCGGCGCGGATCAGCGCCCACAGCCGGTCGTGCAGCTCAGCGAGACGCACCTGTGCCGCCGGCAGGGAGCGTTCGCTTTGCGGGAGGTCGATCGCGATCACGTCGCGCACCCTGCCGGGCCGGCGCGACAGCACCGCCACGCGGTCGGCCAGATGCAACGCCTCATCGAGGTTATGCGTGACGTAGACGGCGGTGATCCGCTCGCGCAGCCACAGCGCCAGGAAATCCTCCATCAGGAGCTCGCGCGTCTGCGCGTCGAGCGCCGACAGCGGCTCGTCCATCAGCAGCACCGCGGGCTTGACCGCCAGCGCCCGGGCGATGCCGACGCGCTGGCGCATGCCGCCGGAAAGCTGCTTCGGAAATGCTTGGCGGAATTCGCTCAGGCCGGTGCGCGCCAGCACATCGGCGATCCGCGCCTGCATCTCGGCCGGCGGCAGATTGTGATGCTCGAGCGCCAGCGCCACGTTGCCTTCGACGGTGCGCCACGGCAGCAGCGCGAAATCCTGGAACACGTAGGTGAGCGGGTTGAGCGAGCCCGCCGGTGCCGCCCCTTTGACGAGCACACGCCCGGCGCTGGGGCGCAGGATTCCACCCATGATGCCGAGCAAGGTCGACTTGCCGCAGCCCGAAGGGCCGATCAGGGCCAGGATCTCGCCCTCACGGACGGCAAGGTCGATGTCCTCGAGAACGGTCAGCTCGCCATACCGGTGACCGACGCGTTCGACGATGAGCTCCAATCTCGCCGCCGCTCACTTCGGCAGGTTGTAGTGACCCTTGACGAAGCTCAAATCGAGGATCGATTTCGCATCCACCGATTTGTCGACAAGGTTCTGGCTTTGCCAGAAGGCGACCTGGTTGTAGATGTCGCCGACGTCGAGCCGCGCCTCGGGGTCGACATACGGCAAGCCGATCTTCACCAGGTTCGGCGGCTGGTTGATGGCCTTCGACAGGATTTCGATCGCCTCGTCATAGCCCGGTCCGCGAACTTCCTGGCCTTTGTCGCGGGCGTTGAACGCCAGATGATAGTCGCGCGCACCCTTCTGATAGGCCCGGATGAACCTCTCGACGACCGCGCGCTTGCCCTGGATCACCTGCGGCCGCGTGAACAACGCGCCGAGCTGCCACGGCGTCTCGTCGCCGACCCAGCCGAGGATCTTGCCGCTGCCGTCGGCCAGGAGCGCCCGCGCCGTGGTCACCGGCGCCAAGGTCGCATCCACGGTCTCACCCTTGAACGCCGCCGCCATGTTCGGCAGCGACTGCAACGCCACAAGCGTCACCGTCTTGACGTCGAACCCGTATTTCTGGGCGAGCAAGCCGATCGAATAGTGGAAGGTCGAGCCGGTGGTCGTGGTCGCGACGCGCTTGCCGGCGAAATCCTTGAGCGTGGTGAAGCCCCCGTCATAGGCCTTTTTCGTCACCATGTAGGCGACGAGTTGGAAGCCCGGCGCCTCGCGGCTTTGTGCGGCGATGATCTTGAGGGCACCACGGCCGGCGAGATTGTAGAAGCCGGCGGTCAGGCCGGTGACGCCGAAGTCGACGTCGCCGGAGGTCACCGCCACCGGCACCTGCTGCGCTGCGGTAAAGATCCGCGTCTCGACGTCCAATCCCTGCTCTTTGAAATAGCCTTTGTCGCGGGCGATGAAGACCGCGCCCGACGAGGACAGGGCCAAGGCGCCGACGGTGATCTTGTCCAGCTTCTGCGCTGACGCCGGGGTGACCGAAACCGTGACCAGTGCGACGGCCGCCGCCCACCTGAGGGCCGTAAACCAAGATGAAACCAAGATCGACCTTCTCCTTCTTCGCTGGTCCGCCTTTATGACGAGCGGCAGCGCACGCTGTCAATTCGTCGAAAGGCCTTCATTGCGCCGCAAATCCGCGCTAGACGGGGCGGATGGATGCTTTGCCGACCGGCCCCCGCGTGGTCTCGCTGCTCGCCAGTGCCACCGAAATCGTGGCGGCACTCGGCGCGCGCGGCCTGCTCGTGGCGCGCAGCCATGAATGCGATTTCCCGCCCGAGATCGCCGGGTTGCCCATGGTGACCGGGCCGAAGCTCGATACATCGCGCCCCAGTGCGATCATCGACCGCGACGTCAAGGCGCTGCTCGAACAGGCGCTGGCGATCTATCGGGTCGACGGCGAGCGGCTGCGCGAGGTGAAGCCCGACCTGATCCTCACCCAGACCCAGTGTGAGGTCTGCGCGGTCACCCCGGCCGACGTCGAGGCCGCGCTGGCGGCCTGGACCGGCGAGCGCCCGCGCATCGTGGCGCTGGCCCCCAACGCGCTCGCCGACGTCTTCACCGATATCATGCGCGTCGCCGCGGCCATCGGCCGGCCCGAGCGCGGCGGCGCACTCATCGACAGCATGCGCGCGCGGATGGACGACATCGCCGGGCAGGCCCAGGCATTGGCCGCGCGGCCGCGCGTCGCGGCGATCGAATGGATTGATCCGCTCATGGCGGGCGGCAACTGGATGCCGGAGCTGATCACCATGGCGGGCGGCGTGAGTCTTTTTGGCGTTGCGGGGGCTCATTCGCCGTGGATGACGCTCGACGAGCTCGCCGCCGCCGATCCGGACGTCGTCCTGGTCCTACCCTGCGGGTTCGACATCGCACGCACCCGTGCCGAATTACCGCCGCTGCTGAAAGACCCGCGCTGGCAAAGCTTGCGCGCCGTGCGCGGCGGTCGCATCTTCCTGTGCGACGGCAATCAGTATTTCAACCGTCCCGGTCCGCGGCTCGCGGAATCGCTCGAAATCCTGGCCGAGATCTTCCATCCGTCCGCGTTCGCGTTCGGTCACGAAGGCAGCGGCTGGGTCCGCCTCGATTGAGTCCGTTCGCGCTTTGGGGAAGTGCATGCAGTTCGTACGGCATCTCGCGCTGGTCCTGATTTTTGCCTGTGCCGCGTGGGCCGGGCCGGCCGCCGGCCAGCAGCCGGCCGCGGCACCCGCCGCCGCCGCACCGCCGATCACGGCCGAGGAGGCGGAAAATCTCCTCAAGACGCTCGACGACCCGGACGCACGGCAGAAGTTCACCGACCAGCTGCGCGCACTGGTCGCGGCGCAGCGCGCCACGGCCCCGCCGCCGGAGGCGATCCCGGACCGGGTCGCCAGTCGCTTCCTCGAATCGGTGTCGGAAGCGGTGGCGAAATTCGGCGAATCCCTCTTCAGCACCGCGGCGTTCGTCGCCGACGCGCCGAATTTCCTGTTCTGGCTGCAGCAGCAATGGAACAGCCGCGACAGCCGCGACCTGGTCCTCGAAGCGTTCGGCGTGATCGCGCTGGTGCTGGTGAGCGCCTGGGTCTTCGAATGGGTCGCCGACTGGCTGCTGGCGCCGACCCGGCGCCGGCTCGAGGCGCGCCACCAGCAGCCGGGCTGGTCGCGCGTCCCCTCGCTCGTCCTCTACCTGCTCGTCGAATCCATACCGATTGCCGTCTTCCTGGTGGTCGCCGTGGCGCTCCTCGCCGTCCTCCACGCCAAGCCGGTGGCGCGGCTGGTCACGCTCGCGCTGATCAACGCCAACATCCTCGCCGGAGCTCTCGGTCTGCTGGCGGCCGGGCTGTTCGCCCCGCGTCATCCCGGCCTGCGCCTTCTGCCGATCGCCGACGAGACCGCCGCCTATTTCCAGCTTTGGGTGCGGCGTATCGGCGGCATCGCCATCTACGGCTATTTCGCCATCGAGGCGGGCAGCTTCGTCGGCCTGCCGTATACGGGCCGCGAGTTCCTGATCAAGCTGCTCGGCGTCTTCGTCGCGCTGCTGCTGATCATCCTCGTCCTGCAAAACCGCAACCTTGTTGCCTCGAGCCTCTCTTCGACGGGCAATTCGCTCGCCCAGGGTTTGATCCGCCACGTCGTGCCGTACTGGCACGTCGTGGCGATCGCTTACGTCGTGCTCGCCCTCGGCGTGTTCCTGGTCGAGGTCGACGGCTTCACGTACGTGGTCCGCGCCACGGCCTTCACCGTCGTCATCATCGGAGTCGCCGCGGTGGCTGCGACGCTTCTGCGCAGCCTCATGGCCCGTCTCTTCCGGATCGGCGACGACATGGCCAGACAGTTCCCGACGCTCGAGGCCAAGGCCAATCGCTACCTGCAGCTTGTAAACGTCGTCGGCACCACCGCGATCTGGGCCGTCGCGGCGATCGCGCTGCTGCAGTCCTGGGGGCTGCAATCGCTGCAATGGCTGGCAAGCCCGCTCGGCACGCGTGTCGGCTCGAGCCTCGTGTCGATCGGCGTCACCGTGGCGATC
>Ga0335070_10010036_pt1 | contig 11072 bp, 10 predicted proteins | sample Lox_Sample_13_FD_206722 | JGI IMG/M metagenome (GOLD analysis project Ga0335070, IMG submission 206722) | Soil microbial communities from Loxahatchee National Wildlife Refuge, Florida, United States - Lox_Sample_1.3 | ecosystem: Environmental > Terrestrial > Soil > Wetlands | place: USA... | reverse complement strand
CTGGCGCCCCCAGGTCGGGCTCGCCGAAGGCATCGAGCGGACCGTCGAGTGGTGGCGCAGCCGGGTGACGAGCGGCGCAATCCGCCGCGACGCCGGCTATCTGACGTGAACGGCGGAATGGAGAACGAGAGAGTGGCCGAGCCCGTGACCCGGAAGAAGCGCATCCTGATCTTCATCGTCGCCTACAACGCCGAGAAGACGATCCAGGAGGTGCTGCGCCGGATCCCGGCGTCGCTCCAGCAATACGACACCGAGGTGCTGATCATCGATGACGCCTCGCGCGACCGCACCTTCGAGCGTGGCGAGGAGGCGCGGCGCAAGGGCGAGCTGCCGTTCAAGCTCACGGTGCTGTTCAACCCGGTGAACCAGGGTTACGGCGGCAACCAGAAGATCGGCTTCCACTACGCGATCCAGCAGGGCTTCGACGCGGTGGCGCTGGTGCATGGCGACGGCCAGTACGCGCCCGAATGCCTGCCCGAGTTGCTGCAGCCGCTGCTCAACGGCGAGGCCGATGCGGTGTTCGGCTCGCGCATGCTGACGCCGGGTGGCGCACGGCACGGCGGCATGCCGCTCTACAAGTTCGTCGGCAACAAGATCCTGACGACCTATCAGAACTTCATGCTGCGTGCGCAGCTCAGCGAGTTCCACTCGGGCTATCGCCTCTACTCGGTGCCGGCGCTGGCCAAGCTGCCCTTCCACCTCAACAGCAACGTCTTCCACTTCGACACCGAGATCATCATCCAGTTCCTGTTCGCCGGCCTGCGCATCAAGGAGTTGCCGATCCCGACCTATTACGGCGACGAGATCTGCCATGTCGACGGCATGAAATACGCCTGGGACGTCGCCAAGGCGACCTTCGTCGCGCGCGCCCAGAGCTGGGGCATCTTCTACGACCGCAAATACGACGTGCGGGGCGAGCACGGCCACCGGCTGAGCGACGCCGCCAAGCTCGGCTTCGACAGTGCCCCGGCGCGCGTCCTGAAGAGCATCGCGTCGGGCGCGAAGGTCCTCGACATGAGCCCGCCGCCGCATTATCTCGGCCAGGCACTGCACCAGGCGGGCGCGCTGGTCGACAGCCTGGGGCCGGCCTCGCCCGCTGACCGTCGCCATCTCAACCGGCACATCACCGCGGCCATTTTCGGCGACCACGAGCTGCCGCCGCTGGACGGCTATGACACGGTGGCCATGCTCGACGTCATCGGCCTGCACCCGCACCCCGAGACCCTCGTCGATCGGCTGCGTCATGCCGCGCGCCGCGGCATCAACACGCGCTTCATTGTGAACGCCGGAAACGTCGGCTTCGTCGTGCTGCGGCTCGCCCACCTGTTCGGCCAGTTCAACTACGGCAAGCGCGGCATTCTCGACTATCGCGTCGGCCGGCTGTTCACCTATCGGAGCCTCAGGCGCCTGTTCGAGCAGGCCGGCTTCGAGGTGCTGGAGGAGGCGGGCGTGCCGGCGCCGTTCCCGCTCGCCTTCGGCGACAACGCAGGCAGCCGTGCCCTGCTGGCGCTGAACCGCCTGCTCATCCGGCTGTGGCGCGGCGCGTTCTCCTATCAGATCTACATGGTGGTGAAGCCCCTGCCGTCGCTTCACTACCTGCTGGCGGAGGCAGCGTCGCAGAGCGAGCAGCGGGCCGAAGCGGGGGCTAAGAAAAGCGCCTGAGGATGCGGCTGATCAGCCGGTCGTCGATCGGCGTATAGCGCTTGAGGAAAGAATAGCCGCGCAATACCGCCACGTCGGCGGCGACCAGCGCATGTTTCCACCATGGATCCTCGGGCCGCGCCCGGTAATGCGTCGGCGCCAGCTTGAGCGCCATGCCCTCGTCGCGGAAATAATAAAGCGCGAGCGATTTCCGGCTCTCGCCTTCGGGACAGGCGAGCGGCACCGGATGGCCGTGATAGCTGCCCGGGGCCGAGGTCAGGAACAGGACGCACCGGTTGAAGATCGGTTTGATCCGCGCCGCCCGGGTCTTGACGTCGCTATCCCACAGCTCGAGAAAACCCTCCCACTCGTCGCGCCATTCGGGGTTCAAGTAGATCAGCAGGTTGATCTGCCGGCTCCACGTCTTGCGCGTGGTGTGCGACTGGAAGTCGACGTGCATGTTGAGGAAGCCGCCGCGCTTGATTTGGTGCAGGCCGCCGCCGTCGAGGTCGGGGTCGGCGAGCAGGCCGGTGACGCCCGAGATCTGCTCCAGCCAGGCAATGAAACGCTCCGAATGCAGCGCCCCGATGACCGCCTGGGTGTTCGGCCCCATGAGCTCGAAGCGGGTCAGGCCCGCCTTGCGCTCGTTGTAGTGGTTGTAAGCGGTCCAGTTCTCGTCCGCGTCGCCGAACTCGGAGAGCAGAGCGTAGGCTGCCTCGGCGGTGAGGAAGTCGTCGAGCATGATGTGCGGATAGGGCGTGGCCGCGGCGAAAGCCGCCCGCAATGCCGGCGCCTGCCGCTCGAGCCGCTCGAAATCGACGATTTGCATGGCCGAACCTAAGCCCAACCCCCTTGAACCCTCAAGCGTTTTTGCTTGCGTCAGGCGGTCGCGGTCGGCCATGGTCGGCGCCGGTCATTCCAACCCCCCGCCATCGACGTCCGGCGACAGGTCCCATGAAGCTCGGCCGCCTGCTCAATCGTCTGGTGCGCAAGACGAAGGCGTATTACCTGCGCCGCAAGCGCCTGGGGCCGGACGGCTGGCTGTTCTTTTGGCTGTTCGACAAGGCCGACCTGCTGCTGTCGTCCCGCCGCGAATCTCCGGCCGCCCACCGCGCCTCCCTGCGCTGGAAGGAGGCCTATCGCCAGCGCTTTCCGGCGCCGCCCTATTTCACCATGACGACCGATTACCCGGTCGCCGCCGATTCGGATGACCACAAGGTGCCGCGCGGCTCGCTGCGCGACAATAGCGCCAACCGGGCGTTCAACGCGCGGCTTTATGCGTGGCTGGCCGATCGGCCCGACCTCACGGTGCTCGACATCGGCTGCGCCGGTGGCGGCTTCGTCCGCAGCGTGCTCGAGGACGGCCGGTGCGCGGTCGGTGTCGAGGGCTCGGACGCGTCGCGGCGCACGCAATCCGGCGAATGGGGCACCAGCCCGCACCACCTGTTCACCGCCGACATCGGCCGGCCGTTCCGGCTCAACCGTGCGGACGGCACAGCCGCTCGCTTCGACGTGGTGACGGCGTGGGAGGTGCTCGAGCATCTGCCCGAGGACCGTGTGCCGACGCTGCTCGCCAATATCCGTGATCACCTGAAGCCGGGCGGCTATTTCATAGGCTCGGTCGACACGGTGCCCGACGGCAATCCGCTGACTGGCGCGGTCTATCACCTGACTTTGCGGCCCAAGTCCTGGTGGCTCGCGCGTTTCGCCGAGCTCGGTTTCAGCGAGGTCGCCGATCCGCCCTTCGAGACGTCGGACTATGTGCGCGGCAATGGCCGGACAATCAAGGACTGGGATCCGTCGGCCGGCGACGCGTTCCACCTGGTCCTGCGCTACGACGGCTGAACGGTCAGCCCGCCTTCTTGGGGTTGGTGCGGAAGAGCTTGACGGTCTGGCCGCAGCCGATGCGATTGACGAACGGCAACGCCTCGACGATGGGCTCGAAGAAACCCAGGATCCGCGCAATCCGGTCGGGACAGAGATAGGGCACGATCGACAGGAACTCGGCGCTCTCGCGCGTGGCGCCGCACGCCTCGAACATGCGATCAAGACGGCCCGGCACGAACGAGCGCTCCTCGTGCTCGATGTGATAGCGCGAGAATTTCTCGAGCAGCTTGAGCACGGGGTTGAGGCCGTTGGGCTCGACTACGATAACCCAATCGACATGCCGGCACACGATGTCGATGCCGCGCTCAACGTCCGGCAGGTGATGCAGCACGCCGCGCAGCACGGCGACGTCGAAGGTTTCGGGTAGGGTTTCGACGTCCTCGATGCCGAGGTTCCTGAACGCGACATTGGCGAGTCCGGCCGCGCGGGCCTGGGCGCGCTCGGTGGCGAGCGGCGCCGGCTCGATGCCCAGGAGGAACGCGGGCTGGTACGCTAAGAGCTCCAGCGTATAGCTGCCGTCGCCGCAGCCGATGTCGAGCACGCGCTTGCCCTTGAGGCCGACGCGCTGGGCCACCTTGTCGACCGCCGCGGAAACGCGCGCATTGGCCAGCCGACTCGAGAGCCGGTCGGTCACGCTGTAGGCGTAGCCGCCGAATTCGGCGACGTCGCGGTTGAAGCGCGCGACATTGCCTTCGCGTGCGCGCGGCCGGCTCATGTCGGTTCCGTCCGCCGCCGGTGCAGCCAACCGGCCATGTCGCGTAGGCCTATCACCGCCAATAGCAGCAGGGCCGGCTCGATGACCAGCCGATAGCGCGCGCTGCCCGCGAAGACGTGGACCAGCGAATAATAGACAATCACACCGATCATCAGGACGACTAGCGGCCATTGCCCACGAACACCCGTCATGACCAGGCCGACCGCCCCCGCCACGCGCATGACCAGGACGAAGAGATAGGTCACGGCGCCGATCGCGATCATGGCGACCGGCGCGCCGGCGAAGGCGCGGCGTAGCGTCTCGAGGGGCCGGCCCGTGGTCTCGGTCATCCACACGGTCGACAGCTTCTGGGCGTCGATGCCGAAGAGATTGAGATAGTTGCCGGCGCCGCCGCCGAGCAGGAACTGGCCGACCGACTGGGCGAGCGCGCGCGCGATCGTGGCCGGCGGATAGGACAGAAGCGTCTTGTACCCGAACTCGACCAGCTTTTCGTATTGCTGGTCGCGCGTCAGGGCGTTCCAGGCCGGGCCCTGGCTCGCGATGTAACGGTCGACCACGCCGCCCGGTCCCTCGAGCTTTTTCCCCGCATCCCACTGCGAGATGCCGTTGGCCTGGGCGTCCATGATCTGGATGTGATCCCAGACGAAGCGGTATTTGATGTCGGGCGGCGTGATGTCGAAGCCGCCGCCGGCCGCGTGCACGTGCAGCATCCAGGGCAGGATGATGATGCCGGCCGCGACAACGCCCCCCAGGCCGCTGAGGAACGCGCGGCCGAGTCCGCGCCGCGTGCCAGACGCTGCGACCAGGATCGGCAGGATCACCGGCAGGGCGAGCAGCAGGAACTGCGGCGTCGGCCGCACCAGGCAAGCGAGGCCGAGCAGCGCGCCGGTCGCGACGCTGAGACGCCAGTCATGGCCGCGCTGGATGTAGCGCAGCATGGTCCAGAACGAGGCGGCGGTCACGATCAGGAACACCGTGTCGCTCTGGATCAGATGCGCCGTCGCGAGCGCGTTCGGATTGAACAGGAACAGCGCCAAGCCGAGATCGCCCCAGCCCGGACACCATTCCTCGGCCATGCGCCGGAACATCAGCCCGGCGAGCAGTAGCAGCGCGATCTGGCCGTAGACGATCGGCATCGGATCGGCCTTGCCGGCGAGCTTCATCATCGCCGCGCCGAACAGCGGAAAGATCGGCCCGCGATAAGTCTCGGCCTTGCTCGGATCGTCGAGCTCGACGAACGCGCCGTACTTGTAGAGCGCGACGGCAGGCTCGTACCACGATTGCGCGTCGGCGCCTTCGCGATAGTTGGCACCCGGCACGGTCGCCCACAGCATCAGGAGATTGACCGCGACAAAGGCGAGCACGATGACGAGCGTCGGGCGGCCCAGGGCGCGGGGGGCCGGCCGGGAAACGGCGGTAATGACCGCCATGGCCGTTCAGCCTGCCTGGGCGCGTGCCGGCGCCGTGCCGCCGTCGCGCCGCGCCACCGCGTCCATCACGGCGCCCAGCGCCACGCGCCAATCCGTCGGTTCGATGCCGAAGCGGCTCTTGAGCAGCCCGAGATCGAGCCGCGAGTTGGCCGGGCGCCGCGCCGGCGTCGGATAGCCGCTGGTCGGGATCGGCCGGATAGCGCGCACCGCGAAAGCGAGGCCACGCTTGCGGCCCTCCTCGAAGATCGCCGTGGCGAAGCCGTGCCAGGTCACCGCGCCTCGGCAGGCGAGATGGCACAGGCCGCCATGCGCCAGGAGGAGGCGCGCGGAATCGCCCTTGGTCTGCGCCAGAATCGCCGCGACGGCATCAGCCACGACCCGGACGGTGGTCGGCGCGCCGAGCTGGTCGTCGACCACGGCGAGCTCGTCGCGGGTGCGCCCGAGCCGCAGCATGGTCTCGAGGAAATTCGCGCCGCCCGCGCCGTAGAGCCAACTCGTACGCAGGATCAAGGCCGCAGCGCCGCTCGCCAATATGCTGCGTTCGCCCGCGAGCTTGCTGCGGCCATAGGCGTTCAGCGGGTTGGGCGCGTCGTCCTCGCGATAGGGACGATCGAGCGTGCCGTCGAATACGTAGTCGGTCGAGAAATGGATCAGTGCGGCGCCGGCCCGGCGCGCCGCTTCGGCGAGCACGCCTGGCGCGCGGCCGTTGACCATCATCGCCAGCTCGGGCTCGGACTCGGCGCGGTCGACTGCGGTATAGGCGGCGGCGTTCACGATGACATCGGGCCGATGGCGCGCCACGACATTGGGAATCGCCGCGAGGTCGGCGAGATCGAGCCCGGCGCGGTCGAGCGCCGCGACGTCGCCGAGGCCCGCCAGCGCCGGCGCCAGGGCGGCGCCCAGCTGCCCGCTGCGCCCGAGCAGCAGCAGCTTCACCGCAGGGCCTCGAAGCGCGGCAACACCTTGGCCTGGGCGAGCAGCGGCGCTGCGGCGTCGCGCCCCGAGACCAGCGGTGGCGCGCCGATGTCAGGCCAGGCGATGGCGATCTCGGGATCGCGCCAATGGATGGTGTGCTCGCACTCGGGCGCGTAGGTCGAGGTGCACTTGTAGAGCACGTCGGCCTCGTCGGAGAGCGCCATGAAGCCGTGGGCGAAGCCCTGCGGCACCCACATCTGCCAGTGGTTCTCGTCGTTCAGCTCGGCGCCGACCCATCTCCCGAAATGCGGCGAGCCGCGCCGGATGTCGACCGCGACGTCGAAGATGCGGCCGCGCAGCACCTGGACCAGCTTTCCCTGGGCCTTGGGCTCCTGATAATGCAGGCCGCGCACGACGCCGCGCAGCGAGCGCGAATGGTTGTCCTGGACGAACCGCTGCTCGAGGCCGACGTCGCGATAGCGCGCCTCGTTGTAGGTCTCTGTCAGGAAGCCGCGCGCGTCGCCGAAAACGCGCGGCTCGAAGATGAGGACGCCGGGAAGGGCGGTCTGCCTTATCTCCATCACCTCATCGTCCCGAAATCAGCTTCAGCAGATACTGGCCGTAGGGACTGTTCTTGAGCGGCCTCGCCAGGCGCTCGACCGCTCTCGAGTCGATCCAGCCCTGGCGCCAAGCGATCTCCTCGATGCACGCGATCTTCATGCCCTGGCGGCGCTCGATGGTAGCGATGAAGTTGGCGGCGTCGAGCAGCGAATCGTGGGTGCCGGTGTCCAGCCAGGCGAAACCGCGGCCGAGCGTCTCGACGGCAAGATCGCCGCGCTCCAGATAGCGGCGGTTGAGGTCGGTGATCTCGAGCTCGCCGCGCGCCGAGGGCTTGAGCCCACGCGCCAGCTCAACGACGCTGCTGTCGTAGAAATAGAGGCCCGTGACCGCCAGGTTCGAGCGCGGCTCCTTGGGTTTCTCGACAATGCTCACCGGCCGCTCGTTGGCGTCGAGCTCGATCACGCCATAGGCCTCGGGGTTTTGCACCAGATAGGCGAACACCGTGGCGCCGGCGCGGCGCGAGCCGGCGCGCGCGAGCTGGTCGCGCAGGCCCTGGCCGTAGAAGATGTTGTCGCCGAGGATCAGGGTCGCCGGCGCGCCGTCGAGAAACTTCTCGCCGATCAGGAACGCCTGGGCCAGGCCCTCCGGCTTCGGCTGCTCGGCGTAGCTCAGCTCGAGGCCGACGTCCGAGCCGTCGCCGAGCAGCTCGCGGAAACGCGGCAGGTCCTGCGGCGTCGAGATGATCAGGATCTGGCGGATGTCGGCGAGCATCAGCACCGACAGCGGATAATAGATGAGCGGCTTGTCGTAGACCGGCATCAGCTGCTTGGAGACGCTGCGCGTCAGCGGATAGAGCCGTGTGCCGGCGCCGCCGGCGAGGATGATGCCCTTGCGCGTCACGGCTGGGCCGCGTTGCGCTTGAGGCCGATGCGCTCGGCCTTGTAGCCGCCCGAGCGGATGTCCTGCCACCACCGCTCGTTGTCGAGATACCAGCGAATCGTGCGCTCGAGTCCGGCGTCGAACGAGACGGCGGCGGTCCAGCCGAGCTCGCGCTCGAGCTTTGAACAATCGAGGGCGTAGCGCCGGTCGTGGCCGGGCCGATCGGCGACAAAAGCGATCTGCGACCTGTACGGCTTGCCGTCGGCGCGCGGCCGGTGCCGGTCGAGAATGCCGCACAGCGTCTCGACGATCGAGAGGTTGGTGCGGTCGGGCTCGCCGCCGATATTGTAGGTCTCGCCCGGCCGTCCACCCTCGATGACGCGCAACAGCGCGGCACAGTGGTCCTCGACATAAAGCCAGTCGCGCATGTGCTTGCCGTCGCCGTAGATCGGCAGATTGCGGCCCTCGAGCGCGCTGATGATCATGTGCGGGATCAGCTTCTCGGGGAATTGACGCGGCCCGTAATTGTTTCCGCAGTTGGTGATCAGTGCGGGCAGGCCGTAGGTGCGGTGATAGGCGCGCACCAGATGGTCGGAGGCGGCCTTCGACGCGGCGTAGGGCGAGTTGGGCGCGTAGCGGCTGTCCTCGTTGAAGCGGCCATCGATGATCGAGCCGTAGACCTCGTCGGTCGAGACGTGCAGGAAGCGGAACTTCCCGGCCGCCGCCTTGTCGAGGCCGCGCCAATAGGCGTGCGCCGCCTCGAGCATCTCGTAGGTGCCGTCGATGTTGGTGCGCACGAAGGCGCCGGGGTCTTCGATCGAGCGGTCGACATGGGATTCGGCGGCGAAATTGGCAATCGCCTCGGGCCGGTGCTCGTCGAGCAGGCGGGCGACCAGCGGCCGGTCGTTGATCGAGCCGTGGACGAAGACGTGCTTTACGCCGGCCGGCAGGCCGTCGAGATTGGCCCGGTTGCCGGCATAGGTCAGGGCGTCGAGCACGACCGTGCCGATGCCGAGCGACGCGGCGCGGTGCACGAAATTGCTGCCGATGAAGCCGGCGCCGCCGGTCACGAGGATGGTTGTCATCGTCGAAAAGTTGTCGGCCCCAGGGTCGAATCGGGCCCAGCTAGCGTCATCGCCAAGGCCAGGTCAAGCATAAGCTGCTGACATGGTTAGCGCACCGGGCTTGCCGCGCCCACGACACCTTGTTATCAACGGCCCGCCCTTGCCCCGCACCGTTGCCCCGGCCGGCGATCGCGGTTCCACCCATGTTCATGGCCCTCGTCAAGATCGCGATTTCCGTGGCGCTCCTCTGGGCGCTGTTCGCCAATGTCGATGCCGCGGCCGTGCTGCACCAGGTTGCGGGCGCCCGGCTCGAGCTGCTGGTCGCGGCGCTGGCGGCCCTCCTGGCTCTCGCCGTGGTGCAGGCCTATCGCTGGATCGTGGTGCTGAAGGCGATCGGCGCCCGCCTCGGCCTGAAGGCGGCGTCGCTGACGGTGATGATCGGCCTCTTCTTCAACCAGACCTTGCCCTCGACCATCGGTGGCGACGCCGTGCGCATGTGGCGCGCCCACAAGATCGGGCTCGACCTGGCGCGCGCCGTGAACGGTGTCATGATCGACCGCCTGTCCGCGCTCGCGGCGCTCTTGCTGGTCGCCATGGTCGGCCTGCCCAAGATGCACGGGCTGATTGGCGACACCCTGGCATTCTGGGTCATTCCGGCGTTCATCCTGGCCGGGCTCGCTGGTTTCGTGGTGCTCATGGTGCTCGACCGGCTGCCGCCGCGCTTCATGCGCTGGCGCGCGGTCGCGGCCCTCGGGCGGCTTTCGGCCGACGCGCGGCGCTCGCTGATCGACCGGCGCTATGGGCCGGCGGTGATCGGGCTCTCGCTGTTCATCCAGGTCTGCGTGTCCTCGACCGTGTGGCTGATCGCCACGGGGCTCGGGCTCGAGGTCGGTTGGTTCGACTGCCTGATCCTGGTGCCGCCGGTCATGCTGATTTCCATGGTGCCGCTCAGCATCGCCGGCTGGGGCGTGCGCGAGGGCGCGATGGTCAGCGCCTTCGGCCTGGTCGGGCTGCGCGCCGCCGACGCGCTTGCAATGTCGATCGTTTTTGGTCTGATCGTATCGCTGGTCGGCGTGCCGGGCGGCGTGATCTGGGCGTTGACCCGGCCGAAGCGCGCGGCCGCGACCGACGACGGGTCGCCGGCCGCTCCCGCGGTCAAGCCAGAGGCTGGGCGACCGGCCGCCTGAGCGCGCTATCGGGAGCGCCGGAAAGCGCCTCGAGCGCGGCGCCGAAACGCGGCACCTTCGCGGCGAGATCGGCGAGCGCGGTCATGGCCAGCGCGACCAGGAATGGCTCGAGCGGCAGACGGTAGCGCACCGAGGCGATCGTGATCAGGTGCACCGCGGTCAGGAACGCGACATAAAGATAGATCGGCGCGAGCGTGCGGCCGTCGCCCACGCCGCGCCGCGCCAGGAACACGCAGGCGAGCAGCAGAACGGGCGCGTAGCTCACGAGCGACGCCGCGATGATCAGCGGCGTGCGATAGCCTTCGTCATAGGGCCAGAGCCGCCAGAAACGCAGGAACTTGACGCCCCACATCTCGACTGTGTGCACCGGGTGGCCGAGCATGTAGGCGACGCCGGCGCGGAACAGCGCGTTGTTCTGTTCGATCGGATCCTCGATTTGCCATGCCGGATCCTTGCCGTCATGGTCGCAATAGCGCTCGTTGCACACGCCGCCGCCGGTCTTGTTGGCGGGATTGTTGCCGAGATACATGACGATGCCGTCGCCGAGGCTGAGCCGCACGAAGCGGTGGTACTTGATCTCGTTGTGCAGCCACCACGGCGCCATGAGCACGAGGTAGATCAGCACGTACTGACCGAGCTTGATCGCCGCCACGCGCCAGCCGGCGCTATGGATCGCGAGCGCGAACACGACGACCAGGATCGGCGCCAGGAGGTCGAGGCTCGGCCGCACCAGGATCGACGCCACAAGCGCGACCGAACCCCAGAAATAGCGCGCGCGGTAGAGCAGGAGGAA
>Ga0335070_10010035_pt1 | contig 11074 bp, 10 predicted proteins | sample Lox_Sample_13_FD_206722 | JGI IMG/M metagenome (GOLD analysis project Ga0335070, IMG submission 206722) | Soil microbial communities from Loxahatchee National Wildlife Refuge, Florida, United States - Lox_Sample_1.3 | ecosystem: Environmental > Terrestrial > Soil > Wetlands | place: USA... | reverse complement strand
AATAGGCTCTTTGGGATTTGGCATGGTCGAAGGTGAGATATGGGAGTTCAACCCCCATATCTTCTTTCTTCTACGCCAATCCCCAATGAGATAAAGAATAAGTTCTTCCAGGCTAAAGAGTACTTATTGCCTGCCGATAACATGGTTACAATATGCTATGGTTAGTTATATCCAGAAGCATGAGCACGGATGTTTCCGGTTATCCATCAACGCTTCACAGGACATTACTGTTATGGTAGCGATGAACATTTCCAAAGCCCTTGGGCAGGCGCATCAGTTACCAGTATATTCACTGAACAGCCAGCGCGCCTTAAAACTGATCAACCGGCCAAACACGAGCCTCAAAGATCTCGCTCAGACGATTGGCGCAGACCAATCCCTGTCGGTAAAACTCCTCCGCATTGTGAATTCCGCCGCGTTTGCCCTTCCGCGCACTATCACCAGGATTTCTGAGGCGATCCCATATATCGGCATCGAAGAAACCCGCAAAGTCATCCTCGCAGCCTCAGCTCAATCGTTGTTCGGCGGCGCCCAGAATCGCGACACCTGGGTTCATGCCCTGGCTTCTGCCCATATTGCCGAAGCTCTCCACCGCTTAACCAATTTTGGTCAGGACTCAGATGATGCCTTCATGGGCGGCCTGCTTCACGATATCGGAAAGACCTATCTGCAGAAACAATATCCATCCATGTACCAGAAGGTCTTCCTTCGCGTCAGGGATGGGATGGCGCCTGGGGAAGCCGAGGAGGCCGAGTTTGGCATGGATCACGCCCGGGTAGGCGGCGAGATGCTCCTCCACTGGAATTTCGCTCCGCAATTACGTGAAGCTGTTGCCAATCATCACTGCCTCACCGAGACCACCGAACCCCTCACTTTTATGGTCGCATTGGCAAACCAGATTGCCCACTTTGAGGATGGAAGCGTCAATGATGAGCCAGACTCGCGGGCTATGGCCTTTTTTGGATTGGATCCGGAAAGAGCGCTGGAGATCAAGAAATCGGTCAGCCTGGCCATCGAACGATTCGAACAAAAAATCTCCGCCTTGTATTGAAATCGGTCTATGGAACCACAGATTCAAGGGCCATAGGAACACCATTATCAGATCATTTTTGGAGATCGTTACTGTTTTTATTGCAAATATACAGCATGCACAGGGGGAAAATGTTACAATAATCTGTACTGGAAAAGATGTTTTTCCACATCCCAAAAAATAATCAGAACCCATTCGAATTTTTCACGGATCGACTCTTTCATGACTGGACGACGGATCTTGAACCCCTTAACTGTGGTGATCAGCTTCACCACCCTCCTCTGCGTCGTACAGGTTCTGGTGATGTTGGTAAAGGTCCCAACTGATCTGTATTTTCTCCCCACCATTCCCCTCCTGTTAATCCCGCTGTATTACGATCGTAGGTTTTATATTCCCCTTTTGCTGCTGCTGGTCCTGGGCGTGATTTGGGCAAACCTTTCGCCGGCCGGCCTGAGGCCAGAAATCGCGGTTTCCGTTTCAATTGCTGCGTTCTGCATGCTCGTTATCATGGAAATAACCCACAGTGTCGCCCAAAAACTTGAAGATGATGAGGCCCGTTCTCGTGAGAATGAGCGCAAATACCGGCGCTTTTTTGAAAATTCCGAGGATGGTTTTTTTATGGTGAATGAAAACGGCCAGATTTGCGAGTGGAATTCCAGCATGGAACAACTGACCGGTCTTAACCGTGCCAGCGCAAACGGAAAACCGGCCTGGGAGATTCTTTATCGCCTGGTACCAGAGGACCGAAAATCGCGCGCTCTTTACGATGCGCTGAAATCAAACTTTCAGGAAATGCTCCAAAAAGGACAGGTTCCTTCACCGCTGCAAACGGGTGAGCAGCAGATCCAGTCGCTGGATGGAACCTTGCGGACAATTCGTCAAAACACATTTCTCATCGAAAGCGAGCGCGGTTGGTTGATCGGGCTAGGGATGCGAGACGTCACCGATACACACGCCGAAGACGTTGAGCTGCGAAAAACGAACGACTTGCTCACCGAAGCGGTGAAAGAGATGGAGCGGCGAAATAAAGAAGCCGGGTTATTGAATGAAATGGGTGACCTCCTGCAAAGCTGCCTGGCAGTCTCAGATACCTATGCAGTATTTGGCCAGTTCGCCGAGCAAATCTTCCCCGACCAATCTGGCATCCTGTATCTTCTTGACAACGATCACAACCTGTATGAATCGGTTGCCAGTTGGGGTGGCCCTCTTGCCAGCGATACGACCTTCGCACCAGATGCCTGCTGGACCTTGCGCCGCGGGCGGGTCCACATCGTCACAGATCCGGGTAATCGCTTGGTCTGCCCGCACCTGCGCCAGGGAAAGCAGAACCAAGGGTTTGCGCCGTATCTCTGCGTGCCGATGACCGTGCAAGGTGAGACACTGGGCGTTCTTCATATCCAGACCAATGAGCAAACCTCGATTGAACAACTGGAACAGTTGGCAGTTACCGTCGCGGTCCGGGTTGGATTGGCCGTGGCCAACCTGAAGCTGCGCGAGACCTTACGAGTCCAATCTATCCGCGATCCGCTGACCGGAATGTTCAACCGCCGTTACATGGAAGAGACCCTCGAGCGCGAGCTTCACCGCGCAGCCCGGCACCAACTCCCCCTCGGCGTGATCATGCTCGATATCGACCATTTCAAGCAGTTCAACGATACCTACGGTCACGAAGCAGGGGATGGTCTGTTGCGTGAGCTGGCGACCTTCTTACAGGCCAACGTGCGCAGTGAGGACGTTCCCTGCCGTTATGGGGGCGAGGAATTTATCATCATCCTTCCTGAGGCGAGCCTCGAAGATACCTGCCGGCGTGCCGAACAGCTCCAGGAAGGGATCCACCACCTCAAGCTCCAGTACCCGGAAATGCCCCTGGGGATGGTCACCGTTTCGCAGGGCGTGGCAGGGTTTCCGGACCACGGCGCTAGCGCGGGCCAGTTGCTGCGGACGGTGGATGCAGCCCTGTACCGCGCCAAGCGATCGGGCCGCGACCGGGTGATCGTGGCCGAAAAGTAGCCATTTATCGTCAGGTCTCCCGCTGTTCCCGAATGAGATCGTTTAGAGCGTACAACCCCCACAGGTAGGAGCGCCAGCCAAACCCCGAAATCACCCCAACGCAAACCGGGGCGATCAGCGAGCGGTGGCGAAATTCTTCGCGCGCCTGAGTATTGGAAAGATGGACTTCCACGACTGGTAGGCGAATCGCCGCGACCGCGTCGCGCAGGGCGACCGAGGTGTGGCTGTACCCCCCGGGATTGAACACGACCCCGGACGCCCAGGTGCGCGCCTCATGGAGCTTGTCGATCAATGCGCCCTCCTGGTTGGATTGGAAGACGCGTAGTTCCAGGCCAAGCTCCACCGCCGCCTGGCCGAGGTGCTGGTTGATCTCGTCCAGGGTTACTGAGCCGTAGACATCCGGCTCGCGTTCCCCCAGCAGGTTCAAGTTTGGCCCATGTAAAACCAGTATCCCCGTCATTACCCCTCCTCTACTCTCTTGCGGACAGGACCTCTTCCACCAGGGAGCGATCGATTTCCACCCCGGTTCTGACCTCCCCAATACGGACCGGCAGCGCAAAGCGCAGCCTGCCGCCGGTTTTTTTCTTATCGTAGGCCATGGCCTCCAGGATCCCCGCCAGGGGAATTTCCGGCGGGATGCGCACCGGCAGGCCCAGGCCAGACAGCGCTTCGCGGATCTGGTCAGCCAGTCTGTCCTCAGCCAGACCGATCCGCCCGGCAAGGCGCGCTTCGAGGACCATACCGATCGCGACAGCCTCCCCGTGACGCAGGGAAAAATGGGAGGCCTGCTCGATCCCGTGGCCAATGGTATGACCCAAGTTGAGCGCTGCGCGAACGCCTTTCTCGAAAGGATCCGCCTGGATCGTGCGCACTTTGACCGCGACTGCGCGCGACACGAGCCCTTCCCACTCTGCGCTGGAAAGGGGGGCGTCCAGCTTCACGCGTGTGCAGGCGGCGAACAGATCAGGGTCCCCGATCACCCCGTGCTTCACCACCTCAGCCATCCCGCTGCGAAGTTCAGCAGGTGGTAGGGTTTGCAGTGCATCGGAATCGATCCACACCAACCCGGGAGCATGGAACGCGCCGACCAGGTTCTTGCCCTGAGGTAAATCTACTCCGGTCTTGCCGCCCAGGCTGGCATCGACCATCGCCAGAAGCGTGGTCGGCACGGCCGCCCAATGGATTCCGCGAAGGTAAACCGCCGCGGCGAAGCCCGCCAGGTCTGAGACCACCCCCCCGCCCAGGGAAACAACCGTGCTTTTACGCTCAAGGCCTTGCTCGAGAAAACGGCTCCATAGCCCGACCGTGGATGCAATGGTCTTTGAGCTCTCCCCTGCCGGAATCATCACCGGCCCGCCGAAATACCCGGCAGACGCGATAGACGCCCAGACGCGATTACCCAATAAGGGAACTACATTTGAATCGCTGACCAGGGCGACCGGCCCGGCCAGGCCTCTTTCAGCTATCTGCTCGCCAATCTCATCCAGGCCTCCGGCGCGGACGACGACATCGTACTTTCTGCCCATCCCACCCACGCGGAAGCGCCCCAGGCGGATCTGGATCTCCCAGGCGCTCTCATCCGCGAATCGTCCAGAAGTTTTTATCTGAATTGGGAAAGAAGCGTAATGATCGTTTCTTTGCTCCATGAGGGATTCCAGGCGGTTTTCCAATTCTCCTGCCAGGAGGGGGCGCTCGGCTGGCGAAGAGCGCAGGCGGCCGGCCAGTTCGCTCACCGGCGCGGTCAGGCACATCACGCTCCCGGCGTGCAAAGCAGCCCGGCGCGATTCCTCATCCAGAAGGCTCCCCCCGCCCAGGGCGACCACCTTGCCCCGACCCTGGATCGTCTCGAGGAGGATGGCTTTTTCAACCTGCCGGAATCCTTTCTCGCCCCCGGCGAACAGCTCCGGGATCGATTTTCCACACTGCTCCTCGATTTTTCGATCGAGATCCACGAAGGCCAGACCGAGCGACCCAGCCAGGATTTGGGCAATGGTAGTCTTCCCCACCCCAGGCGGCCCATAGAGAAAGATGGATGGTTTCATCATTCATCCGCCGTTATTCTGGCCACCAGACCCGCTCTTCCCCGGCCAAGTGAATGTCGCCCAGCTTCATCTGGGAAAGTGCAGCGAAGCGGGGCAGCATTTCTGCCAGTGAATCCCCGCCCAGTTTTTCGATCAACGCCCCGGCGAGGACAAACGCCGCCATCCCTTCCAGGATCACCACCGCGCGCGGCACAGGACAAAAGTCAGAGCGTTCGTATTGGGTGGGGGTCGGCTCGCCGCGAACCAGGTCGACCGTCTCCAAAGGAGTCAGTGTGGTGGCGATTGGCTTGAGGGCGGCGCGGATCACCAGGGGCTGACCGTTAGTTACCCCCCCTTCAAGCCCACCCGCCCGGTTCGAGTGGCGAGCCAGGGTATCCCCGTCCAGGTAGATTGAATCCTGAACCTGTGTGCCGGGCAGGCGAGCCTGGTCGAACGCTCGTCCGATCTCCACCCCTTTGACGCTTTGAACGCTCAGGATCGCGGCGCCCAGGCAAGCTTCCAGGCGGCGGTCCCATTGGGTGTAAGAGCCCAGGCCAGCAGGCAGGCCTAGCGATACCACCTCGATCACCCCACCCAGGGTGTCTTTCTCCTCCATGCATTTGCGGATGCGATCGTGGATGGCCTCGCCGGCCTGCGGGTCCGGGCAGGAGACGTCGCTATCGAAAGCGCGGTCGATCCGCTCGGGCAGCGGGACCCCATCCAGGCTGGCTTCGATCTCTCCGATCGAGCAAACGTAGCCGCCCACGCGAATCCCAAACGCAGCGAGGAACGCCCGGCAGGTCGCCCCGACCGCCACCCGGGCAGCCGTTTCGCGGGCCGACGCTCGCTCCAGAGCCGGGCGCAGGTCGTCCAGGCCGAATTTGACCGCCCCTGTGAGGTCGGCGTGCCCGGGGCGCGGATGGACGAAAGGCGCGACCGGTTTGCCTTTCCAGCGAGCATGGTCCTGATTTTCAATCAGAAAGCTGATCGGCGCACCGGTAGTTACCCCTCCCATTACTCCACTCAGGATCCGGGCGCGGTCTTCTTCGAGTTTCATACGCGGTCCTGCCCCGTAGCCCTTCTGGCGGCGGGCCAGGTCTTTCTGGATGGGCTCCTCGTCCAGGGCCAGGCCGGCTGGCAGGCCATCCAGGATGGCCACCAGCGCAGGGCCATGGGATTCACCGGCGGTGAGAAAACGCAGCGTCATTGGTTATCGATCTCCTTCGGCAGCTCTGACAGAATTTAGCCGCACAGCCTGGCGCATCCGCTCGCGGGCGGCGGCATGGCCGGTCCAGCGCTCGAAAGCCTCCGCGGCCTGTTCGACCAGCATCCCCAGGCCGTTCGCGGCGCGCAGACCCGCCTCGCGAGCGCGGCGGACCAGGGCTGTCTCGGCCGGAGCGTAGACCAGGTCGTAAACAAATGCCCCCCGGGGAAAAGGCAGGTCCGCTGGCCACGGGCTGGCTGAAACATCTGGCGCCATGCCCAGCGGAGTGGTGTTCACGACCAGCGAAAAATCAGCAGATGCGTTGTGGAGGTCCTCAGATTCCAGGACGATGACATGAAACTCCCGCCCATCCTGGCTAAGAAAGCCCGCGATTTGATCCGCAAGTTGCTGCGCCTGTTCCACCCTGCGCGCCGCAATCCAGATCTCCCAGCCGGATCGGGCCAGCGCGTATGCGACTGCTCTGGCCGAGCCCCCTGCCCCAAGGACCAGCGCCGAGCGCCGGCTGTTCAGACCGGCAATTCCTGCGCCCATCTGCAGCCGCAGGTCGGCCAGGAACCCGGGGGCGTCCGTATTGTCGCCATATAAAATACCGTCCCGGACAAAAATAGTGTTAACAGCGCCGATCGCTTCCGCGGCCGGAGCGAGCTGGTCGAGGAACGGGATCACGTGGAGTTTATGCGGGATGGTCACATTGATCCCGTCCAGGTCTTCGCGGCGGATCCGACCGGTGAGCTCCGCCAGATCCGCTGCGCCCTCCGGCAGGGGTGGGACCGGAAACAGGCCGTAGTCGCCCTCCAGGCCGGCTGCGGCCAGGGCCGCCTGGTGTAGTCGCGGTGAGAGGCTGGTCCTCAGGGGCCAACCGGTCAGTCCCAGGTGCCAGGTCTTAGCCATCCAGCTCAATCTCCCCGCCCAGCTCACGGATGACCTGGACGAAGTCGGGGAAGGACTCGGCCAGGATCTCCGCGCCTTCGATGACCGTCGCGCCGCGGGCTCCCAGCCCGGCGGCCGCCAGGCTCATCGCCAGGCGGTGATCGCCGTGGGGGTATACCCGGGCTCCCTGGAGAGGCGAACCGGTTCCCCGGATGGTAAAACCATCCGGCGCAGCTTCGGTGCCCGACCCCATCCGGCTGAGCTCGTTGCAGATCGCTTCGATGCGGTCGGATTCCTTGGTGCGCAGCTCCGCCGCGTCGCGGACGAGACTTTCTCCCCGGGCGAAAGCAGCCGCGGTGGCAAAGGCTGGAAACTCGTCGATCATGCGCACCACCAGTGGGCCGCTGATTTGCGCGCCATTCAGGCATGAATAGCGCGCCGTGATGCAGCCGACCGGCTCTCCCCCGGCCTCACCGGCCTGGCGTACCTCCAGGTCCGCGCCCATCGCCCGGAACGCGTCCAGGAGGCCGGTACGGGTCGGGTTGATCCCTACCCCCTCCAGAGTCACCTCCGAGCCGGGGGCGATCAGCGCCGCGGTGATGAGAAAAGCCCCGGAAGAGAAATCCCCGGGCAGCGTAAGGTTGATCGGCGGTAAGGAAAGGTGCTCCGGCGGGAAAAACCTGGTTCGATAGTCTGGCGTCTTTCCGGTGCGCTCTAATATAGTCTGCTCGATTCGAATCCCCAGGTTGCGCAGCATTCGCTCGGTATGGTCGCGGGAGGGACCGGGTTCGATCAGAGTGGTCGGGCCGTACGCGGCCAGACCGGCGAGCAGAAGGCAGGATTTGACCTGCGCGCTGGCCACGGGGAGAACCCAATCGATGCCGGTGAGCTTTTTCTCCCGCGGCCGCGCACGCAGCGTCAGAGGGGCTTTCTCCCCTTCCGCCGCTTCGATCGTTGCACCCATCGCGCGGAGAGGTTCGACGATCCGCCCCATCGGCCGCGCGCGGAGGCCGGTCGACCCATCCAGCACCGCTTCGACCCCGCTGGCGGCCAGCGCTCCCGCCAGCAGACGGATGGTGGTTGCCGAGTTGCCGCAATCCAGCGGGTGAGTGGGGGTCCGCCAGGACGCTGGCGGCCTTCCCGAGACGCGTAATGAGGTTCCTTCGAGGGAATACGGGATGTCCAGCGCCTCCAGTCCGTGCAGCATGGCTTGCGTCACGCCGGATACGAGGAAATTCTCGATCCGGCTGTCGCCGTCAGCCATCGCCGCCAGGAGCACGGCGCGGTGAGAAAGCGATTTATCCCCCGGCAGGCGTACCGTCCCGCGCAGCGGGTTCCCGGGGTGGACCACCAATCTCATCTCCCCCCTCCGGTCAGCGCTTCGTAGCGGCTTTCGTTTTGCTCCAGGTGGTTCAGCAGGCGGGCGTCGTCCCCGGTTTGAATCAATTGACCGAGTTGGTCAAGCTGGCTGCGGAAACGCTCCAGCCCGGCGAGGATGTATTCGCGGTTGGTAGCGAGGATGTCGCCCATCATTTCTGGCCGGGATCCGGCCAGGCGCGCCGTGCTGCGGAACCCGCTGGAGACCAGCAGTTGCGCGTCGAGGGGCGTGGATCCAACCAGCGCGTTGGCGACCAGGTACGGGAGGTGGCTGGTCGCGGCAGTCCAACGGTCGTGGGCGTCGGCGTTCATCCACAGCGGCTGGGCACACACAGTGTGGGCCAGCTCTTCAGCCAGGTGCATGGCTCGCTGGCTGGTACGCGGCAGGGATACCAGGGCAAAAGGCGCGCCGTGGAACAGGCCGGCCTCGGCATAGGTCAGGCCGGATTTTTCTTTGCCGCACATCGGGTGTCCGCCAACAGGATCAAAGCGCGCCGGCAGCTCCGCCATGGCCGCCGTGATCTCCCGCTTGGTTGATCCCAGGTCGATCACCACCGCGCTCCCTGGGTGAAGGTGGTCGAGATCGCCGAGGAGACGAAGGATCGCGCGAACCGGGGCAGCCAGGATCACCAGGTCGGCCGCGGGCAGGATCCTGGCCGGATCGACATTCCCTTCATCGATCACTCCATTTTGCAAAGCGAGCTGTACGCAGCTTTCATCCGCGTCGGCGCCCAGGATCCTCGGGCAGCGGCCGCGTAGCGCCATGGCCAGGGAGCCGCCCATCAGCCCCAGGCCGACCACGGCAACGCGGGTAAAGGGGAGGTCAATCGGTTCCGCGCTCACAAGCGGTCTGACTCCTCGAGATGGGCCATCCGCACCGCGCGGAGCGGCTCGCCAGCATGACTGGGGGCCAGCGAGCGGCCGATCGCCTCGGCGATCGCCTTGACCTGGCGGACCAGGTCAGCGAACCGCTCAGGCTTCAGGCTCTGCCCGCCGTCCGAGAGGGCTTCCTCAGGATGGGGGTGGACTTCGACGATCAGCCCATCCGCCCCGGCCGCTACCCCGGCCCGCGCGACAGCTTCCACGTACTGCCAGTTACCCGTGCTGTGGCTGGGGTCGAGGATGACCGGCAGATGAGTCAGCGATTTCAGGACCGGGATGGCGTTGATGTCGGTGGTATTGCGAGTAGAGGTCTCGTAGGTGCGAATCCCGCGCTCGCAGAGGATCACCCGGCGGTTGCCGTGAGAGAGGATGTACTCCGCGGCCATGAGCAGCTCCTCCACCGTGGCCGACATGCCGCGCTTGAGCAGGACCGGGTGCTGGCTTTCCCCGGCAGCGTTCAAAAGGGCGAAGTTTTGCATGTTGCGCGCGCCGATCTGGAGGACATCGGCGTAGCTGGCCACCAGGGGGACCTGCTCGGGGGCCATCACCTCGGTGACGACCGGCAGGCCAACGATCTCGCGGACTTCAGCGAGCAACTCCAGGCCGGCCTCGCCCATGCCCTGGAAGGAGTATGGCGAGGTGCGCGGCTTATACGCACCGCCGCGCAGGGCGTGCGCGCCGGCTTCGCGGACAGCGTAGGCGGTTTCGAGCAACTGGCTGCGGCTTTCCACCGAACAGGGCCCGCCGATCACTACCACGCCGTCCCCGCCGATCTGGATTCCATCGAGGGGGAATTTGCTGTTCTGAGGGATAAATTCACGCGAGGCCAGCTTATAGGGGCGCGAGATGCGCAAAATCCGGTCGACGCCGGGGAGGGGCAGAAAATGGTCCTGGTCGATGGGCCGGCCGTCGCCGACCACGCCGATCACCGTGCGCTCTTCCCCACGCGAAAGGTGGGCGTGGAGCCCGTGGCTCTCCACCCGCTCGACCACGCTGCTGATCTGTTCCTGGCTTGCATCCGTTCGCATTACGATTAACATTGCTGCCTCCGATAGATTATCTTCAAGGTATGACAATTGCGATAATACCTGGTTACCTGGTTGCTTTGTTCCTTTTTGCCTGGGCGCCCGCGCAACTGAGCAACTAACTGACTTTTTGTTGCAAATCCGGCCGTAAGGAAACGGCCTCACCTAAATAGATATGCTGGATTTGATCCTGGGTCAGGTCGGTGTTCCAAAGGAGGAGGACGCGGATGCAGCGTGGCAGACTCCCGGGGACGGGGATCTCCTGGGCGCACATCAAGGGGACGCTGCCCCACCCCATCTCGCGTGCCGCCTGGGCCGGGTAAGCCGAGCGCAAATCGCTGGTGACAGTGAAGAGCGCGCTGGCCAGGTCTTCGGGGAGAAGGTCGCGGTTGGCAGCGCTGATCGCGTAGAGCAGCTCGCGGGTTGCTGAAAGGATCGCCTCAGGCTGGTCCTCACGGACAGAAATGGCGCCGCGGATACCTCGTATGGACATGGTCGTCAACTCCTCCTGAAATCGAGTAGGGGGCGGCGGCTAGCCGCCTCCTCTCACACCACCGGACATGCGGGTCCGCATCCGGCGGTTCATCCAGAAATACGCAGTTCTTGATACCGAGTTTTGATACTCACCAGTCCT
>Ga0335070_10010034_pt1 | contig 11074 bp, 8 predicted proteins | sample Lox_Sample_13_FD_206722 | JGI IMG/M metagenome (GOLD analysis project Ga0335070, IMG submission 206722) | Soil microbial communities from Loxahatchee National Wildlife Refuge, Florida, United States - Lox_Sample_1.3 | ecosystem: Environmental > Terrestrial > Soil > Wetlands | place: USA: Florida... | reverse complement strand
AAGGATGAACGAGGACGGTGGCGCGGGGATCCTGCGCGCGGATGAAGGACAGGGGGAGATAGATCCCCGGAGCGGTGTCGCAATTGCGTGGCTGCATCAGGACGGTGCCACCGTCGCGCTTTTCGAGTTGGCTCAGTACATCCGCCTGATGGTGCGCGGCGCTCACCGTCACTATCCGACTCGGGGGCGTGAGTTGGGCGGCCCGATCGAACGTGTGCTGGAACATCGAGCGGGTCCCGACAAAGGTGCAGTACTGTTTGGGTCTATGCTGTCCTAGCCAACGTTTGACCATCGGCCGCATCCGTTCGCCTTCGCCTCCAGCCAGAACGATCGACCACAGCCGCTGCCATCCATTGATGATCCGACTCTTCATGGCTTGTTCTCCTTCTTGCACTCAACGTGCCGACGAGCGAGCCCGAGGAAAATGCACGGATGGCCTCATTCTTTCGGAGTTGATCCTGGAGAGTCCAATACCGTCGTGACTTTTTCCATTTCCAGAATCGCCACGTTGCTTGGTCAGTGCTGACACCATCTTCGGTCCTCCATCCTGCGCCGACACCCCACGGTTGTGCCGTGCTGCCGCGCCGGGTCCGTAATCTCGACGACCTTGCGCCTCTGCTTCAATGACCACCCTGAGGGCGTGGGTTTGGGCTGCATGACCGAACGTCTCATAGGCGTCGATGATCTGGTCGAGCTTGAAGCGCCGGCGCGGTCGATGACGGCGCGGCCCAGCAGTGGCTGAGAATTTCGTAGTACTGCGCCCGCATGAATGCGGCCGGATCGGCGTGACGGCGGGAGACTGCGAGGCGCCCACGAAGGTCCCCGATGGAGCCGAAGCCGCGGCTCGTCATCCAGGTCTCGAGTCCCCGCACCAGCGTCCCCATGTGCTCGGGCCCGTGGCGAAGGAGCGACGAGGCGGTCATCACCACGTCAGCTCCGACCAGCAGGTATTTCACCACCTCCTCGTGACTCTCGATCCCGCTGCCGGCGGCGAGCGCGGCGTCAAGTCGACCCGCCAGGAGCGCCACCCACGTCAGCGGGAGACGCGCCTCGGACGCTGTGCTCAGCTCAAGATCGGATCTGGCGGTGAGCGACTGGAGATCGATGTCCGGCTCGTAGAAGCGGCTGAACATGACAATACCATCGGCGCCAGCCTCGACCAGGCGCAGCGCCATGTTGCCCGGCGAGCTGAAGTAAGGAGCGAGCTTTACCGCCACCGGCACGTGGACCTGCGCCTTCACGGCACGGACGATCTCCAGATAGCTGGCCTCGACGCTCTCGCCGGTTTCGCGGGGATCGGCCGGAACGCGGTAGACGTTGAGCTCGATCGCGCTGGCGCCGGCCTGCTCCAGCCGCCGGGCGAAGGCGACCCAGCCTTGCTGGCTGGCGCCGTTCAGGCTGGCGATGATTGGCACGCCGGCCCTTTCGGCCGCCAGCCGCAGCGTTTCCAGATGAGCATCGAGCAAGCCCCGGTGATCGTCTGGCCGCTCAGGGAAGTAGCCGGACGCCTCCCCCTGCGTCTCGGCACCCTCCTCCAAAAGGAAAGCCTCCCTCAGCTCTTCGGCGACCACCTGCTCCTCGAAGACCGAAGCCATGACGACCGCGGAGGCGCCCGCATCGGCGAGTCGGCAGATGTCATCGAGAGAGCGCGTCAACGACGACGCCGACGCGACGATCGGGTGCTTCAGCTCGAGTCCCAGGTAGCGGGTCCTTAGATCCATGTTTTCTCTCCAGCCTGCCGGCGCTTCTTCGTTTTCGACGCCGGAAGAACGGACGGTCGGCCAGTCATTCGGTGGCGTCCTCCCAGTGCGGCAGGAAGCGACTGCCATCGCGCGACGCCAGGTCCTCGTAGACGCAATAGCGCTCGTCCAGCGCTGCTTGCGCCTGCTTGAGCATCTCGGCGGCTCCCTCGGGATTGCTTCTCGTCAAGGTCTTGTAGCGAATCTCGCGGTAGGCGTAGTCCTCGAGCGGGATGCGTGGCCGCGTGGAATCGAGCCGGAAGGGGTTGAGCCCCGCCTTCCTCATGGTCGGGTCGAAGCGGAACAGCGGCCAGTAACCGCTCGCCGTCGCGCGCGCCTGCTGCTTCATCCCGAGGCGCATCTCGATCCCGTGCGCGATGCAGTGCGAATACGCAAGAATAAGCGAGGGTCCGGGATAGGCCTCAGCCTCGCGCAGGGCCAGCAGCGCGTGCTCCGAGTTCGCCCCCATGGCGATCTGCGCCACGTAGACGTAGCCGTACGATATTGCCTGAAGCGCCAGGTCCTTGCGCGGGATCCGTTTGCCGGCGGCGGCGAATTTCGCGGATGCGCCAAGCGGCGTGGCCTTGGATGCTTGGCCGCCGGTGTTGGAGTACACCTCGGTATCGAGGACCAAGACGTTGACGTCACGGCCCTGAGCGAGCACGTGGTCGAGGCCGCCATAGCCGATGTCGTAGGCCCAGCCGTCGCCGCCGATGATCCAGATGCTGCGTCGCACGAAATAGTCGGCGACCGTGAGCAGCCGTTTCGCCTCGTCCGTCTGCAGCTGCGCCAGCTTGTCTTTGAGCGCCGCCACACGGCTGCGCTGGTGGGCGAAATCGGACTCCGTCTTCTGGTCGGCGCTCAGGATGGCATTGGCGAGATGCGGACCGACGCTCGGCGCCAGTTTCGCGAGCAAATCGCGGGCGATCTCAGTCTGTTTGTCGATGGCGAGACGGTAGCCTAGTCCAAACTCCGCATTGTCTTCGAACAGCGAGTTCGCCCAAGCGACACCCCGCCCGTTGGCATCTGCAGCCCACGCGTGGGCGGGCGTGTTGCCGACAAAGATCGCCGAGCAGCCGGTCGCATTGGCGACCTGCATACGATCGCCAAACAGCTGCGAAACCAGTTTCAGATAGGGCGCTTCGCCACACCCGGCGCAGGCGCCGGAGAACTCGAACAGGGGCTGCGCGAACTGGACGCCGCGGACAGTCCCGAGATTCAGGCGCGAACGCTCGACTTCGGGGAGCGTCTCGAAGAACGCGATGTTGCGCCGCTCCTGTTCCAGGATCGGCAACTTTTCGCCCATGTTGATGGCCCGAGTGTTGCTGTCGGTGGGGCTGTGGGCCGGGCAATTCTCGACGCAGAGGCCGCAGCCGGTGCAGTCCTCGATGTAGAACTGTAAGGTGAAGCGGGCGTCCGGATAGCCCCGCACGTTGGCGGGGGCCGACTTGAACCCCGCCGACGCCCCTTCAAGAGCCTTGGCATCGTAGGCCTTCGCGCGGATGACGCTGTGCGGGCAGACGATGCTGCACTGGCCACAGTGAATGCAAAGGTCCGGATCCCAGATCGGCACCTCGACCGCGATGTTGCGCTTTTCATAGCGGGTCGTGCCGACCGGGAAGGTGCCGTCGGCCGGGAAGTGGCTGACCGGGATGTCGTCGCCGCGCCCGGCCATGATCTCTCCGGTCACGTTACGCACGAATGCTGGCGCGGACGCTGGCACAATTGGTGGCAGATCGCGGGTACTGGAAATCTGCGCTGGAACCTTCACCTCGTGCAGTGCCGCCAAAGCGGCGTCCACCGCCGCATTGTTCATCTTGACGATGGCTTGGCTTTTCTTGGCGTAGTCCTTTTCGATCGAGTGCTTGATCGCGTCGATCGCCTCCGTCTCGGGCATCACCTTGGCGAGATGGAAGAAGCAGGTCTGCAGGACCGTGTTCACCCGTGGGCCGAGGCCCAGGCGGAGTGCCACGTCCGAAGCGTCGATGACGAAGAAGCGGAGGTTCTTGTCGACGATCTGTCGTTGGACGGGACGTGGCAGCTGGTTCCAGACGTCGTCGGGGCCGTAGGGACTGTTCAGAAGAAACGTCGCGCCGGGTAATGCCGAACTTAGCATGTCAAGCTTGTTGACGAAGCCGAATTTGTGACAGGCGACGAAGTTGGCGTGCCTGATCAGATAGGGTGCTTCGATCGGCGCTTTCCCGAAGCGGAGGTGGGAGATCGTCGCTCCGCCCGACTTATGGGAGTCGTACTCGAAATATCCCTGCGCGTAGCCGTCCGGGCGGTCGCCCAGGATCTTGGCACTGTTCTTGTTGGCACCGACGGTGCCGTCGGCGCCGAGCCCGAAGAACAGGGCGCGGACGACATCGTCACCTTCGATATCGAGCGTGCGATCATAGTCGAGGCCGGTCTGCATGACATCATCGATGATGCCGACCGTAAAGCCGTTCTTCGGGCTGGGTTTGGCCAACTCGTCGAAGACCGCCTTCGCCATTCCGGGTGAGAAATCCTTCGAGGACAAGCCATACCGGCCGCCGATCACGCGTGGCATTCTCTCCAGGCGGCCAGACGACAATGCGTCGGCCAGCACACCGATGACGTCGGCGTGCAACGGCTCGAACGCCGCGCCCGGCTCCTTCGTGCGGTCGAGAACCGCGATGCTCTTGACGCCTGGCGGTAGCATCTTGAGGAAGCGCTCCCGGTCGAAGGGACGGTAGAGCAGCACCTGGAGCGTGCCGACCTTTTCGCCGCGCCTCTGGAGCCAAGCGGCCGTCTTGCGCACCACGGCGGCGCCGGAACCCATGCACACGACGACCCGCTCGGCATCGTTCGGCCCGTCGTAGCGGAACAGGCTGTATTTGCGACCGCAGAGCTCGGCAAGCTGATCCATCTTCACTTGGACGATGTCCGGGGTCTTGGCGTAGTAGGGGTTCACGCGCTCGCGTGATTGAAAGTATGTGTCCGGATTCTGCCAGGTGCCACGAATGACCGGGTGTTCGGGGCTGAGTGCCCGTTGCCGATGCTCTGCGACGCGATCGTTGTCGATCATCGCCCGGATCTGGTCTTCGGAGAGCAGCGTGATCTTGTTGTATTCGTGCGACGTCCGAAAACCATCGGTGAAATGGATGAAGGGCACCCGTGCTTCGAGGGTCGCCGCCTGGGCGACCAGCGCGAGGTCGTGGCCCTCCTGGACGGAGGCGGCGCCCAAGATCGCGAAGCCCGTCCCACGGGCGGCCATGATGTCCTGATGGTCGCCGAAGATTGAGGAGGTGGCGGCGGCGAGGGCGCGCGCGGCGATGTGAAACACGGTCGGCGTCAGCTCCCCGGCGATCTTGTACATGTTGGGGAGCATCAGCATCAGGCCCTGCGATGCCGTGAAGGTGGTGGTCAGCGCACCACTTTGCAGGGACCCGTGCACGCACCCCGCCGCACCACCCTCGGCCTGCATCTCCTGAACGACCGGCACGATCCCCCAGATGTTCTTGATCCCTTGAGCGGACCAGTCGTCGGTCAGTTCGGCCATCGGCGAGGACGGCGTGATCGGGAAGATCGCGCAGACTTCGTTGACACGGTAGGCGACATGGGCGACGGCGGTGTTGCCATCCATCATCGTGGTCTGGGCAGTCATCGTCGGCCTCCTCAGGGGCGGACCATGAAACGGCTCGGGGCGAGTGGCTCGCCCAAGCTGCCGACGGGCAGCGGGAGCCCGCTCGGCTCCGGCACCATCTCGATGGCGTGGCAGGGGCATTGGTCGAAGCAGACTGCACAGCCCGTGCACAGATCGAGATTCACGGCATAACCGAGGCCCCGTCCCCGTCGGATGATCGCCTGCTCGGGACAGGCTGCGTAACAGTTGTCGCACTCGAAGCAGTTGCCGCAGGACAGGCAGCGCTGCGCCTCGTAGCGGGCGGCGTGCTCGTCGAGGCCGGCGACGATTTCGCCGAATCCCTGCCGCTGCGCAACCGGCACCACGGGCTGCTCCGCGCGCAGGGCCTCCAGATAACCCGGCAGGTGCAGCATGTCGAAGGTGACGAGCGGGTTCGAGGTCGGATGCCTGTAGGTGTCGCCGCGCAGCCAGGCGTCGATGTTACGCGCCGCCAGCTTGCCGTGGCCCACGGCCGTGGTTATCGTGCGCGCGCCGCCGATCACGTCGCCGCCGGCGAAAAGCCCGGGACGGCCGGTCATCATGTGGTGGTCCACGGCGACGATATTGTGCTCGGTGATCGACACGCCTGCCACGCCGCGGAACAGGCTGAAGTCGCTGTGCTCACCGACCGCGAGCACCACTGAGTCGGCGGCCAGCTTCTCGGTCTCGCCGGTCGGCGTGACGCTGCCGTCGGCGTTCATTGTGACTTTCTCGATAACGATTCCGTCGGCGCCGAAGTGATCGACGACGCTCAGCCACTTCACCTTGACGCCCTCGGCCACGGCCTCGGCCGCCTCTTCGGGCAGCGCTTCCATGTGAGTCCGGTCATAGCGGAACACCAGGACCGCTTCGTTCGCGCCGAGGCGCTTGGCCGTTCGCGCCATGTCCATCGCGACGTTGCCGCCACCGACGACGGTGACCACGCGCCCGAGCAGCGGTGGCTTGCCTTCCTTGGTGCGCTCCAGGACGTCGACCGCTTCGACCAGTCTCTTGCCGTCGGTCACGGGTATGTCGATGTGGTTGCCGAGCTGCGCGCCTACCGCGACGAACACGGCATCGAACCCGCCTTTCTGCTGCTCCGCGAGCACGTTCTCCACGCGCTGACCGCAGAGGATCTTCACGCCCGGCATCGCCGCGATCCGTGCAATCTCCCTGCGCACATCCTCACGCGGTAGGCGATAGGCCGGGATGCCGTAGGCCATCATTCCCCCCGGCTCGGCGGCGGCGTCGCGGATCTCCACCTGGTGCCCCATGCGGGCCAGATGGTAAGCGCAGGACAGGCCACCGGGGCCGGCGCCGACCACCAGCACCTTCTTGCCGGTCGGCGGCTTGGCCGGAACTTGCCAACCCTCCGCCGCGGCGAGGTCTCCGAGAAAGCGCTCGACGGCGTGAATTGCGATGGGCTGGTCGAGGTGGCCGCGATTGCAGCCGCTCTCGCATGGATGATAGCAGGCACGGCCATGAATCGCCGGCAGGGGGTTCTGTTCGACCAGAGTCTGCCACGCCGTCTCGTAGTCGCCTGCCTGGGCGTGCGACAGCCACGCTTGAATGTTCTCGCCGGCCGGACAGGCGTAGTTGCAGGGCGGCAGGAAAGCGATGTAGGTGGGCCTCTGCCAGCGCTGGCTACCCGTGCCCTTGCGCGCCGTCGCCGCTCGCACCTTCGTCAAGTCCGAAACCTGTATCGCCATGGCTCTACCCCCGAAGTCCTCGTGATTGCTCATGCGATCGCAGCTGGTTCGTCCCTGCGTGCCAGGTCATCACGACCACCTGGCTTGGTTCAGTGGGGAACTGGCAGCATTCCATCCCGCCTTGCTTCACCTTTCGCGACAAGCGCTCGACGATGTGGGTCTGCGGTGAAATCGGATAGGCCGCAATGACCTCAGGTTTGCAGAGAGCGACGACCTGCGCAACCGCTTGGGACCCTTCAATCTGCACGCGCATAATGGATGACTCCCGGTTGTTCCGCCACAGAAGCTGCGACATAGTCGTAGGCCGCTCGCGCTGCGGCAGCATTCGCATCCCCGACCGGACCGGGGAATTTCTCCCGCATCGCGGACCCCACAGAAGCGAGCCGGATCAGTCCGGTGAGCGCGGCGAACGCGCCCAGCAACGGCGCATTGGCCATGGGTCGCTTCAGATATTTCAGACGAAGGTCTGAGGCTGGAAAGGCGCACACATGTCCGACGGACAAGGTGGAGAGAACATCCTCGATGCGCAAGGCACCGAGCGTCTGTGCCGAGTTGATTAAGACAAACCCGCCGCGAGCGAGCCCTCCGAACAGATCAACCTGATGTAAGAGGGTGGCGTCCTGGACGATCAGGACATCCGGGCTCGTGACTGCTTCGCGTGAGCGGATGGCTCTCTCATCAATGCGGCAGAACGCCGTCACGGGCGCCCCCATCCGTTCCGAGCCGAAACTGGGAAAGGCTTGGGTGTATTTGCCATCCGTGAACGCCGCCATCGCGAGCAATTCGGCCGCCGTCACGACACCTTGTCCTCCACGGCCATGAATGCGGATCTGCCACATCGTGCTGTCGCTCCTCACGCACCAGGAGTACCGACCACCGAGTTCGTTGTAGCAGGATGCGAGAGGCAAACCGTGTACACACCTGGGCGTTTGAGCCTCAGTTGCAGTTCCCCCTTTCGGCTCAAACGATCAATTGTGAGAAACACCTGATTCCAGGTCAGGCCTTCACATTGGCACACGACCTCTTCGAGCTCACAGTTCGCGGAGCGAATGATGACTTCCAATATTCGATGGTCGATCTCATTCTCAGTGTTCATGGGGCGCTCCGTATCCGCTGTTGTGCTTTTTTGTCGGATAATCTTGTCTCAATTGACGTAGAGAGAGCCGCGTTGTTCATTGCAATTCTTTCCTCACTGTTCCACCCGTTCTCTGCGAATCCACTCACGGATATAGCTCGGACAGCTCGTGATCCCGCCCTTGTGGGTTTCGAAATCCTCCAGGAATCTGATTGAGTCACGATCAACGAGCTTCACTCCTGTCAAATTGAGAACCACGGGCTGACTGTAGCTTTCTATGACACTTTTCAGCTCCGGCAGATCCTCGGCCTGAATGCGACCGCTCAGAGCGAGCGTCACGAGATCCAGATCTTCTGATGGTTCAATCCGAATCATGTGGACTTTGTTGGTCCTTGCGTTGCGCAACGTTTATGCCAATCGCAACCGATTGATACTCCAGTGACTATCAGAACCGATGGTGAGGAAGAAGTCGTAAATTTACGAGTTTCGTGAAAAATGTTTTGCTGTTTGGCGGGAGAAGGAGGCGGAAGTGTAACTGTTCCTGGTTCAACAAGCCGGAGCAAAGTCTATGTTGGGAGGATCGGAGCGAAGGGTCTCAACAGATTCGAGTGGAACTAGTCGGGGGCTTTGAAACGATGCTTATTAATCTTCAATGAGCGGATTCTTGATTCCAAAGTCGTTGACGGAATGCCCAGTTTCCTCGCGGCACCGGAAGGTCCGGATACCCGCCCTTGACTTTCAGCCAGCGCGGCCTCGATGCTCTCTTTCTCCTGATCGGGCGGTAGCTTGGAAAGTGTCCCCTTTCCCGGTTCGGCCGTGCCGGACTCTGCGGACAACCAACTCTCGTCGATCCAGAGAACAGCGCCTTCAGAAACAATGACCGCCCGTTCAATCACGTTCTGTAGTTCGCGAATATTCCCCGGCCATAAATAGGACTGAAGTAAGTCCATTGATTCCTGCTTTATGCCGTGGATCTTTTTGCCCATCTTGCTGGCATACCGATCGATGAAGTATTGCACCAGCATGGGAATATCGTCTTTACGTTCGCGCAGAGGACGGATCGCGATGGGAAACACCTGAAGCCGATAGTAGAGATCGGTCCGGAATGCCCCAGTCATCATGGCGGCCTTCAGATCACGATTCGTCGCCGCAATCACGCGGACATCCACACAAGTCGTCTTGGTGCCACCGACACGCTCAAATTGCCGCTCTTGCAGAACGCGCAACAGCGTGCTCTGCGTTTCGAGCGGCAGTTCGCCGATTTCGTCGAGGAAGATCGTCCCTCCTTCGGCAAGTTCGAATCGCCCGATACGTCGTTGTAGAGCACCCGTAAAGGCTCCCTTTTCATGTCCGAATAATTCTGAGTTGATGAGCGGGGCTGGTATCGCCGCACAGTTCACGGTGACGAACGCTTTTTCGGCGCGCTGTGAGCGTTTGTGGATGGCACGAGCGATGAGTTCCTTTCCGGTCCCCGTTTCTCCCGTGAGGAGCACCGTGGCATCCGTCGGCGCGACTTGCGCCACCCGAGAAAGCACCTCTTTCAAGCCGGAGGATGAGCCGACGATCTCCTCGAACATCGAGATCTTGTCGATTTCTTCACGCAGCGCGACGTTTTCTTTTCGAACCCGCTCTTCGGCCCGCTTGCGATCTTCAATGTCGGTCGCGGTTGCGTAGCGCCGGATGATCTTTCCAACTTCATCGCGGAGCGGGTTGCAACGAATCAAAAACCACCGGTACTCGCCGTCCTGCCGTCGTAACCGCAGTTCTGCTTTCCATACGGCACCACGCGCGACGGCACGCTCGTGATCTTGTAACACGCCACTCGCCACATCATCTGGATGAACAAACCTTGCATAGAAATCATTCGCCAGAATGGCCTCCAAGCTTGTCCCGAAGTAGTCCCGCATCGCCTGATTCTCGTATAGGCGAGTGCCATCGGCTTCCATGACCAGAACGTGCTCCGGAACGAAGTTGATCAACTGCCGCAGCGCTGCTTCATCCTCTTTAAGTTTCCGTTGCGCCATCTTTTCCGCGGTCACATCTCTCACCGCCCCGATGAATTCGACATGTCCTGAATCATCGCTACGACGGTGGGCCACGACATGCAGATATTTGATTCTTTTATCCGGCATCAATAATCGATGTTCTATATCGAAATCCCTTCCGTCCTGGGCTGCCCCATCGATCACCTTCCGGACAAATGCTCTGTCCTCCGGATGGACCCGAAGGATTATGAGGTCTATGGTCGGGCAGGTTGCCGGATCGTATTCAAAAATCCGGAACGTTTCCTCAGACCAGAAGATTGTGCCCGGGGGCACAACCCAGCCGAAGCTGCCGGTGTGGCTCAAGCGCTGGGCTTCCGCCAGGTATCCCCGGTTCTGCCTGAGTTCCTGCATCAACGTTTCCTCTTCAGTGATGTCAATGCTCGTGCCGGCGAAACGTGTGAGGACTCCGTTCTCGAACACGGGCACGCCGACACCTCGTATCCACCGCACCCCACGGTGAGGGTGCAGGATCCGATACTTTTCGTCGCAGCCTTCACTTTTCTCAATCATTCTCTCCATGACACTTCTGACGCGTTCGCGATCGTCAGGGTGCACAATATTCAGCCACTCCGGGATCGGCGGTACTCCACGAGCCGGGTCCCAACCAAGAATATCAAACCATTCCGCCGACCAGTATTCGCGCATTCCATCCGCTGTGAAGGACCAACTCCCGATATGAGCGAGCCGCTGCTCTTCGCCGAGGTAGAACTCGGTTCGCCGCAACCCATCTTTCGTCTGCCGCAGATCCGCTTCAGCGCGTTTTTGGTCCTCAACATCGATACTCGAAGCAAACCACCTGACGACATTTCTCTGATCATCAAGCAGCGCGACGTTCCGATGCAGCATCCAGCGGTATTCACCGTCCGCCCGACGGACGCGGG
>Ga0335070_10010033_pt1 | contig 11075 bp, 9 predicted proteins | sample Lox_Sample_13_FD_206722 | JGI IMG/M metagenome (GOLD analysis project Ga0335070, IMG submission 206722) | Soil microbial communities from Loxahatchee National Wildlife Refuge, Florida, United States - Lox_Sample_1.3 | ecosystem: Environmental > Terrestrial > Soil > Wetlands | place: USA: Florida... | reverse complement strand
GAACGTGAGCACCGAAAGCACCGGGCCGAATATTTCCTCGCGCGCGATCCTCATGTCGTTTTTCACGTCGCCGAAAATCGTAGGCTCCAGGAAAAATCCCTTGTCACCATTCACCGACACGCGACTCCCGCCGGCGACCAGCTTCGCGCCGTCTTGTTTACCGGCTTCAATAAAGCCGAGGACCGTATTCATCTGATCCTGGCTAACGATCGCGCCCAGCCGTGTCTTCGGATCGAGCGGATCCGCCGGACGCATCTTGGCTGCACGGCCTACCAGCTTTTCCGTGAACTCATCTTTCAGACTGCTCTCCAGGAATAGCCGCGACCCGGCGTTGCAAACCTCGCCCTTCCCGTAAAAAATGCCGTTGATCGCGCCCTTCACAGCGCTGTCCACGTCGGCATCGGAAAAAACAATATTTGGAGACTTCCCGCCAAGTTCCAGCGTCACGCGCTTGAGCGTATCGGCCGCGCCGCGCATGATCTCCTTACCTACCGCAGTCGACCCCGTGAACGCGATCTTGTCGATCGCGGGATGCGCAACGATCGCCTTCCCTGTTTCCGGCCCGCCGGTCAAAATGTTCACCACTCCTGCAGGAAATCCTGCCTCGACCACCAACCCTCCGAATTTCAAAGTCGTCAACGGAGTCTGCTCGGCCGGCTTGAGCACGATCGTGTTGCCGCACGCCAGCGCTGGACCAACTTTCCACGAAGCCAGCAGCAGCGGGAAATTCCACGGCACAATCAGTCCCACCACGCCCACCGGCTCGCGCAACGTGTAGGTAAACGCGGTCTCGAAAGTGTTCACGGTTTCGCCGTGAATCTTGGTCGCGAGCCCCGCATAATAGCGCAGGACGTCGATCACCATCGGCATATCGACATAGCGCGACTCGAAGATCGGCTTGCCGTTGTCGAGGGTTTCGAGCTCGGCGAGTTCGTCGATGTTTTTCTCGACGAGATCCGCAAGCTTCCACAACAGCCGCCCACGCTCGCTGGCTGAGAGCTTGCGCCACGCGCCATTGCGATCTTCAAATGCCCGGCGCGCCGCTTCCACAGCCCGTTCGACATCACTTGCTGAAGCCTCGGCAATCTGCGTCAGCACCTCACCCGTGGCTGGATTCACCGTATCGAAGCTCTTCGAGCCATCGATCCACTTGCCGTCGACCAGCAACTGGCCCGGCTTCAGATTCACTTTCGTTGCCGCTAACATCGCTCTCCTTTAGCTACCCCGCAGAAACGCAAGCACGCGAGAGCGGACGAATGCGTCCGCCCGGTTCGACTATTTCGCTTTGAACGTCGCCGGCCGCTTCTCGACGTACGCTGCCAGGCCTTCCTTCGCGTCTTCGCTCTGGAAGAGCAGTTGCTGATTCTCGCGTTCGACCGCCAACGCCGACTCCATCGGAATCTCCCAGCCCGTCTGCACCGCACGCTTGATGCGACCCACGGCCTTCGCCGCTTTATTCGGGGGGCAGAATTGTTTGGCGTACTCCATGATGTTCTCCATGAAGCCCTCCCGCTCGTAAATGTCGTTGACGATGCCAAGTTCCTGCGCTTCTTCAAACGAGAACGTATTGCCCACGACCATAAGCTCGATCGCCTTACTCTTTCCCACCAGGCGCGAAAGGCGCTGCGTTCCGCCAGTTCCGGGCAGGACTCCCAGGTTCACTTCCGGCAGGCCAATCTTTCCCGCATCGCGCCGCGCGATCCGAATGTCCGCCGCCATCGCGATTTCCAGTCCACCGCCCACGCAGTGTCCGTTAATCGCCGCGATCACCAACTTCGGCGTGTGCTCCAGCCGCAGCAGAGTTTCATTGGCGTGCAGGCAGAAGTAATACTTGAACGTGGGGTCGACCGTCGACAGCATCTTGATGTTCGCGCCCGCCGAAAAGAATTTATCCCCCGCTCCGGTCAGCAAAATCACGTAGACGTCGTTATCCATGCGCGCCTTCAGGATGGCGTCGTCCAGTTGCCGGTTCATTTCATACGTGTAGGTATTGGCGGGCGGATCGCACATTTCGATGATTGCTACGCCGCCGTCGTTACGGTAGTTGATCAGTTGTTTTGTCGTTTCGCCAGTGGTCGGCTGCGTTGTCGTCGCCATAATGACTCCTTGATCTTCGATGTCTGACACTCAACTCTTTACGTCTTCCAAACTCTTCAGGCGCGCTCCTTGCGCCCCTTCGCGCCGTTCAGCACGCCTCGCAAAAACAAATCGCTCATTTCGCCGGCAATCGAAGCGGCATCGGCATCCACGCGTGGTTTGTGCCAGGTGTAAATCCAGTTCATCATGCCGAACAGGCTAAGCACCGCCATGCGCGTAGAAACCTGCAGCCCGCGCTCTCCCTTCAGTTCGTCCACCATACCGACACAAATCCGGTAGTACTCTCGCTTGATCGCGGCCACTTCGGCGCCAAAACCGTTCTTCAACACCTCGTCCTCGTGCGAAAGCACCTTCATCGCCGCCTGGTTAGCCAAAAAGTATTCGAGGTGATTAAGAATGAAAATCCGAATTCGCTCTTCCGGATCGGTCACGCCTTCCAGTCGCACCTTAAGCCGCTGCACGATCGTCGAGAATGTGTGCTTCTGGATCAGGTAGAGCAGCCGCTCTTTCGACTCGAAGTAGTAATAGAGCCCCGCCAAGGACATGCCGCTTGCACGCGACAGATCGCGCATGGAGGCGCCTTCGTAGCCCTTTTTGCAGAAAACTTCGGTGGCGTGGGTGAGAATCTCCGCGAGCCGCCGGTCATAGCGGCTAACGGGCTCCGGCACGGCACGATGCCGGCGCACGGAAACGCGAGTGGCTGTCGAAGGACTCCTCATAATCCTCGAAGCGGATAATTCGAACGTTCGTTCGAATCCAATATACGCCCGTGTGATTGAAATCACAAGTCAGCCAGACGACGCCAGCGTCGCAGCCAAATTAGGCCTCGGGAACATTTTCTTGACACTGCGCCGGCGGATCTTTGGCGTAGCCCGCAATGCCGCTTAGAGCGATCAGTAGCAGTGAAACGATAGTCAACAAAGACTGCCCTCGTTCGAATCTCATAGATTTTCTTTGTTATTTCGTCGGATTGGCCGGGACCGGTTGAACGACGGGCTTTTGCTGCACCTGGCGCTCTACCAACATGATTTTCTTCACATTGTTGCGATCATATTTCTGTTCTTTGCCTTCCACTCGGACGACAACAGCGGTCAGGGACATGGAGATGACGTCGCCCAGGAGCGATGTCCCATCGCGCAATTGAATCGCGTCGTTTGCCATGCCCCCTAACTCGAAGGTAATCCCGCCGCCTTCCGTCTCGTCGCCACTCACCTCCAACGGAGAACTCGCGGAAGCATAACCCTCCTTGCTTAACTCGATTGTGTGCATACCCACCGTAAAGTCAGCCACCTTTGGGGTCAGGCCGGCATCTTGTCCATCGATTTTGAAATTAGCCCCCGGAGGAACAGAGAGGACTTTCAATGGTACCGTTCTGCCCACCAGCAGTGTCGCACCCGCCGGTGTCCCTGCCGTCGAAAACTGCAGTTGAGCCTTGGCCGTCTGTGATGGCGCAACTCCATCGAACCGCAGGAGTCCGCGGCCGATCCTGACACCATCTTTGTCATGAATGAAAATCGTAAAAACGGACTTGGGAATGGGCTCGGCAGATACGTTCTGAATCCGCACATCGGCCACGAAGATGGTTTGTCCGTTATACAGGCCAGACTGCTGGAGTTTCCCCACGGAAAACTTCAACGTGGGATTGCTTTCCATCGGCCACGACAAAGTCACCGGGAAGCCGCTTTGGCCGAAGCTCGCAGCCGAACCGAGAATCAAAATCAGATTGAACAGTACGACATGGCGTTTCATTTGGACGTGAGTTTTAGCACACGTCCATGGATGATGCAATATTCTTGCTGATCCGCGCAGGCTAGTTCCGAATATCGGTGAGGGCTCGCTCGATTTCCGATTTCAAGTCGGCCGTCAGCGGCAAAAAGGGCAGCCGTGCCGGACCGCCGAAATACCCATTGAAATCCATGCCGTACTTGAATCCCGGAACGCCAAGATCCCCCACTCGCTGGGCTGCCGCGGCGATGCGCTCCTGCTTGAGGCGCGCGAGTTCCGCATCGCCTTCTTTCCATGCAGCGTAAATCTCGTAGCACGCCGTCGGCGCGGGACACGCGAAGGCCAGGATCGCTCCCACGGCTCCGGCATCCAGCGACGGATGCAGTTTGTGCGCCGCACCCACTAGCACCTGGAACCCAACTTCCTTCTGCCGCGTCTTCATTTTTCCCACGACGGTTACGGCACTGGACGAAGGCTTAGATTTCGAGTCCCCAGCCAGCGCCCCGATCGAAACCAGTTCCCCGCCCTCGGGACTCGCGGCGGCGGCAGCAAGCATTCTGGGAGTCGCGGCGTCGAATGTCTCCGTTACAGTGGCGTTGCGCTTGATGTGCTTGGTGCCCGCCACCATCTTGCGAACTTTCTCCACATCACCACTCGATTCCTTGATACCGATCAGGTTGGGATGCTCCGCCAATTCGATCACCACTTCGGCAGGAATGTCGTAACCAGTAGCCTGCGGAAAGTTGTAAATGATGATCGGTAGCGGAGACCGGTCGGCCACCATGCGGTAAAAGGCCAGAATATTCGCCGGCTGCATCTGCTTCTTGTAGTAATGCGGCGTGCGCACCATGGCCACGTCGTAGCCGAGTTCGGCGGCGTACTCGGTCAGACGCAGAGTCTCGATCGCCGATTCGATTCCAGTGCCCGCGACCAGCACCTTATTCGGCGCAGCCGCCGCGCGCGCCGCCTTGAGCACGTCCCGTCGCTCCTGATCGGAAAGCAAGATCGCTTCACCGGTCGATCCCAGCACCACGATGCCCGACACCGGCGTGCGCGAATAGCGTTCGACGTTGGACTCAAGCTTTTTGTAATAGACGTTGCCGTCGGGATAAAACGGCGTCGTTATCGGCGGAAGAATGCCGTGGAGAAGCATGAGCTAAGAATACCTCTTCTACGATGTGGGGCGCTGCAAGTCGCCTTCGTCCAGTGTCTTTCCTTCGGCGGCTAACTTCGTACGGCGCGTTCCGCGTGCAACTGCTGCAGCGCCTTCACATTCACTTCGCCCCGTTGTAACGCCGCAATCCCCTCAGCCGCAGCCCGCGCCGCAGCCAAAGTCGTGATCGTCGGAATCCGCGCCGTTACCGCCGCGCGCCGGATCGCCTTCTCATCGAACCACGGCTCCAGCCCGGTCGGCGTATTGATGATGAGCTGAATGCGCTGGCCCTTGATGAAGTCGACCACGTTCGGCCGTCCTTCTTTGACCTTGTAGACGCGCTCCACGTTCATCCCAGCCGCCTCGATCACGTCGGCCGTGCCCGCGGTTGCTACTAGCTTGAAACCCATGTCAACGAACTTTCGCGCCACCCCGGCCACATGCCGCTTATCACTATCGGTTACGCTGAGGAACACCGCGCCTTTCACCGGCAACTTCTGTCCCGCAGCGAGCTGAGCTTTCGCGAACGCCTCCCCGAAGTTGTCCGCCACGCCCATCACTTCGCCCGTCGATTTCATCTCGGGCCCCAACACGGTGTCGACGCCCGGAAATTTGTTCCACGGAAACACCGGCGACTTCACGTAGTAGCAGCTTCCGGTATCGAGATCGGCACGCCGCTTGATGAAGTCCGGCAGGAACTCGCGCAGCTTTCGGCCCGTCATGAGCCGGGCAGCAATTTTTGCCATCGGAACGCCCGTCGCCTTCGAAACGTACGGCACCGTCCGCGAGGCCCGCGGATTCACTTCCAGCACGTACACCTTGCCGCCTTCTGAACCGTTGCCGCTGTGTCCATTCCCGCGCGGAATCGCGAATTGAATATTCATCAGCCCGACGACCTTCAGAGCCTTGGCCAGCTTGAAGGTGTACTCCCGCATGCGGTCGAGCTGCTGCTGCGGAATATCGACCGCGGGCAAAACGCAGGAAGAGTCGCCGGAGTGAATCCCGGCCTCTTCAATGTGCTGCATAATTCCGCCAATCACCACGTCTTCGCCGTCAGACAGTGCGTCCACGTCGACTTCAATCGCATCCTCCAGAAAGTGGTCGATCAGTACCGGACGATCGTGCGAGTACTCCACCGCCTCTTTCATGTAGCGCACGATCGATTCTTCGTCGTAAGCGATCACCATGGCGCGCCCGCCGAGCACGTACGAAGGCCGCACCAGCACGGGATATCCAATGCGACGCGCACCTTCAACAGCTTCTTCAATCGAAGTCGCCATCACTCCCGGCGCCTGCGGAATCTGCAACTCTTCCAGCAGCTTGTTGAAGTGCTTGCGGTCTTCCGCCAGGTCAATCGATTCCGGCGACGTCCCGATGATCTTCACCCCCGCCTGCTTCAACGGAAGCGCCAGGTTCAGCGGCGTCTGCCCGCCAAATTGCACGATCACGCCGACGTCCGCGCCTTTCGATGTCTCATGCTGATAGATCGACCACACATCTTCAAACGTCAGCGGCTCGAAGTAGAGCCGGTCGCTAGTGTCGTAGTCGGTCGAGACCGTCTCAGGATTGCAATTGATCATGATGGTCTCGAAACCATCGTCGCGCAGCGCAAACGATGCGTGGCAGCAGGCGTAGTCGAACTCAATTCCCTGCCCGATGCGGTTCGGCCCGCTACCCAGAATGATCACTTTCTTCTTGTCGGTCGGCGCCGCTTCGTCTTCGTCTTCGTAGGTCGAATACAGGTACGGCGTGTAGCTCTCGAATTCCGCCGCGCACGTATCTACGCGCTTGTACACCGGCATGACGCCGTGCTTCTTGCGCAGGTGGCGGACTTTCTCCTGCCCTTCGAGCCGCCAGACTTGCGCCAGGCGGCCATCCGAGAATCCCATGCGCTTCGATTCGCGCAACACTTCTGTCGGAATCGACTCCATCGGATGCTTCTCGAGTTCCAGTTGCTGGTCGTTGATCTCTTTCAGTTGATACAGGAACCAGGGATCCATCGAGGTCATCTTCGCAACCTGCTTCACCGTGTGTCCCTGGCGGAGCGCGTACTGTACGTACGCCAAGCGCTCGGGATGCGGCGTGACCAGTCGCTGCGTCAGAATCTTCGGCTCGATTTTCCCACCGCCCACGCGCTTGCCCGTATCGAGCGAGCGGATGCCCTTCATCAGCGCTTCTTTGAACGTCCGCCCGATGGCCATCACCTCGCCCACCGACTTCATCTGCGGTCCAAGCGTGTCGTCGGCGCCGGGGAATTTTTCGAACTGCCACTTCGGAATTTTCACGACGACGTAGTCGAGCGTGGGCTCGAAGCACGCCGGCGTTTTACGCGTGATGTCGTTGGGGATTTCATCGAGCGTGTAGCCGACCGCAAGCTTGGCCGCGATCTTCGCGATTGGGAATCCCGTCGCCTTCGATGCCAGCGCCGACGATCGCGACACGCGCGGGTTCATCTCAATGACCACCATGCGCCCGGTCTCGGGATTCACACCGTATTGAATGTTCGATCCGCCGGTCTCAACGCCGATCTCGCGAATCACCGCCAGAGATGCATCGCGCATCATCTGATACTCGCGATCCGTGAGCGTCTGAGCGGGAGCAACCGTGATCGAGTCGCCCGTGTGCACGCCCATGGGATCGAAGTTCTCAATCGAGCAGATGATGATGACGTTGTCCTTCGTATCGCGCATCACCTCAAGCTCGTATTCCTTCCAGCCCAGCACTGATTCTTCGATCAGCGCTTCGTGCACCGGAGAGAAGTCCAGTCCGCGTCCGAGCACTTCCGACATCTCCTCACGGTTATAAGCGATGCCGCCGCCCGATCCGCCCAAGGTGAACGACGGTCGAATGATGACCGGGAACCCAATCTTCCCAGCGAACTCCAAACCATCCTTGATGTTGTTAACGAGGGCCGACTTGGGCACGTCGAGCCCGATCTTCTGCATCGCATCTTTAAACACGAGCCGGTCTTCGGCCTTCTTGATGGCGGTGACGTTGGCGCCGATGAGGGTGACGTTGTACTTTTCCAGGATGCCACCGTCGGAAAGTTCAATGGCAAGGTTAAGCGCAGTCTGTCCGCCCACGGTGGGCAGCACGGCAAAGCCGGCGCCCGGCGACATCTCGCGCTCAATGCGGATGATTTCTTCCAAATATTCCAGCGTGAGTGGCTCGATGTAAGTGCGGTCGGCCGACTCCGGATCGGTCATGATCGTAGCCGGATTCGAGTTGGCCAGCACCACTTCGTAGCCCTCAGACTTGAGCGCCTTGCAGGCCTGCGTGCCAGAGTAATCGAACTCCGCCGACTGCCCAATGATGATGGGCCCGGAGCCGAGGACGAGAATCTTGGAGATGTCAGTACGTTTTGGCATTTATGAAGCGGTCTTCCTGTTGCTGCTTTGAAATGGCGCCAGTTTAGCCGCGCCGTTAGGGTATTTGTTTTGAAAGGGCACGCCTTCAAGGCGTGCGCCATCAAGCGCGTTGCTTTGAAGGGGCGCGGCTTCAAGCCGCGCCGTCCGGGCCTCATTAAAATTCTCGGGCTTTAGCCCCGGAGGAACCGGGTCGACCTCGAACCCTGAATGCGCCGATGAATATGGAAACTCTGACGCGCGCTCGCACAACCCCTTTCGCACAGGATTCTCGTGGATATACACAACGTACCCCTCGTAATCGGCCAGGTCCCGAATGCGATGATCCGAAAATCCCTTCTGCCAGATTTCCATGTTCGACCCCAATTCCTTCTTCGCGCGATACGAAAATCCGCCCTTGATGAACTGCGCCGCCTTTTCCAGAGAGGTCTTCGGAGTCAGGAGAACGTGAATATGATCGGGCATTACTACAAACGCGTGCAGCGAATACGCCGTACCTCGATAGTGATAAATCGTGTCAACTAAAAGACTTGCCCAACGCTCTTTCGAGAACAAATCTCGGCGACCCCATGTTTGTGACGTGATCATGTACGTATGGCCGGCATTGGTCGCATGTTCGCGCGTGGGTCTCAAGAACGGTGCCTCAGCGGCTAAAGCCGCAAGTCTTTTATCGCTCCTTACGGCGCGCCTTGAAGGCGCGCCCTTTCAAAGCCCAATTACCACGCATTCGTCATCGAATCGGGCATCCACCAAACTCATGGTCGGACGGATTCGTCTGAAGGACCAGCTTGACTTCGCAGTCCTGCCCTTCGTCGCACTTAACTTCCTTCGGCTGCTTGAAGCCGCGATTCGGAGCGGGCAAGAACCGGTATTTGCCTGCATTTACTAACCCAAGATCGAAACGTCCATCTCTGGTCGTAACGACCGACCGATAGAAAATAAACTTGCCCTTCGAGTCGTCCACGTTCAGAAGAACCTTCGAATTCACGAATGGAGCGCCCGACGCATCTTTCAACTCTCCTGAGATGTGAAGCTTATCTTTGACTTCCAAATTAGAGCGGACTATTTCTTCACTGCACGGAACCTGGTCGGGCCGTATCACCTCCTGAGCAAGCGCACCACTACTCAGCATCAACATGACGGCGGCTACGCTTGCCTCGCCCAACCACAATCGCTCGCGGGTCACTCTCACCCTTTCCACTCCTCCATCATCTTCGTAAACTCTTTGAACAGATAATGCGAGTCATGCGGCCCCGGCGCCGCCTCCGGGTGATACTGCACGCTGAACAGCGGCAAATTCCTATGCCGCAACCCTTCCAGCGTCTGGTCATTCAAATCCACGTGCGTCAACTCCACTTCGCTATCCGGCAGCGAATCGGGATCAACGGCAAAATTGTGGTTGTGCGCCGTGATCTCGATCTTCCCGGTCTTCAACTGCTTCACCGGATGATTCCCGCCATGATGTCCAAACTTCAGCTTGAAGGTCTTCCCGCCCAGCGCGATTCCCGTCAGCTGATGTCCCAGGCAAATTCCAAAGATCGGCTGCCGCCCCATCAATCGCCGGATCGCGTCCACCGCATACGTACATGGCTCGGGATCGCCCGGCCCATTCGACAGGAAAACTCCGTTCGGCTTCAGCGCCAGCACATCTTCCGCCGGAGTCTGCGCCGGGACGACCGTCACCTTGCAGCCCTCGCCGCGCAGCTTGCGCAGAATGTTCTGCTTGATGCCGAAGTCGTAGGCGACCACGTGGAACCGCGGCGGCTCGTCTTTCACGCCAACCACAGCGGTTGGCTCATGCGAGCGCTCGCCCACTTCCCAAACATAAGGACGCTTCGTGCACACAACTTTCGCCAGGTCAGTCCCATCCATCTTTGGGATGGACCGTGCCTTCGCGATCAGCTTGTCCGTATCGCTCTCGATGGTCGAGATCACGCCGCGCTGCACGCCATGATCGCGCAAATGGCGCACCAGCGACCGCGTGTCGATGTCCGAAAGCACCGGCACCTTGAACTGCTCCAGGTACTCTTCGGCCACCTGCTGCGAACGCCAGTTCGAGCTCACGCGCGAAAATTCGCGCACGATCAGGCCTTCGATCCACGGCTTGGTGGCTTCGTTGTCTTCCTGGTTCGTGCCGTAATTCCCGATCTCGGGGTTGGTCAGGACGACGATCTGCCCTGAGTAGGAGGGATCAGTGAAAATTTCCTGATATCCGGTGATGGAAGTATTAAAAACTACTTCCCCGTAACATTCGCCTTTGGCTCCGTAGCCTTTGCCTCGGAAGACTCGGCCGTCTTCCAGCGCAAGGATTGCCTGCATTCTCGCTCCGGGGAGTGGATTTTATGAATTTTATCAAGGAATACTGCGGCGGCCAATAGCGGACGGCAAAAATCCAAAAGAAATTCTTCTCTGCGAAAGAAATTGCAGGTGCTGACCTCGTAAATATGCCATCATTCCGGCTAACGGAGGGCGAAGAATGAGGCAAAGCACATTATCAGCATGGCGGGAGGTCCTGCTGAGTTTCATGACCATGCTGGCAGTTAACATGCTTTATGAGGCTGTGCACAAGTTACGGGCGCTAGGACAAAGCGTTTCGGGGATGGTAATCGATTCGGTCGGAATCGCAACCCTGTTCGCTCTCCTCACGTACTTAGTCGGAAGGAAGAAGGATCGCGGAAGTGAGTAGGCAGAGTGTCGAGCCAAGCATGGATCTGGGTTCGCGCTCTGACTCACGG